>Ga0302324_100014265_pt1 | contig 16037 bp, 9 predicted proteins | sample Palsa_T0_1_FD_201949 | JGI IMG/M metagenome (GOLD analysis project Ga0302324, IMG submission 201949) | Peat permafrost microbial communities from Stordalen Mire near Abisko, Sweden - Palsa_T0_1 | ecosystem: Environmental > Terrestrial > Soil > Palsa > Peat permafrost | place: Sweden: Abisko...
ATCGGATACGCCTCCAGTTGCGCATCCATCCGCTGCCACGCGGTGCCGATGAGGTCATCGAGCGCCTGCCAATCACGTCGCAACACGACCTCGCCCGCCTCGAAGCGCGTCAGGTCAAGGACGTTCGAGACGAGGTCTGACATTTCGCGCGCCGTGCTTTCGATCGAACGCGCAAGCTCGGATCGCGTCACCGGATCCAGGGCCGCGCCGTGTTCTGCCAGAGTGCTGCCGGCGGCCGCCAGAATCGCAAGCGGCGTACGCAGGTCGTGCGAGATGGAGGCGAGCAAGGTATTGCGCAGACTCTCGCCCTCTGCCGCAACCCGAGCGGACTCAGCGGTCTCGGCGAGCCGTGCGCGCTCCAGGGCAAAAGAAATCTGCCCGGCAAAGGTCTCGAGCAAATGCCGTTGCTCAGGCAGAAGCACGCGACGTGGATTGCTCGGCAGCACGGCCACGACGCCAAGCGCCGGCCGGGAATCCCCGAGCGGCAGATACAGCGCCGGCGCCGCAGGCAACGTATCCGTGCCAAGACCCGCACGCCGCCCGTGATCGACTACCCACTGCGCGATCGCAAGATCTGCTGCGCGCAGGGAAACCTCCAGCGGTGTCTCATGTGGAAAGTGCAATTTGCCGGCACCATCGGGGAGCAGAACCGTCACCAGGCAGTTAAAAACCTCGGCGACGTGTTTCACTGCAACGCGCGCCATGTTGCCTACGCCGCGAGTGACGGCAAGCTCGCGGCTCATCCCATAGAGAAGTGCCGTGCGGCGCTCGCGTGCGCCGGCGACGCGGGTTTGCTGGCGCACGCTCGCCATCAAATTGGCGATGACGAGAGCAATGGTCAGCATGACAACAAACGTCACGAGGTATTGCGCATCCGAGACGGCGAAGCTGAATCGCGGCGGCACGAAGAAGAAGTCGAAAGCCACGACGTTCAGCAATGCCGTCAAAGCCGCAGGGCCGCGACCCAGCCGCAGCCCGGCGAGCGTCACGCCAAGAAGATAGACCATCACGAGGTTCGACAGCTCGAAGCGCGGGTACATGAGAAACGCAGCGGCCGTACACATGAGCGTGCTCGTCAGCGCCCAGGCATAACGATCCCAGCGAATCGGCTGCACATCGGCCGCAGTCGAGTTACGCAAAGTCCGGCTCGGATCGGTGCCGCCCCGTGGGGTCGCGGCAATCACCAGGACATCAAAATCATGTGCGCGCGACACAAGCTCGGTCGTCGTCGACCGCCGCAGCCACGTCCGCCAGCCGCGGCGCTTGGCAGACCCCACGATGAGGCGCGTCGCATGTCGGGTCTGTGCATACTCCGCAAGCGTCGTGGCTGCCGTAGGACCGTCGAGTGTGACGGTCTCCGCGCCCAATGATTCGGCCAGCCTCAAAAGGTCAATGCGCCGATTGCGCTCCGTTTCCGACAGGCGCAGCAGCGCCGGAGTCTCGACATATACGACTATCCACTGTGCATCGAGGGCATCGGCGATGCGTTTACCCGCCCGCACCAGCTGCTCGGCCTGCGCATCGGGGCCTATCGCGACAAGAATGCGATCGTTTGCGAAGCGCGTGCGCGCGGCATCTGCGGGCGCGGCAGCGCGCGCACTGGCCTCGACGCGATCCGCGACGCGGCGCAGCGCAAGCTCGCGCAGCGCCAAAAGATTCGGCTTGCGAAAGAAGCGCTCGACCGCATTCGCCGCTTCGTCGCGGATGTACACCTTGCCGGCGTGCAGACGCGCGAGCAAATCGTCAGGCGGCAGATCGATCAGCTCAAGCTCATCGGCCTCATCAAACACGTGGTCGGGGAGAGTTTCGCGCTGGCGCACACCCGTGATCTGGGTAATGAGGTCATTCAAGCTCTCCAGGTGCTGAACGTTGACCGTCGTCCACACGCTGATGCCCGCCTCCAATAGCTCCTCGACGTCCTGCCAGCGCTTCGGGTGACGCGGTGCGGGCTGCCCGCCGACGAGATTTGAATGGGCAAGCTCATCAACGAGCAAAATGGTCGGCATGCGGCGCAGAGCTGCGTCGAGGTCGAATTCCTCGCGCACCATGCCGCGATAGTGTGTTGAGAGAGTGGAGAGCCGCTCGAGACCGTCAAGCAGGCGCTCGGTCTCTACCCGGCCGTGCGGCTCAATATAGCCTACGACGATATCTGTGGCAGAAGAGCGCGCCGCGCGTGCGGCCTCAAGCATCGCGTAGGTTTTCCCGACGCCCGCCGAGAAGCCGAAGAATATGCGCAGTCGACCACGCTTCGCACGCTTCTCCTCCTCCTCGACGTGCCGCAGGAGTTGATCCGGATCGGGCCGCACGTCCGCCATAGCTGAAGGCTACAGCCGCGCGGCTCGCCTGCCTACCCGGAACGCGAAATTCTCATCCATCACGGCGCGCTGGTCTCGCTACCGCGTGTACCGTGGCCGTCAAGTGCCAGATTGAGTTCGAGTACATTGACGCGTGGCTCGCCGAAGAGCCCCCACAATCTGCGCTGCTCGTGCGCCGCGACGAGCGCTTGCACTGCCCACACGTCGAGGCTGCGCGCCCGCGCGACGCGGGCTATTTGGTACTGCGCGGCGGCGACACTGATATGCGGATCAAGACCGCTGCCCGAGGCGGTGACAAGGTCCACCGGAATGGGCGCCCTATTGAGCGGATCGGCCGCCTTGAGCGCAAGAATTCGCGTCTTGATGGCATCGGTGAGGGCCGGATTGAGCGGGCCAAAGTTCGAGGCGCCTGAACTCGCAGCGTTGTACGGTTGCGGAGACGTTGCGGACGGTCGACTCCAGAAGTACTTCGGATCGCTGAAGCTCTGCCCAATCAATTGGGAACCGACGGGTTTGCCGTCGCGCGCAATCAGGCTGCCATGCGCCTGATCCGGGAAGGCAATGGCCGCGATGCCCGTCACGAGGAAGGGATAGATGACGCCGGTGAGAACCGTCAAGATGGCTAGCAGAACGATGGCAGGTCGAATGACTGCGCGCAGCACGAGGCGCTCCTCAGGTGAGACGAGCCAGTACCAGGCCCAGGTCGATGAGCTTGATTCCGACAAAGGGCACCAAAATGCCCCCGAGGCCATAGACGAGAAGATTGCGGCGCAGGAGCACGGCTGCGCCGAGTGCCCGGTACTTCACGCCCTTCAACGCCAGTGGAATGAGAAACACGATGATGACCGCATTGAAGATGACGGCGGCAAGGATCGCCGACAGAGGGCTTGCGAGCCGCATGACATTGAGCGCATTAAGCTGCGGATAGGTCGTGGCAAATGCCGCAGGGATAATCGCGAAATACTTGGCCACATCGTTGGCAATGCTAAACGTGGTCAATGAGCCCCGCGTCATCAGCATCTGCTTACCGGTCTCCACGACCTCGATGAGCTTCGTGGGGTTGGAGTCAAGATCGACCATGTTGCCGGCTTCCTTGGCGGCCTGGGTGCCGGTATTCATGGCGACGGCCACATCCGCCTGAGCGAGCGCCGGCGCGTCGTTGGTGCCATCTCCCGTCATGGCCACGAGCCGGCCCTCGCTCTGATGATCCCGAATCAGCCGCAGCTTTGCCTCCGGAGTGGCTTCGGCCAGGAAATCATCGACGCCCGCCTCCGCGGCGATCGCTGCGGCGGTGAGTTTGTTGTCACCGGTGATCATCACCGTCTTGATTCCCATGCGGCGCAGCTCGCCGAAGCGCTCCTTGATGCCGCCCTTCACGATGTCCTTAAGCTCGATGACGCCAAGCACCCGGGCATCGTCCGACACGAGCAATGGCGTACTGCCGCGGCGTGCCACGTCATCGACGGTTGCCTGGATTGTCTTGGGAAAGACCTGGCCTAAAGCTTCGACCTGCTTGCGAATGGCATCCGCGGCGCCTTTGCGCACCATACGGGCGCCAATATTCACTCCGCTCATGCGCGTAAGAGCGGAGAACGGAATGAACGTCGCCGCCAGCGATTGCAAATCGCGCTCACGCAGATTGAAGCGCTGCTTGGCAAGCACCACGATACTGCGGCCTTCCGGTGTCTCATCGGCGAGCGAGGCGAGCTGCGCGACTCCCGCCAACTCCTCCTCGGACACGCCGGGCGCCGGGATGAATGCCGCGGCCTGCCGGTTGCCGAGTGTAATTGTGCCCGTTTTGTCGAGCAGCAGGACGTCGACGTCGCCCGCCGCTTCGACGGCTCGACCCGAGGTCGCGATGACATTCGCCTGCATCATGCGGCTCATGCCCGCGACGCCGATTGCAGAGAGCAACGCACCGATCGTCGTTGGGATGAGACACACGAGCAGGGCGATGAGTGCGGTGATGCTGACCGGCGTGCCGAGCTTGGCGACTGCGACGCTGTAGAGCGAATACGGCAGCAACGTGGCGGTCGCGAACAGGAATACGAGGGTGAGCGCAACCAGCAGGATCGTGAGTGCGATCTCGTTCGGTGTCTTCTGCCGCTTGGCGCTCTCGACCATGGCGATCATGCGATCGATGAATGTCTCGCCCGGATTGGCCGTCACTGTCACGACGATCCAATCGGATATGACGCGCGTGCCTCCGGTGACGGCAGAAAAGTCGCCGCCCGATTCGCGGATGACCGGCGCTGACTCGCCGGTGATCGCGCTCTCATCCACCGATGCTGCGCCCTCGCGTACCTCACCATCGGCCGGTATGTAGTCGCCGGCCTCGACCAGCACTACATCGCCGCGACGCAGATCGCTCGCTCGCATGGCGCTCGTGCGCGTGCGATCCTGCGGATGCGCGAGCTTCTTCGCCATTACCGTCTGCTTGAGTCCGCGCAGCGACGCCGCCTGCGCTTTACTGCGACCCTCCGCTAGAGCCTCAGCCAGATTCGCAAACAGCAGGGTGAACCACAGCCAGATCGCCACGTTCAGGATGAACCAGCCGGGCGCCTCGCCACGGCCGGCGAGAGCCTGGAACCACAGCATCGTGGTCAGAATCGCCCCGACGTAGACGACGAACATCACGGGGTTGCGCCACTGCACGCGCGGATCAAGCTTGCGAAAAGCATCCGCGAGCGCGAGCCCAAAGAGTGCGCGGTCGAACATGGAGAGCTTCTGACGTGCCACGTGGTGATGCCTTGAATCTGCTTCTAATGCGCCCACAGCGTCAGATGCTCGACGATGGGGCCCAGCGCGAGAGCCGGCACGAAGGTGAGCGCACCGACGAGGAGTACCGTGCCAATCAGCAAGACGACGAAAGTCGGGCCGTGCGTGGGCATGGTGCCGGCTGTCACGGGCACGCGTTTCTTAGCGGCGAGTGAACCTGCGATCGCGAGCACCGCGACAATCGGCCAATAGCGTCCTACCCACATCACAAGCGCGAGTGCCGTGTTGTAGAACACGGTGTTGGCCGAAATTCCGCCAAACGCGCTGCCGTTGTTATTTGATGCGGATGTGAAGGCGTACAGGATTTCCGAGAATCCGTGCGCGCCGGGATTTGCCACCCCCGCCTTGCCGGGGGCTATCGAGACCGCGATGGCCGTGCCCACGAGCACGATGAAGGGCATCACCAGAATGGCGACCGAGCTCATCTTCATCTCGAACGCTTCGATTTTTTTGCCGAGATATTCCGGCGTGCGGCCGATCATGAGTCCGGCAATGAAGACACCGATGATGGCGAATATCAGCATCGAGTAGAGCCCGGTTCCGACTCCTCCGAACACGACCTCGCCGAGCTGCATCTGAAAGAGCGGCACGAAGCCGCCGAGCGGTGTGAATGAGTCATGCATCGAATTGACCGCACCGCAGGAGGTACCCGTGGTCACCGTGGCAAACAACGCCGAGGCACCGATGCCGAAGCGCGCCTCCTTGCCCTCCATATTGCCGCCCGCTTGCAGCTCGCTCGCCGCCTGATCGACGCCGAGCGCCGCAATGCGAGGATTGCCGCCCTGTTCGTTGTACACCGCCATGGCCGCAAGCGGCACGAACAGAATCAGCATGGCCGCGAAGACGGCCCAGCCTTGGCGCGTATCGCCCACGAGCCGGCCGAAGGTATTCGTCAGCGCCGCTGGAATGAGGAGAATGGCGAGCATCTGCAGAAAATTCGACAACGCCGTGGGATTCTCAAAGGGATGTGCGGAGTTTGCGTTGACGAAACCGCCGCCGTTGGTGCCGAGTTCCTTGATGCTCTCCTGCGAGGCGATCGGACCCATGGGCAGCGTCTGCATGTGGGTCGTCAGCGTCTCCTGCACGGGATTGCCGGCGGCATCGTTGATGGGGGCGCCCTGAGCATCCGTCTTGGGCTGCTGATAGGTGAGCGCCTCAACGGTCGGCACGTCTTTGTACGCGCTGAAATTCTGCACCACACCCTGGGACACGAAGGCGATCGCGAGGAGTGTGGAGATGGGCAGCAAAACATAGAGCGTACAACGCGTGATGTCCGCCCAGAAGTTGCCGATCGTCGCCGTACTGTGACGCGCAAACGCGCGGATGAGCGCGATCGCTACAACGATGCCGGTCGCTGCGGACAAAAAGTTCTGCACGGCAAGGCCCGCCATCTGCGTGAGATAGCTCATGGTGGATTCGCCAGAATAGCCCTGCCAGTTCGTATTGGTGATAAAACTCACCGCCGTATTGAATGCCGAGTCCGGCGCCACATTCGCGAAATGCTGCGGATTGAGCGGCAGCCAAGCCTGCAGCCGCTGCAGGAGGTAGACAAAGATCGCACCGAGTGAGTTGAACGTCAGCAATGCGATCGCGTATTTTTTCCAGCTCATCTCGATGGCGGGGTCGACACCCGCGAGTCGATAGATGCAGGCTTCCGTGCGCGCTCCCGTGCGCAGCGCCCAGATCGGTCTGCCCTGCATGACATCCGCAAGATAGAGCCCAACGGGCCGCGTCAGGAGCAGCACGACCAGGAGAAGCATGACAATCAGCGTGACAGACGCGAATGTCATCAGAATTTCTCCGGCCGGATGAGGGCGTACAGGAGGTACGCGCCGAGCGCAAAAGCAAGTAGCGCGCTCAAAGCGTAGACGCCAGTCATTCGCCGCCCCCGAGCCGTGCAATCGCCGAGATCAGCCAGTGCGTGACTGCATACAGCGCAAGGCCGATGAGTACAAATGCGCCATCCATGATGAGGCCAAACCTCAGAATTTGACGAGAACGCCAGCGCCGTACACTACTTCGCGGGTGCGAAGATCTGGAAACCAGTCGCCTACCTCGCACTGGCCGGTGGTGGCGCTGGAGCCGCCTCCAACACAGCTCCCCGGCGAGCCGTTATTGCCGCCCGGCGGTGTCACGCCGCCAGAGCCGGACCAATACGGCGCGCTCGAATGCCGGAGCGTCGCTTCCGTCCACCAGGTAATCCAATCCTTGGGCATGTATTGAAAATTGAGCTGAGTGTCCCATTGAAAAAGCTTTTGCCCAGGCGCCTGGGTGAAGTATGGCGAGCCAGTGGCCGCAGTCGCTCCGTTAATAGGCGGCGTCAGAGCCAGATAGCGACCCGGATTGTTCATGAAGCCGCCGCCAATCGTGACCGCATATAGATCGCTGTGGAACCACGTACGGTCATAAAGCATCATGCCGAAAAAACTCTCCTTATTTTTTCCGCCCGAGCACGTCACGCCGCCGCCGTATTCGCAGCCGAGATCAACCGTATAGCTGAAAGCCATTCTGGACACGCCGTTTCCCCCTTGGCCGTGCGCGTCGTAGTATTTGACCTCGACACTATCGTCTTCATGAACACGCTTCACCCTCGACCAATCAACCGGCCCTCCCGCCGCAACATATGATCCGACGGAAGCATTAGGGTTGCCGCCATTTTGGGGCTGGCAGAGGCTATCCATGGATCCGTTCGATCCGCTCGTGCTATTCGATTGGCAGCTCAAATTATCTTGGCCAATGGAATAGCTGTTAAAGACCAATTTAAGCGAGTCATTCGGAATCCAGAGGATCTGCCCTCCGAATCCGGGCTTGCTATTGAACTTGGCATAAGACTGCCAGCCATTGATGAGCCATGGCTCGATTTTCAAGTTTTGGGTTGGCCACCACTGAACTCGAAGTCCGTTAAAGAACCAAGGCGTGTTGGAAGACACGAACGACGGCTGGTAAGTCCAGTTGTCATAGTTGTAATAGCTGAACAAGCCGATATACGAGACAAATACGCCCAGATCGACATTGAGGCCGTGGTTCAGGTCGAAGTGGTACCCGGCATTTGCCTCCGAGAAGTACCGGTAGGCATCAGCGAGATCCCACTGGCCCACGGCGGAACTTGCATCGTTGCGGGGCGTAGTCGTAGCGAACTCGCCGAACATCGAGAGAAATCGCGCCCTTACGTTGTGCCAGTGGAAGTCACCGCCGAAACTCACCTGTTCGATCTGGAATTCCCCCGAGCGAAATTCCTCAGTGGAGCCGACGATCGTATGGTCGATTGGATGGTTGCCGCTTTGCAGATAATTCATGTCCAAGCGGATCTCGGGTGTAAAAAAATTCGTATCGAATATCGGATCGTGCTCACGCGAAGTGCCGTTCATCCAGCCAACGTAGCCCACGTCGGCCCATGGGGTCTCGGTGTCGACTTCCGGGGAGGGAGCGGGTGCTTGCAGTGCTTCGGGTATCGTGGGAACAGCGGTAGCTCGTGCCAATGCGACTGCTGGTGCCGCTGCATTGGGTGCAGCCGGGATGTTCATTACGACATCATGACGCGTGGCCTTGCTGCCATTCACATTGAGAGTCGGGACCACAATATCTGGGGAGCCATCGACGGTTATCGTCAGCGACCACGAACCGGGAGCAACATCCGCAAACGAGTAGATGCCATCGCTGCCCGATACCGTGGATCGAATGCCGCCGCCTCCCGCGCGAGTAGCGGTGACGGTCGCGCCGCCGATCGGTACCCTCGCCGTATTCGTCACGATACCTACGATCGTCCCATATGCCACCGCAATTGGTGGAGTTGAGGAGTCTTCGGCGCGAACAATCGGTGCGCCAACCGCGATCGATATGATGGCCGCTGCGAGGACACTTCCGAGATATTTTCCAATGTTCATGTTTGTCGCCAGAAACGAGCAGGTCAGCCCCATAAGCCCTTTGAAAAGGCCATCACTGAATAGTGGTGCGGCCTGCGCGAACAACGGGCCGAAGGCAAGTAGTGCCTACTCGAATCGCAACTGCGTGAAATCGCGTTTGCTTACTGTGATCAGCCTCAAAATGCCTGGCGCGTAGCGCATAAGCGCCAATGAGGTCTCTACGATATAGAACGAGATGTTAGGAAGCTGTTAAGAAAGCGGCCAACCGTTTCGCACAAAGAGTAAAATTATATTTGGCGCCGACGCTAGATTGTTGTTTTCCAGGGGATTTAATCACCCGCACCTGCGTATCGCCCCGATGAGCGCGTCACTGTGCGACGCTTTGCGCCACCGTTACTGAAGAGTCGATTCGCTCTTAGGCCAGCTGCGTCATTTGAATCCCTACCGACCGGTCGTGGCGATATAAGTACTCCGTCGAGACCCTTGACACGATCGCGCTCTTAGCGGGTTTCGAATTCGCGTGTAAACCAAAACCCGTGCCGCGTAACGCTCCGTTCTAGAACAAACAAACGTAACCGCACAATTCTAGTGCGACATCTCTCCGTTGGCGTCGTGCATTCTCTGCCCGGATCGCGCAATTCACGACACGCAGAAGTCGGTGTTTAGTCATTAATCCCGCACCGCGCCGTCTCGCTCGCGGTTTAATTAGCGGAGAAGCGATTGTGGCACTCACATGATGCGCGCGGATTTACGTGCTGTGCCAAAACAGTGCATTCAATAAACGTACGCAGCGCGAAGCGCGCGAGCACGCCGTGCGGCGCGAAGAATGTCAAATTCCTAACAGCTCTTGGTCTATCAGACGTCTCCCGCATCGGTACGATCAGTCGGAATCTATTCAACAAATGCGGCGAGATTCTCTCAATGTTTTTTAGAACGATGATTGTCTCCATTTTGGCGGCCACGTGGGCTCTGCCAGTGGTCGGGGCTGACGAGAACTCGACGTCACAAGGCGAGGACGCGAACGCACTGGGTCCAAACGCAGAGGTCGCGACCAATTCGGGCAACATTGCTGAGGTGATCATAACCGCAGAGAAGCGCGCCTCCACTTTGCAGGACACGCCAGTCAGCATCATTGCGATGAGCGGTGACAGTCTGCAGGAGCGCGGCACGCCCTCCTTGGCCGCTCTGGCCCAAGGCACGCCCGGCGTTTCGCTAAAGAGCGAAGGGCCGAGTCAGACGGAGATCGAGATGCGTGGCATGACCTCGAGCGGCGGCAACTCCGCGACGGTCGGCTTCTATCTCGATGATATTCCCTTGACTGGACCAGCAAGCGCCCAAAATGGTCACGTCGTGATCGATCCCGACCTTTATGACCTTAATCGCATCGAAATTCTCCGCGGTCCTCAAGGCACGCTCTTCGGATCAGGTTCGATGGGCGGCACGGTCAGACTGATTACTAACCAGCCGAACCTTTCGCAGTTTAGATCGACTATAGAGAGCGCCCTATCTGGCACCGACGGCGGCGGGTTCAATCACAAGGACAACCTGATGGTTAACCTCCCCCTAATAGAAGACACCTTGGCATTACGGGTGGTGGGAACCGAAGATCATACGAGCGGTTGGATCGACCGCATCGTGGCTGACCCTTTTCCGCTGGCGGCTGGAAATCCGGTCGGCACCGTGCGCGGCGATGTCCAGGACGCCCCAATCGAGAAGCGATATCCGGGCTCGAATGCCTATCAAATTTATGCGGCGCGCGTGACTCTACTGTGGAAACCGACGGAAAGCCTTTCAGTCACGCCGTCATTTTTCCACGAGAGCAGCAATCAAAGCGGGATCAGCGCCTATGACAGCGTTCCCGGCACCGAGGCGCACTATCAACCTTTCGATATCGCCGAACCGCAGACCGATTCGTTGACGGCCTATAGCCTCAATGTGAACTACAGTTTCCCTACGTTCGACGTGACATCGAGTACCGCGCGATGGACCCGCAATTCCACTCAGGTTGAGGAGGCCAGCGAGGCCTTCAATAATCCGCTCGAAGGAATTACCTATAGCTCCAACTACGGTCTTCCGAACCCTGGATATTATGGCCCGGGAGGCTCCGGCCCGGAGCACGGCATGGAAGATGATCCTTCCCATCAGTTCAGCGAGGAGCTGCGATTGACATCGACCGGCAAAGGGAGAGCCGATTGGGCTGCCGGGCTCTATTACAGCAACTTCTACTCTTTGTGGGGGTTTAAGGGAACGACGCCCAATTATTCTTCGTATATGGATCTCGGCACGCTCGCGCCGGCAACCACACCTAACTGGTTCGATGCCTACTCGCCTACCACGCTCAAGCAGTATGCGGTATTCGCCGACACCACCTATGCGCTGACCGATGAGCTTAAGGTCGACGTCGGCGCGCGCGTAAATCGTTACAACTATCGCTTCTCTTCCTGCATCAGCGGCTGGGGATCAGGCAACGGCGCCTCGACGCCCTCGTGTTCCGGTCTCATCCCACTCTCGTCGACCAGCTTCGACCCAAAATTCAATCTGTCCTACACGTTCAGCCCGGACCTGATGACGTATGCAACCGTGGCGAGCGGCTTCCGTCCTGGTGGGGGCAACGCTGTCTATCCGACCACCGGTGCGGCGTGGGCAGCGGCTTTCCAGCAACAGGGATATACGAGCGGCAAGTGGCCCTCCACGTATGAACCGGACCGTGTCTTGAGCTACGAGCTTGGCGAGAAAGCGCGGCTGCTCGATCGCCGCCTGACTGTGAACGCGAGTATCTATTATGAGGACTGGCGCCATGTCCAGCTTGAGGCGTATCCCAACGACTGGGCGCTCAACATCAACGGCAACTATGTCTCTATCTACGGAGCCGACATCGACGTGCGCGCCGATCTAGGGGCCGGATTGCAGCTCGAAGTCGCCGCCGGCTACCTGTATGAATGGCTGGAAGGGGGCCCGCACTGGGTGATTGCGCCGATTCACAAGCTGCCGGAGGTCGCGCCCGAGAGTGGCACCGTCGCTCTCAGCTATTTCAAGCCCATCGGCGGCTCGTACGCATTTACGGCTCGATTAGAGAATTCATACACCGGCCCGCGCTATTCGATTTTCTTCTCGAACCCTTACGAGTTCACCGGTACGTACAGACAATTGCCCGGGTATGACCTGATCAATATCCGCGCGGGCGTTAAGTTTCGTGAAACGTGGAGCGCTACGGTGTTTGTCAACAACCTGACTAACAAGCACGCCCAGCTCGAGAGCATGTTCACGGAAAATGAGCCCCAGCCTGATTTTACTCGCGTCGTCACCAACCAGCCGCTCACGGCAGGCGTCGATCTGACTTACCGCTATTAGACCTGTAAGGCGCAGCGAAGCGCTCCGTCCAATCGTCGCAGGCGTGAAACTCTGCTAAGATTCCTGGTGCACGCAGCACAGGATGGTCAAGGCACGAGTGAAAGCTTGTTCGGGAACTCTGGCGTTGCAAAGCCGTTGTTTTGGACGGTCAGCTCATCGAGGTCCCACCTGCGTGACGCCCCATGTTCGAGCGTAGTCGCGCGGAACGCATAGCGTGTCCCGACTGCGGGCTTGTCCAATGGTTGCCGCCCATCACGGCTGGCCAAGTGGCGCAGTGCGTGCAATGCGCCAAAATGCTCACGCGCCGCACCCGCGGCGGCATCGACGTGCCGCTGACCCTGGCTGCCACGGCGCTCACTCTTCTTATTCCGGCGAATCTTGCGCCGTTGATGAGCGTCAGCGAGCGCGGCGCACAGCGTCAGAACTGGCTCTCAACCGGAGTCGCGACTCTTTGGAGCTCGGGCTATGAGTTCCTGGCCGTATTGGTGGCGGCATTCACCATCGTTATTCCATTCCTTTATCTCACGCTCCTCGTGGGTGTGCTGGGCAGTATCCGCTTCGGCGGGCCGTCCCGTCTCGGAAGGGTGTTTCGCTGGACCGAGCACCTGCGGCCATGGATGATGATCGAGGTCTATCTCGTAGGCTCTTGTGTTGCGTACAGCCGCCTGCAGAAGATTGCGTTTGTAAATGTCGGACTGGGCGGCTGGTGTTTGATGGCCGCCGCCTTCGCGTTGCTGCTCTTTACCGCAAAACTCGACGAACGGCGCGTCTGGGACGCGCTCGCCGCGCGTCCGTTCGCGCCCGGGAAGTCGACGATCAGCTGTATCGCCTGCGAGCTACCCGTTCCCGAGGCGCGCGCGGGCGGGCGCTGCCCGCGCTGCGAGGCGGTCCTGCACGACCGCAAGCCTTTTGCGCTACATCGAACAACGGCACTCGTCATCGCAGGCTTTGTCTTGCTGATCCCGGCCAACCTGCTGCCGATACTCACCATCGAACAGCTCGGCAGTGTCGACCCGAACACGATTCTCGGCGGTATCCGCGAATTGATCCGCGCCGATTTGTGGCCGCTGGCCGCCATTGTATTCGTCGCCAGCGTCATCGTCCCCTTGATGAAGCTCTTTGGCCTCACATGGATGTTGCTCCTGACGCACCAGCGCTCCGGTCGCTACCTCGTCGGCCGCACGCGCCTGTATCGCGTCATCGATCTCATCGGGCGGTGGTCGAATATCGACATATTCATGCTGTCCATTCTCGTGGCGCTCGTCCAGTTTGGGGTGCTAAGTCAGGTACGTGCAGGGTTCGGTGCTGTCGCCTTCGGCGCCGTGGTGATCGTGACCATGGTCGCTTCGCGCGCCTTTGATTCGCGCCTGATGTGGGACGCGGCAAGGAGCAGCGAATGAGCCCACCGCCACCAGAGGAGCCCCAGGCACGAGTGAGAAAAGGGCGGCGACTCTCCCTGGTATGGGTCATACCTATCATCGCCGTGGCGGTTGTCATCGGCATCGGCTGGCGCGCCCTCGCGCAACGCGGGCCCACAATTACGATCACCTTCAATGCCGGCGCGGGCATCCAATCGGGGCAAACTAAAATCCGCCGCAAGGATGTGGATCTCGGCACGGTTGAATCGATCCACCTCACTCCAGACCTATCGCGCGTCGTCGTGCGGGCGCGGATGCTGCGCTCCGCTGCACCGTATTTGAACACGCACACCCAGTTCTGGATCGTCCGGCCGCGCATCAGCGCCGAGGGCGTCTCGGGCCTGGCGACTCTGGTCTCCGGCGTCTACATCGAAATGAACCCCGGCCGCGGCACTCCGCAAAGTGAGTTTACCGGATCGGAGGAGCCACCGGTCCTGCAGCCGGATGTGCCGGGACACAGCTTCACGCTGCATGCATCGCAGCTGACCTCTCTCAATCAAGGCTCGTCAATCTACTATCGTGGACTTGTGGTCGGGGAGATCCTCGGCTATGCCCTGAATCAGAAGACGCAGCGGGTCGACATCTACGCATTCGTGCGCGCGCCCTACGACAAGCTCATCCATCCGGAATCACGCTTCTGGAATGTGAGCGGCGTAGACGTTTCGATAGGCGCGCAAGGCGTCCATATGGTCGCCTCGTCCTGGCAGCAGTTGCTGAGCGGTGGAGTCGAGTTCATGACGCCATCGAGCGCCATGGACAATGCGCCCAGTCCCGCGGGCGCGCAGTTCCGGCTCTATGACGACAAGTACAGTGCTGAGAAGGATCCGCGCGGCACGCCGCTCATCTACCGCGTCGACTTTACCGGCGCGGTTGCGGGGATCGAGCACGGATCACCTGTCGAGCTCCTAGGAACCCAAATCGGACAGGTGCAGCACGTCGAGCTGCAGTACGATGCTCGCAGCCACGTCCTGCATACCCCGGCGATGATCGCCATCGATCCGACGCGCATCAAGGTCGTGAACGGAGCTGCGCGCTCGGCCCCCGAGCTTGCGCAGGACTTCACGGAGCACATGCAGGATTGGGTGAAACACGGGTTGCGCGCGCGCCTGACCTCGGCAAGCTTTCTCACGGGGCAGCAGATCGTATCTTTGGATATGGTGCCCGATGCCGCACCGGCTCAAATCGAGCGCGTCGACTCGCAGCTGCAGATCCCGACCGCGCCTTCGGTGGACGTCACGCAGATCCTGCAGTCAGTGCACAGCATTCTGCGCCACATCGACCGCGCCACCGCCGGTCCCGAGTTGAGTCACGCCATGAAGGAGCTCGATCGCACCTTGACTCACCTCGATGCGATCACCGGTGCAGTGGAGCCGCAGATCCAGCCGCTCATCAACAGCCTGCGTCAAAGCGCAGAGGCCGCACAACGCACCCTCGAGCAGGCGAGCAGCGTACTCGGCAGCAATACCGCGCAGGGTACTGATCTGCCGCGCATGATGCAGGAGCTCACGGATGCGGCGCGGTCGGTGAAAGCACTGGCGGATTATCTGGACCGGCATCCCGAAGCGCTCATTCGCGGCAAGCAAAAGGACCCAGAGCCATGAGCGCGAAGTCCGATTGGCTGGTCACTCTCGCCGGCGCGTGTGTGCTTGCCGCGTGTCAGTCGAGCCCTCCCACGCACTATTTTGCGATGACCGAGATCGCCCCAACTGCGCCGCGAGCGAGCTCGCCCGATCAGATCCCGATCCGCATCGAACGCGTCACGATTCCGGGTGAGCTCGATCGCCTGGAGTTCGTGCGCCGCAGCACTTCGAACCAGCTGCAGATCGCCACATTTGATCTTTGGGCGGCGCCGCTCGAGGGCATGATCCGACGCGTCATCGCCGCTGATCTTGCGGCGCGGCTCGCTGCCGGAGCGATGGCGAGCGACAACGAGCCGGCGGCCGGTGAGCCGCGGCGCCATCTGTACATTGACGTGCAGGAATTCTCAGGCGATGAGCACGGCGCGGTCACGCTGCATGCTGCGTGGCTTATCCACACGCCGAACGCGCCAGGCGAGCGCGGCACGGAAGAAATCAAGGTAGAAGCAAGTAATGCGAGCGCGGATGCGCTGGCTGCGGCAATGAGCCGAGCGCTCGCCGATCTTGCCGATCGGATCGCGGCGGCACTCGCGCCTCACGCGGACAGTGAAAAATCCGGATAGCGGCGCTCGATGAGCTCGGCCACGCGCTCGAGCGTCATGTCGGGTTTCGGGTTTGTGGGCATGCTCTGGGTGGCACGCGCGTAGTGGCCCTGTTGCGGGAAAACCGTCGTCA
>Ga0302324_100014266_pt1 | contig 16037 bp, 19 predicted proteins | sample Palsa_T0_1_FD_201949 | JGI IMG/M metagenome (GOLD analysis project Ga0302324, IMG submission 201949) | Peat permafrost microbial communities from Stordalen Mire near Abisko, Sweden - Palsa_T0_1 | ecosystem: Environmental > Terrestrial > Soil > Palsa > Peat permafrost | place: Sweden: Abisko...
TGCGATGACGCCGCGGCACTGGAGATCCTTTCACGCGACGGCGCGCACGGCGTGCCGGTCCTTCTCTAGCTCGTCGGCAATGCCCGAAACCTAGGCCGGATCGTCTCGTATATCCACCGAGGGCACCCGCCGTCGCCGGGCCGTGCAATGGAGGATGGCATGGAACAACTTTCTCGGGCCGAGTTCGCGATTCGCTTCCCCTTGGTGATTCCCGGCTTTAGGCGCGGTGGGATCCAAGACGGCCTCGTCTTAGTCGAACGCGATACCGCCGTCTCAGGTATCATTAATGGCGACGTTGTCGTTCGGTCGGGCGCCAACGCTTTGGTCAATGCAATCGTCGATGGCTCAGTAATCGTGGAGCAAGAATCCATCGTCTATCTCAATGGCATAATCGAAAAGAATATCGACGTCGCCGGAGCAGTGTGCATCGAGGGCATCGTGAAAGGACAAGTTCGCTGCGAGCCATCCGCGATCGTCGTCCTAGACGGAGGCATCGTGACGGGAGGTATCCACGCGGCGGGTTGATGAGGGTTCCCGCGTTGGCAACGTCACATACGCAATCGCTCCAGTCAGCCTGAAGATGTCCTCCTCAAACAATCCGATGGCCGTGTTGCAAGCATTGCAAAGAAGCCCCCGAATCTGGCCCGTCTTGTGGTCGTGATCGATGCAGAGGTGTTGAAGAAAGTGTTGCTCGAACTTCGTGCGCTTCGCCGGGGGACACGCGAGCCAAGGACGACGGCAGATGCCACACGCGCCTTGCTGCCTTTCGAGGAGTCGCTCCAGACCGTCGATCGATAGCCCGTATCGGCGCCTTACGTATGCCGCGCGCTCTCTTTCGCGCCGAAGCGCGCTTCGGCGGTAATTCTCCCGCCCCCACCGATTGGTGCATGGACGGCAGCGGCTCGCGCCGTTGCGCAATCGCATCTTAAGTGTTCCGCATTTCGAACAGTGAGTGGTTCGTCTTTGTTCCATCGAAGATAGACTACGGCGCGTGGGTGCCACGCGTATGTCACTCAAAGCATGCTCGTGCAAAACACTCGAGCGGAAAGCTGTTCGCGACATCCCGCGGAGCGGTTCGCGTGAAAAGAGAAAGCCCGCCAAAACGTCGTCGTGGCGGGCTACTTGATTTGCCGAGAGAGAGAATCGAACTCTCGACACCAGGTTTTTCAGACCTGTGCTCTACCAACTGAGCTATCTCGGCGCGACCGACCCAGGTTCGGTGGGCGCGGCATGCTCCCTCTCGCCGAACCTGGGCGATCGATGTCGCCGGCAGCTATCTCGAGCGAAATGCGACCGCTTCGATCTCGACGTGCGCACCGCGCGCCAGTGACGCTATGCCGACGGTTGCGCGCGCCGGAAGCGTTGCTCCGGGCGGAAAAAACGCGGCGTACTCCGCGTTGACTTTGGCGAAGTCAGCGATATCGGTCAGGTAGATCGTGGTCTTGACGACGTCGGCGAACGTCAGTCCGGCAGCTTTGAGCACGGCGCCGAGGTTCGCCATGGCGCGGCGCGCTTCGACGTCGGTCCCGCCTGCGACGAGCTGGCCACTGGCCGGATCGAGCCCGATCTGTCCGGCCAAGTAGACGAACGGGCCGGCTGACACGCCTTGACTGTAGGGGCCAATTGCCTGCGGGGCGCCGGCGGTCTTGATCGCAACGGAACCCGGCGCTTGGGCCGACGCAGGCATCCAGAGGAGCGACGAGCCGGCCACGATGACGGCGCAAAACACTGCACGACGGTCCATGGGCAACCTCCTGACGTTTTGGGTCGTCGCCCGTTCGTACCGCTGGAGAAGGCGACCTCCTCATTGCGTCTCAAAGCGCACCTTTTGGCGCGTTTCGTCGTTTGTTGCATACGATGACAAAGAGAACAACCGGCGCGCTCCTCGCCGCCGCAACCCTGGCCACGGCAAGCGCCCTTCCGCTCGCTGCCGGCGCGGCCATCGTCACCGGGCCTCCCAATGGGACTGCCACCACGTACGTCATGGACTCCGTTGCCTCGCAGAACTATCGTGCCGGCGGTTTCCCCGGCGTGCTCCGTTTAACGATCTCTCGCGACGGCAGCATCATCGGCACGTACCGCGATGAGTACGACGGGCTCCCCGAGGTTGTCGCCGGCGGGCTCCAACCCGGCGGACGGATCTGGCTCAACGTCAAGGGGTACGGCCTGATGTACGGGACGTTCCACGACGGCGTTCTGCACGCGGTCGTCCAAAACGGCGAGCCCGACCCCACGCACTTCGACGCGACGCTGACGCCCTAGCCGCTAATCGGTATCGGGTGTCGTCGAGTCGACCGCTTCGACGGAACGGATGTCGTCGTAGCGGAGCGACCGCGTGATGTCGTCACCATGAAGGATGACGTACGTAACGCTGTCGAGCTCGAGGGGACCGACGAAAACGCTGCCATCGTTCCGCGTGATGCGCACGCGTTGTCCGGCGAAGCGATCGATCTCCTCGTGTTTCATCGCTTCAAGCGCTTCGTCGCGCCCACGCGGCGCGCCTCGATGAGCGCGCACCCTGACGCCCAGCCTCACGAACAAAAAACAAAGATCGCCCCTCCTGTTGGGAGGCGATCCTATTTTGCTCCAGCCGTACGGCTAAAAAACCGTCCTCTTAGGTGTTGTTGCGGACGTCTCGCTTCGTCGCGTCGACGTCGGCCTTGAGCGTCTCCGTCCCCTGACGGAACATCGAACCGACTTTCTCGCCGGACGTCATCTGATCGCCGGCGAGATCGCGCTTCGCTTTTTCGCCCTCGGCATTGGCGCGGTGTCCGGCTTCGTTCAACGCGTCCTTCACGTTGGCGCCCGTCTTCTTCATCCCGTCGGCGGCGCTATCCACTGCATCTTTGAAACTCATGTCGTCTTCTCCATCCTGCCGCAGACCGCGGCCACATCGGCGCGCCCCCCGCGGCGCGTCGTGAACGTCAGCGGCCTACTGTTTACCCGCTTTGGCGAATACTATGCAGCGTCCGACGTTGCAACCGTGCGGTAGGCGCGCCAAGGAAGCACGACCGACTCGAGCCCATCGAGAATCGCCGAAAGCATGAGGCCGAGCAACGAAACGGCGACGAGGGCAGCGTAGAGCCGATCGACGTCGAGCAGCTGCTGTGCGTTGAAGATTGCAAACCCGAGGCCCGTGCGCGTCAACTGATATTCGGCAGCGACGGCAAGCACGATCGCAATGCCGATGCTCAGTTTCAGGCCGGCATAGATGTTGGGCAGCGCGCCGGGCAGCAGCACCCGGAAGAACAGCGTCGCGGGACGCAGGCGATACGCACGCGCGACGTCGAGGTAGATCAGTTCGATTTGGCGCACGCCGGCCTCGGTATTGATCGCCATGAGGAAAAAGACGCCGACGGCGATCGCGGCCCACTTGGCCGCTTCGCCCGTTCCGAAAATGAAGTAGAACAGCGGCAAAATTGCGATCTTGGGAACCGGATACAAGAGCGCGATGACCGGACCGAAGTACGCACGGACCCAGCGGTTCATCCCCATCGCGAGCCCAATGAGGGTACCTGGTATGCCGCCGAGCAGCACGCCGATGAGGATGCGGCTGAGCGTCCAGGCGGCGTTGGTCGCGAGGTCACCGCTGGCGGCGTAGGCACCGAAGCTCCCCGCGATCGCGCTCGGCGACGGAAATAGCCCCGGGTTCAGCACGCGCGTCGAAACGGCGATTTGCCAGAGAGCGACGATTGAGAGCGGGCCGAGGAAACGGACCATGCGTTCGCTGCGCGTCACCGCAAGAGGCCCCAGAGATGGACGACCAGCTCGCCGAACGCGGCGTCGCCGCGGATTGCGACCGCATCGCGCGGGCGCGGAAACGACACCGGCACGATCTCTTTGATGGTGCCGGGCCGCGCGCTCAGGACGATCACGCGGTCGGCAAGACTCACGGCTTCTTCGATGCCGTGCGTGACGAAGACCACCGTCTTCGGCGAACGCTCCCACAGCCGCATTAGCTCGTTCGCGAGCCCGACGCGCGTCTGCTCGTCGAGCGCACCGAACGGTTCGTCCATGAACAAGACGGGCGGATCGGTGACGAATGCGCGCGCCACGGCGGCGCGCTGCTTCATCCCGCCGGAAAGCTCGTGCGGCCACGCGCGGGCAGCGTCGTCCAGACCCACCAGCGCGAGGACGTTTGCGACCCGCGCTTCGACTTCGTTCGCCGGGACGCGCAGCGAATCGAACGCTACCGCGACGTTGGCATCAACGCGCATCCATGGGAACAGCGACGCGTCCTGAAACACGATTGCACTTGGAAGCTCGTCGGGCCCCGCCGCGGCGCCGCTGACGATCACGCGGCCCTCGCTTGCCGCGTCGAGGCCGGCCATGATCCGCAGCAGCGTGCTCTTCCCGCAGCCGCTTGGGCCGACGACGGCGACGAACTCACCATCCGCGATGTCGAACGTAACGTCATCCAATGCGAGGGTGCCGGTCCGATATCGTTTCGTTAGGTGCTCGACGGCGATCGACGCCACGCTGCGGTGTTCGGAAAAGCGAGCGCCGGACCCCGTTTGCGAGGTCCGGCGCTTGCGACTGGCGACGTTGATGGGGCTCGAACCCACGACCTCCGCCGTGACAGGGCGGCGCTCTAACCAACTGAGCTACAACGCCATCGAGGCCCATGGTGGGCACGGTTGGGATTGAACCAACGACCCCCCGCGTGTGAAGCGGATGCTCTCCCACTGAGCTACGCGCCCTTGCCACGCCCCCCGACAGGCGAACCGGACTATTCTAACGGACGCAAATGAGGCCTGTCTAGCGGTCCGGGGCGCCTGTGCAACGGAGCGGCGCCAGGGTCGGGTACAACGAGTGCGATGCTGCCGATGGAAGGTCCCGCCGCCGCGAAGGCCGCCGGCCTGCGCTACACGACCGACGCGATTCCCGGTATCCGCCGCGTGAAGCACCGCCGCAGCTTCGCGTACGTGGCCGCCGACGGAAAACCAGTTCGCAACCGCGGCGAACTGGCGCGGATCGCTGCGCTCGCGATCCCACCGGCGTACACCGACGTGTGGATCTCGCCGATCGCCAACGGACACTTGCAGGCGACCGGCCGCGATGCGCGCGGACGCAAGCAGTACCGTTACCACAAACGCTGGCGCGCCATCCGCGACGAGACGAAGTTCGATCGCATGCTGGCCTTTGCCAAAGCGCTGCCGACCATCCGCGCCACCGTTGCACGCGACCTGAAGCTGACGGGTCTGCCGCGCGAGAAGATGTTGGCGACCGTGGTTTCGCTGCTCGAAGAGACGGCGATTCGCGTCGGCAACGAGGAGTACGCGCGCGACAACGACTCCTACGGCCTCACGACGTTCGAGGACGAGCACGCCGAGATCACGCCGACCAAAGTGCGGTTCCACTTCCGCGGCAAAAGCGGCAAGATGCACGAGGTCACGGTCCGTGACCGGCGCCTCGCGCGCATCGTGAAGGCGAGCCGCGATCTGCCGGGGCAGAAGCTTTTCGAATACCTCGACGACGCGGACGACGTGCACCCGATCCGTTCCGAAGACGTGAACGACTATCTTCGCACGGTGTCAGGCGAGGAGTTCAGTGCCAAAGACTTCCGCACGTGGGAAGCGACGATGCTCTGCGCGCAAGAATTGGCGGCTGTTCACGTCGACGGCGCGACGGCGCTGAAGGCCGCCGTCGTCGAGGCAGTCAAGCTGGTCGCCGACAAACTCGGGAACACGCCGGCCGTCTGCAAGAAGTCGTACATCCATCCCGGCATCATCGCCGAGTTCCTCGCCGACGGCGGGTTGACGCTCAAGGAGAAGACAGCGCACCGCGCCGGCGGCGATACCCTGGGCCGGCATGAGGCCGCGGTCGTGGCGCTGATCGAGCGCATCGCGGCCCGGCAGGGCGAGCCTCTCACGGCCACCCTGCGTCGGTCGATCCGCTCGGAGCGAGGGAAGCGAGCCACCGGCCGCTCGGCGAAATCTTCTCGCGCTCGCTCGTCGCCTAGTGACTAAGCAGGCGTCGGGACGGGTAGAACAGACCCATCATGCGCAATCTTGTCAACGCCGCCCGCCTGGCGGCCCTGCCTATGGCCCTCATCCTCGGAATGATGGTCGCCGCTTCGCCGCCGGCCAGCGCCGGCAAGGTCGGAAGCGCTTGGGTCGAGGGGACCCTGGTCCACATCTCGTCTGAGAATATCAAGGTCAAGACACCGACGCAGGAGCTCAGCTTCTTGCTCGTCCCGCACTTCGATCAAGTGTTCTCGGACGACGGGAAGACCACGTACCAAATGAAGAGCCTGCACTCCGGACAGCTGGTCAAGGTGTACTACGACCAGAAGTTCCTAGGTCAGCGTCACGCTGACCGGATCATCGTGCTCTCGCGGCACGAGACCCCGGTCAAGACCCAGAAGGGCTAAAACTCAGCCGGCGGCCGGGAGTTCTGAGGCAAACGTTACGGCGTGGCCTCCGGGCTCTCGGACCGTGATCTCGTGCATGCCGTAGAACGTCTTACGAAGCGGCACGATGACGTCTGCGTCGGCGACTGCGGGCACCACGAGTTCGACGTTGCTGACGCGAAGGTAGAGGCCCACCGCGCCCCGGCCGGAGATCGTTTCGTTGACGGCCCGGGCCGCGTCGTGCCCAACGTCGGCGATCACGCTCGCGTGCGACTGCACCATCACGACGACGCCGTCTTTCTCGAGCATCACGAAGCCGATCGTCCCTTCGTGCGGAACGTTCGCCACTTCGGCGAAGCCGAGCCGGTCGCGAAAAAATTCACGCGTGGGCTCGACGCGCTCGACGATCAGAACCGGCGCGACGGATTCATAACGAAGGTGCTGGTTCATGCGCTGCGCGGCGCGCTGAAGAGCTCGATGCCGAGCGCGATCATCACCAGTCCCGCGACCCGGTCGAACACCCGCAGCGCGCGGGTGTTGTCGACCAGTCGCCGGCCCAATGCGCCGGCCGCGAACGCAAGCGACACGTCGAAGGCCAGCCCGACCAGCATGAATGCCGCGCCCAGCCCAAGCAGCTGGACCGCGACCGGCACGCTGCCGGGGACCACGAACTGCGGGAGGAACGCCGCAAAGAACACGATGACCTTCGGGTTCGTCGCGTTGGTCAGAAAACCACGCCGGAATGCCTCGTGCGTGGGAATCGGCGTCTTGGCGGCCGCCTTGCCGCCGCGCAGCGCGGCTAGGCCCAGCCACACGAGGTAGATCGCGCCCACGATCCGGAGCACGTCGAACGCCGTCGCCGACGCGGCGAACAGCGCCGAGAGGCCGACCGCCGCCGCGGTTACGTGCACGGCCATGGCGGTCGTAATCCCGCGCACGGCGTGCAGACCCGTCCGCGCCCCGCCCCGGGCGGCCGAGGCCACCACAAAGAGCATGTCAGGGCCCGGCGCGAGGCAGAGCGCGACCGTCGCAACGAGAAAAAGAACCCAGGTATGAACATGCACGGCCTTTTCATGACCCATCGGCACGATAACCGGTTGCAGCGCTCGCCTCGCCCGAACGCCCTGCCGGGGATTTGACGCCGCCCGCCGCATCCGATAGACTTTCGCGTTGACGGGCGCGTAGCTCAGTGGGAGAGCGCTACATTGACACTGTAGAGGTCGTAAGTTCGATCCTTACCGTGCCCAGATGGGGAAAAGCCCGCCAAACCAGTGTTTGGCGGGCTTTTCGTTTGGCGTACGTCCGGCTTAGAGCTTGACGACGACCGACTTGGTCTCGGTGTAGCAGTCGAGCGCGTTATGGCTCATCTCGCGTCCCCAGCCCGACTGTTTGAAGCCGCCGAACGGCAGTGCGGGATCGAACACGTTGTAGCAGTTCACCCACACCGTGCCTGCGCGCAACCCGGCAGCCATCTTGTGCGCCTTGGCGACGTTCGAGGTCCACACGCCCGCGGCCAAGCCGTAGACGGTGTCGTTCGCGGATTGGAGGATCTCGTTCGGATCGTCGAACGGCGTCGCCGCGACGACCGGTCCGAAGATCTCCTCACGCATGATTTTCATGTCGGGTTTCACGTCGACGAGCACCGTGGGTGCGACGAAGTAGCCGCGATCGCCGACCCGTCCGCCGCCGGAAAGCGCACGCGCGCCGTCCGAAATGCCGGATTGGATGTAGCCGGTGACGCGGTTCAGCTGTTCGTCGGAGACCAACGGGCCGATCTGCGTGTTGGCATCGAGTCCCTGCCCGACCGGCATGGACTTTGCGATCTCGGCGATCCCGCGAGTGACCTGATCGAACACCGAACGCTCGACGAAGAGTCGCGAGCCCGCGGTGCAACATTGCCCCATGTTGAAGAAAATCCCGAACGCGGCGCCCTGAATCGCCTGCTCGAGATCGGCGTCGGCGAAGATGATGTTGGGCGACTTGCCGCCGAGTTCGAGCGTGACTTTCTTCAGGTTGCCGGCCGCTGCTTGGACGATCAGCTTCCCGACTTCCGTCGATCCGGTGAAGGCGACTTTGTCCACGCCGTTGTGCGCCGCGATCGCCGCACCGGCCGTTTCGCCGTAGCCGGGAACGACGTTGAGGACGCCCGGCGGGAAGCCGACTTCGGCCGCAATCTCGGCGAGCAAGATCGCTGAGAGCGGCGTCTGCTCCGCCGGCTTGAGCACGATCGTGCAGCCGGCCGCAAGCGCGGGGCCGATCTTCCAAGCGGCCATCAAGAGGGGGAAGTTCCAGGGAATGATCTGACCCGCGACGCCGATCGGCTCGCGCCGCGTGTAGGCGTGAAAGTCCGAACCAATCGGAATCGAATCGCCGAGGATCTTCGTCGCCCAACCGGCCATGTAGCGCAAGTTGTCGATCGACATCGGTACGTCGGCGATGCGGGCGATGGCGAGCGGTTTGCCGTTATCGAGCGACTCGAGCAAAGCAAAATCTTCGAGCCGTTCTTCCATCTTGTCGGCAAGGCGGTAGATCAGGCGGGCGCGCTGCGAGGGAGTCATCTTGGACCACGGGCCGGACTCAAATGCGCGGCGTGCCGCGGCGACGGCAAGATCGATGTCGGCGCGGTCGCCCTCGGCGACCTGCACGAGCACGTCGCCATTCGAGGGATCGTAGACCGCGAATGTCCTGCCGCTCTTCGCGTCGACGAACTTCCCATCGATGAAGAGCTGCTTCGGTGTGCGTAAGAATGTTCTCGCGAATTCCGGAAGCTCGCGAGCGGTTGGTGATTGGAGCAAAGCCATTGTTGCACCCTCATTGTGCGTGTGAACTGAATGCGCGCGCCTCGTGCTGAGTGCGCCGTCCACCCGCTATCTTGGTGGTCCAGTTTGGGACCCGCCTGCGAGTTCGCTCACCGCTTTCGGTTTCCCATCGGGCTCCCAGCCGATCGAGGAAATGTGAAGCCGTGCAGGCTTTTCCAGGACGGTATGATGGGCCGTACCATGCGGCGCTCCGGCAGTCCGGAGGGGTTAAAGCCCGCCGGGCCAGCGTCGACAAACCCGCACCGGCGATAGAGCGCGCACGCCGGCGCATTGCCTTCGACCACGTCAAGCGCAAGCAACGTCGCACCTTCTTCTCGCGCCCGCGCAATCACGGCCGCAACGAGGGCCTCGCCGACACCGTGACCACGTGCGAACGGCGCGACCCACATCGAGATGAGTTCGCTCGTTCCGTCTTCATCGAGCGCCGTGCCGCTCGCCATGCCTGCCGGCACTCCGTGCAGATAGGCGACCGCGTTGAAGGGCACCGTGGAAAGGCGAGCGCGCCAGCGCGTCTCCGTATCGCCCTCACCTTGCCATTCAACAAGTGAGGCGCCGAACGCATCGGGCGCTTCGCGCAGCGCTTCCAGTCGCAGGTCGCGCCACAACGGCCACTCGTCGGCACCGACTGCACGGACGTCGATCACCGATTCGGGCGACCGCCTCACCGCGAGCCTGCTACGTTACACCATGCGAAACGAGGCGCGCCAGCCAATAGGCCGCGCCGGCAGCGATGGCGCCGATGAACCAGGTCGTGATCGCACCGCTGAGGACGGGCATCTTCAGGTAACGCGCGCGCATCGCGCCGAACACGAGCAGTGCGATCGACGTCGACACGCACGACCACAGCAGCGCGACGTGCGCTTCGGGGACCAGCACGTAGGCGGTCAGCGGAAAGATCCCCCCGAGCGCATACCCTCCGCCGACCAGCACTGCACTGCGCGGAGCGGCGTTCGTGTCGGGCCGTTCGAGCCCGAGCTCGTTGCGCATCATGAAGTCGACCCAGCTCTTCTGATCGCGCGCGATCTCGTCGACCACCGTCTGGAGCACCGGTTCGCGAACGCCGTAGCGCGCGAGGATTTCCGCGACTTCTGCCCGCTCTTCGTCAGGGATCTGCTGCGTCTCGCGGACCTCGCGGGCGTACTCTTTCTTGTAGTGCTGCATCTGCGTGCGCACCGCGAGGTAGCCGCCGAGTCCCATCGAGATCGCGCCGGCGACGATTTCGGCAAGACCGGCCGTCACGACCAGGCCGCTGCCGGCGACCGCTCCGGAGACGCCCGCGGCGAGCGCAAACGGTACCGTCAGGCCGTCGGCGACCCCAAGGATCAGGTCCCGAATGGCTTGCGAATCGCCCGTGTGACGCTCGGTGTGGATGTCCACCGCCAGGCTCGGCATCGGCTTCATCCCCTCACCATAGCGTGCCCGGGCGATTTCGTCACGCCGAATTCGCAGTGAGGCGCACCGCGCGTTGCCGTCGAAACCACGCTACGTGACCATGACCACCGTCGACGTTGCACACCTGCGGCATACCGCCGCCCACGTGCTGGCGTATGCCGTCCAGGACCTCTTTCCGGAGGCCAAGCCGACCATCGGCCCGGCCATCGAAAACGGGTTCTATTACGACTTCGATCGCAGCCTGGCGTTTACGCCGGAAGACCTCGAGAAGCTCGAGGGCCGGATGCGCGAGATCGTGCGCGCCGACTATCCGATGACCGGCCGCCGGGTCACGCGCGATGAAGCGATCGCATTCTTCCGCACCAACCCCTACAAGGTCGAACTCGCGGAGCAAATTCCGGACGGCGAGCCGATCACGCTGTACACGATCGGCGACTTCACCGACTTGTGCCGCGGCGGCCACGCCGACTCGACCGGCGCGATCGGGGCGCTGAAACTGACCTCGGTCGCGGGCGCCTATTGGCGCGGCGACGAGCACAACCCGATGTTGCAGCGCATCTACGGGACGGCGTTCGCCACGCCCGCAGAACTCGACGACTACCTCGCGTTTCTCGAAGAAGCCGCGCAGCGCGATCACCGCAAGCTAGGTGCCGAACTCGATCTCTATCATATCGACGAGCTCGCGGGCGGCGGCTTGGTTTTCTGGCACCCCAAGGGCGCGCTCGTCCGCGGAATCATCGAGCAGTTCATTCGCGACGGGCTGCGCGAGCGCGGCTACCAGCCTGTCGTGACGCCGCACATCGTGCACGAGAACCTCTACGCGATCTCCGGTCACCTCGAGAACTTTGGCGAGAGTATGTTCGGACCGATCGAGGTCGAGGGTCAGCGTTTTCGCCTCAAGCCGATGAACTGTCCCGGGCACATCTTGATCTATGCCAGCGAAGGGCGCTCGTATCGCGATCTGCCCCTGCGGTACAGCGAGTTCGGCACTGTCTACCGCTTCGAACGCAGCGGTACGCTGCACGGTCTGACGCGCGTGCGCGGCTTCACGCAAGACGACGCGCACCTGTTCTGCACGCCCGATCAGCTGCAAGGCGAATTCGAACAGACGCTCGACGAGGCGTTGCGGCTGATGAACGCCTTCAACTTTAGCGGCTTCGAGTATTTCTTGAGCACGCGGTCCGAGCGCGGTCCGACCGATGAGATCGCCGAGCAGGCGATTCGCAATGCGCTGGAGTCACGAAACCTGCCCTATCAGATCGACGCCGGCGGCGGCGCGTTCTACGGGCCCAAGCTCGACATCAACCTGCGCGACGCAATCGGCCGGCCGTGGCAGCTGGGCACCGTGCAGGTCGATTTCGTCTTGCCGGACCGGTTCGAGCTGAAGTACCGCGGTGCCGACGGGTCCGACCATCGGCCGGTGATGATTCACCGCGCACTGGCCGGTTCGATGGAGCGCTTCTTCGGCGTGCTGATCGAGCACTTCGCCGGCGCGTTTCCCGCCTGGATCGCGCCCGTGCAAGCGGTCGTGACGCCGATCTCGGAACATCAGCTCGACTACGCCTACGACGTTCGCGCTGCTTTGCGCGCGAAGGGTTTCCGTGCCGACGTCGATACCTCGAACGAAAAACTCGGCTACAAGATTCGCCACTGGAAGACACAAAAGGTGCCGTACATCCTGGTGGTCGGAAAGTCCGAAGCCGCAGATGGTACCGTGAACGTCAACGAGCGCGGTGTGGACGAGAAGCGGACGGTCAGCGTCGCCGCCTTCGCGTCGGAGCTTGGCGAGCGCGTCGAGGCGCGGCGCTAGCGCACGTGCTGCTGCTCGGTATCGAGACGTCCTGCGACGACACCGCCGCCGCCGTCGTTCGCGACGGCGTGCGCGTGCTGGCCAACGTCTCGACGAATCAGGACGAGTTTCACGCCAAGTACGGCGGCATCGTCCCCGAGATCGCGAGCCGCCGGCACGCCGCGCTGCTCTCAGCGGCAGTTGAAGACGCGCTCGGGCGCGCCGGCGTCGCGCTCGATGAACTTGATGGGATCGCTGTCACCGCGGGCCCCGGCCTGATCGGCAGCCTTGTCGTCGGCGTCGCGTCGGCGAAGGCGCTCGCGTTCGCGGTCGGGTTGCCGCTGTATGCGGTCAACCATCTGCACGGACATCTCTTCGCGCCGTTTCTCGAACGCGAAGAACCGCCGCCGTATCCCTTTCTGGCGCTGCTCGTCTCGGGCGGCCACACACAGCTGGTCGACGTCGAGTCTCCGGCCGACGTCCGGATCATCGGCAGAACCCGCGACGACGCCGCCGGCGAAGCGTTCGACAAGACGGCGCGCCTCCTCGATCTCCCGTTCCCCGGCGGCCCCGCGCTCGACGCGCTCGCACGCACGGGAAATCCACGCGCGTTCGCATTTCCGCGCCATCGCCCCGACGCGGGGACGCTCGACATGAGCTTCTCCGGACTCAAGACCTCGGTGCGGTACTTCCTCGCCGGCGAGGGCGCGCTCGCGCAACGCGAGGACGTCGCGGCGTCGTTTCAGGCCGCCGTCGTCGACGTGCTGATCGATCGCGTCGTGCGGGCGTTGGATGTGCGTGACTATCGCGGCCTGGTGCTGAGCGGCGGCGTCGCGGCCAACACCGCGCTGCAGGCAGCCTTCACGAATCTCGGCAAGCGCCGCCGGATCGCGACGTTCATCCCCGAACTGCGCTTCTGCACCGACAACGCGGCGATGATCGCCGCCGCTGCCGACCGCCGCGGCGCAGCCGCTCTGGTCGATCCGCGCACGCTCGTCGCGGACCCCAACCTGCCGTTTGCCGCCGCCTAACGATTCAGTGCGTCACCGCGCTGCCGTGCTTCAGCAGCCAGTCGACGGCGTGCGAGAGATTGGCCTGCGTTGGTTCGTCTTCGAACAGCACGCCGTTGAGGAAGAACGCCGGCGTGCCGGGGATACCACTCGCCTCGCCGCCTTCTTTCACTTCCTCGATCACGGGCCGGTAGCGCTGATCGCGTAGCGCTTCGGCGAGTCCGTCCGGATCGAGCCCGAGCTGGCCGGCATAGACGAGCAAGTGTTTGGAATCCAGCGCGTGCTGATGCTCGTACAGGAGGTCGTGCATCTCCCAGAACTTCCCATGATCCGCTGCGAACTCAGCCGCTTCCGCTGCGGCTTCCGCATGGGGGTGCTGCGCGAGGGGGAAGCTGCGAAAGACGACCCGCAGTTGCTTCGGATACGCCTTCTCGAGCGCTTTCACGATCGGGTATGCCTGCCCGCAGAACGGGCACTCGAAGTCGCCGTATTCGACCAGCGTGACCGGCGCATCGGCGGGTCCGCGAACGTGGTCATTGGGTCCGACGGCAACGGCAAGCCGAACCAATCCATCATCGTCCATGGTGCTCTTCTTCCCACTTTCGGGCGCGCTCGTCGAGCCAGATGCGAATCGCATCCGGGACGGCGCGAAACTCCAAGCGCCGGATCTGCGCCGTCAGCGACGCCTCCTCTGTCCCCGGCGCGACGGTGCAGGGCACACGCACCAGGATACGGCCGCGATCGGTCGCGTCGGTGACAACGTGGACGCTCGCGCCGCTCCACGGCAGCCCGGCGCGCAGGGCGTCGCGTACCGCATGGGCGCCGCGCAGTGCCGGTATCGTCGTGCCGTCCGGCATCTCGACGACGTCGGCTTCGGGATCGAGCGGCAAATACGCCGGGTGCACGTTGAGCGTCTCCGGGAAGCGCTGCAAGAACTCGCGCGACAAGAGATGCATCCAGCCGAGCAGCAGCACGACATCCGGCCGCGTGCTCGCGACCGCTTCGAGCAAACGCGCGTCGTACGCGGCGCGCGTTTCGCTCGCGCGATCCCACAGCACCGCGCGGTCCTCGATGCCGTACTCGCGCGCGATCTCGAGCACGCCCGCGCTGGGCGCGTTACTGATAACGGCGACGACGTTCAGCGAAAGAATGCCGGCGGCGACTTGCGCGAGCACGTTCCGCGCGTTCGACCCCGCGCCCGAGGCGAGGATGACCGCACGCGCGCGCGTCCCGAGCGAATGACGTTCGGAGGGCACGCCCTTTTACGGGCGGCGGGGACGCACGATCACGCGTGGTTCGCCGTCCGCGCGCGGCTGGATAAAACCGACGACCCGCGCGCCGGGGACCGCGGCGAGAGCGGCGGCGACATCGGCGATGCCCAGGATCAGCGTGTAGCCGACGCCCATGTTGAAGGTGCGATAGCGTTCCTCGAAGCCAAGCTCCGACCGTTTGACAAGCTCCGTCATGATGCGGGGCTCGTCCCACCGTGCCGATTCGAACACGGCGGTCACATGCTCCGGAAGCGTTCGCGGAACATTGTCGAGCAAGCCGCCGCCGGTGATGTGCGCCATCGATTTCACGCGCGCCACGCTGCGCATCGCACGCACCGCCGCCAAGTACGACGGGTGCGGCGCCAGCAGCGCGTCGCCGTAGGTTCCCTCGCCGAAGGGAGCGCCGTATTCGGTTTCGGCGATGACCGCACGCGCCAGCGTGTAGCCGTTGGTATGCAGCCCCACTGCCGGCAGCCCGACGATCGCGTCGCCCGGCTGCACGTCGTTGGGATCCGGCATCTCCGCCAGCGTCACCAGCCCGACGATCGTGCCCGCAAGATCGAAATGGTCGGCGCGGTACACACCGGGCATCTCGGCCGTCTCGCCGCCGAGCAGCGCGCACGCGTTTTCGCGGCAGGCACGATGCACGCCGCTGACGATATGCGCCGCAATCTGCGGCTCGAGTTTCCCGACCGCCAAGTAATCGAGAAAAAACAGCGGCTCTGCACCCGTGACCAGGATGTCGTTGACGCAGTGGTTCACGAGGTCGGCACCCACGGTATCGTAGCGCTGCAGCGCGGCTGCGATCAGGATCTTCGTCCCGACGCCGTCCGTCGAGCCGACGAGCGCGCGGGCCGGGTCGCCCGGAAGCCGGAACAGACCGTTGAATCCGCCCAGGCTGCCGAGCTGCTCAGGATGGCGCCAGTCGGCCGTGACCTCGCGATATCGCTGGACGGCTAGGTTACCGGCATCAATATTTACACCCGCGCGAGCGTACGCGTCGGTCACCGAAGGGCCGCACGCGCGGCGCGCGTAAATTCTTTTGGATTGTCCACGGTCGGTTGACCGCTTCTGTCCCTTCGGAGGAACTCCATGCAGGTCCAGGTTTCGAGCGACGCAGCGACGACCGCCACCAGCGGTGCGCTCGTCGTTCCGGTGTTTGCGGGCGCGGCCCTCGATGGTACTGCGGCGCTCGTCGACACGGCCCTGGACGGGGAACTGTCCGAGCTCTTCGGCACCGAGATGACGGGCAAGACGAACGAGCACGTGCTGATCCATGCCAAAGATGCGTCCTTTAAGCGCGTCCTTGCCGTGGGTCTGGGCGAGCGGGCGAAGCTGACCGCCGGCAGCCTGGCCAAATACGCGGGCACCGCGGTGCGGTATCTCGGCAAACGCGGCGTGCGC
>Ga0302324_100014269_pt1 | contig 16036 bp, 13 predicted proteins | sample Palsa_T0_1_FD_201949 | JGI IMG/M metagenome (GOLD analysis project Ga0302324, IMG submission 201949) | Peat permafrost microbial communities from Stordalen Mire near Abisko, Sweden - Palsa_T0_1 | ecosystem: Environmental > Terrestrial > Soil > Palsa > Peat permafrost | place: Sweden: Abisko...
CCAAATGATGCAGACGCCAGCTCCAACGTCATTTCGCCTGAATATTTCAAGGTGATGGGCATCGATCTTCTCCACGGCCGAGGCTTTTCAGAAACCGATAATGAGCGCGCCACAGATGTGGCCGTGATCAGCGAGAGCACCGCCAAAAAGTTCTGGCCCAACCAAGATCCCCTTGGCCGCACCTTCCGCATGGCGAGTGAGAAAGACCGCAAACTGCAAATAGTTGGGATTGCCCGCGATGGAGAGTTTCAGATCTATGGCGGGGCTAAGTCGCGACCCTACTTTTACATTCCTCATGCGCAGCACATCAAGGGCAACACCCTGATGGTCTTCCAGCTAAGGTCAAATCGCGATTTGCTTTCACTTATCCCTACCGCGGAAAAAATCATCCACGAGCTCGCGCCGCAACTTCCGATCTTCGAAGTGCAGACCATGCGTCAGGGGCTCTACACGATGAACGGACTCTTGCTATTTCAAATCGGCGCTTCGCTCGCGGCGATCATGGGAGGTCTGGGATTGACCCTGGCAGTCATCGGCCTTTACGGCGTGGTCTCGTACGCGGTGGGCCGGCGCATACACGAGATCGGCTTGCGCATGGCGCTCGGCGCCAGCCGTGGCTCCGTGTTCCGCATGATCTATCGACAATCGGTCGTGATTATCGCCATCGGGCTCGGATTTGGCCTGGCCCTCGCTTTGTTGGTTGCGCGAGCCGTTCGTGGCTTGGTCACCGTCAGTGTGTGGGACCCGGCGACCTACCTGATCGTGGGCGTTATCCTGGCGACGGCAGCGCTGGCCTCGTGCTATTTTCCTGCGCGCTATGCAACAACCGTGGAGCCGATGGTGGCGCTGCGCGAGGACTAACCCAATCCTAAGGTTCGTAGATGACTCCGTTTATTCGAATCTTGGAACACCAGTGACAGAATTGCACTTCCTTGCCCGGGGGTAAGAATTCCTGGATCTTGAGTTCTCGCCACCGATGGATGCTACAGAAACAGGAAAAGGCTTTTAGGCTACTCGATTCGTGTTCTCTGTGGGGCCACCACTTCTTTAACGAGGTAGCGAGTGCCGCGTCAGAATCGGGTGCTCGAAGTTCGTGGGATGGCTTGGACATGTTCCTCCTTCCCTGGGTAGTGCGAGCCGGAATGTTAGTTCTTGTTATACCTCGCCAGCCAGTCCGTTAGCTCCTGCATTACATTCAGCCGCTGCTCCCACAGCAGCGGGAAGTGCGGCGATCCGGGGTAGGTGACCAAACGTACCGTCTTGCCGCGGGCTGCCAATATCTGGAAGTACTCCGTTCCCTGAAATGTCGGCACTCGCTGGTCGGCTTCACCATGCAGAATCAGCAGCGGAGTGGTCACCTTGTTGGCATACGCAACAGCAGAAAATTTTCGGAACGCCTCCGGGTCTTCGTCCGTCCAGCGCGCATCGTAGTCGCTTTGTGCAATGTCGCTCGTCCACAGAAATGCTCCCCAGTCGGTGATGCCCGCACCTTCAATCGCCGCCTTGTAGCGGCCCGTTTGGGTCACGGTCCATGAGGTCATGAAACCGCCTGCGCTCCAGCCGAAGATTGCCAGGCCATTGGGATCGGCCCAGCCCTGCGCGATGGCGTAATCAGTCGCGCTATCTACATCCTGGTAGGCGCGGTCGCCGAGGTGTTGGTAGATGGCTGCCAGAAACGCAGCGCCGTAACCGGTTGAGCCTCGATACTCAGGCTGCAGCACTACATATCCCAGACCGGCAACCACCCGCGAAAAAGGATCGAAGCGCAACTCGTCATTTGACTCCGGGCCGCCGTGCGGCAAGACCAGGAAGGGATATTTCCTGCCTTCCACATAGCCGGCGGGGAAGGTCGCAATGCCTTCCAGAGCTATACCGTCTTTGCTCTTCCAATGTACCGGCTGCACTTTACCCAGTTCGACCGCCGCCAGCTGCGTATCCCCCTCATGCGTAATTTTGCGCAGGTGGTCTCCGTCGGGCACGGCCACGTTCACGGTATGGTTCGGATCGCCCACGGTCAGCGCAACCTGCCTGGCGCCGTGCGCATACTCGCTGACTGCCGGCAGGCCTTCGATGATCCCTTCCTGCCAGTGATACATCGGTTTGAGGACACCGTCATGAAACTCCTCCAGATCGGTTTGCACGCCATGAGCGACTGCCACCCACACCTGGCCTTCGGGATCCCCTGACAGCGCCACCGCCGTGCCCTGCAGGTCAGAGGTGCGGTCGGCTGCTGTCCCTCCTGTACTCGCCACCGTCCATACATGCTCAGGTGTCAGAACCTCGGACGTAGTCGACCGGAATGCAATTTCCTTGCCACCGTTTGTCCAGGCTAGTCCACTCGCGATGTTGGCGATATCCGTCACGTGTCGCGCGCCGGTCGCGCTGCACACGTCGATTGCGGAGCTCACGTCGTGACGACCGATGTGGGGCGAGACCGAGAGCAACGCCAATGACGATCCGTCCGCGCTCCACACGGGTGCGCCTTCCACCGACGTAAGGCCGCGGCACCACCAGGCACCCATCGTGCCATCGGCATTCACCACATACAGGCTCGACTGCTGCGCTTCCACCACGTGACGGACGTCCTCCGATGCATCCGCTGGGCGTGGATCGGCGACGATCGCGAACCGCTTGCCGTCTGGTGAGGCTGCGGCAGACGCGATCCCTCGCGGCAGCAGCACCACCGTCGATGGAACAGTCGAAGCCTTGTGGTCCTGGAGCGGGAAGATCGCTAATTGGCGCTGCTTGTTTACCTTCCATGCGCCGTAGAGTTTGCCCCCGTCGGACGTGAACCCCATCGGAGAAAAGTCATCGGTGACCTCCAGCTTCGCGGCGTGGCTACCGTCGGCTGCAATGGTCCACCACTCGTTGAGCGTCAGCCCCTTCTCTCCGCCGAACGTCAGGTGATAGAGAATCGTTCCGTCCGGAGAGACCGCAGCCGCCCTGGCACTCCTCAGGGCCGCCCAGTCGTGTGCCGTAAACGGATGTTTTGCCGCTTGCCCAAAGGCCGTTCCAGCCACCAACAGCGCGATACCTAGACCCCTCGCAAGGTTCTGTTTCATCTCATCCACCCCCGGCTTGGCTTATTATGCGCGCGGTTGGGTTGCTAACGACTGGAAGCTTCGAAAACAGTGAAACGATGTTCCAGCTCCCATTGCTGGGCAGCACGGTCGCTCGACTTGAGCAGCGCCGCGCATGCAGATGCAGGCTTGCTCAGCGGGGTAATGGGCGCGGCACACGCAGCTTTGCGCCGAGTAAAGTTATCGGGCGCCGCCCACAGGCTTTCACCGGGAATGAATGAGTGTTCCAGCGAGGTGCGGGCCATGTTCTTGAGCTCCAGGTAGCCAAGGCCCTGCTCCTCGACCGCCTTTTCATATTCGTGCGTAATATCGATACGGGAGACCCCTTCGTCATCGGTCGAAAGCGCCACCGGCACATGCGCCGCACGGTAAAGGGAGAGCGGATGGTCTTTGCCCTTGATGCCCAGAATCACATCGTTGGAGGTAAGGTTGATCTCCACCATAATGTGTTTCGCGGCCAGCTCTTGCAACAGCTCGAGCGGCCGGTCTTCATACATCACATCGACCCCGTGACCGATGCGTTCCGCGTGGCCCAGCTCGACAGCCTCGCGAATATGGAACTTCAACCCTTCCGGCGCCACCATCCCAGGCGACAGTTCGCCCGCGTGCAGCGTCATGCGCACCTTGGGGTACATGCTGTGCAGATAATCCAGCATTCTCATGTGCAGGTGATAGTCGCGCATGGAAAGATAGCCATCTTCCGGCATCACAAAGTTCATACCCACCAACCGCGGATCGACCGACGCCAGTTCAAAGCCAAGCAGCGTCTGCGCGAACACCTGCTGTGGGGGAAAGCCGCGCAAAACCTGGTAAAGATAGAGCACCTTCACAGAACAGGCCGGTTTCGCCTGCGCTTCTCCGCAATGTTCACGCTGCGCACGCGTCGTCTCCACCGCGTCCAGCTCCTGACGATCGGTGGCCACCTCGTCGCGCAGTCCGCCGGCCAGCAAGGCGTCGTATGTCTTCTTCAGGTCCTCCACCGAGTCACCGCTCCAGCCAACCTGGTATCCAAGTTTGGCCGCGTGAGCAAACGACGGCGTGTACATGGCTTCGATATATTGCTCGTTCTGCTCCTGGGCGCGGGTCGCAATCTCATCCACCCACTCGCCGTCGTGCGATTTCCCCAGTGCTTCGAAGCGATCGAAAGTGGCAAAAAATTGATCGTGGCCGCTGATTCCAGACGACGGCACAAAGTACCGCAGGGAAAACGCATTGACCATGGCATCGTAAAGATTCTGATCCTTGAGTGCATTGGCGGCGGGCACGGCGCCTTCGCCGCAAGCGCCCTGCGGCTTGATCAGGGTCATGGTCGCTGTCTTCACGCAGAGCCCATCCTGCACCGCGTCGCCAATCAGGGTCTCGGAATACACCGTGCCCCCGCTCATGTGAAGATGCAGGTCGCCGCCTTTGGGCATGCCTTGCAAAAGGACGCGCAATGTCAACGGGTTCTTGCTGGCTGCTGCGAACGCGCGCACTGTGCGCTGCTCTGCGGTGTTCTGCGCTACGCCTAACGGCCCGCTCACGCACAAGCCGAGCAATAAACAGCCAATCCCCTCATGCAAAGTCATGCAGACTCCCTCGCTATTGGTTGTCATTCTCGCATGGGCTGGATACCATCACACTCATCCGAGAAGTGAACAAACCTGATCGTTAAGGACCTTCCATGACAAGGCAATTCCGGTTGGGGATCCTTCTTTGCCTGATCCTCGTGTGCACCTCCCTGCTCCAGGCGCAGAACAAGCCTCTTTATTACGACCCCAGCGACAAAATCCTGATCCTCGGCGCCGTGCCTCAGGAGATCACTGTCTTCGTCTCAGCCATGAAAGATGGTGTGAAAAAAGAGCTGTGGGGCATTCCTTACTGGCAAGGAGAAATCGAAGGCAAACCAGTCATCGTCGCCATCACTGGTATTGGTAAGGCCTACACTGCAGCGACGACGACGTTGTTCCTCACCGAGCTCAAACCGCGGCTTGTCCTGATGAGCGGAACCGGCGCGCGCATTAACCAGCAACTGCGAACCGGCGACGTGATCGTTGCCACTACCCTATACGAGCACGACTACGGCAGCCTGACCCACAATGACATGGTTTATCGTCCGTTCAATAGTCCGGTAAATGGTGGCGAGGTCAAGAACGAGATGTCACCGTCCAAGGCAATGCTCAAACTCGCCGACCAAGCCATGGCCACCTATCGCAGCCCCCAGGTCACGGCCAACGGTGCTACCTACGAGGTAAAGGTGCGGCGCGGCGTGGTAGCCTCCGCCGACTTGTTCGGCATGACACAGCAACGCATCGACTCGTTGCGCACCAACTTTCACACCGATATCGTCGAGATGGAGTCCGCGCCCCTGGCCAAGGTCTGCCAGACATTCGGGGTACCCTACCTGGTCATACGCGCCGGCAGCAACGTCGCGCAGGAAGCGCCTAACGATGACTACCTGCGGCTGAGCCCTATCGCCGCCAAACAGGCCGCGTATTTCACCCTGCATCTGCTCAAATACTTGTAGCGGTAGAGTCTCCTCACGCTACAACGCCTGTCTATCTCTTTCTGTTTGGAGGAGCGGTGCGCCGTGAAGCACGCTTTGCCACCCAAGCGTCGCCCACTGAACCACCAGGCGCTGACCGATTTGTTCGAACGGAAAGCTGTGCTCGACGGCTGACGCCAGCTCTTCACGTGGGAATGCACGCATGTCGCAAATACCGCCCCCGAGCAGGACTGTCTCCGGCGACAGGACGGCAATAGCACTCCCCACCGCGTTGGCCTGATTGCGGACAAACTCGGCTACATGTTCGCCAAGCGCCCGGTTATGCCTGGCAGCCGAAAACACGTCCGAGATAACGACGCCGTGCTCCTGAGCGATGCGCTCCAGTACCTTGCCGGACACATACGCTTCGAGGCATTCCGTCCGCTCAGCCCCTAGCCATCGATGCGACCCGTTGTAAGGCATGTGTCCGACCTCGAGCGCCCAGCCAGACCCGCGGAAGGCGCGGCCGTTCTGGAGATACGCCGCGCCAACACCCGTTCCGAAAAAAAATCCAAGTACGGACTTGGCGCCCCTACACCCGCCGGCAGCGTGCTCGCCCATGAGGGCAAGCACTGCATCGCGCTCCAGGATGACCGGAATACCCGTCTCACGAGCGAGCTCATCCACCAGGGCGCAACCGTTGAGTTCTGGAAGGTTCACTGCCAAAAGAACATGCGTGGCCGTTTTGTCCAGGAAGCCGGGGACGGTGGACACGATGGTGTGGGGTCGAAGCTTCGCCTCGTCGATAGCGAGAAAAATCATCTCAGCCAGGCCTGCCACCGGATCGGGACGGCGCAGATGACTCGTAGGAAATACCCGCACATGAGTTTGCGGTACCTCTTCCACAACGAAGCCAATTTTGACCGTCGTGCCGCCGATATCCGCTACCAGCAGCGTACTCATCCTGCCGCCGTCAAACGCTGTAGGAATGGAGCGAGCGACTCGCAGAATTGAGACTGATAGAGCGCTTTGTCCACCGTTTTCGACGTGACAATCTGCAGGGCCGCGCCCGGGATGAGATCTTTCAGCTGCGATGCGTAGCGGAGCGGGTGGACATACTCCTCACCGTTTCCAATGACCAGCGTTGGCATGTCAATCGAGGCTATGTCCTGCCGGGACAGACCGGGCCCATCCTTCGGGATGCGTGAAAGGAGTTCGATCGTGCTCTGTTCATCCCGGCGCGAGAAGAAGCTAAGCAGAGAGGCAGCGTTATCGGGGGAAACCCTTTCCACCACGGCAAGTGCTTCAGAGTTCGCAAATCTTCTCAGCCCTTCTTCCCGTCCGTACTCCTTGAGCAGCTCTGCGAGCACGAGATAAGGATGCATCGTGGGAGGCGCTGGCTCATCGACCCACGCAGGACGAGCCAGGATCAGGCCCTTGATGCGCCATGGAGTGCTGGCCGCCAGACACATGCTGATGGCAGCACCCAACGAAATACCGCCAAGCACAGCCGCGTCGATGCCCAGGTGGTCGAGCAACGCTGCCACGTCCGCGGCAAACTGCGCGATCGAAAGGCGTGCAGGGTCTCCCATTTGAGACTCCCCATGACCCCGACATTCCAGTGTGATGCGTCGGACGCCCACATTCCTGGGGAATACTTCCGTGGGTTGTTGCCGGTCCGCACCGAGGCCGTGCTGCCAGATCGTTGGCAGACCTGAACCAACATCCTCATACGCGAGAGAACATCCATCTTCCGTGGTCAAACAGCCAGAGCTCACGCGGACTCTCCGATAATCCTCTGCAAAACCTTCGCTGCAACTCCAGCCTTCTCTGCCGCGAATCCATGCGCAATCAGTGCATCGTCATAACCCACCCGGCGTAACGCCTTGGTAAAGGCCATCAGATTGACCTCCCCTTCCCCTGGTGCAACAACCTGCCCGGAGGCGTTTATGTCCTTCGCGTGAGCCAGCAGGAGCGCTCCCCCCAGAAGGCGCGTCGCTTCATCGATGACTGCGTGTTGCCTCGAAAGCGTCTCCGGTGTGAGTAGGTTTGCAGCATCCAAAAGGATGCCCAGATGCGAGGAGGCCATCTCGTTCAGGATTCTTTTCGCTGCCCTTGCGTCATGAATCACATTCGCCGGCTCCGGCTCGATCGCGAGATGGATGCCTGCCTCTTGTGCGACTCGAAGTGCGAACTCGAGCTCAGAGCGGAGATCCTTCCACGCCTCGTCGCTGTCATTCTCAGGATGGAACTTCCACATGTCGTGCGGGTCTCTCGAACCGGTGCAAAGACTGACAACCGGTGCTCCCATCTCGCGTGCCGCGCTCACCACGTTCTGAAACCCGACTCTGGATGCCTTTCTCACCTTCGCATCCGGGTGCGCCATATTGTAGGTCCCGGAAAGCGCCGCGAGCCGAATGCCTCGGGCGCGCGCCTCCTGGCAGAATTGCACCGCTACTCCAGGAGGCACAGTGTCGGGCAAATTGGCTAATCCCGCGGAAGACAAATTGGCCTGAATTCCTTCGTAGCCGTCGTTAGCCGCGGCACCGATAACCTCTGCGACATTTTTCATCGCATACGTGCGCGAAAAAATCGCGGTGTACATCACACAGCGCCCACTACCGTCGCCAACTCAATTCGCTCTCCCGAATCGACCGAGCGCGCGATGGCCACCATCGCCTGCACAGAAGCCAGGCCGTCCTCTACATTCGCACCCCGCATCGGGACCCCTTTCAGAATCGTGTCAGCGAAGCCTTCCAGTTGACGACGGTAGAAGTGACCATCGGCACCCAGCGCGCGATAGGTGCTCGCATCCTTCTCGTGGAAGATGTCCACTTCGCTCGACTTGTAATACCAGGGGTTGAAGATCTTGCCCACAGCACTTCCCTTCTCGCCATAGATCTGGAATCCTTCGAACCAATCCATCCGGACTGCGACGGTAAGGTCGAGATGTCCCAACGTTCCGTTCGCAAATTCCGTTTCCACAAACCAGCAGTATGCTCCAAAACGCTCTAAAAGCCGCGCGCGAACCGCTGTGATCGGACCACCCAAATAACGCGCCAGATCGGCCAGGTGGCAACCATGAGCAAGCATGTAGTATTGCGCACGGTTTGCCTTCGGATCACCCTTCGGTTTGAGCGCCTTTGCCCCGAAGCGAGGCAGAGGTTGCACTGCATCGGTCATCTCATAGCGATGCGTCGAGTCGCAGTACCAGGCCTTCAGAGCCAACATCTGGCCCATCTCTTCGTCGATGAACTCGCGTGTGGCTTCAATGCCCGGATCAAAGCGCAACATGTGCCCGACCTGAAGGACAAGACCGGTCTTCTGCACGTCCTCAGCAAGAGACTTTACTTCTTCTACGGTTACCCCCAGGGGCTTCTCACACAACACGTGCTTGCCCGCAGCAAGCGCCTTGCGAGCGGCCGGGACGTGGAAAGCGTCGGAAGTTGCGATGATGACGGCGTCGAGAGATTCATCGTTCAGCATTTCGTCGTAGTCGAGGTAAATCCGCTCCGCGTCGTAGAAGGTGCCAAAGCGGCGAGCCAGCGACTCATCCGCATCGCAGACTGCGCGGAGAACCACATTTCTCGCCTTCTGCGCAGACTCCAGATGCGCAAATTGTGAGATTGGACCGCATCCAAGGATGCCGACGCGAAGGCGATGTTCTTCCTTTCTCAACTTTCCCCTTCCTTCCGGCGACCGGCAAATCGTTCACTCCCAATCTACGCCATGACCGATCGAGAAGGACACGTACCTCAGGGGCTGAAGTATCTGCGTAAGAACCGATTGTCTAACTTGTTTGGATATTTTTTCAAAACTCACACAAAATCGTCATCCTGAGCGAAGCGCTTCGCAGATCTATCGGAAACAGAGGGCTTTAGAGCGCGGAGTCGAAGGACCCCGGCGATGCTTATCTTGCCCATGCTGTTCAAGCCTTTTCGACCGCCGAAGCCCGAGCCCAGGATCTTCCGGCGGTACGCACTTGATGCCGACTATAGCAAGACGCTAGCAGTTCCTGTTCTCGTCCCCAGGGAAAGACCGTGGCGGATTCGCCAAGTGCGGGCTTCGATGGTTGAAAAGCTCCGAGCAGCATGGGTAAGATAAGCATCGCCGGGGTCCTTCGACTCCGCGCCATGAAGTGGCGTGTCACGCGATAAATCTGTGACGCGCTCCGCTCAGGATGACGATTTTGTGGGAGTTTTGACGAAAAGCATCCCAACAAGTTAGCGCTTATGGAACTGCGTCCTGGGCTAAGTTCAGCCGTCCCCGATCGACAAGCTCAGGGCAGCCTTTGCGGAACTCATTTTGCCGTAGGTTCTCACGCGCGGCTGAAGCGTGTCCTTCGTTCTAGCAGCCTGATTAGGCGGATCTCCGGGCTAAATCCCCGTGCTTGGCAATCTGTCTTCCTGAACGAAGCCATACTTCCACAATGATGGTGTTGATCGAAAATCCGATCCAGAAGGCTACCCCAAAAAACTGCCTCGGTTCCAGATGCGTCCATCGGCTGGTTGCAAAGAATATGCCCATCACCGGGCGAGTCGTTGCTATACCCAGAAGAATTCCAATCGCCCGAGAGAGCCATCGCATTTTCTGGAAAGACTCGCCGGCCCGGGCGTACCCATAGGCGCGAGCCATCGAAAACAGGAAGACGCTATTAAAAAACAGGACGGCTGAACGTTCTACCCATCCCCCAAAAGCGGGGACGCTCATGGCATAGGCAGTAATCCCAACCATCGCTCCCAGTGGAAAAAGCAACCGCTCCCACAGCCGACTCTTAGCTGCCCGAAGAAGAACCAATGGAGCCACCAGAACAAACGCGGTTGCAGAAATAATGTGGGCAAACGTCAAGGCAGCGTGGGAGGCAAACGCCGCATCCAGCGTAGCCATTGCCGCTGGGCCGGTCTGCGACGGATGCACCAGGGCAACGAACCGTCGCAAAGCTACCGCGACGGCGATCACGATACACGCCCAGAAACCGGCCTTCAGCCATAGAGGTGCCCGGCGTTTGACGCCCTGCACCCCGAGTTGTTGGCCGCCGTCGATCCGGCCAGCGTTCATCCCGGCTGTTCTCTGGTGTACCATCCCTTGAGTAAATCACCGGCATAACCTCGATGCAATAGAGGTTGGTGAAGGATTGTAAAGGTAGGTAAAGACCGAGCGCTGGACCCGCCAGGCGATTACCATCAGAAACGAAAGAGTCGTTTGCAGACATTGATCGCATCATCGGTCGCGGGGCCACGAATCCAACGGTGCAGGATTGGGCCTGGCGATCGCGGAGAGGATTGTGCGCCTGCATGCAGGTAGAATCTGCGCGATGAATGTTGAAGGGGGCGGACTGCGTGTTGAGATCGTTTTGCCCCAAATGCCGCGAATTGAACCCGAAAACGATTAGCATTCAGGATTACACTTTCACCGCCCCTTAGACGTACTCACTTGCTGAGAAGATAGCTGTGTGCCGTTAGCTTTCTTGCAAAATTAATCGCCTCGTGCCGAATCCGCCGGCGAGACATTTATCTGACAATTCCCTGACAACTGGCATCCTCCCCCACGCTTAGTGTGATCTTCGGGTCGAGTAGACCCATCTTCACTCAAAAGTCAGGACAGGTAAAACCACTATGGAAAATCCAGTGAGCAACACCAAGCGTCCAGTGAACCGCCGTTCTTTTATGAAAAGCGGTCTTCTGACAGGAGGCGCTGCAGTAGGCGCCGGTTTATTAGCTAAAGGAACTTCCGCGCGCGCGCAAAAGAGCGGCTATCTCAACCACGGCGACGCCGCCATTCTCCGCTTTCTGGCGGCGGCAGAACTGATTGAGTCAGACCTTTGGATACAGTATGCGGAACTCGGGGGTATCGGCGATAACAAACCGGTTGAGGTAGATCCGAACCAATCGATGAACAACTACCAGGTAGCTTTGTCGAACCTGGATGGCGATGGCCCTCAATACATCAGCAGCAATACCTTGGACGAACAGAGTCACGCTGCTTTTCTGAACGCCTATCTCGATTCCAGAGGAGCCGAACCGGTTAACTTCGACGAGTTCCGCACTCTGGAGGGAAGCACAGCTACGGGATCATCCGGCAGCAAGCGACTCACCAACCTCATGCATCTTAACGTCGACACCAGCTGGTATATCCGCTACCGTAGTGCAACCAATCCAGACCTCGGAGCAACCTTTCCGCAGGCGATCACGCTGCAGAATGTCACCGCCATACCCCGAAATGACAACGATTTCAACGGCGCAACCAACCCTAACTTTCTTGGTAACAATCACGTTCAGGCGATCGCGAATACGGCCGCCTTTCACTTTGGATACATTGAGCAGGGCGGCTCCAGTCTTTACGCTACCCTAAGTCGTAAAGTGACGGATCTGGAGGTTCTTGAGATTACTCTCGGCATTGGAGGAGACGAGATTGCTCACTTTCTGGAATGGGTCGATTTTGCGGGCAACGGGGTGCAACAGCCCGTGGCGCCGTTTAACGATCCTATATCCGGCCTGTCGTTTCCTGATTTTTTCAACCCTCTCAATCCACTGATTCAGCCCAGTCTGATCTTCCCAGTACCTTGCGAATTCATCAGCCCCAAACTGCCCCGTGTCGCCATCATTCGTCCGCTGCGGGATAAGTTTGCCGGCGCCGTGGCCACGATCGCCAGCTTCACCGCCGATGGCCTCTTCTACGGCCAAAACCCGGAGTTCCTCAACATATTGAAAACCATGGCCGTCGAAGCGGATGCAGCCGTCCGCTTCGCGTAACTTTGACCTGATTCATCGAGCCGGGAATCGAGGCCCTTGCTGATACAACAAGGGCCCCGGTTTCCTGTGAGCATTCGAAAGCCTTCAGCCCTCTTCAAGCTTTTCCAGCTTATCGAGGCAACCGATCCAGCCGTGCTCGTGCTTCGCCACTGCTTCCGCGGAGCGGAAACGTTCCTGGGTCAGGATAAGCTCAGTTCCCTGTTCAAGATCACGCAACGCGACTGTTACCAATGTCTCCTCGCCCGAATCGCAGGGGCCGCCCCAGGTGAACGAGAGCAGCTCATTCGGAACAATCTTCCGATAAAACCCAGACGCGACATAGACGGCATCGTCCAGCCCGTGCATCTCCACCCGGTACTCACCCCCCACGCGCAAATCGGCGCGTGCGCTTGCCACCCGCATCCCACCGGGAGCGAACCATTGCTGCTGTCAATCAATCGGTTTAATGTCTTGGCAACGCGAAGGGTGCCCCAGGTCTCGCTTTTGAGACCTGGGATCCTCCTAGCAAAGGCCACTCGAGTCCTGCCTTTACTCCCACCGTAGCCTGCTGGTTACGCTTTGGGTTCTCACCCACAGGACGATCAGGCCGTCGGACTTTGCATTATCTGTGCCAGGGCGTGCAGCCGCTTGGCATCCGCAGTGTTCTTGGCGCCCGACGCATCTGCCTCCACGGAAGCTGCCATGCCCTGAAGCTTAGCTACATCCTTCTTGCCCAGCTTCGATGTCTGCGCACGTACGACCGCCTTGTTAAGAGCATCGAGTCGCTTCGCAGGCAGCGCCTGTGAGCGCCCTAACTGATCCAGGTAAGCGCGGGCAACAACCAACTGAGACGGCCATGCAATTTTCGGCTGGTTCTGCACGTTGAACTCGTTGAGCTGCACTAGGTCAGACGCGTCGATCTCGTTCTGCGTCAGAAATTTGCTGGGGACCAGCTTGAACACGTCGAGCCCGCGGGCGATCTCCGATCCATAGATGTAGCCGTTGTACCAATACGCAGACCAGTCTCCGCCCAGAATGAGGGTCGAGGCATCGATGGGCCCGCGATCGAAGTAGGCAATCTCATACGGATGTGCCGCGTCTGTGAAGTCCATCACAGAAATGCCGCCCTGGTACCACGCCTGCACTTCGATATCACGTCCGGGAACCGGTACCAGTGATCCGTTATGCGCAACGCAGTTCTCCGTTGCCGTTTGGGCGGCGGGCATCTTGTAGTAGCTTGCCAGCGAAAGCTTGTCGTCTTTCAGATTGAAGATCGCGTCCGCTCCCCACTTGCTGGGGTCCGTCGCACGGCACCGCGGCTGCAGCCCGCCGCCCCACTCATCCGTGAACACCACCTTGGTTCCGTCGTTTGAGAACGATGCCGAGTGCCAATAGGAATAGTTCGGATCATTCACCGCATCCACCCGCTTTGGATGCACCGGGTCTTTGATGTCGAGCAGAATCCCATTTCCTGAGCAGGCGCCCGCTGCCAGCCCGATGGCCGAATACACCGTGATGTCATGGCATTGGTTGGTATCCGCGGGTTTCTCCGCTTTCTTATCATGGCTTCCGCCATTGTTGAGCCCGTTCAACGCACCCGTGCGCGCGTCGACAAACACCCGCGGGCTTGACACCACCTTAGCCTGCTCCGGTGCGGCAAGCGGGACTTTAATCACATCGATGCGGAACAAGGAAGTGTTCGGGTCCTTATCGGGAGCCTCGCCGGAACATCCTGCAAGCTCTTCGGATTTCCGCACGAACGAGGTTCCCGAGACATAGAGGTAGACATTATCTTTGTCGTTGGGGTCGACCACCAACGTATGCGTGTGGGAACCCCGACAGGTCTGCACCGCCGCCACCTGCTTGGGGTTCTTGATGTCCGAAATATCGAAAATCCTCACCCCGCGAAACCGGTCCGGACTGGCAACCGGGTCTCGCTTGTCCTTTTCATGACCGGGCTCCGGCGGAGGCAGCGGGGGGAAACCCTCGGTCCCGCAATCAAGCCGTCCATTTGGCATCTCAACCGACATGAAGAGTAGGTTTCCATATACGGAGGGATCACCCTGCCCTCCTGGGCAAACCAGGGACGTAACCAACGATAGGTTCGCCGGGTTCGAGATATCGTAGATGTTCACGCCGTAGAAATTGCCCTGGAACAGATGAGTTCCCTGAAACGCAAGATCTGAGTTCGCAAACGCCAGCTGCGCGATGACCGGTTGCAGTGTTTTCGGGATCTTGCCTTTGTTCACGCCAAGAGTGTCGAGCGTCTTCTGGACCACCGGATCGTCTGCCTGCGTGGATGACAGCTGAAAGGCCGTAGGCTTCTTCAGGAACACGAGGTGCTTGATGCCCATCGCCGCCTCGCCCGCATCATAGAGCCCCGGCTTCAGCCCTACGCGTGGATCGTTGGTGGTCGAGCCCGTCATCCCTGGTGGCAGCGGTGTCTCCGGTTGCGCGGCAAAGGGACCCTCTTCTTCTTCAGCAGCTGGAGGTGCCTTCGCAGCCGAAGCAGGCGGTGTCTGTGCCTGCAAGCGAGCGGTAACAGAACCGAGGAAAGCCACGGCAAACGCCGCGATAACCAACCGAAAAACAAGAGACTGCGAGCGGTTCATTCCTTCTCCTTCAACATACCTTCCATGATTTTGATCTCGGCCCGCTGCGTGTTATCTACATCCGTTGCAAAGTCGAACAGCTCCGCATCCTGGCCCGCTCCCGGCGTATCGAACAACTGCTTCACCATGACCAATGCGCCGTTGTGATGCTGCATCATGCCCGTCAAAAACTTCCGGTCGAACCCCGCGCCCTCTGCCTGCTCCAACTCACGCATCTGCTGCGGCGTCAGCATACCCGGCATAGCGGGCATCGGCTTACCGCTGTTATCCATGTCCGGCATACCCGGCATGGCCATCGACACCGGTGCGTTCCGCGCCGCTAGCCACCGCTTCATGAACTTGATCTCGTCTGCCTGGGAAAGGCTGATGCGTTCCCCCAGGGTGCGAATCGCTTTGTCCGTGGTGTGTGATGGAATCAGCGCAGTCATCTCGACCGCCTGCGCGTGATGCATAATCATCCCTTGCATGAACTCTATGTCCGCCTGCGAGCGCGCTGGTGCTACCGCGGACGTCGACGCCGGCAGCCTTCTACTGGGAGTTCCCGGCGCGCCCGGTTGCACCACCGAGACCGGCCCCGATCCCGCCTGTTGAGCGTAACCCCGGTGAGCCGGCTCGTTGCAAAGTACCGCGACCACCAACGCCAGAGCCAGAGTTCCCTTAGCCAAAGTTCTGACGACACGCGGTCTCCGCTTCAAACCCAAAAAATCAACCTCCACTTACCAATAACACCGGCCATATTTGCTGCCATCACGTTATCACGGCATCGGGCGATATAGGATATGGTCATAATCCCGATGCAAAGACCAATCATGGTGCTTTCGACCGTAGTGCTCCTCGCATTCACCGCGTCCGCCCAGGGGGCCGCGCCGGTACCGCCAAAAACGCAGATCATTCACGCCGGAAAACTCCTTGATGTACGCACCGGACATATACAGACGGACGCCTACATCACGGTGATTGGGGAAAGGATTGATTCCGTCTCGCAGTCGGCCCCGGTCGCGGATAAGCCGGTGATCGACATGAGCCACTACACCATCGTCCCCGGGCTGATCGATGCGCACGGGCACATCCTCTCCGATCCAACCACGCAGTCTTCCACGTCGTACCTGATCACCTCTGCTCCGCAAGCCACCGTCCGTGGAGTCGCGA
>Ga0302324_100014276_pt1 | contig 16032 bp, 13 predicted proteins | sample Palsa_T0_1_FD_201949 | JGI IMG/M metagenome (GOLD analysis project Ga0302324, IMG submission 201949) | Peat permafrost microbial communities from Stordalen Mire near Abisko, Sweden - Palsa_T0_1 | ecosystem: Environmental > Terrestrial > Soil > Palsa > Peat permafrost | place: Sweden: Abisko...
GATGGCCGATGGGGAAATCGACCTGCACGCGCTCACTCGCGCTGCCGTCCTTGAAGAACACCTGCAGCGCATTGCCGATGTAACGCTTGTCGGGGGCGTAGTAGTCCTGAGTGAACGCCGGATTCTCGCGCACCTGCATTTTTGCGCGCAGTGCGTCGATGCGCGGATCGGCTGCGACCGTGTCCTCGTAGTCCTGAGCGCTCAGGCGCCCGAAGATCAAAGGGATCGCCACCATGTACTGGATGCAGTGATCGCGGTCGGCGGGGTTGGCGAGCGGCCCCACCTTGTCGATGATGCGCACGCCCGGCTCCTGGGTCTCGATGAGGATGCGCTCGATGTCGGCGAGCCGCTCGCGCACCTTGGGATGCAGGCTCATCGCCGCCTCGACCGCGGTCTGGGCGTGGAACTCGGCCGGGTAGGAGATCTTGAACAGCACGTTCTCCATGACGTAGCTGCCGAAGGGCTGCGGGAGCAAGAGCGGCTTGCCCTTGAACAGCACGTCGGAAAACCCCCAGGTCTTTGCCGACAGAGCCGACGGATAGCCCATCTCGCCGGTGAGCGCGATGAGCGCCAGGCGCACCGCGCGGCTCGTGGCATCCCCTGCCGCCCAGCTCTTGCGCGAGCCGGTGTTGGGGGCGTGGCGGTAGGTGCGCAGCGCCCCGCCGTCGATCCAGGCGTTGGACACCGCGTTCACCACCTGGCTTTCGCTGCCACCGAGCAGGCGCGTCACTACCGCGCTGGAGGCGACCCGCACCAGCAGCACGTGATCGAGGCCCACGCGGTTGAAGCTGTTCTCGAGCGCGAGCACGCCCTGGATCTCGTGCGCCTTGATCATGGCGGTGAGCACGTCGCGCACCTTGAGCGGGGTCTGCCCCGACATGACCGCGATGCGCGCACGGTAGTCGCTGACGGCCAGGATGCCGCCGAGGTTGTCGGACGGGTGGCCCCATTCGGCCGCGAGCCAGGTGTCGTTGAAGTCGAGCCAGCGGATCATGGCGCCGATGTTGAAGGCCGCCTGCACCGGGTCGAGCTCGAAGGAAGTGCCCGGTACGCGCGCACCGCCGGGCATCACCGCCCCGGGCACCACCGGACCCAGGAGCTTTCTGCAGGCCGGGTACTTCAGCGCCTGGAAACCGCAGGCGAGGGTATCCATAAGGCAATAGCGCGCCGTCTCGTATGCGGTCTCGCTCGTTATGCTGAAGTTGCAGGCGTAGGCGGCGATCGCGGTGAGTGCCGCATCGGGTGCGGGGCGCGTGGCGGAGCGGATGTCCGGGGCGGACATGGGGCGTTACCTGCGCTGCTCGATGGGAACGAAGGTGACCTGGTCGGGACCTGTGTAGTTGGCCGCCGGGCGGATGATCTTGCCGTCGATGCGCTGCTCCATGACGTGTGCCGCCCAGCCGCTGGTGCGGGCGATGACGAACAGCGGCGTGAACATCTCGCGCGGCACGCCCATCAGGTGATAGGCGACGGAGGAGTACCAGTCGAGGTTCGCGAACATGTTCTTCGCCTCATGCATCACCGTCTCGATGCTCTCGGCGATGTCGAACATCTTCAGATCGCGCGCCTCCTTCGAGAGCGTGCGCGCCACCTCCTTGATCACCTGGTTGCGCGGATCGGAAACGGTGTACACCGGGTGCCCGAAGCCGATGATCACTTCGCGCTTCGCAAGCCGTGCGCGGATGTCGGCGGCCGCTTTCGCGGGGGAGTCGTAGCGGCGCTGGATGTCGAATGCCGCCTCGTTCGCGCCGCCGTGCTTCGGTCCGCGCAGCGCGCCGATGGCGCCTGTGATGCAGGAGTACATGTCGGCACCGGTGCCGGCGATGACACGCGCGGTGAAGGTCGAGGCGTTGAACTCGTGCTCGGCGTACAGAATGAGCGAGGTGTGCATGGCGCGCACCCAGGACTTCAACGGTGCGCGCCGCTGCAGCAGGTGCAGGAAGTGACCGCCGATGGAGTCATCGTCGGTCTCCACCTCGATGCGCTCGCCGGCGTGGCTGAAGTGGTACCAGTAGACCAGCATCGAGCCTAAGCTTGCGAGCAGCCGATCGGCGATGTCGCGCGCGCCGGCCACGGAGTGATCCTCCTTTTCGGGAAGCGCACACCCGAGCACCGATACCGCGGTGCGCAGCACATCCATGGGATGGCTCGAGGCCGGGAGTGCTTCCAGGACGCTCCTCACCGTATCGGGCAGGCCGCGCAGTGTTTTGAGCTTCGCCTTGTAGGCGGTGAGCTCGGCTCGCGTGGGGAGCTTCTCGTGGATCAGCAGGTAGGCGATCTCCTCGAACTCGCACACGTTCGCGATCTCGAGGATGTCGTAGCCACGGTAGTGCAGGTCATTGCCGGTGCGCCCGACGCTGCTGAGTGCGGTGTTGCCGGCTGTCACGCCCGAGAGCGCGACGGATTTCTTCGGCTTGAATCCTGAGGGCTCATTCATGTGCTTGTCCCGAACAGCTCATCGAGCTTCTTCTCGTAATCGTGGTAGCCGAGCACCTCGTAGAGCTCCGCGCGCGTCTGCATAATCGGCACGACGCTCTGCTGCGTGCCCTGCTTGCGGATCGCCTCGTACACCATCGCCTCGGCCTTGGAGGCGGCACGGAACGCCGAGAGCGGATACAGCACCAGGCGCACCCCGGTGGCGGCGAGCTCCTCCGTCGTGAACAGCGGGGTGAGACCGAACTCGGTGAGGTTGGCGAGCACCGGCACCTTCGCGGCGGCGACGAACTGCCGGTACTCATCGAGCGTGCGCAGCGCTTCTGCGAAGATCATGTCGGCGCCGGCTGCCACGTAGGCCGCGGCGCGCTCGAGCGCCTGAGTCTGGCCCTCCACGGCGTGCGCATCGGTGCGCGCCATGATGACGAAGGCGCCATCCTGGCGCGCATCCACCGCGCTCTTGATGCGGTCGGCCATCTCCGCTGCCGGCACCAGGGCCTTGCCGGGGCGGTGACCGCAGCGCTTGGCGGAAACCTGGTCCTCCAGGTGCATGCCGGCAGCTCCCGCGCGCGTGAGCTCGCGCGTGGTGCGCGCGATGTTGAAGGCCCCGCCCCAGCCGGTGTCGGCATCGACCAGGAGTGGCAGCTCGCACGCGGCGCTGATGCGCCGCACGTCCTCGCACACATCGTTGAGCGAAGTCATGCCCAGATCCGGCAGGCCGAAGGAGGCGTTGGCAACCCCCGCTCCCGACAGATAGATCGCCCTGAAGCCCGCGCGCCGGGCGAGGAGCGCGGCGTAGGCATTGACGGTGCCCACGAGCTGCAGCGGGCGCTCCGCCTCGAGCGCACCTCGCAGCCGCGCCCCGGCGGTCAGTGACGTTTGCGACATGAGTCGACCTCGGAAGGATCGTGCATTGTATACACGCCGCGCGCATGCGGACCATCAGCGCCGCGATCCTACCGGCCGGTAGGATCGTTAGTCCGTTCAGGCGATGCGCACCACCGTGCGCCCGGTGATCCGCCCCTCCAGATAGGCGGGGAAGGCCTGCGGCAGCTCCTCGAAATCGATGCTGCGTGTGACGATGCGCTCGAGGTGCCTGGGCCTTAAGTCGCTCGCGATGCGCTGCCACACCGCGATGCGCCACGCGCGCGGGGTGGCGGAGGAGTTGATGCCAAGGAGTGACACGCCGCGCAGGATGAACGGCATCACCGTGGTCTTGAGTTCCGGGCCTGCGGCCAAGCCGATGCTGGCGATATTGCCCCAGAAGTCCACCGAGCGTGTGAGCCAGCCGAGGGTCTCCCCGCCCAGGTTGTCGATGGCGCCGGCGAAGCGCGGATTCTCAAGCGGCCGCGAGCCGAACTCGATTCCTGCGCGGGCCAGCACCTCGCTCGCGCCGAGCTCGCGCAGGTACGCCGCGGCGTCGGCCTTGCCGCTGATCGCCACCACGCGGTAACCGCGCGCGCCCAGCATGTCGATGGCGATGCTGCCGACGCCCCCGGAGGCGCCGGTGACGGCGATAGGACCGCCCGCAGGATCCTGGCCGTTACGCTCCATGCGATGGATGGCGAGCGCGGCGGTGAAGCCGGCCGTGCCGAGCGCCATGGCGCTCGCGGCCGTCAGGCCCTGCGGCATCGGGATCACCCAGTCCCCCGGCACGCGCGCGAACTGCGCATAGCCGCCGTCGTGTGTCTCCGAAAGCCCGCAGCCGGTCACCAGCACGACCTCGCCCGGCCGGTAGCGCGCATCGAGGGAGGACTCGACCGTGCCCGCCAGGTCGATGCCGCCGACCAGCGGGTAACGGCGCAGGATCTTGCCCGCGCCGGTCGCAGCGAGGGCGTCCTTGTAGTTGATGCCCGAGTGGGTGACGCGGATCACGACCTCCCCGGCTGAGAGATCCTCGAGCGTGAGCTGCTCGAAGCGGGCGGCGATCTTGCCCCCCTCCTGGTGAATGCGATAGGCCTTGAATGGGTTCATGAGGGCTCCGTTGCGGTGCTGCGCGCCAGCCAGGCGATGAGTCCCTGGGTGTTGAGCTCGAGGTCACCCGCGAGCACGCGTGCGATCTCGGCATCGCTCAACTGCACGCCGTGAAGGTGTGTGAGGTTAAGCCACAGCGCGAGCATGTCCGAGCGGATCCCGGCAGCCGGATCAGAATCGCGCGCGTGCGCGCGGGCGATCCGCGCCAGCTCCCGGATCTGCTCCTTGAGCGAGCGCGCAAGACGCGCCAGGTCGGTGACGCGGCTGAAGTGCATGAGGTACATCGCCTCGGGAGCATAGCTCAGCATCCGATCGATGGAGGCCAGATGCTGCCCCGGGTCGAACTGCGTGGGCGTCGTGGTCGGGACGATGAAGGCGCCGCGCGCGCTATCCAGTGCGCGGTAGGAGATGCCGAAGGTGTCGCCCGGGAAGACGCTGCGGTGGGCGGCGTCGATCACCGCGTAGTGATGCAGCGCGTGCCCCGGGGTATGTATGAGCTCGAGCGTGCGAGCCCCGAGCTGCATGCGCTCCCCGTCGCCGACCACGCGCACCCTGTCCTGCGGGATCGGCACCAGCTCCCCATAGAGCTTGCCGAATCGCTCCTCGCCGTAGACCGCCTTTGATCCGGCGATCAGCTTCGCGGGATCGATCATGTGCGGCGCGCCGCGCGGGTGCAGGAGCGCTGTGGCGTTGGGGAGCTCGCGCATCAGCGCGCCGGCGCCGCCGGCGTGATCCAGGTGCACGTGGGTGAGCAGCAGATAGTCCACCGCCGTGCGCGCCACACCGAGCTCACCGAGCGCGGCCAGCAGATACGCAACGGAGTGGTTCGTGCCCACATCGACGAACGCCGCGCGCCCGGCATCGACGATCAGATGCGCGGCCGCATGCCCCGGGTGGACGTACTCGGTGTCGATGGCGGTGATGCCGTCGGGGTGGCGATAGAGTGTCGGCTGCAAGGGAACGTCGCCTCCGTGAGGCGTATCGATGTACACATCGTAACTCGTACGCTAGCTTAGAGGCATGACCGAACACGACTGCGGCTCCGCCGTACGCGGCGCGTGCGCGGGGCTCGCCTGGCTGCTGCTCGCCGCCTCCGCCTGCCTCGCCCAGCAGATGCCGGCCGCCCAACACCGCGAGCGCGGGGACCTGGTCTTCGACGGTGTGCCGGCGCCCAATCCGGCGCTGGCAGCGACGCTGCAGCGTTATCAACAGTCGCGCGGCGCCACTTTTCTCGACTGGATGGCCGACGGGAGCATGCTGATCGCGACGCGCTTCGGCGACAGCGAGCAGCTGCACCAGGTGCGCACCCCCCTCGGCACACGTGAGCAGCTCACCTTCTACCCCGACCCGATCGAGTGGGCGCGCGCGGCCAAGCTCGGCAACGGATTTGCGTTCCTCATGGACCAGGCGGGCGATGAGAACGCGCAGGTGTACTACCAGATCGGCAGCGCTCCGGCACGGGCGCTCACCCACGGCGCGTTCATTCACGGCAGCACCGTGTGGGCGCACGACGGCAAGCGCCTCGCCTTCTACGGCAACGAGCGCGACGGGCTCAGTTACGATGTCTACGTGACCGATGTGAGCGCAGGGGCCGCTCCGCAGCTGCTGGTCGGGGGCCACAAGGACACCTGGTACCCGCTCGACTGGTCGAGCGATGACACCAAGCTCCTGGTGTGGCGATACCTCTCGATCACCGAGAGCTACCTGTATCTTGCCGATGTTGCCAGCGGCGCCCTTACACCGCTCGATGACAAGCCGCAGAAAGCCGGCATCCGCACGGCGCGCTTCGCCCCCGGCGGACACGGCGTGTACGTGCTGACCGACGAGGACGGGGAGTTCTCGCAGCTCAAGTACAAGGACCCGATCAGCCACGAGAACCGCAATCTCACGCCCGATGCCGGCTGGGACGTCGAGGACTTCGATGTCAGCAGCGACGGGCGCTACATCGCCTACGTGCTCAACGAGGACGGCCGCAGCCGCCTCACCGTTCTTGACACCCTGAGCAAGGCACGGCTCGACCCGGTCGGGCTGCCCGAGGGACGCATCGGCAACCCGCGCTTCGATCGCACGGGACACAAGCTGGCGATGTCGGCGGACGGTGCGACTGCGCCGCGGGATGTGTATGTCTATGACGTCGAGCACGGCGATGTGACGCGCTGGACCGGGAGCGAGGCAGGGCCGATCGATACCAACACCATCGTGGCGCCGGAGCTTGTGCACTATCCGACCTGGGACCGCGTCGGCGGCCATCCGCGCATGCTGTCGGCGTACGTCTACCGTCCGAGGAGCGCGGCACCCTGCCCGGTGGTGATCGAGATTCACGGCGGACCGGAATCGCAGTATCGCCCGGGGTGGGATCCGTTCGTGCAGTTCCTCGTGAATGAGCTTGGCTACGCGGTGATCGCTCCCAACGTGCGCGGCTCCTCCGGCTACGGCAAGACCTTCATGGCGCTCGACAACGGTGTGCTGCGCGAGGATGCGGTGCGCGACATCGGCTCGCTCCTGGTATGGATCGGCGTGCAGCCGGGCTTCGATCGCGAGCACGTGGCCGTGATGGGCGGCTCCTACGGCGGCTACATGGCGCTCGCCTCGCTCGTCACCTACGGGGAGCGGTTGCGCGGGGGCATCGACCTGGTGGGCATCAGCAACTTCGTGACCTTCCTGCGCAACACCGCACCCTACCGGCAGGACCTGCGCCGCGCCGAATATGGCGATGAGCGCATCGAAGCCATGCGCATATTCCTCGACCGCATCTCCCCGCTCACCAACGCCAGCCGCATCAAGAAGCCGCTGCTGGTGGTCGCCGGACTCAACGATCCGCGCGTGCCGGTGTCGGAATCCGAGCAGCTGGTGTGGCGCGTGCGCTCAAATGGCGGGGAGGTCTGGTACCTGCTCGCCAAGGACGAGGGCCACGGGTTCAGGAAGAAGGCCAACGTGGACCTGTATCTGCTGACCGCGGCGAGCTTCCTGCAGAAGCTCGCGCACTGAGGGGCACCGGGGGCTTTCAGCCAGAGCTGCCGGATCTCAGGCGCTGCGTGCCTGCCCCGCAGGGAATGTCACCGTGACTGCGAGCCCCCGCCCGCCACTCGCCTCGGCCAGTGTGACCGTGGCGTTGTGCGCATCGGCGATCGCCTTAACGATCGCCAGGCCGAGGCCGCTCCCGGTCTGGGCGGCGCCGGCACGGCGATAGAAGCGGTCGAACACCCGCGCGCGGTCGGCCGCTGAGATGCCCGGACCGTCATCGGTCACCATGAGCTGAGCGCCGCTGTCACCGCCGGCGGATGCACCGACGACGCTCACGTCCACACGCCCGCCACGGGGCGTGTAGCGCACCGCGTTGTCCACAAGGTTGCGCAGCAGCGTGCGCAATCCCTCCGGGTCAGCCTGCACGCTGACGGCTTGCGCGGCCGCCACGCCCAGATCGATGCCACCGGCATCGGCAAGCGGCACCAGCTCCGCGACGATCTCGCGCGCCACATCGTCCAGGCGTACCGGCATGTGTGCCACCGGCGCGCGCGGCTCCTGCCGGGCGAGTGCCAGCATCTGCTCCACCAGGCGGATGGCGCGCTGCACGCCCGCCGAGAGCGTACTCATGGCCGCCGCCCGCTCGGCCTCATCGCTCGCGCGCGCCAGCATGCCCATCTGCAGGTGCAGCGCCGTGAGCGGGGTGCGCAGCTCGTGCGCGGCGTCCGCCATGAACGCGCGCTCGCGCTCGAGTGCGCCCTTGAGGCGCATGAGCAGCTTGTTCAGCGCGAGCACCAGCGGCTGCACCTCCTCGGGCAGTTTTGTCTCGGGGAGCGCTTCGAAAGCATCGACGCGCCGCGCCTGCAACAGCGCCGTCAGCCCTTTAAGCGGCTCGAGCGCATGCCCGACGGCGAACCAGATGAACAGCACGAGCACCGGCACGAGCAGTGCGAAGGGCTTGAGCGTCTGCAGCGCCAGCTCCGCGGCGCGCTGCTCGCGTATCTTCATCGGCTGGGCCACCTGGATGACGCGCGTCAGGGCCTGCACGCCGAACACCCGCCAGCGCCCCTCGCTGGTGGCGACGGTGGCGAAGCCGAGCGTGGTGACTTCCGGCAGTACCGCGTGCGGCCGCGACAGATAAACGCGTACGCCGTCGAGCGACCAGACCTGCACCACGAAATCATAGGAGGCGTCCGCGCTCGGCAGCTGCGGCGCCAGCAGGTACTCGACCGGCTGATCACGCAGGATGAGCGCCGTCTCGCGCAGGTGGTAGTCGAAGAACGCGTCCGCCTCGGTGAGCGCGTTGCGATAGACCATCCAGCCGCCGCCCACCCCGACGAAGGCCACCCCGGCGAGCAGCCACAGAAGCAGCCGCGCCTTGAGCGAGCTCATGCTCCCGGCCTCACCCGGTAGCCGACACCGCGCACCGTCAGGATGAATTGCGCGCCGAGCTTGCGGCGCAGGCCGTGGATGTGAACCTCCACCGCGTTGCTCTCCACCTCCTCGCCCCAGCCGTAGAGACGCTCCTCGATCTGGGCACGCGAGAGGATCGTGCCCGGACGCTCGAGCAGCAGCTCCAGCAGCGCGAACTCGCGCGGCGAGAGCGCCACCTCCACTCCGCCCTGGGTGACGCGATGCGATGCGGGATCGAGCTCCACGTCGAGGTGTGTCAAGCTTCCAGAGCTGCGCCCGGACTTGCGCCGCAGCAGCGCACGGATGCGCGCCGCGAGCTCATCCAGGTCGAAGGGCTTGATGAGATAATCGTCCGCACCCGCATCCAGGCCTGCCACGCGGTCGGAGACGGCATCGCGCGCCGTAATGATGAGGACCGGCAGCGCCGCGCCGCGTGCACGCAGTGACTTGAGCAGCGTCAGGCCATCGCTTCCCGGCAGCCCCAGATCGAGCAGCAGCAGCTCGAATGGCTCGGTACGCAGAACCTGGGCGGCCGTGCCCGCCTCGTGCACCCAGTCGATGGCGAATCCCTCGCGCTTCAGTCCGGCGCGGATCGCCTCGCCGATCATGGCGTCGTCTTCTACCAGCAGGAGCCTCACGGCCTGCGAGTATGATCAATCGCGCGTGCCGTGGCTCAAGGAGAGTGCGTTGTCCGGGGTCGAGTCACTGGTGCGCGACGCCGCGAGTCTGGGGGTAGCCCTGAGCGAAGCGGATGCCGCGCGCCTCCTGCGGCTGCTTGAGGAGCTCGCCGCCTGGAACGCCCGCTACAACCTGACCGGGATCAAGACGCCCGCAGGGATGATCACGCACCACCTGCTCGACAGCCTCGCCGTGCACCCCGACCTGTACGGCGCGCGCATCGCGGATGCAGGCACCGGCGCGGGCTTCCCCGGCCTGCCGCTGGCGCTGTGCAACCCGGGGCGACAGTTCACGCTCATCGACTCCACCGCCAAGAAGATCCGTTTCGTGTCCCACGCCGCGCAGCTGCTCGGACTTGCCAATGTGACCGCGGTGAATGAACGGACCGAGAAGATGCAGGTCGAGGAAGCCTTCGATACCGTGGTGGCGCGCGCGTTCGCCCCGCTCCCGCAGATGCTCGCGAGCATCGCGCCGCTGTGCGGCGCAGAGACCCGGGTGCTGGCGATGAAGGGCAAATGGCCGCAGGCAGAGCTCGCAGCGCTGCCGGCATCCTGGCGCCTGAGCGGCTCGCGCGAGCTCGCCATCCCCGGGCTCGATGCCGCGCGCTGCGTTATCGTGTTGCGGCGCGAGTAAAGTCTGCGACCCTCGATGCCACTTAATTCGATCGCCGCTACCTGGCCGCTGCTCCTGGGCATGGGGATCCTCATGCTCGGGGCGGGTCTGCAAAGCACGCTCCTCGGGGTGCGCGCCACGCTCGAGGGGTTCCCCACCCCGGTCACCGGGCTTGTGATGTCCTGCTACTACGTGGGGTACTTAAGCGGCACCCGGCTCGCGCCGCGGCTGCTGCGGCGGGTCGGGCACGTGCGGGCGTTTGCAGCCCTCGCAGCGCTCGCCTCCGTTGCGGTTCTGGTGCAGGCCTCCTGGGTGCATCCGGTGCCCTGGGGGGCGATGCGTCTGCTCTCGGGGGTGTGCTTCGCCGGCATTTACGTCGTGGCCGAGAGCTGGCTCAACCATCGCGCGAGCCGCAGCAATCGCGGCCGGCTGCTCGCGGTGTACATGCTGGTTCTGTACATCGGCCTGGGCTCAGCCCAGTTTCTCCTGATCCTGTCCAGTCCGCAGTCGGCCACCCCCTTCATGCTGGTCTCGGGCCTGATCTCCCTGGCGATGGTGCCGATCCTCGCCTCCGCGCAGCAGACCCCGGAGGCGGCCGTAGCGCACCGGGTGCGCTATCGGGATCTGTACCGCAATTCCCCGCTCGGGGTGGTGGCGGTTGCGGTCTCCGGAATGATCTCCTCGATCATCTTTTCCATGGGCCCGGTCTACGCGCGCCTGAGCGGGCAGACGACCCACGCGGTTGCCGAGTTCATGGCGGCCAGCATTTTCGCCGCGGTGCTCACCCAATACCCGGTCGGCCGACTGTCCGATCGGGTGGATCGGCGCACGGTGCTCGGCGGGGCGTGCCTCTTGGCGACGCTGGTGGCGGCCGGCATCGTGTTCGCCGGGCCCCTGCCTCGGGCGCTGTTCCTGCTGCTGAGCGCGCTCTTCAGCGGAGCGGCGCTGACGCTCTATTCCCTGGCGGTCTCGCACGTGAACGACCAGCTCGAGCCCACGCAGATGGTGGCCGCAAGCAGCGCACTGCTGCTGATCAACGGCACGGCGGCGGCGGCAGGTCCGGTGCTGGCCGGGAGCCTCATCGGCGCCTTCGGACCGAGCGCCTACTTCGGGACGCTGGCGACACTCACCGCAGGGCTGAGCCTCTACAACCTCTGGCGCATGAGCCGGCGGCGCGCGCTCGCGCACGAGCGCAAGGCTCCCTTCATCAACACGCAGCAGATCGTGTCCGTCGCCGGACTGGATCCTCCGCCGGTTGCGGGCGAGCACGATCGCGAGTTCTCTCCAGATGCCCCCGGTGGCTCGGTCAAGGCAGCACGGGCAGCGCGCTCGTCTCCTTGATGACCGCGAGCGCAATCGAGGAGTTGACCGACTGCACGCCGGGGAAGCGCGACAGGTGGTCGAGGAAGAACGCCTCGTACGCCTTGATATCGCGGCACACGATGCGCAGCAGGAAGTCCGTCTCGCCCATCATGGTGTAGCACTCGAGGATCTCCGGGTGCGCGCGCACCGCCTGCTCGAAGCGCAGCAGCGCCTCGCGGCCGTGGCCGGCGACCTTCACGTGCGAGAACACCAGCACCGACAGCCCGAGCTTTTCGCGATCCAGGAGCGCGACGCGCTTTTTGATGACGCCGAGTTCCTCGAGCCGCCCGATGCGCCGCCAGCACGTCGAGGTGGTGAGGCTCAGGCGCTCGGCGATCTCCGCAGCCGAGAGGTTTGCCTGCTCCTGCAACAGGTCCAGGATCCGAAGGTCACTGCGGTCCAGTTCAGTCTGCACGATTGATTCACTAAATGGCTATTTAGTGACATGAATATTTCATATTAGCCCCGAATAAGGCAAATTTTGTGACGATCTGTGCACGTCTCGGCGCGTAGCCTTTATGCCATCCTCGAAGGGCAAATCCGGCCGCCCAGGCAAAGCACCATGGAAATCTTCGACATGCGCGAGTTCGACAGCCACGAACTCGTGGTCTTCGGCCACGATGCGCCGACGGGTCTGCGCGCCCTCATCGCCATCCATTCCACGGCGCTCGGTCCGGCCGCCGGCGGCTGCCGCATGTGGCCCTACGCCACCACCGCTGAGGCGGTTGCCGACGTGCTGCGCCTCTCGCGCGGCATGAGCTACAAGAACGCGATGGCGGGACTACCCCTGGGCGGGGGCAAGTCGGTCATCATCGGCGACTCCGGCAAGGCGAAGACGCCACAGCTGTTCGAGGCGTTCGGACGTTTTGTCCAGACGCTCGGGGGCCGATATATCACCGCTGAGGACGTCGGCACGACCACAGCCGACATGGCGAACGTTGCGCATGCGACGCGCTACGTCGCAGGCCTCGGTGCCGCCCCTGGCGCGGCAGGCGGGGATCCGGGGCCGAAGACCGCACTCGGGGTGTTCCTGGGGATCAAGGCGGCCGTGAGATTCAAGCTGGGGCGGACGGACTTAGCGGGCCTGACGGTTGCGGTACAGGGTACGGGCGGGGTGGGCTACCACCTGTGCGCGCTGCTGGCCGCCGAGGGCGCCAAGCTCGCGGTCGCGGACGTGCGAGCGGGCGTCGTGCAGCGGGTGTGCGAGCAGTTCGGCGCGCGCGCGGTGCCGGTCGATGAGGTGCTGGCGCTGGAGGTCGACGTGCTGTGCCCATGCGCGCTCGGGGCGGTGCTCAATAGCCAGAGCATTCCGCGCCTGCGCGCGCGCATTATCGCGGGGGCGGCGAACAATCAGCTCGCGCAGGGACAGGACGGTGCGGCACTGCAGGCGGCCGGGATCCTCTACGCGCCAGACTATGTCATCAACGCCGGCGGCATCATCAGCGTGTCGCGCGAGTTCCAGGGCGGGGTCAGCGAGGCGCAGGTGATCGCGGACATTCACGCGATCCCCGCACGCCTCACGGAGATCTTCGAGCGCGCCCGGCGCGAGAAGCGCACCACGAACGCGGTCGCGGACGAAATGGCGCGCGAGCGCTTAGGGGTAGCCCACAAGCTCGTGGCCTGAACGCTCGCCCGAAGCGGAACCGAAGTCTTTCCCGGCGCGACAGTGCAGTACACTGTCGCCCATGAAGCGCGTCATTGCCATCGCGAACCAAAAGGGCGGTGTCGGCAAGACGACTACCGCGGTGAATCTCGCCGCATCCCTCGCCGCCACAAAACGGCGCGTGCTGCTCATGGATCTTGACCCGCAGGGCAACGCCACCATGGGCAGCGGCGTCGACAAGTCGCAGCTCACACGCAGCGCCTGCGAGGTGCTGCTCGGGGAGCTCACGCTCGCGGATGCGCTGGTCCAGGTCGAGAAGGGCGGCTTCATGCTGCTGCCCGCAAACCAGGACCTGACCGCAGCAGAAGTGCGGCTGCTCGCTCTGCCGATCGGGCGCGAGACGAAGCTTCGCCACGCGCTCGAGCCCAAGCGCAAGGACTTCGATGTGATCCTCATCGACTGTCCGCCCGCGCTCAACATGCTCACCGTCAATGCGCTGGTCGCCGCCGACAGTGTGCTGATCCCGATGCAGTGCGAGTACTACGCGCTCGAGGGGCTGTCTGCGCTGCTGTCCACCGTCGAGCAGATCCGTGAGGCCGCCAACCCGGAGCTGTCAGTCGAGGGGGTGCTGCGCACCATGTTCGACCCGCGCAATAACCTCGCCAACGAGGTGAGCGCGCAGCTGATCGCCCACTTTGCCGACAAGGTGTTCCGCACCGTCATACCCCGCAACATCCGTCTGGCGGAGGCGCCCTCGTTCGGCACACCGGTGCTGTTCTATGACAAGGAGTCGCGCGGGGCACTCGCCTACCTGGCGCTCGCCGGGGAGATGATCCGGCGCGAGGAGCTGGCAGGTCTCGCCCAGTCGCCCGGGCCCGCCGAGGAGCCGTTGGCGGCGGCAGCGGCGCAGGCCTCGCCCGGGGAGGCGCAAACCCTCGCCGAGCCGCCGGTGGATGCAGCGCCGGCCGAAATGCACTCCGTCGAGACTCAAGCCCAGGCACCACCGGCGGAAACACAGCCCACTGCTGCATCCCCGGCGGAAGCGAACATCGTTGAGGCACCACCGGTGCCGGCTGAGACGGCCCCGACCCAGGCCAGCGCGCCAGAAGACGCCCCGAGCGAGGCGGCCTCAGTCGAGCCCGAGTCCGCGCAGCCGCCCTCGGCGCAGTTGGCCCCCGAGCCCTCAGCTCTCGAGTCAGCCTCGGTCGAAGCGCCGCCCGCAGAGGCCACCCCCGAGTCAGCATCCGCAGAAACGCCGTCCGCAGAGGCCACCCCCGAGTCAGCATCCGCAGAAGCGCTATCCGCAGAGGCCGCCCCGGAGTCAGCACCCGCAGAAACGCCATCCGCAGAGCCTGCCCCCGAGTCAGCACCCGTAGAAACGTCGCCGGTGGAATCGTCGCCGGATGTCGAGGCGCGGGAGGCTGACACCTCCTCGAGCGGCACTGCGCCGCCTGCGGATGCAGAGAATGCCATCACGGACGCGCAGAGCGTCGGGGTTCACGACAGCACGGCGGGCGCTGGCGAGAACGGTTCAGCGCACCGGAGCGATGAGGAGGAATTCGACGCGTCCGCAGGCAGTGCCGGGGTGGACACGGATAACGCGATCCGCGAGGACGTCCCACGATGATGCAGAGAAAACCCACCCTCGGCCGCGGCCTCGCGGACCTGCTGGGCGCGCGCCCGCCGCCGGTGGCGCCCGGCGCGCCTTCGGGGGATGAGCTGAGGAAACTGCCGCTCGATGTGCTGCAGCGCGGCCGCTACCAGCCGCGCATGGACATGCGCGCGGAGTCGCTCGCGGAGCTTGCCAACTCCATCAAGGCTCAGGGTGTCGTGCAGCCGATCGTGGTGCGCCCGCTGGAGGTGACCCCCGGCAGCGGCGAATCGCAGCGCTACGAAATCATCGCCGGCGAGCGCCGCTGGCGCGCGGCGCAGATGGCGGGCCTTGCCGAGATCCCGGCGGTGATCCGCCACGTTCCCGACCAGGCCGCCATCGCCATGGCGCTCATCGAGAACATCCAGCGCGAGAACCTCAATCCTCTGGAAGAGGCACGCGCGCTGTCGCGCCTGGTGAGTGAGTTCGGACTCACGCACCAGCAGGCGGCGGAAGCCGTCGGACGCTCGCGCGCGGGCGTCACTAACCTGTTGCGACTGCTGGAGCTGCCGCCGGAGCTTTGCGAGCTGCTCGAGAAGCGCTCACTCGAGATGGGTCATGCGCGCGCGCTCCTGGCACTTGCGCAGCCCCGGCAGCAGAGCGAGGTCGGCAGGCTCGTGGCCAGCAAGGGCTTGTCGGTGCGCGAGACGGAGGCTTTGGTGCGGCGGCTGCAATCCCCACCGGGCGCTGGCGCTGGCAATGGCGCGGGCACCCGCGACCCGAACGTCGAGCGCCTGGAGCAGGAGCTGGCCGAAAAGCTCGGCGCGCGCGTGCTGATCCAGCAGGGCAGCGGTGGCAAGGGCAAGCTCGTGGTGAGCTACAACACCCTGGACGAGCTGGACGGGATCCTCGCGCATATCCAGTAGGCGCGCCGAGCTAGGGGAGCGGCCGCCTGCGGCAGGCTCTCGTGCTGGTCCCGCGGGGCGTTGTGGACTCACGAACGGGCGCTCTCTATAATCCCGCGGCTTTTTGGCCGCTGCAGCTAAGTGACTGAACGGCCGAGGTAATGTTAAGCCGCTTGCGCCCGCTCAAGACGCAAGAAAAGGCGACTCTTTTGAGCCCCTCGAACGGGACTTATATAAGGTGTCGGTGATCGAGCTGCCTCAGGCGCGACGGCTGGCCTTCGGTGTCGTGCTGGGTCAGGCGGGCGTGACTGTGATCGCCGCCGCGTGCGCGTACGGGGTTGCCGGACGGCTGTCGGCGGTCTCGGCGCTGCTGGGTGGGGGCATCGCAACGCTGGGGAGCCTTGCGATGGCAAGCCTGGTGTTCGCAGGCCGTACGGCCGCCAGCCCGCAGCGTGCCCTGAGTGCCTTCTACCTCGGGGAGGCTGTGAAGGTCGCGC
>Ga0302324_100014278_pt1 | contig 16031 bp, 11 predicted proteins | sample Palsa_T0_1_FD_201949 | JGI IMG/M metagenome (GOLD analysis project Ga0302324, IMG submission 201949) | Peat permafrost microbial communities from Stordalen Mire near Abisko, Sweden - Palsa_T0_1 | ecosystem: Environmental > Terrestrial > Soil > Palsa > Peat permafrost | place: Sweden: Abisko...
CACCAAAGCCCTTCGGGAATGGTCATCTGCCCCGCTTCGGAGACGGCCCGCATGGCGCCGCTGGTGCCCACCATCAACGCGAAACGATGCGGCAGGATACAGCCGCTGCCCATATTGTTGCAGGCTCCGTCGCCCAGGGCGGGATACCAGGGAATGCCACAGAAATCCGGCCATTGGGCGGCATATTCCGGGCGCAAGGCGGCCATGGGGGCATCCATTTCGGCGGGCGGCGCAAGCTGGTCGCGGGTGATGGGCAGCACCGCCAGAATGCCGTTGTCATAATCGTTGCCGTTCTGGTCCCACAGCCCTGAGCCGGAGGCCATGGAAGTGGAGGAGACGGGGTTACCGGACAATTTGAGGAAGAAGTATTCGCCGAAAGACATCCAGCGCGTGGTGGCGTGGAAGGCGTCGGGGCGGGCTTCGGAGAACCAGAGCAGCTTGGCGGGTAAATAGCTGGCATGGAGCACACAGCCGGTGCGCGCGTGCTGTTCGCGGTTATCGATGCGCGCCGCCAGCGTGCGTGCGGCGCCCGCGCTGCGCGTGTCAAATACGTGAATGACCGGGGTGGTGGGCCGGCCGTCCGCGCCCACACCCAGAACGTTATGCCAGAAGGTGTCGAAGGCTACCGCGGCGGGCAGCACTCCGGCTTGGCGCATCTGGCCGTGAATAGCCGAGAGACTCTGGATGGCGAGGGCGCTCAAACGATCGGCATCTATCTCCACACCACCATCGGCAGTGGTTTCGACCTGGTACGGGATCTGTGTTCCGAAGCCATCCAGCTCGTGCCCTTCTGCGTCGAACAGGAGCGTGCGAACTGAGGAGGTTCCGACGTCCAGGCTTAGAATATGGATATCAGTCAAAAATGCTCGAGCGACTCGTCCAAACTATCACCCGTTATAGCATGTTTCAGCGGGGCCAACGCGTGGGAGTGGCGGTCTCAGGCGGGGCGGATTCGGTGTGTTTATTGCACGCTCTGAGAGAGCTGGCGCCGCGCTGGGACTTGGGGTTGACGGTGCTGCACCTGGATCATCAGCTGCGTGGGGAAGAGTCCCGCCAGGATGCTGTTTTTGTGCGCGAGATGGCTGCGGCTCTGGATCTTCCGTTCGAGCTGCGGGAGACGGATGTGCGGGCGCTCTGCAGCCAGACTCGCGACAACCTGGAGCAAGCTGCCCGCGCCGCGCGACTGGCGTTTTTCGGCGGCCTGATGCGGGAGGGCGTGCTCGACCGGGTGGCGGTGGGCCACACGCGCTCCGACCAGGCCGAGACGGTGCTGTTCCGTTTCCTGCGCGGCTCAGGCACTGCCGGCCTGGCCGGCATACGCCCGGTTACCGGCGACGGGATTGTACGGCCCATGCTCGAGCTGGAACGGCCCGAGATCGAGCAGTATCTGCGCGAGCGCGGCATCGGCTGGCGCAGCGACTCGAGCAATGCCAGCCATGCGTTCGCCCGCAACCGTATCCGACAAGCGCTGCTGCCGCAGTTGACGCGGGAGTGGAACCCGGCCATGACAGAGACTCTGGCGCACACTGCCGATTGGGCCCAGGCTGAGGAAGTCTACTGGGATGAGCAACTTGCCCGCCTGGCGCAGACTCACCTGATCCAGGAGCCGCCAGCGGTGCTGCTGCGCATTGAGGCGCTTTCCGAGCTTCCTTTGGCGGTGAGTCGCCGGCTGGTGCGGAGGGCTCTCGAGATCGCCAAGGGCAACTTGCGCGGAATAGGCTTCGAACATCTGAGCGCCGTATTCGATTTGGCGGCTTCGGTAGAGGGCCATGGCCGCACGCAGATTCCCGGGTTGGATATCTTTCGCTCCTTTGAGTGGATGCGCATCGCGCCGCCGGCCACCGATAACCTGGAGAACCGGAATTACCGCTTTGCGCCGGGGGTTCCGGGGGCGGTGCGGCTACCCGGCCAGAATTCCGTTCTGCATCTGGAACTCTTTGAAAATACGCAAATAACGGAAGGGTCAAAGAGCGTATATAATGAAAGCGTGGAATGGTTGGACTGGAATCGGATCCGTGGTTCCGTGGAAGTCCGGAACTGGCGGCCCGGCGATCAGTACCAGCGGGCCGGGCATGCCTGCGCGGAGAAGATCAAATTCCTTTTCCATGAGGCGCGCATTCCGTTGTGGGAGCGCCGCCACTGGCCCATCCTCACGCGCGGCGAGGAGATCCTTTGGGCGCGCCGCTTCGGTCCGGCAGCCGGCTTCGCAGCAAGCTCCGGTACCAGTCCGGTGCTGGGCATACGGGAGACCCGCGAGTGACGGATTTGGAATCAATACCCACCTATCATACGTCTATAAGCATAGAGGCTGTAGTGTCGGGCTCGCCCGTTCGGAGGTTTCGTGAACTCTAATATCAAAACGGCAATTTTCTGGGTTGTGCTAATCTGTGTGGCGGTTCTGCTCTGGACCGTGGTACGCACGGGAAAGAGCCGCCCCGAACAGCAGGTCACCTTTACCGATTTCCTGGACAAGGTTAAAGACAAACGAGTCAAGGAAGTGACCATCACCGGCAACGAGGTCCACGGTGTCTACCAGGATGGCCAGACCGGACTGCGTACCATCATCCCGACCAATTACCCGGCCCTTTACGATCAGTTACAGCAAAGCGGCGTCAACGTCGAAATCAAAGATACCAACTCCAATCCGTGGTTTTCGCTGCTGGTACAGGCCTCGCCGTTCATTCTGCTGCTGGCATTCTGGATTTTCATGATGCGGCAGATGCAGAGCGGCGGCAACAAGGCGCTGAGCTTTGGGAAAAGCCGCGCGCGGCTGCATTCCACCCAGCAAAAGAAGGTGACGTTCAAGGACGTGGCCGGTGTTGAGGAGGCCAAGGAGGAGTTGCAGGAGATTATCGAGTTTCTGCGGGAGCCGCAGAAATTCCAGAAGCTGGGCGGACGTATTCCGAAGGGTGTTCTGCTGATCGGCCCTCCAGGCACGGGCAAGACGCTGCTGGCGCGAGCCATCGCCGGTGAGGCAAGCGTGCCGTTCTTCTCGATCTCGGGATCGGATTTCGTAGAGATGTTCGTGGGCGTGGGCGCGAGCCGCGTGCGCGATCTGTTCGAGCAAGGCAAGAAGAATGCGCCGTGTATCGTCTTCATCGATGAGATCGACGCCGTGGGGCGTCACCGCGGCGCCGGGTTAGGCGGCGGGCACGACGAACGCGAACAGACCCTGAACCAGTTGCTGGTGGAGATGGACGGTTTCGAGTCGAACGAAGGCGTCATCCTGGTGGCGGCCACGAACCGTCCCGATGTGCTCGATCCGGCTTTGCTGCGTCCCGGCCGTTTCGATCGCCGGGTGGTGGTCGACCGCCCGGACGTGGGAGGGCGCGAGGCCATTCTGCGAGTTCATACCAAGAAGATCCCGCTGGGCGACAACGTCGATCTTTCGGTGCTGGGGCGCGGCACGCCGGGTCTGGCGGGAGCCGACCTGGCTAACCTGGTAAACGAAGCCGCCTTGAACGCCGCGCGGCAGAACCGCAAGGTAGTCATGATGGTGGACTTCGAGCTGGCCAAGGACAAAATCCTGATGGGCGCGGAGCGGAAGTCTCTCATCCTAAGCGACGCAGAGAAGCGCAACACGGCTTATCATGAGGCGGGTCATGCGCTGGTGGCGGCCTTGATACCGCAAGCCGACCCGGTGCATAAGGTCACGATTATTCCGCGCGGAATGGCGCTGGGCGTGACCATGCAACTACCGATCGACGACAAGCATTCCTACAACAAGGAATACCTGCAGGCGCAACTCGCCATACTGATGGCCGGGCGCATCGCGGAAGAGCGCTACATGCACCACATGACGACGGGCGCCGGCAACGATATAGAGCGCGCTACGGAGCTCTCCCGCAAGATGGTCTGCGAGTGGGGTATGAGCGAGCTCGGCCCGCTGAGCTTCGGCAAGAAAGAGGAGCAGATCTTCCTGGGGCGCGAGATCGCCCAACACCGCGACTACAGCGAAGAGACCGCTATCCGCATCGATGAGCAGGTGAAGAAGAATGTACAGGGCGGCTACGATACCGCGATGGGGATTATCGAGCAGCATTCCGATGCGCTCGTGCGCATCGCGGAGACCCTGCTCGAACGCGAGATCCTGGACGGTAACGAGGTTCTGCAAATTATCAGGGGCGAGAGTTTACCCCCGATGGCAGCCATTCCGCCGAAGGATTCCGCCGATGGCGGCACACAGCAGGTGCTGCGTCCCGAGCCGAACCGCCGCCTGCCAGGGCTCTCGGAAGGCGAGCGGCCGCAGCCGGCGTGATTCCCCGGTTTCCTGTTTATCTGTTTGACATTGACGGCACGCTGCTGGATAGCGCCCAGGATATTTGCGGCGCAATCCAGCATGTGCTGGCCGGTCCGCAGGCCGGCGGCCGGGCCGCTCCCTCCAAGCAAGTTACCTTCGATTATTTGAAAGGCTTCATAGGCTATCACCTGATCGATTTGTTCCTCGACCTATTTCCCGAACATTCCCCGGACCAGGTCAATGGCCTGATCCAGGAGTATCGCACGACCTATCTGGCACGAGGCCACCGCAGCACGAAGGTGTATACGGGCGTGGCTGAAGGTCTGGCGGTGCTGGGCGGACGGAAGTCCACCGCTACTACCAAAGGCACACCTACCACTCGCGCGGTCCTTGAGCAGTTCGGCCTCATTCGCTTTTTCGATCACGTGCAAGGGACCGACGGGATACCTTGCAAGCCCGCGCCGGACGTGGTGCTGGCTGCCCTTGCGGCGCTCGAGGCGGAGCCCGGCGATTGCCTTTTCGTAGGCGATTCGCCGGCCGATATGGAGGCGGGGCGCCGCGCGGGAGTGAAAACCTGCGCGGTGAGCTACGGCTACGGCAAGAGGGAGGAACTGGCGAAGTGGAATCCGGATTATTGGGTGTCGGATTTGCGGGCGCTCGCCCAGTAGAAAACAGAGGGCCGGCTACACGGAGGAGTGCCGGCCCGGAGCGTTTCGAAGATAGAGCCTATGGCGCAACGGTTCTCCAGGAGATCACCAGATTCTTGGCGTTCACCGAGCCGAGGCCGGTGGCGAAGTCCCAACCTGTGGTGGTTCCAAAAGCAGGCAGGTAAGAACTGTCCGCAGTGGACAAGACCCCGTAGTCCCCGGAGGGATCGAAGCAATTGTACGTGGTAATGCAGGGCACGTCCATATCTCCCTGAGTAACATCATAAAAGATACAGCTAAGGGCAACTTTATTGCCAAGAGTTGAGTTACAGGAGGAGCTACCGGAGGGGCCATACTCGCGGGCGGCAAGCTTGTAATAGGCGTAACTGGGGTTACCCTGCGCACTTCCGTTGAACTGATTCACGATGGCTTGAATACCGGCCATGATGGGTGAGGAAAAAGATGTTCCGCCGGCGCCCACCCAGGTACTGGGAGCGCCCGAGCAGGAGACACCGCCCATGTACGTGTTGGAGTAACAGACGGGATAGTAGTGATACCAAGTGCCGTTGGCCGCAAACAAGGAGACATCGGGAACGTCGCGAACTCCATCATTCGGAATACCGACGACACCGGTCTGCCAGGAAGGCTTGGAATAACCCTTGCAAGTCCCGCTGACTACTCCGGCAATGGACGGCGCGCCGGTGGCACACCCGCTGGGACCTCCGCTACCGCCGGTGGTATTGAGGAATGCCGTGCCGACGGGAAAGCTATTGCAGAAGCCTTTACTCCCATAAGTGGGCAGGATACCCTCGGCAGTCGCGATTAGTAAGCTGGCGCAGGAATCATTCCATGGTATTTCAGGAATGTACGACTTAGCGGAGCCATAATACTGGGAATTCGTGGGAAGCCAGTAAGTGCTGTTGGTCTTGGCATAACTGTCGCCAAAATCAGTTCCGCCGACGGACACATTGTAGGGCGTTTCGCCCCAGCCGGTGACGGCGATGCCGTGAAAGGCGACTTCTGCGTCGCGATCACAGCCAGCCGCGGCGGAGTCGCCGGAAGAGACGAAGACGGAGACTCCTTCGGAGGCGGCCTGCTGGAACGCGGAGTAGAAAGCGGCGTTGGCGCTCGCGCCATTGAGGGCCTCGCACTCGCCGTAGCTCACGTTCATAATGGACGGGGGCTTGCTGCTGGCGTTGATCAGGTTAAGCAGGGCGAGCAGTCCGCCGAAGGTGGTGGCGGTATCGCCGCAAGAGGCTACCTGGATGGCCGCGCTGGGAGCCGCGGCGCTGGCGTACTCGGCGTCGAGGGTGGCTTCGAGAGAGTCGCCGTTGTAGCCAGGATTGAGGCAGTTGTTGACGCCCGAGGACGCCGGGTTGATGGTAGTGAGGCTACCGCTGGTGTAGTGGGTCAGACCGAAGGTAGCGCGGAAGTTAGTCCAGTCGGAAGTGCTGTAGAGGTTGCTGTCTTCGATGACCACGATGGTTTGACCGACGCCGGTCATGTTGGCCACGAATAGCGGATTCAGATTGTAAATGGTGGCCAAGTCCGGCGGAGTCACCAGATATTCGGTGACGTTGTTGACCACGGCGGTATAGTTGGTCCGCAACTGGTACATGGGATGGGGCCAGAAGTTATGCAGAGAGACGATACCGGCGACGGCGGGGGCGAGCGCGGCCGGAATCTGAGGGTCACTCATGTTGGCAATGTGATGCACTCCGTTCACATTGAGGTTGTGAACCTCAGTGTGAAAGGCCGCGCTTACCTGTCCGGCAGTGCCCGAGAAATCGATGAGCATGCCACTGGGATAGACGACATTCACGACAAACCCCTGGGATTCGAGCCAGGCAACGATCTTACTCAAGTCCTGCTGGGCCAAGCCGAACTGACTTCCGAAGGCTGCGGCAGTGAGCCACTGGTGATAGAGAGACGAACTGGGATCATGGAGCCGATCGATCCAAGTTTCCGCTTCCTGCTCGGTTTGGCGAGCACGTTGTAACTGCAGGAGCATATGATCCATAGGCAGACTGTCAGCAACGGGACCTTGATCGTTAGCGGCGACCGCTTCGGGCCGGGTATTACCCGCGAGCGTGACTAACTGGCTGGAGTCGATGGGTTGTGTGATGAGAATAGGCGATTGAGCAAACGCCTGAAAACCGAACACTAAAGCTAGCGCCGGAATCCCGATTACAGTAAGGCACTTACTGAGTTTCATCGAGATTGGTTGTCAGAGAACACTCCCGGGAGTACTCCGGGATATGTTGCTAGCTTAGCACGAGAAAGATGGAGCGGCCCGGCGTTCACTGACGCCAAGCCGCTCCAAGGGTTTAGGGAGCCGCGACGAGCGCAGGGATCAGGAGGTTCGCTTGCGGAGAGCCGAGACCGGTGACGTAGTCGTAGCCGGTTTTGGCGGTACACAGGGTGCCGCAGCTACCGTTGGTGCCGGAGGTGATGTCGTGGTAATCGCCTTCGGCAACAGGATAGAGATCGACTTGCGGTGTGGTAAGTCTAGACTTGCTTGCCGCATGGCGCGAGGAGTTGGCAATGGCGAATAGAGCTGCCCACTGCGGGGTACCGATACTGGTGCCACCCCATTGATCCCAGCCAGTGTAGCAGGCGCCGGCACAGGTGTAGCTGTTGTACGCCGGAACGCCGGTGTCCGGGTTTCCATCGTAGGCTACGTCCGGTACGCCGCGCTTGCCACTGGTCTGGACGCCGGTCTGGTAGGAAGGCTCGGTTTCATATGCGCTTTGGCCGCCGCCGCTGCCGCTCCACGCCGTCTCGCTGACCCACGCGCCGGTGCTGTTGTTGATGGTAAGCGAAGTACCGCCGACCCCAACCACAAACGGGGAAGCCGCTGGATAACCGACGGAATGGCCGCCATCGCCGGACGCGGCGACGAAGACCACGTGCTGGACTTCAAAATGAGAATCGCTGGAAGTCTCATTAGAGGCTTCCCCCCCGCTCCAGCTCATGGATACCACGCTCGCCCCGCTGGAAACGGCCACGTCAACCGAGGCAAGAAGATCGTTGAAGCTGTTACTATTGGCTTCCACAAGGTAGATTTTGGCGGCCGGGGCGATGGCATGGGCCCACTGTATATCGATAGCGATTTCGTTACTCCAGCCGGTGGTATCGGCAGGCGGGGTAGTACCGGTCTGAAAGATCTTTTTGAAGCAGCCATTGGCGGTAGTGCAAACGGGCAGCTTAAACTCGGTGTTGAAGGTGCCAAAGTCCGCTTCGGCGTTGGGGTCATCATAAGCATCGACGATGGCTATGATCTGGCCCGCGCCGTAATTGGTGATCTTGTTGAAGCCGTAGGCCGCTTTCATTTTGGCCGGGAAAATTCCGGTAGGTCCCGCGTCGGGTGTAGCGCCCGGAACAATAAGCCTTTGCAACGGAGGATGGGCGGTTAACTTAAGAAGATCAGTGCCGTCCTGAGCTGCGAGTGGGAGTGCCGCAACAAGCGTAAGCGCAAGCCTGGCGGAAAAACGTAGACGAACGTGATTCATTGAATGTCCTTTTCGTTAAAAATCGGAACAACCTGAACGGGACGAGGATATCACCCTTCTGAACGTGGGTGCAAGGAAAAATACCTAAACTTAACATGTACTACAGGTACTAGCGGTCGGAACGGTCTCTTTGAGGAGGTACTGATCCTGGCGCGGTTCGAGGAGGTCTTTCCAGGGGAATATTTCGGACTGCAACCTGTTGATCTTGAGCTATTTATGGGCGAATCGGGTTCGCCTCGCAAACCATCGCCTGGAGGGGTCGGGGCGGCCTTTGCGGCGCGAATTTTCTGCAGTTTTTCGAGCTCCTGACGGCAGCGGTCGTATTCGCGGAGCAGGCTGGTTTCGTAGCGGGCCAGTTTGGTGAGTGCGTTGCCGCCGTTGGCGTCGCGCATGTAGGCCCAGGCGCGCTGGCTGGCTTGGCCCTGAGCCGCAGTGAGAGGCTCGGGGGCTTTATCGATGGCCAGACGGAGATTGAAGATGGCCGCCTCGAGAGGCATGATGCGGCCGTAGCGGAAGCGGGCTTTGGCCATGCGCTCGAGCAGGAATTCTTCGTCGGTGTCCTGGGGGTCGTATTTGTCGCGGAGCTCTTCGAGGAGGTCGAGAAGCGCTTCGGGATCTTCGCCGGCGAGCATGCAGGTTGTGGCGGTCAGGCCGTGGCGGAGGCCGTTGCGGCGGGAGCTGGCTTTGCCTTCGGGGGTTTTCGGCCCGGTGGATTTCTTTGCATTTCTGCGGTTTGCATCGATCTGTGCCTTGGTAGCCATAGTGTCACCGTTCCGAGGTTAGGGGAGGGTTGGTGAGAAGGTTCAGAGGGATGATGGTAACTTACTGATAATTATAGAAATATCTTTCTTGCCTTGGCGCGAATGGCCGCAGGTCTTATGGACAAATTGCGTTTGGCAGGCCAGATGCACTTGATTGCGCAGGAGGTAACGCAAATGCGGACATTCCATCGATGTATGGTTCTCGCAGCAATGACCGGCGCAATGGTGTGGACACCCTTTCTGATGGCGCAGGAGAAGGATCGTGAGAGGCACGCTGAGGGTGAGGGCAGTGTGCAAGAGGCGATCCGTTTCGAGAAGGCCAAGCAGGCGGCCGCGGAGCGGCAAGAACGAATCGAAGAGGCCCAGGCTCGCAGCGCCGGGAAGAAAGCGCAGCCGGCCAAACGTAAGGACAAAGCGGCACGGTAGCGGTTAGCTGCTCTTCATGTTCCGTTCATGACGCCTTTCTTATAATCTGAGGTTGTGCGTCTCGTCATCGTTCTAGCGTGGGTAGGGGTGTGTCTTCCCGCTTTCCCGGCGGGTCCGGTCTTGACTCTGGAGGATGCGCTCTCCCGTGCGCGGCGGGTGGCGTTGCAATATCAGTCCGCGGTGGTGGCGGCGGAGCTGGCGCACGAGGATCGCGTGCAAGCCAAGGCGGCCCTGCTGCCTGCCGTGAACTGGTTTCACCAATATATCTACACGCAGGGCAACGGCACTCCTACGGGGGTCTTCATTGCCAATAACGGAATACATGAGTACGACAACCAGGGGATGGTACACGGGGACATCTACGCGCCAGTAAAGCGCGCGGATTATCAGAGGGCGATGGCAGCGGAAGCGGCGGCGCGGGCAAGGGCGGAGATCGCCGCGCGCGGACTTACCGCCACGGTGGTCCAAAATTATTACGGGTTACTTGCCGCTCAGAAACGGTCTGGGAATGCCCAGCAGAGTTTGGAAGAAGCGCGGAAGTTTGCCGAGATCACGCAGAAGCTCGAGAATGGCGGCGAGGCGGCGCATTCCGATGTGGTGAAGGCTCAGATCCAGACAGAGCAAAGAGCGCGCGAGGCGCAGGATGCACAGGCGGGAATCGAGCGCAGCCGCATAGGGTTCGGCGTACTGCTATTCACCGATTACACGCAGGAATTTAAGGTAGTAGACGACTTGATGACTGCTCCGGCACTACCGGCGCGCGCGCAAGCCGAAGAGATGGCGGGGCGCAACAATCCGGAGATACGGGCGGCACAGGCATCGGTACGGCAAGAGCAGTTTGAAGTGGCATCGGCGCGAGCCGGTTATCTGCCCACACTCTCCTTCGATTATTTCTTCGGGATCGACGCCAATCAGTACGCCATTTATAACCGGGACCATCAGACGAATGTGGGATCGGTGGCACAGGGCACGTTGACGATTCCGGTGTGGAATTGGGGAGCGACGCGCAGCCGCGTGCGGCAGGGGCAATTGCGACTCGAGCAGGCGCGCATGGAACTCAGCCTGGCGCAGCGGCAACTGCTGGCGAATCTGAACTCGTTCTATATCGAAGCGCAGGTGGCGAGCGCGCAGATCGACTCGTTGCGGCGTTCGCTCGATCTATCGACGGAGAGTCTGCGGCTGACGCTGCTGCGGTATGAGGCCGGCGAGATTTCGGTACTCGAGGTGGTGGATGCGCAGAGCACGCTGGCGCAGGCGCGCAACGCGTATGACGATGGCCTGCTGAGATACAGGGTCGCGCTGGCGGATTTGCAAACGTTGACGGGAGCCTTTTAAATGCGGTGGATCGCGGCGATCCTGCTGCTGACGGTGGGTTGCGGGAAGAGAGAAGAGAAAGAAGCGGAGCCGGTGACGCCGGTGGAGGTGGTGGCGGCGCGTGCGGATACGATCAGGCGGGTGGTGGAGGCGGACGGGATTTTATACGCCGTTAACCAGGCTGCGGTGGCGCCAAAGATCAGCGCGCCGGTGCGGCTGTTTTACGTGAATCGTGGGGATCATGTGAGGCAGGGGCAGTTGCTGGCGCTGCTCGAGAACAGCGACCTGGCGGCCGGGGCGCAGGAAAGCAAGGGCCAGTTCGACCAGGCGGAGGCTAACTACAGAAGCATCACGGCCGCCGCGATTCCGGAAGAATTGATGAAGGCACAGACGGACGCGCGGGCCGATAAAGAAGCGCTGGACGCGTCGCAGAAAGTTTACGAAAGCCGGCAGAAGTTGTTCAAAGAGGGGGCGCTGGCGCGCAAGCTGGTGGACGATGCGCAGGTGACGTACGCGCAGGCGCGCAGCCAGTACGAAGCGGCGCAGCAGCACCTGGAGGCATTGGAGAGCGTAGGCAAGCAGGAGCAGGCCAAGACCGCCGCGGCGCAGGTGGAGACGGCCAAGGCGCATTACCAGGGCGCGGAAGCGCAACTGGCATATAGCGAGATACGCAGCCCGATCAGCGGCGTGATTGCGGAGCGCGGGGCTTATGCGGGGGAGATGGCGCCGGCGGGCACGCCTCTGTTGACGGTGATGGATGTTTCGCGAGTGGTGGCGCGGGCGAACATTCCACAGGACCAGGCGGGCTATTTACAGGTGGGCGCGCGGGCGACGGTGACGCCGACCGGCACCACGGAGGCGATGCCGGGGAAAGTGACGGTGGTAAGCCCGGCCGTCGATCCGAACAGCACGACCGTGCAGGTTTGGGTGGAAGTGGCGAATGCGGGTGAGCGGCTTAAACCGGGCACGACGGTGCATGTCGCGGTGGTGGCGGCCACGATCCGGGACGCAGTGCTGACGCCTGCAGCGTCGCTGTTGCCGGCGGCCGATGGCGGCACGCAGGTGATGGTGGTGGGCGCGGACGGCGTGGCACACGCGCGCAAGATCGAAACGGGCGTGCGGGACGGGGATTTCGTTCAGGTGGTGAAAGGACTCAAGCCGGGTGAGCAGGTGGTCACCGTGGGCGGGGTGGGATTGCAGGACGGAGCTAAGGTTCGAGTGGAAAAGGAGCACTCGTGAGCGGCGGCGAGCACTGGACTGCGCGACACGCCAAACCGATCATCTTCACGATCGCGACGCTGGTAGCGGTGGGCATTTACCTGACGAACACAATTCCAGTTTCGGTGTTCCCATCGACAGATTTTCCACGAGTGGTGATCGGGGTAGACAACGGAGTGGCGCCGATCGACCAGATGCTGGTGACGGTGACGCGGCCGATCGAAGAGGCGGTGAACAGCGTACAGGGACTGGAACTGGTGCAGTCGATCACCAGCCGCGGACAGGTAGAGGTGGACCTGTTTTTTTCGTGGAAGGTAGACATGTACCGGACGCTGGAACTGGTGAACGCGGCGCTGGCGCGGGTACAGACGACGCTGCCGCCGACGGCGAAAATGACGGCCAACCGGCTGACATTCGCGGCGTTTCCGATCCTGGGGTACAGCCTGACTTCAGACAGCATTCCGCAGACACAGCTTTGGGAGATGGCGACTTACGAGCTGAAGCCGCGGATGAACCGGTTGAACGGGGTATCGACGGTAGTGATCCAGGGAGGGCAGGAGCCGGAGTTCGAAGTGCGGCCGGAGCCGGCCAAGCTGCTGGAGACCGGAGTGAGTGTGCCGGCATTGCTGGATGCCATCGGGCGGAGCAATCTGATCGATTCGCCCGGGTTGATCGAGAACCGGCACGAGCTGGTGCTGAGCCTGGTAAGCGGGCAGGCGCGCACGCTGGGGGAGATTGCGGACATTGTGGTGAAGACCACGCCGGCGGGCGCACCGATCCACATAGGCGACCTGGGGGCGGTGCTTCGCTCGGTAAAGCCTGTGTATACGATCGTGACGGCGAACGGGAAGCCGGCGGTGCTGTTGAACATTTACAGGCAGCCGGACAGCAATACGGTGGCAGTCGCGGAGGCGGTACGCGGGGAAGTCGATCGCCTGCGAAGAACGATGCCGCGCGGGGCGACGCTGACACCTTTCTACGATCAATCCGAGATCGTCAACGACTCGATTAGCAGCGTGCGGGACGCGATCCTGATCGGGCTGGCGCTGGCCTCGCTGATTCTGGTGCTGTTTTTGCGCGACTGGGGAACGTCGCTAGTGGCGGGACTGGTGATACCGGCGACGGTGGCGGTAACCTTTATCGTTTTGCGTGCGCTGGGGCAGAGCTTTAACCTGATGACGCTGGGCGGGCTGGCGGCGGCGGTCGGGCTGGTGATCGACGATGCCATTGTGGTGGTGGAGAATATTGTGGCGCATCGCGACGCGGGCGAAACGCGCGCGGCAGCCATCAGCAACGCTATACGGGAGATTCGCGCGCCGCTGGTGGGATCGACCATTACGCCCATCGTGGTCTTTTTGCCGTTGATTGCGATTACGGGCGTGACCGGCGTGTTCTTCCGGGCGCTGGCGCTTACGGTGGGTGTGGCGCTGGCTACATCGCTGGGCTTTGCGCTGACGTGGACTCCGACGCTGAGCCATTACTTCATTCGTGAGCGGGGCGGGGAACATCGCGAAGGCGTGCCGGGTCGCGTGATGCGGGTATACGAACGGGCGCTACGCGGGACGTTGGCGCATCCTGTGCTGTTCGCGATCTTCGGACTGGCGGTGATGACGGGATCGTACTTCTGGTACCGGGCGTTGGGCTCGGACCTGTTGCCGAGCATGGACGAGGGCGGTTTCATTGTGGATTATCTGATGCCGGCGGGGTCTTCGCTGGCGGATACCAACAGGGCCGTGTCGGAGGTGGAAGCGATACTGCGCGCGACGCCGGAAGTGGAGAGCACGTCGCGGCGGACGGGGTTGCAACTGGGTCTGGCGACGGTAACGGAGGCCAATCGGGGCGACATTTCCGTAAAGCTCAAACGCAAACGAGAGCGCAGCGCGGAGGAGGTGGCGGCGGAGGTACGGGCGAAGGTAACCAAACAGGAGCCGATGCTGGACGTGGAGTTTCCGCAACTGCTGCAGGACATGATCGGAGACTTATCCAACGCGCCGGAGCCGATCGTGATCAAGCTATTTTCGCAGGATGCGGCGGCACTGCGGGAATGGGCGCCGAGGGTGGGCGAGGCGATCCAGAAAATTCCGGGCGTGGTGGATATGCTGAACGGGATCGACAACACCATCAGCGGGCCGGCACTGACTTTCCAAGTGGACCAGGCGGTGGCCGGGCGGGCGGGGTTCACGGCGCAGGAAGTGGAACTGGACGCGAGCGCGATCCTGCAGGGCGAACCGGCGGCGACTCCGGTAGTGATACGCGACCGGTCCTACACGATCCGCGTGCGCTTTCCGGAACGGGAGCGCGCATCGTTAGATACGATTCGCAACACGCTGCTGGAAAGCGGGACGGGGAGGACGGCGACGCTCGGATCGATTACGACGATGAGCGAAGAGCCAGGACAAACAGAAATACGGCGCGAGAATATGCAGCGCGACGTGGCCGTGACGGCGCGGCTGGAGGGCTTGAATCTGGGCGCGGGGATGGCGGCGGTGCAGAGGGTGTTGAACGGTCTGCATTTACCGGCAAGCATGCGGGTCGAGTACGGCGGGGGGTATGAGGAGCAGCAGCGGTCGTTCCGGGACCTGGTGTTCGTACTGGCGCTGGCCGTGGTGCTGGTATTCATTGTGCTGCTGTTTGAGTTCGGCAGTTTCGCGGCGCCAGTAGCGATTCTGGCGTCGGCGCTGCTTTCCACTTCGGGCGTGTTTCTGGCGCTGCTCGCGACCGGAATTACTTTCAACATTTCGTCATTCATGGGCTTGATCATGGTGATCGGAATCGTGGCGAAGAACGGCATCCTGCTGCTGGACGCGGACCAAAAGATCCGCGGGCAGGGAATAGCAGCCGAAGAGAGTATGATCCGAGCGGGCGAACGGCGTCTGCGGCCTATCATCATGACGGCGCTGGCGACGGTGGCTGGCATGATTCCGCTGGGACTGGGGTGGGGCGCGGGGTCACAGATGCTGCAGCCGCTGGCGATCGCGGTGATCGGCGGAATACTTGCGTCGATGATGTTTTCGCTGGTGGTCACTCCGGCGGTTCATTATTATATGGCAGGGCAGGAAGCCGGTCACAAGTCAAATTAGAACTTCCGCACGTTCTTTTTCTTTTATTTAGCCTACATTCGCAATTTGGACCTGAGGACCCGATGTTAGCCTCAGATCGGGAAATGACGGTCGACGGGGCGAGTGGAGTTGAACGGCTATGACAGAGACACCGGACGACAAAGTGAATCAGATCCGCAACGCGATCGCCGCGCTGGCAGGAAAGCTGCACTCGCCTGAAGTGAAAGGGGCGGTTGGGGACCTGGTGCGGCTACTGCAAATCGAGAAGGAACTGACGCCAGAGTTGCCGCGCGAAGTCAGGGTCAAATGGGTAGACTCATTCGAGACAACGTCGTCGACCAGGAAATAGACTATACCACGCTTCCTTCGCAGTTACTTTTTCATCAGAGTACGGCCCGGTTTAAAGGCTTTTCAGGGCCGATCGGGAGCGGCAAGAGTCAGGCGCTTTGTCATGAGGCCATCAGACTTAGTTACTTGAATCCCGGGAGGCACGGCCTGCTGGGTGCGCCAACTTATCCAATGTTGCGGGAGGCCACGCAGACGACGCTATTTGAGATTTTGGAACACGACAGCATACCATTCGACTACAACAAGGCTGAAAACACACTACGGATGAAGGACACCGACTCGCGAATCATCTTCCGGCCGGTGGACGACTACGAAAGACTACGGGGCACTAACCTGGCATGGTTCGGGCTGGACGAGCTGACCTATACGCGGGAAGAAGCGTGGCAGCGCCTGGAGGGCCGCTTACGGGACCCGAAGGCCACGAAGCTAGCCGGGATCGCCGTATGGACCCCTAAAGGCTATGACTGGGTTTACCAAAGATTCATCGCCGGCCATGTGGAAGGCTA
>Ga0302324_100014279_pt1 | contig 16030 bp, 18 predicted proteins | sample Palsa_T0_1_FD_201949 | JGI IMG/M metagenome (GOLD analysis project Ga0302324, IMG submission 201949) | Peat permafrost microbial communities from Stordalen Mire near Abisko, Sweden - Palsa_T0_1 | ecosystem: Environmental > Terrestrial > Soil > Palsa > Peat permafrost | place: Sweden: Abisko...
GAAGTGGGGCCCGTAGCCTAGTACGGATCAGGGCATCAGCCTGCGATTGGTTTCAGCCGAAAGCTGGGGGTCGCCGGTTAAAATCCGGCCGGGCCCGCCAACTCCTTTCGTCATCTTGCGTCCTAGGAACGACCGTCTGCTCTATCGTTTCCGCGTCCGCCAAAGATAGATTGGTACGAGCGCGAGCAGCGATACCTGCATCACCGACCCGGCCGCGAATATCAAGAAAGGCACCAACTGTCCTGTCGTCGCGAATGCGTAGTGCTCCGGCTGTGGAAGCGAGACCGCAAGCACCAGGACCGCCAAGACAAGTATGATGTAGTAAGACCACCTGTACCCCTTCGCGACCGCGAGGCTGGTGGCCGCATAGGCGCCGACCCCTGCGAAGAGGCTTGCCTGGAGCCAGCCTGGCACCACCCCGCTCACTTCGTAGAGCAGGACTATCCCAAGGAGAACCGTCGCGTAGATCAGCCCGTCAACCGTCTTTTTCAGCGCGGTCATGCAGCCCTCGTCGCGGGCCTGGGCGCTGGATAAATATACAATCACCCGTACGAGGCGAGTAATCCGTGGCGCGCATCACTGTTAGGGTCTTCGTATCAGGAAGGGTGCAGGGCGTCTCCTTCCGGGCGATAATGATGGAGATGGCGGTGCGCCACCGCGTGGACGGCTGGGTCCGAAACAGGGCGGACGGGTCGGTCGAGGCCCTGCTCCAGGGTGAACAGGAGTCGGTCGAAGCGCTCGTCGAGTGGGCCCGGCTCGGGCCGCCGCGTGCGAGCGTGTCCTCGGTCACGGAGCAGAAGCTGACGGGGCACCCTCACGAAGCCGGCTTCCGGATTCTCGAATAGAACCCAAAGCATAAATCATTCACACGGGTCGGCGGGGGCGTATGAAAAAGGTCGCCCTGATTAGGGGTGACGGAACGGGACCGGAGCTGGTCGATGCCATGCTGCTCGTCCTGAAGGCTGGCGGTTCAAAGGCTGAATTCATCTCCTGTGACGCTGGGGCGGACTGGTGGGAGAAGAACGGCAAGGGTCCTAGTTTCATCCCAGACGCTACCTGGAAGGTGTTGGAAGAGGCTGACTGCTGCTTCAAGGGGCCGACGACCACCCTTCCGATCGCCGGGACGCCGAGGTCCGTGGCGTTAAGCATCAGACAGAAGTTCAACCTTTACGCGAATGTAAGGCCGATCAAGACGTTCCCGAACAGGGTGGGCCCCCTCGGGCCAGTCGACTTCCTGTGCGTCCGCGAGGGGACGGAGGGACTCTACTCCGGGATCGAGTACAAGCTCAACGACGACGTCGCGATGGCCGTCAGGGTCATCAGCCGCGACAAGTCGACGAAGGTCTCGAAGTACGCCTTCGAAGAGGCAAGGAGGAGGGGATGGAAGAAACTGGCAGCGATAAACAAGGCCAACATACTCAAGATTACTGACGGCCTTTTCCTGGAGTGCGTGCACAAGGTCGGCAAGGACTACCCCGAGGTCGAGATCGAGGACCTGTTCATCGACAACTTCTCGCAGCAGCTGGTAAAGAACCCCCAGCGTTTCGACCAGACCGTCGTCCTGGGCACCAACCTCTTCATGGACATCGTATCCGAGGAGGCGGCCGCCCTCATCGGGAGCATCGCAATGATCTACTCCGCCAATATAGGAGACCGCTACGCGATGTTCGAGCCAGCCCACGGTAGCTCGCCGAAGTACACGGGCATGAATAAGGTCAACCCGGCGGCGACCATCCTTTCAGGGGCCTGGATGCTCCGGCACATCGGCGAGGAGAAACAGGGCAACGCCGTCTTCGAGGCTACAATGAAGGTCATCGCGGAGGGGAAGCAGGTCACCTACGACCTTGGAGGCACAGCCGGGACGAAGGAAATGGCCCAGGCGATCGTCGCCCAGCTGTAACGCGGAACCCTTAATTATTTAGAAAAAGCCAGCGTCATCGTATGTCTCTTCTGGTCAGGATAGACGCCGAGATCGAGAAACAGAGCCTCCTGAAGCACCCGTTTTACCGGAGCTGGTCTGAGGGTAAGCTCACGCAGGAGAACCTCGCTGGTTACTCTATGGAATACTTCCAGCTGGTCAAGGTCGTGCCTAGGATGGTATCAAACGTGGCATCCTTCGCCTCGCCATCGCTCTCCGGCCCGATCAGGGAGAACATGGAAGAGGAACAGACGCACATAGAGCCCTGGGTAAGCTTCGCCGGGTCACTGGGCGTGACAAGGAGCAAGCTTGAGAGTTATCAGGGAGCTCCCGCCACTCTCGAATGCGTCAAGGCGCTGGAAAGCCTGACGGCATCTTCCTTCGAGCAGGGAGTGGCCGCGATGTATGCTTACGAGAAGCAGCTCCCCCAGATCAGCCGTTCCAAGATAGACGGGCTGAGGAAGTACTACGGCTTGGCGGGTGGGGACGCGACAAGGTATTTCGAGCTTCACGAAGAGGCAGACGTGAGACACGCCGCAGTATGGAGGGCCTTCCTCGCACGTTCAAAGTCTGAAGGCCTGGTAATGGACGCGGTGGCGGGTTCGCTGAGGGCCCAGAACTCCCTTCTGGACTCTGTCATGGCCAACCACTGCTGAGAGCTCCGTACGATGGCACCGCAGGGCCAACCTTAAGACCAGATAGAATGCCGCGGAGTCCGGGCCTCGATGTCAGACCGGATTTTCGTGGACAACCTACGTCTCAGCTGCATGGTGGGCATTACGCCCGAGGAGAGACGACAGGCGCAGGAAGTCCTTGTCGATGCGAGCCTGTTCCTGGACCTGTCGCGCCCCGGAAAGACCGATGACATCGAGCAATCAGTCAACTACAAGACGGTGTTGCAGCGCATCACCAAATTCGTGACCGCCAAAGAGTTCGCCCTACTAGAAAGCGTGGCCGATGGAACCGCCGCCGCGTTACTCGAGTCGTTCCCGGTGGAGAGGGTCGTGGTGAAGGTCCGTAAGGCGAAGTACTCCGTCGAGCCTTCGATAGGCGTCGAGGTCTCAAGGGACCGTAAGACATGGTCGAGTCGCTGATAGCTATCGGCTCCAACGTCGGGGACAGGGACGGGAACCTCAGGCTCGCCATAGCTGCGCTCGGCCGGTACGGGAAGGTCACAGATGTCTCCTCGGTGTACGAGACAGAACCGATGTACCTTGAAGGCCAGGGCTGGTTCCTCAACTGCGTGGTTGCGTTGCAGACTGAACTGGCGCCGAGGGCGCTGCTGGACGCGATGCACTCGGTCGAGACCGAGCTGGGCAGAGAGCGGGGAGTCCGTAACGGCCCCAGAGCGATTGATCTGGACATCTTGTTCTATGGTGAGGCGGTCGTCTCCGAACCCGGCCTGGATATCCCTCACCCGAAGATATCCGAGCGTCTCTTCGTACTGGCCCCGCTGCGCGAGGTGAGGCCGGACTTCGTCCACCCAGTCGTCGGCAAGACCGTGTCGGATATCGCGGACGCTCTTGACACCGACAAGAAGGTCGTCAGGAGACCTTAGGCGCCCTCGGGCCCCGTCTCGTGATGGCTTCGGCCACCCTGACCGCCTGGAGCGTCTCCCTCACGTCATGGGTTCTCACCATGTCGGCACCGTTGGCGACGGCTATCGCGGTAGCGGCCAGAGAGCCATACAGCCTGTCCGCCGGGTCGTCCAGGTCGAGTATCTCCCCCAGGAACGACTTCCGTGACAGCCCCACGCAGAGCGGCCTCCCGAGGGCCTCCAGCACACCGAGGTCTGCGAGCACCCTCACGTCCCATTCGTGCCACGGCATCAACCCCTGCGGGGAATACGCCCTCCCTGCACCCTCCTCCCTGAAGAAGCCTATGCCCGGGTCGAGGAGGATCTTCTCTTCCTGAATGCCTGCCCTGTCGGCAAGCAAGAGCGTCCGACGTAGCGCGCTGCGCACCTGGAGAATGGGCTTCGCACCCGAACTAGCCGCGGAGTGTGCCATGCCCAGGAGCGACGCTCCGTGGTCCTTGACCACCTTTGCCATCCTTGCGTCGTTCTTGAGCCCGCTGACGTCGTTGACCACCGACGCGCCGTTGTTGAGCGCCCGCTCGGCGACTGAAGCTCTCATCGTATCGACCGAGACCACGACCTTTAGCCCTTCGATAGCCCGCAACGCAGCGGTTATCCGCTCAATCTCGACCTCTTCCGTGATCTCGTTCTTGAGGTACGGTGCGGTCGACATGGCCCCGATGTCTATGACCTCAGCCCCGCGCTCTATGGCGTCCCGGACGCCGGAAGCTATCGCCCCCGCGGCGGTGGCGACCGAGCCTTTGTAGAATGATTCCGGGCTCACGTTGACCGCGGCCATTATCCTAACGGGGAAGCCATGTCCGACCTGGAGCCGGCCGAGCCTTGCGGTCCTCCTCAAGGTTGCACACTATCCCCGCAGGCGGTGTAAAGCTATCGGTGGGGCGCGCCTTTCGATGGTTACCTTTTTTAGCGCCTCCGCGGTCTCCAAATGACGATGTCGACTAGCGACGAGCAGCTGAAGAGAGCTGCAGACCTCAAGCTCTGGATAGAATCCCGGATTGCTGAGCTACAGGAGGAGGTAGAGAAGCTGAGGGAGGCCCAGGCCATGGTCGACACGGTCCTCAGGACCTCGAGCTTCAGGCCGGCGAGCGAAGTGGCGGCCTCGACCCGTCCAAAGGAGGTGCCCCAGACCAGGCAGGAAGGCGGCCAGATTCCCGAGATGAGGGAGCTTAGGCGGGACAAGGGCGGCGAGACGATAGCGATAGCCCAGGTAACCAAGGACAAAGTCGTCATTGAGCCGGTGGCCGAGGTAGCCCTGAGGTCAGACACGCCTCCGTTCAAGTCCTTCCTTGTCGGCAAGATACTCACGGGGATGAAGGCCAAGGACGACGAGCTCGCGTCGAAGGGGCGCGTCGATAAGGGCAAGGAGATTCGATTCAACGTGGCGGAGAAGGGAGGCAGGGTCTCGAGCATCACAATCGAGAACTACCGGGAGAGCGAGAGGCTGACCGAGATACTCAACACTGTCAGTTGGACCTTCTCGAGGATGCTCGAGAAGGGCGCTACTTCATCACGGTGACGCTCTTCACCGTCTTGAAGGCGTTGAGCTCGTCGATGACGTTCCCTGGAACCTGACCCTGGACTATCAGAGTAAGCTTCGCCTCGGGAAAGACGTCCGGGTCGGCTGCCAGTGCCTGCCTGATCACGATGTTGTGCTTCGCCAGGACTCCCGCCGCGGCAGAGATGATGCCCGCGGCCCGCGGGTCGGCGTCGATCACGATCGCCGAGTAGCCCACGCGGGACACGACAGGCAGCAGGCTCGCGCCGAACGGCGTTATCTTGGAGAAGATGGAATACAGGAAGTCGTCGCCCCTTATCTGCTCGGCGGTCTGCTTCACCACCCTCCGGTCCGCCCCGACGTCGCGGGCTAGAGCCGAATAGTCGACCTCTAGCCCCCCGATGAACAGCCTGCAGTCGTCCGAGACGCTGATGCCGTATTCTAGCATCCGCCTCGCGACGCCGAGCCTCACCTTCTGGCCTGCGAACTGTTCACTTACCCTTGACCACAATCGTAGACCACCGCGCGGGGTTAGCCGCGCTCACGCCGACGAACCGTACGCCCTCGTCACGTCGACGCCCTCTACCAGCACCCACGGCGTAAGTGTCGGCGTGTCGACCTCCCACCACTGGATCCATTCCCTCTCCTTGGACAACAGCTTGACGGAGGAGAATATCCTCTCCAGCGAGTCGCTGATGCGCAGACCGCTCAGCGGCTTCGTGACGCGGCCGTTCTCGACGAGATAGGTGCCATCCCTCGGCACCGTCGAGAACTCGCCCGTCCGGTAGTTTGTGAACCGCGTGTACCAGTTGCTGGTAAGGACGATCCCGTGCTTCATCTCCTTCACCATCTCCTCATACCCTGAATCTCCGGCGCCCACCTCGAGGTTCCAGCAGTCCGGGTCGATCAGCCCCGCGTTCCCCGTCGTCTCTGTCTTGAACTTCTTCGCCGTCGTCAGATTGTGGAGGTAGCTCTTGACGACTCCGTCCTCGATGATCTTCGTCGACTGCGTCGGCATCCCCTCGTCGTCGAAGCTCGTAGCCTCCAGGCAGCCGGGCGCACGCCCGTGGTCTGTCAGGTTGAAGTTCTCGGAGGCGACCTTCTTCCCCATCTTGTCCACGAGGTAGGATAGCCCCGCCTCGACCGAGTACGCAGACGCGAACCCTCCTACCAGAGATATCAGGTTCGCAGCCACCGTCGGGCTCAGGAGCAGGTCGTACTTGCCTGCCTCTGGCTTCTTGGAGTTGAGCATCCTCTTCGCGTGCGACCCGGCCCTTCTGCCCGCTTCGACGGGCTTGAAGTCGCGGAGGCTAGCGGAGCAAGAGAGCCCGTGACCGCTCGCGTTCCTGTCAGTGAACGACCTGATGTTCAACTCTATGTTCGAGGAAGTGCCGTGACCCGAGGTGCCGTTGGAAGTCAGGATATGGCTGGTCGCGACGGATGCTTCCAGCGAACCTGCGCTCCTCCTTGCACCCGCCTCCCTTGCGGCCTCGATCGCATCGGCGGCCAGCTCGGGGACCTCCTCCTCGAGCGCACCCAGCTTCTTGTCGAAAGTACCGGGACTGTCGAACCTCCTGCGCGTGCTCGGGAGCGGGACGAATACGGCCTCCTTACTCAGGTTGACCATCGTCTTGTACAGGCGCCCGATGAAGTCTGCAAGTCTCTCGTCCGACGTGTTGGTCGACCCTCCCACTATCCTCTTCCCGTCCTTTGCAAGGTAGACCGAGACTACGCTCTCGTCGGTCCTCTTGGCGACGCTCAGGGAGTCGTTCGCGAAGCGGACCATGTGCTCGGTCCCGCTGACGGACTGCAGGACGGCGTCGTCGACGCCGAGCTTCTTTGCGACCTTCATCCCGCGTTCGTTCAGCTCTATTGGGTCCATCGCATCACCTCGTGCCTATCCTCACGTGCCCCAGCAGGGTGTCAGGTCCTCCCGTCCAGACGGGTATCCCCTGCATCGGGTCGCCCTTGCCGCAGACCGCGGCCTCGAACTCCAGGCGCTTGCTTCGGCCCTTCACGCTTCCCCAGAGTGCGGGCGTGGTGATCTCGAGGACCGGCGCCTTCACCATCTCGCCCACCTCCCCGTTCTTGATCCGGTAAGCCTCAAGCCCCACGTACCTTTGGTTCAGTCTCTTGTCGTCGATGTTCCACTCCGTGAAGGACTTGAAGTAGAGCCCGTCCTTGACCTCTTTCACAAGCTCTTCCGTCGTGTAGTCTCCCGGCTCGACGAATGTGTTGGACATCCTGATTATCGGCTCGCGGTTGAAGTCTGTCGAGCGCGCCGACCCGTTGTTCCTGGCCTTCAGTTCCGCGGCCGTGCTGCGGTTCTGCAGGAACTCTGTCACGCGGCCCGCTGTGATGAGCATCCTCTTCGTGGCCTTCACGCCCTCGTCGTCAACCGGGGCGTAGCCGTTCGAGTGGATAAGAGTAGGGTCGTCGCTGATGTTGGCCTCCTTGCTCCCTACCATGAAGCCCAGGCTGCTCTTCTTCAGGTACGACTCACCCGCCTGAGCCCCCTCGCGCCCCAGGACCCTGTCGGCCTCCTGGGGGTGCCCTACCGATTCGTGCGCTGCGATGCCCGAGAGCTCCGGGCTGAGGATGACGTCCATCACGCCCGGCCGGAGCTTGCTGGCCTTTGCGATCACCTGCCGGAGAATCCTCGCCTCCTCCACCACCTTCGAGACCAGGCCCAGCCTCTTGACCACCTCAAGGCCTCCTGTCTCCGCCTGCTGTATCATCCTCTGAGCGACCTCTCCGCCCTCGATCGCGGTCAATATCCCGAAGAAGCTTATCCTTGGTATCCTGCTCTCTACCTCCGACCCGTCGCTGTTGATGTAGTACTTTTCGTCCAGCTCTGAGCTCGCTATGAGTATCCGGTTGGGGATCTTCGCTCCCTTGCCCGCCTGGATCTTCCTGTCCATGTCCAACAGCAGGGCCTTCAGCCACGCGGCGTCCGCTCCCTCGATCTTCTCCTTCTCCGGGGCTACTACCTTCAGGTGGACCGCCGGGGAATCTTCCAGCCTGACCTTCTTCTTGACGAGCGGTGCAGAGCCCTTCGCCATCCTCACCGTCTTGGTCGTCAGCGCGCGCACGGCCGCCTTCTCGAGGTTGTTCGTCGCGCCGAAAGCGAGGGCGCCACCACAGATCACCCTGATGCCCATCCCGAAGCTGTCTCCGAGCATCGACGGCTGCGGTTCTCCATTCTTCAGAAGAAAACCTGAACCGACACTACCCTGTATTCTGGCCTCCGCGTAGGAGGCGCCGAGTTTGCCTGCCTCTCGGACCGAAAAGGCCGCCAGGTCCTTGTAGTTCTCCCCAATCATCGAGGCCGCTTCGGTCGCCTTCGTTATTTCTGTCTTTTCCGCTAGTGACAGCGGAGCGTGTCTACTATTCCCTGCATGGTCTTCGTCTGCTCGGCTAAGTTCTGAGACGTAGACGTCGCGTAGATGACGTAGAATCTCCCTGTCTTCTCGCAATGGACGTGGACGGAGGTTACTTCCTGCTCGGTGGGCTTCCCTATGAGCCCCCTCTTCGGCACCTGGATCTTCACGCGGTTGTAGACCGCGGAGTGCCCGTTGACGTCTATCTCCTTGTGGTCTAGTGAGGTCAGCTTCCCCTGGACGCTCTTCTTCACCCGGTCGACGCTGAATTTCGCGTGGTCTTCTATCGTCGGGGCTTTCTTGATGACCCTCTCGAGCTCTCCCCACGAGACGAACACGACCGCCTTGTCCGGGGCCTTGACAGCAACGTCCCCGTCTGTCCGCTTGAACTTGGGGTTGAACTCGAGCTTGCGATCATTTGGAAAGTCGAAGGAGAAACCATAGATCTTGAGCGTGTCCATCTCGACCGGGACGTCGCCCACCGGGAGGTCTAGTTCCTCAGCGTTCTCCTCGCTGCCCATTGGTGTCGGCGCCAAACGCCGAGATAAAAGAATGTCAGGACGGCGTGTTACGGCCCTGAAAGTTCAGAAACGCTTAAGTTGGCTTGCGCGTAAAGCAGAACATAAGATGCTGTTGCCTCCTCTGGCGCTCGGTTCAGACACGCTAGACTCCCTCGCAATACTCGCGGTCGCCCTTGGGATTGCCGGCGTTGCGATACTGATACTCTTCTCCAAAGACAAGATCTAGGTGTTTGGTCCTTGATCAGAGGGCTGGTTTTCGATGTCGACGGCACACTAGTCACTCTCAAGGTGGACGGGGACCGGCTAAGAACCACGACATCTGGAGAACTCGAGCGGATGGGCTTCGACGTATCATTCATGAAGGAGGGCAACTTTTACACCCAGGACATCATCGACAGGGCGAAGGGTCAGGTCGAATCCGGGGTGGTCAGCGCGGACTTCGAGGTCGTAAAGTCCAACCTCAACAGGGCGCTGGACTCTCTGGAGATGGAGTGGAACGCGCAAGCCGAACCGATTGTGGGCACCGACAAAGTCCTCGCCGGCCTGAAGTCCAGGTCCATCAAGCTCGCGACCCTCACGAACAGCGGCAGGGCCCCCTCCGAATGGCTTCTGCGAAAACACGGCCTCATCGATTACTTCGACTTCACCCTCACGAGGGACGATGTGACTGCCATGAAGCCCAGGGCAGACGGGATGCTAAAGGCAATCTCGATGATGGGCCTCCCAAAGGAAGAGCTGCTGTACGTGGGAGACAGCGTGATCGACGTCCGAGCGGCGAAGGCGGCCGGGCTTAAGGTCGCCTCGGTGACCACCGGGCGATATCCGGTCGAGCGGCTCACGAAGGAGGGCAGCGACTTTATCATGAGCTCGCTCTCCGAGCTGCTAGTGCTCGTCTAGGCCCTGGAACCTTCGATCTTGGTCAGCCTGTCCCTGACCTCGTCATTCTCGCGCTTGAGTTTTGCGACCTCTTCCTTGAGGGCCGCGGCTCCGCCGTCCTGGTTCTGTGACTCGAGGTCTACTAGCAGCTCGACGGCCTTCCTCCTGGCCCTGTTGTCACGGTCGCGCTCTGCTATCTGCGGAAGGATGTCGATGAACCTCCTGTCGCCCAGCTCTCCGATCGTTATGAGGGCCTGGAACCTGACGGTGAAGTCGTTGTCACCCGTCGCAATCTCCTTGACCCGCTTCACGTCCGAGTCATCGAGGGTCCCCATCTTGACGTAGCCCTTGAGCGCCCCGACCCTCACACGGGTCGGCTTCCCATAGGGGATGTTCGCGCGGATCGTCTCCCCCGCCGCCTCCTGCTTGGTGATGCCCAGTCCCTCCAGGGAGGCCTCCGTCAGCCCGTGCTCCGGTGAAGGGAGAAGCATGGCCTCGCGCAATATCTGGACTGCGTCGGGGGCCGCTGACTTTGCCAGTGACAGAGCGGCCTCGCACTGGACGTAGGGGCTCTCGTCGTGAAACAGGACGTCCTTCAGCGCTGCGTGGGCGAGGCTCTCACCCTTGAACTCTCCCAGCGCCGCGACCACTGCCCTCCTTACCTTCCTATGTGAGACGGAGCGCATCGCCAGGAGCGTCTCCAGGGCCAGTTTGCCGCCTATCTTGCCAATCGACCTCACCGCTTCGGCCCTCACCGACCAGTACTGTTCCTTCGAGGCGGCCTCCTTGAGTGCCAACACCGTCGAGTCGTCCTTGAATCCCGAAAGGGCCTCCGCGGCCTCCCTCCTGCTCAGTGCGTCGACACTGGTCTCGAGCTGGCTGACGAGCATCGTTCGGCTCCTTCTGAAGTTCAGCTTCTTCAGGAGCCATCCTTCGGGGTCTATCTCGACCACCGTCGGCTCAGAGCTGAGCTGGAAGTGGAACGTCTCCTCTTTGGAGCGGACCCACACCTTCCTCAGGTCTCTCCCTTTCGTTGTGTAGAAGACCAGGTCGCACGGGAATTGGAATATCGGTGTGAGCTCGTCGACCGCCTGGACCTGTCTGATGGTGACTGCGGCCGAGCCGCCCTCAGCGTCCCATGAATATTCGGCCTCGATCTCAGGATGCCCGGCTAGGAACAGAGACTGCTCGAAATATCTCTCGAGGGAGACTCCGCTCGACTCTTCCATTACCCTCATGAAGTCGTGGGTGTCCGGGTTCTTGTACGCGTACCTCTTCAGATAGGCACTGACGCCCTTGAAGAATTCGGCGTCGCCCAGGATACGGCGGAGCTGGTGGAGCATCCAGGACCCCTTCTCATAGGCGTGGCTGTCGAAGAGGTCGTCCGCGTAGAGGTAATCGCTGTCCACTATTGGCCTGCGGTACTTGTTCTCGTCCTCCTCGAAGTACGTCTGGGAACCGTACAGCATCCTCTGCCTGAACTCGTCTTTACCGAGACTTCTTTCATGATAGACCGCCTCCATATAGGTGGCGAACCCCTCGTTGAGCCAAGAGTGGGACCAGTCCTTCATGGTCACCAGGTCTCCGAACCACGAGTGCGCAAGTTCGTGCGCCACGAGCTCGATGTGGTTCCTGTCAGGCCGCGAATACCTGGCGGCATAGTCCTCCTCCGACCTCTCGTCGGGGAAGCGGGCGTCCGTCATGGTGGTCGCGCTGATGTTCTCCATTCCGCCGTAGATGAAATCATGGACAGCCACCTGGGCGTACTTCTCATACGGGTAGCCGTGGCCGGTCACGGCCAGGAACGTCCGCATCATGTCGGGCGTGAGACCGAAGAACCTCTTCGTGTCCTTGCTCTTCTTCTCGGGGACGTAGTACTGGAGCGGGACTCCTTCAGCCTCCTCGCCCGTCTCGACGAACTTGCCGACGATGAACGAGTTCAGGTAGGTGGAGTGCGGAGCGGCCTCGCTCCAGTGGAACGTGGACCAGCCAGATGAACTGCTCCGTGATACGAGCTTCCCCGTCGAGATGACGGTGTATCCGTCAGGAGCGGTGATTATCGTCTCTGTCGTAGACTTGTCGTCGGGATGGTCGTGGCAAGGGAACCAAAATCGAGCTGCCTGCGCCTCGCTCTGCGTCCAGACCTGGACCGGCTTGTCGGGATAGTCCGGCTCGGGGTGGATGAAGTAGACCCCCCGTGTCGGCCTGGCCGAATACTCTACCACGACCTCGTGAGCTGAAACCGACAACGGGGAGTCGTGCCTTACGGTCAGGACCTTCCCGTCGTGCTCAAAACGCGCCTCGGAGCCATCCACGTGTACTCTGCTTACGGACATCTCGCACGCGTCGAACTTTACCGAGGCCAGCCCCTCTCGAAGGGGGACGATCTTGAGAGAGCAGTCTCCTGCCAGACTCCTCTCCTCTGGGTCCACCTTGAGCCGGATCCTGATATGGTCAGTCTTGTATTCCTTGTCGGGAAGGTAGTGCCTGAATGACCCGGGCACGTGGAAAGACTTTCTGCTCTTCAACGAAACACACCATGGTCAGCGGGTTGAAAACCGTTTTCCGAAGTCATTTCCAGCCCTTTTCAAGCCCCGTCGCGTAGGCGTTCCAGTACGGGTCGAACTTAGGCGGGACATACGACTTGCGCTTCCCGGCCTCAGTCACTGAGAGTCGCCCGCTGCTGGTCTCGCCGACATGACCGATAACCGCCGCTGCTATCCGCTTCTTCGCGAGCCTCGCGAGGACCTCCGAAGTGCGCTCGGGACGACACGTGATTAGAAGTGTCCCTTCGCTGACCGTCACAAACGGGTCCAGGCCAAACAGCCCGCAGACGCGCCGGCTCTCCTCTGAGAGCATGAGGTCTGCTTTCTCGACCCAGAGGGTCCTCTTTCCCGAAAGGGCAAGTTCGTAGAGCGCTCCTAGGACCCCGCCCTCCGTAGCGTCGTGCATCGACGTCACCCCGTCCGCACCCAGCCCCACAGAGCTCGCCGTGAGAGCGTCCTCCACCGTCGAGCAGAGTCTGAAGTATCCTTTAGCCGCGTCCGCGATAGACCGTCCGACCTCATCTTTGACGGTATTGGGGAACGTCCGGGCCAGGACGGCCGTCGCTTCGATGGCTGACCCTTTCGTCATTATCAGGTCGTCGCCCCGCCGCATCATCAACGGCGTGACGTATTCCGAGCGACCCGCGATACCCATCATCATCCCCCCGCCGACTACCGAGAAATCGGACCCGGGGTATTTTCCCGTGTGGCCGCCCACTATCGAGACCCCGAGCCTGGAGCACTCCCTGCTGACGGCCTTCGCGTAGCGTCCGAAGTCATCCATACCGAGTGACGGTGGAAGGTTGTAGTCCAGTACTGCGAACTGAGGCTTCACCCCGCTCGTCGTGAGGTCCGACGCGAGCTCATGGACCGTCAGCCACGCCGAGTCTTCCATCCCGAGCGATGGGATCATGGAGATAGGGTCTGCCGTGACCACCATAACCCGCCCCTGTCCTATCGACAGAATGGCGTTGTCGAGTCCCATACCGGGGCCGACTAGGACGTCTTTGCTTTTCGCCCCGAGGTTCTTCACGAGCACGCGCCTCAGAAAGTCCCTGTCGACCTTGCCCAGCCCGCCCTCCATCAAATTTCGTGGATTGGGGAATCTCCTCAGCTTTTATACATGCGCCCCTTCGAACGACCGAAATTGTCCTCCCGTATCGTGGTCCACTACGGAGAGATCGGGATCAAGGGAGCGAACAGGCCGGTGTTCGAAAAGTCTCTCGAGCGCAGCATAAGGCACTCGTTGAAGGGACTGCCCGACCTGAAGGTAAGCAGAGAGCATCAACGCTTCTTCGTGACCGTAGACGATGGCAGCCTCCTCGAAGCCAAGGCCAGGCTGGCCCGTGTCTTCGGTGTGATGTGGTACGCCCACGTCGAGGAGACTCCTTTGTCATATCCGAACATCCTCGAGACGGCGCTCAGGGTTTTGGCCGACACTGAGAAGAGTAAGACCTTCAGGGTCAGCGCAAGGCGCTCGGAGAAGTCGTTCGAGATGGGTTCGCAGGACCTTGCAAGGAAGCTGGGCGAGGACATCATCTCGAGCCTCGGCCTGAAGGTCAACCTCTCGCAGCCTGACGTTACTCTTTTCGTGGATATCATCTGGGACAGGGCGCTGGTATATCGGGAGCACGTCAAGGGTCCTGGAGGCCTCCCGGTGGGCGTTAGCGGGCGTGTCCTTCACCTCCTCTCGGGTGGTATAGATTCGCCCGTGGCCGCCTGGCTCATGATGAAGCGCGGCTGCAGACCCACGTACCTTCACTTCTATCTCGCTCCGGGCCCGCAGGCGGTGCTCCAGAGCAAGGTCATCGAACTGGTGCAGTCTCTCGGTAGATACGCGGGAGACTCCGAGCTTATCCTGATACCCTTCTCTCCCTACCAGCTCGCCACCACCGACATGCCTCCTGAGTTCGAGCCTATAGTGTTCAGGCGGTTCGTGAGGATGGTCGCTGAGCTCTTATGCGCCGACCTTGGCTATCCGGCCATCTCCACCGGGGACAATCTCGCCCAGGTCGCGTCTCAGACGCTGCAGAACCTGGTCTGCATCGACAGCGGCAGCACGGTCCCGACCCTGAGGCCGCTGCTCAGCTACGACAAGGAGGAGATTGTACAGCTGGCGAAGGTCGTGGGGACCTACGAGACCTCCCTCAAGGAGTACAAGGACTGCTGCTCCATAGTCTCCAAACACCCTCGTACCCGGATGAAGGTAAAAGACGTAGACGAGGCCTGCCTTCACTTCGGGCTGGACGAGCTGGCTAGGCGGTGCGTGTCCCTGGGCGACGTAGTGACGCTCACAGGCGACCAGACTTCAGTGAAGCCTCTAGCAAAACTGCTTGAGGAAGTCGCCGGTGAAAGGCCTACGCAACTCACGAACTGACGGGAGCGACCTTGAACTCGCTTACCGAGACCACCCAGTAGATCGTGCGTGGGAAGGATTGCGAGACCAGGACCTCGCCGCCTGGATTCTGTATCGGTTCGCTGACATACTGGTGCCCGTCGACCGAGACCTGCACGGTCCCGTTGTCGACTGTTATCTGAAACACGTTCCTGTTGAATGGAGAGAGACCAGTCTGGACGTCTGTGACGAGGGTGGCAGTCCCGTTCACAAAGTGCGAGAGTTCCAGGATTCCGTCGGTGTGGAGGAACGTGTAGTAGTAGTTCCGGGGGCCGAGGTAGTTGAAGATTATCCACTGCCCCTCCGAGGGATGAGGGCCGGTCACGATCGTCTGCATCGCCACCGTGGCCGTGTAGTTCGGTGAGGGCGTCTGGGCCACATAGTTGACCCTCGTCGCCAGCGGAACGCCGATGAGCAGGATTGCCACGACACCGATCACGAGGACCTCCCTCCGCCTTACGGACAGTGGAGCACTCCAACTCCGCTTTCGGGAGACGGGTCCGGTGATGAATATCGCTATGGCCAGGCCCAGGAGCAATGGTATGGGGATTCCGACCTTGCCGACCTCAAGGGGGAAGTTGACCGACTGGGAGAAGATGAAGGAACCCAGAAGGATCAGAGTGAAAGCGAGGATGTTGACTATACGTACCGTGTTCGTCACGCCAAGCTTCGACGCGGTAGTCTTCCATCCTCCGTTGGACCGCAGTCCGACGAGCAGCTCTCCGGCCACGCCGAAAAGGAAAACCACGGAAACGCCCGCCAAGCCGAGCGCGTCGAGCGCTCCTCCATATCCGATCCAGAAGAGAAGCGCATAGCGGCTACCGTGGAAGATGACATCCAGCGGGGACCTCTCCCTCGCCTTGAGCAGACGGGGATAGCTCACGTAAAGGAGCATGACCGCTGCGCCCAGGACGATGTCAAGGGGTGGTAGGAAGAACAGGATAGCGACGGAGATGACCGCAAACGGGATCGCGGCCCAGCGGAGGTGAACGAAGAACCTCTCGTTCTCTCCGGCGAAGAGGGCGAACGACTTGGAGGTGATCGCGAACGCGATGAACAGCAAGCCGGGCGCCTGCGAAATGTGGAGCAGCTCACCGAATAGGACTGTAGCAACCACGTGCGCCAGAGAGGTGAGCACGAAGTAGACGTCCTCCCGCGCGTCGGGCTGATTCTGCAAGAAGAAGGACGGCGACTCGAATATCAGTTAAAAGCTTGCGCGGCCGACACTCATCGATTCACAGCGCCGTGGCTTGCTGCCATCGAGAGCATGGCGTTCACCGTCCTCCAGTTCCTCGTGGT
>Ga0302324_100014281_pt1 | contig 16029 bp, 12 predicted proteins | sample Palsa_T0_1_FD_201949 | JGI IMG/M metagenome (GOLD analysis project Ga0302324, IMG submission 201949) | Peat permafrost microbial communities from Stordalen Mire near Abisko, Sweden - Palsa_T0_1 | ecosystem: Environmental > Terrestrial > Soil > Palsa > Peat permafrost | place: Sweden: Abisko...
TAAAAAATTACCAAGGGGAGATTAAGCCGCGATCGGGCATATGGCATCACATGTGCTGCGAGACGCCAACTGTCGCGATGACTGCCGAAAGACTTCCCACCAGGCGTGAAATGAGCAGCGGCAAAGGGCCGGTGCTCACGGGCTGCGGCATGTCTTCGCAGTGGCACAAGCAGACGGGCACCGCGAAGTTGGACGCCCGTGTCCCGCGCCGAGTGCAGCGCGCTGACCTTTCCCGCGTTCGACCCGTATTCTCGCCAGCCCGCGTCCACAGGATGCGCGGTGTCGATCCGTCGAGTTGAACACCAACTCGACGCCATGAACGAACCATCACGTGACGGCCTCTCCAGCGCGGGTGCGAATCGCGGCGCCTGCGGCGTCGGGGTGCTCGTCGATTTGAATGGAAACAGGACGCATCAACTCGTCCGCGATGGCTTGCGAATCCTGGCGAATATCGATCATCGCGGCGCGCGCGGCTCGGAGGAAAAGACGGGCGACGGCGCGGGGATTCTGCTGCAAAAGCCGCACGATTTTTTCAAAGCACTCATGCCGGCGCTGGGCGATTTTGATTCCTACGGCGTCGGGATGCTTTTCGTGCCGAAGGACAATTGGAAACAGATCGCGCTGAAGAAACTGGTCGCGTCGGTTTGCCGCGAGGCGGGTTTCAAAGTCATCGCGTGGCGCGACGTGCCGACCGATAACTCCGACCTCGGCGCGACCGCGCTGCGATCCGAGCCGGCGGTGATGCAACTTTTCGTCGAGCCGCGTGAATCCCTGGCTCCTGAGCAACTCGACCCGCGTCTTTATGTGTTGCGCAGGATGATCGAGAATGCGGCGCTAGCGGCCGGCATCGCTGACGGGGAGCTCTTTTACGTCTGCTCGCTCGACCGCCGCCGCATCGTTTACAAGGGCCTGCTCACCTGCAAGCAGCTCCGGCTCTATTATCCCGATCTTTCGGACGAGCGCGTGACGACCAGCCTCTTGTTTGTGCATTCGCGCTTCGGCACGAACACGCTCGGCGCATGGGATCTGGCGCACCCGTATCGTGTGGCGGTGCACAACGGCGAGATCAACACGCTGCGCGGGAACTTAAACCGGATGAGAACGCGCGAGGCTGTGCTGGCGTGCGAGCGGTTCGGCGCGGACATCGAGAAAATAAAGCCGATCACGTCTGAAGGACTAAGCGACACCGCAGCGCTGGATAATGTCCTCGAGTTGCTCCTGGAATCCGGCCGCAGCCTGCCGCACGCGCTACGCTTGCTGGTGCCGGAAGCGTGGAACAAGGCCGCGCTGATGGATTCAAAGCGGCGCGCCTTTTACGATTACCACTCGACGCTCATGGAGCCATGGGACGGGCCGGCACTGATTGCCGCGACCGACGGCTATCGCGTCGCCGCCGTGCTCGACCGCAATGGGCTGCGCCCGTGCCGCTACTGCGTGACGAAGAGCAACATCCTCATCATGGCGAGCGAAAGCGGCGTGCTTCAAACCCCTGCAAACGAGATCGTGATGCAGGGCCGGCTGAAGCCAGGCGAGCTGTTCCTTGCCGACACACTCCAAAAGCGAATCGTGCCCGAGGAGGAGATTTTCGACGAGTTGACGAACCGGCCTTACGCGGAGTGGCTCGCGCAGCATCGCGTGCGGCTGAGAGACATCGTCGAGCCCGTGCCGGAGCACGCTGATATCGCGGACTGCACACCATTCCAGCGGGCGTTCGGTTACACGCTGGAAATGTTGCGGTGCCTCGTCCAGCCGATGGCGGAGGAAGGCAAAGACCCGCTTGGTTCGATGGGCAACGACACCCCGCTGGCGGTGCTCTCCGCGCGGCACAAGCCGCTTTTCCACTATTTTCTCCAGCTTTTCGCGCAGGTCTCGAATCCGCCGCTCGACTATCTTCGCGAGGACCTCGTCACGTCGCTGGAGAGCCACATCGGTCGTCAGCGCAATATGCTGGCGGAGACGCCCGAGCATTGCCGGCAGCTCTTTCTCGATTCGCCCCTCCTCACGGATGGCTGCCTCGCGGCGATCAAGAACCTCGACCAAAACGGAATTCGCTCGTGCATCATCGACGCCACTTACGCAGCCGGTGTTTCCCTCGAAGAGGCACTCCGCGAGATGCGCCAGCGCGCGGCGGAGGAGATCCGGAGCGGCTGCGAAGTCCTGATCGTCTCGGACCGGAAGATCAGCCCCGAACGCGTCGCGATCCCGAGCCTGCTGGCGATCGGCGCACTGCATCAACACTTGATCCGTGAGGGACTGCGGACGGGCGCGGCGCTGGTGCTGGAGTCCGGCCAGCCGTGCGCCGTGCATCATTTCTGCACGCTGATCGGCTACGGCGCGGACGCAATTTATCCGTGGCTGGCGTATGAGAGCATCGCGCAGCTTGGACGCGAAGGCTGGCTCAATGGCGGCGTCTCCGAAGCGACGAAGCAGTTCAAAAAAGCGGTCGAAGGCGGCATCCTGAAAGTGATGTCGAAGATGGGCATCTCGACGCTGGAGAGCTATAAGGGCGCGCAGGTCTTCCAGGCCATCGGACTAAACTTCGAGTTGGTCCGCGAGTATTTCACCGGCACGACCGCACATCTCGAAGGCGTCGGGATCGAGCAAATCGAGCGGGAATTGCTGGATCAGCACGAGCTGGCCTTCGGCGAAAAGATCGCAGGCAATCTTCCGCTCGATGCAGGCGGCGACCTTTATTGGCGGCGGGACGGCGAACTGCACCAGTGGAACCCGATCACGGTGGGCAAGCTGCAACACGCGGTGCGCACCGCCAGCTACGACGCGTATCGCGAGTTCGCTACATTCTTAAACGACCAGGACGAGCGTCTGCAAACGATCCGCGGCTTACTCGAGTTCGACATCGACGAACACGAGTCGGTGCCGCTTGCGGAGGTGGAGCCGATCGAGGCGATCTGCACGCGCTTCTCCACCGGCTCGATGTCTCTCGGGGCGCTGAGCACCGAGGCGCACGAATGTCTCGCCATCGCAATGAACCGCCTGGGCGGCAAAGCGGGCAGCGGCGAAGGGGGCGAGCAGGTCGAGCGCTTTGGCACCGAGCGCGAATGCACGATGAAGCAGGTCGCGAGCGGGCGCTTCGGAGTGACGATCCATTACCTCGCGCACGCGAAGCAAATCGAAATCAAAATGGCGCAAGGCGCGAAGCCCGGCGAAGGCGGTGAGCTGCCGGGGACAAAGGTGAACGAAGAGATCGCGGCGGTGCGTTGCACCACGCCGGGCGTCGGGCTGATCTCACCGCCGCCGCACCACGATATCTACTCGATTGAAGATCTGGCGCAGTTAATCCACGACCTGAAGTGCGCGAACCCCGAGGCGGACATCCATGTGAAGCTCGTCTCCGTCGCAGGCGTGGGGACCATCGCCGCGGGCGTTGCGAAAGCACGGGCGGACGCGGTGCTCATTGCGGGCGATTCCGGCGGCACGGGCGCGGCGATCAAGACCTCGATCAAATCCGCGGGCGCGCCGTGGGAGATCGGCCTCGCGGAGACCCAGCAGGTGCTCCTCGCGAACAATCTGCGCTCGCGGATCCGGGTGCGCGTGGACGGCGGCTTGAAGACGGGCCGCGATGTGGTCATCGGCGCACTGCTCGGCGCGGAGGAATACGGCTTCGGCACGGCGCCCCTGGTGGCTGTCGGTTGCATCATGCTCCGAAAGTGCCATTGCAATACCTGCTCGGTGGGTGTGGCGACGCAGGACCCGGGGCTGCGCGCGCAATTCGCCGGCAAACCGGAGCACGTGGTCAATTACCTGCGCTTCGTCGCCCAGGAAGTGCGCGAGCTGATGAGCGCCCTCGGCTTCCGCACAATCGATGAAATGGTCGGTCGCGTGGACAAGCTCCGCGCCCGGAACGTTCGCAACCCGAAGGGTGCGCAGGTGGACGTTTCGCAGCTTCTTTACCGGCAGGCTTCCAGCGACGCACCGCGCAGGATGCGCGCCCAGAACCACAAGCTCGACCGCAAGCTCGATCACCGGCTGATCGAGCAGGCACGACCCGCGATCGAGCACGGCGAACGGGTCGAGATCGAGATGCCGATAACCAATGCCGACCGCACCGCCTGCACCATGCTCAGCTCGGCGGTCGCGAAGAAGCATGGCGCAAACGGGCTGCCGCCCGACACGATCAACATCCGCTTTACCGGATCCGCGGGGCAGAGTTTTGGCGCCTTCCTCGCACGCGGAATCAGTCTGCGCCTGGATGGAGACGCGAACGATTACGTTGGCAAGGGGCTCTCCGGCGGCAGGATCACCGTCAAGACGCCCTGCGATGCCGCGTTCCTCGCCAGCGAAAATATCATCGTCGGCAACGTGGCGCTCTACGGTGCGACGAGTGGCGAAGCCTATTTCAACGGCATGGCCGGCGAGCGTTTCGCGGTGCGCAACTCGGGTGCGCTGGCCGTCGTGGAAGGCGTCGGCGATCACGGCTGCGAATATATGACCGGCGGCGTGGTCGTGATCCTTGGCCGGACGGGTAAGAACTTTGGCGCCGGGATGAGCGGGGGCGAAGCATTCGTCTTCGACGAAGACGGAAGCTTCGCGACGAAGCTCAATCCAGCGATGGTGCGCGCGGCGCCCTTCGCCGGTGAGCGCGACTTTGAGCTGGTGAAGCGGATGATCGAGAACCACGCCGCGTACGCCCACAGCGCCCAGGCGGAGCACATTCTCGCGAGCTGGAACGAGAACGCGCCGAAATTCATCAAAGTGATCCCACACACCTACGCCGAGATCCTCGCGCGCCAATTGCGCGAAGGCAAAGACCGGCGCATGGTTCCACCAGCGCCCGCGGAAAGGAGAGCTGCGTAGGATGGCTGACGACCACCCGGGCGGTTATTTGAAGTTCGCGCGACGACCGATCGGGAAACGCGATCCAGGGGAGCGCATCGGCGATTACCGGGAGATTTGGAAGCCGGAGTGGGAAGACCCTCATCTGCGCGAACAGGGGACGCGCTGCATGGATTGTGGCGTCCCGACTTGCATGGGCGGGTGCCCGATCGGCAACATGATTCCGGACTGGAACGACCTCGTATCGCGCGGGAATTGGCGCATAGCGCTCGACCGTTTGCATGCAACGAACAACTTCCCGGAGTTCACCGGCTACACGTGCCCGGCCCCGTGTGAGCCGGCCTGCGTGCTGTCCATCAACTCCGAGCCGGTGACGATCAAGAGCATCGAGCGGGCGATTGCCGACCGTGGCTGGGCGGAAGGTTGGATCGTGCCGGAGCCGCCGACGACCCACACAGGCAAACGCGTGGCGATCGTGGGGAGCGGTCCGGCGGGTCTCGCGGCGGCGCAGCAACTCAATCGCGCAGGGCATGAAGTGACAGTCTTCGAGCGTGACGACACCATCGGCGGGCTGATGGTTTACGGAATCCCGGACTTCAAATTTGGCAAGCATCAGGTCGCGCGGCGCGTCGAGCAGTTGCGGCAGGAAGGGGTGATTTTTCGCACGAGCGCGCGTGTGGGCTCGGAGATTCCCCTTGAAGAGCTGCGTCAGAAATTCGACGCCGTGGCCTTGGCGATCGGCGCGCAGAAGCCGCGTGAAGTGCCGCTGCCAGGCAATGAGTTGAACGGGATTTATTACGCGATGGAGTACCTGAAGAAGGAGAATCGGCGGCAGGCGGGGCGCGACGGGAGCGACTTCATCGATGCCCGGGGCAAAGCCGTTGTCGTGCTCGGCGGCGGCGATACCGGCGCGGACTGCGTGGCTACCGCACATCGTCAGGGCGCGAAGCAGGTCGTGCAGATCAGCATCAATCTGAAGAGTCCGCTGGGTCGTCCGGAGGACAACCCGTGGCCGGAATGGCCGCAAATCTATCGCAAGACATACGCGGTGGAGGAAGGGGGCGTGGAGGAATTCAGCGCGGACGCGACCGGATTCATAGATACGGACGGCGACGGCAATGTGGATATTCTCACGGCGGATCGGGTCGAATGGACTTACGAGAAACGGAACTTCAAAATGGCGCGCACGGGCCGGCGGATCGTCGAGGCGAATATGCCAATCCCGGCGGAGCTGGTGTTGATCGCGATTGGTTTCGCCGGGCCGGAGTGCCAGCCGTTCGGAAACAACGGCATCGAGATCACGCCGCGCGGGACGATCAAAACAGATCGCAACATGATGACCAACCTGCCAGGCGTTTTCGCCGCCGGCGACGCGAATACCGGCCAATCCATCGTGGTCACGGCGATCGGCGAAGGCCGCGATGTCGCGCGGAACATCGACCTCTTCTTGATGGGGAGCACGCGGCTGCCGGCGAGCATCCGCACGCCGAATCCACCGATCGGAAAAGTATGAACGGCGAAGACGAGAGGGCCGCGGTCTGCCGCGACGGAGACGGCGGCGTTTCGAACTGTCTGACTGGCCCGGCGAAACTGAACGAAGGGACCGGGGAAGCGCTGCGCCTGGCCGAGCAGAAATACCGAAGCATCTTCGAGCACGCGACGGAGGGCATCTTCCAGACGACGCCCGACGGGAAATACCTGAGCGCGAATCCCACCCTTGCGCGCATCTATGGCTACGCGTCGGCTGAGGAATTGATCGCAGGCCTCACGAACATCAGCCGGCGGCTCTACCTTCAGCCGGGCCGACGCGATGAATTCATCCGGCTAATGCGGGAGAATGGCGTTGTCAACGAGTTCGAGTCGCAGGTTTACCGGCGGGACCAGAGCATCATCTGGATTTCGGAAAATGCGCGTGCGGTGCGGGACGACCTCAGCGGCGAGCTGCTTTACTACGAGGGAATGGTGCAGGACATCACAGCGAGGAAGCGCGCGGAAGAAGCACGGGCGCAAGCCGATGCGCGGAAGATGGCGCAATACGAAGTGACGCGGGTGCTCGCGCAGTCGAACCGACTGGAGGAGGCGGCGCGCAAAATCATGCAGTTGATCTGCGAGTGCGTCGGTTGGGACTTCGGCGATCTCTGGAGAGTGGATCCGGCGGCGAACGTGCTGCGATGCGTGGACATCTGGCATGCGCCGGATCTCGAGGCGCAAGAGTTCGTCGCCATGACGCGACACGCCACCTTTGCTTCCGGCATCGGTCTGCCGGGACGTGTTTGGTCGAGTCGCAAAGCGTTCTGGATACCGGATGTCGTCGAAGACGGAAATTTTCCGCGGGCGGCGAATGCGGTGAAGAGCGCGCTTCACAGCGGATTTGCGTTGCCGATTTTCCTCGGAAGCGAAGTGATCGGCGTGATGGAGTTTTTCAGCCGCGGGATTCATCCGCCGGATGACGATCTGTTCTCGATGTTCTCCGCGCTCGGGACACAGGTCGGGCAATTTATCGAGCGCGAACGGGTCGCCGATCAGCTCGCGCGTTACGATGAGGATTTGCGGGCGAAGAACGCGCAGTTCGAAGTTGACCTCGATATGGCGCGCGACGTGCAGTTGGTGTTCCTGACGCAGAAATACCCAACCTTTCCGCACGATGTCGAACCGCAGGAAAGCTGGTTGCGCTTCTGCCGGTGCTACAAGCCTGCGCAACGGGTTGGCGGTGATTTCTTTTCCGTGCGGTCGTTATCAGACACCGAGGTGGGTATCTTCATCTGCGACGTGGTAGGCCACGGGCTACGGGCGGCGCTGGTGACGGCGATCGTCCGAGGGCTCGTGGAAGAGCTGACGCCGATCGCTGCCGACCCGGCGCGTTTTATCTCGGCGATCAATCGCGGTTTGCTCGCGATCTTCCGCCAGAATGAGACACGAATGATGGCGTCGGCCTTTTACCTCGTTGTGAACGTCGCCGAGGGTGAGCTGCGTTATTCAAACGCCGGTCACCCGAACCCGCTGCACGTCCAGCGCCAGGCGGGAACGGTCGAGACTTTTCAGTGCGGAAGAAGCCACGGGCCGGTGCTCGGCGTTTTTGAACACGCGGAATATTGTACCGGTCGCTGCCCCGTTGCGCCGGGAGACCTGATCATGCTGTTCACCGATGGACTGTTTGAAGTCGAGATCGCAAAGGACGACTACTACGGCCAGGAGCGGCTCGCGACCGCGGTTCGCCACCGCATCGGGCTTCCCGCGGAAGAATTGTTCGCGCAGGTGCTCGATGAGATTCAGGACGCGTGCGTAGACAAGGAGTTCAGCGACGATGTTTGTGTACTGGGCGTGGAGGTTATGCGCATCGGCACGCTGGCGATTGATCGCAAGGTCGCCTGACCATCGCTCATGTGCCTGGCCGGTGGGCAGCATCGCAAGAGGAAAGGCGATACTGAGACATTTTGTCCTAGTGGTAACTACCCATTGACGGTCTTTCCGCAAAATTGAAAATGCCACCATTGCGAGTTGGTTTTGCACGAGCGCGAAAAATGAAAAAAAATTTGGATTCTTTAGTCGCCCAACTACTTGCGATGCGTTGCGAGTCCCAACAGCCCGCTACGGATCTATGAACGCCCAAGGTTCGCAACACGCGGGAATTCATGTGGGCGGTTCGTCATTGGGGCGAGCCGTGTCCGATGGTCCGCGAGCTTCCGCGACGCCGAAGGATCCCTCATCGGCGCACCCCAACTGGTTTGCGATTCATGCGAAACCGCGCCGGGAGAGTTTCGCGGAGACCAGCGTCCGCGCGCTTGGTCACGACGTTTTTCTGCCGACGCTCAAAGTGGAGCGCATTGTAAGAGGGAAAAGATGCCTGTCATCCAAGCCCTTGTTTCGCGGCTACTTTTTTGCGCGGTTTCTTCCGGAGGTTTCGTTGGAATCGGTGAGATCCGCTCGAGGGGTTTTGCAGGTCGTAAGCTCCGGGCGGCTTCCCATTCCGGTGCATGAAACAATCATCCGCGAAATTCAGGATCGGGCCGAGGCGGACGGTCACATCAGGATGTGCCGCCGGGCATTGATACCGGGGGAGCTGGTTTCCATCGAGGAAGGTCCTCTCCAGGGTTTGATGGGCCGGGTGGAGAGGGAACAGGACGATCGGAACCGCGTGGCCATCCTCCTCGAGACTTTGTGGAACGCCCGCGTGCTGATTGAGAAATGTTACGTTCAATCGGCCGCGGCCTAGCGGCGGCCCGCGTGAAACAACTTTTTTGGGCTGATCGACGGCGTTGACGCCGTTGTGCGGAGCCTGCCGAAATTCCAGTATCCGGAAAAGAATCCAGGATGAAGCCCCGATTTGTTCGCGCGGCTCCTTTCGAGGCGAATGGGTTCGAATCCAGCCTGGGAAGCTCGGCTCAATTTGTTTCGTAGAACTGACTGATTCAACAGAAAGGTTAATTAAAGTATGCCAATCACACCAACATATCCCGGCCTATACATTGAGGAAATTGCGAGCAATTCGCACACCATCACCGCGGCGCCGACTTCGGTAACGGTCTTTATCGGATATACGCATCCGTTCCAGACCACAACATTCAACGAACCCGTGCAAATCTTCAGTTTTGCCGACTACGAAAGGTATTTTGGGGGATTTTTCTATAGCAGTTACTTCGCGGCGGACGAGGCCGCGGGATTGTTTGGCGACGTTGCGATGGCCGTGTATCAGTTCTTTCAGAATGGCGGAGCCGTGGCGTACGTCGTGGGATTAATGTCGAAGCGTTTTCTTCCCGGTTCTCCACCGGCGGGGAATTGGCCGGCCACCGCGAAGTTTTACAACAACCAGGCCACTGCCGCCTGTGGGAATGTGGAGTTTGCGGCGCTGGTGGTGGTTGACGCTCAATTTCAGTTGACGCTCACCCTGGAGAATATCGTGGCGGCGCAAGGTTCTCCGGTTGAGACGTTGCTGATGGCGGACGTGACGATCACTTACGCTCCGACTGCCGCGGCCCCGGTCGGAGCCAATAGTACAACAGAAACATATCCTCGCGTGAATTTTGGGCCGGCGCAGGATGCGAATGGCCTGCCCAATGCGAATTCCATAGTCAGTGTAATCAATGGATCATCGCAATTGGTAACCGCCGCATTCACCAATCAGAGCCAGCCCCAGTCCGAGCACGACTTGTTATCGGCGTCTTCCTCTCCGCCGTTAACATCACCGTTTGTTAATTCGCTTTCCGTCCAATTCGTTTTTGGCCCCGCAATGGGAACGCCCAATTCTTCGCCGGTGGCGACCTCCGGGAACATATTCGATGTTCTGGACTTTACCCAGGCCATGCTCGCCGATTCGCCATTGGATAAACTGGCGATCTTTAACCTGCTGGTTATTCCGGGTGTAACGCAGGCGGCGGTATTGTCGGGGGCCTCTTCGTTTTGCCTCACCAAGCGAGCATTTCTGATCATGGATCCCCCGATCAATGACACGCCGGACGGCGCGGTCTATAGCTCCGTGCAGACTACGTCGATAAGTAGTGATTTCAGCGGCATGCCCAAGAGCAAAAATTCCGCACTTTATTTTCCCTACTTGCAATCGAATGACCCAAGATCGGGCGCGGTGGTTTACATCCCACCCAGTGGGACGGTTGCCGGCATTTTTGCTGAGATCGACCAGAATCGCGGTGTTTGGAAAGCGCCGGCGGGCCTGGAAACACTGTTGAACAATGTGACCGACGTCGTCCCCAACGGACGGATGACCGACCAGCGCCAGGGCGTGCTCAATCCTCAAGGCATCAATTGCATACGAAACTTCCCCGGCGTAGGGCCGGTGGTCTTCGGCGCCCGCACAAGCGTGTCTGCGAACTCGTCATTCCAGGAGTGGAAATATGTGCCGGTCCGGAGAATGGCATTGTTTCTAGAGCAGACTTTGTACGCCAACCTGGGGTGGGTTGTATTTGAACCAAATGCGGATCCGCTCTGGACGGCGATTCGGAGCACCATCGAATCGTTTATGCTGGGCCTCTTTAAACAGGGGGCCTTCCAGGGCAATACCCCAAGCGACGCCTTCCAGGTCAAGTGCGACAATCAAACGACGACCCAGGACGATATCGACAAAGGAATCGTCAATATCGTGGTCGCTTTCGCGCCCTTGCAACCGGCGGAATTCGTCGTCATTCAAATTGCGCAGTTGGCCGGCCAGACCCAGACATCCTAGTGATGGCGCCGCAACCCCGGATCCTGAACTCACCCATAAAGATAAGCAAACATCGCCATGAGCAAGCCATTCACAGTTAATACCAATCGGTTCGACCCGTACAAGGCATATAGATTCCTCGTCTATTTCACCCCGTCCACCACGCCGGTAGCCGGAGTAAGCAAGGTCGGCAGCATCAAGCGCTCCTCCGACGTGATCGAATACAAGGAGGGCGGCAACCCGGTGATCCTCAAGGGCCTGGGCCGAACCAAGTATGAACCGATCACCCTGGAAAGAGGTATCACCTTTGACTCCGATTTCCAGGACTGGGCCAATTCGGCCCAGGTGCTGGACAAGGGTTCGCCTTCGACTTCGTTGAAATACCTGCGCAAGGAGATTCTCATCGTCCTGCTCAATGAAGAAGGCCAGCCCGTGCAGCGCTACAAGATTCACCGGTGCTGGGTCTCCGAGTACCAGGCCCTGCCGGACCTGGATGCCGGCGGAAGCGCCGTCGCGTTGGAGCACGTCAAGCTGGAAAACGAGGGTTGGGAACGAGACACGTCGCTGACGGAACCCGCCGAGCAGTAAGCCGGCACACCTTAGTCAGCGGAAACCCGTCCTGAATATTGGATAAGAATCTGTTTTGCCTGCCGGTGAGCGGTCGCATGGTTTGCGTTCGCAAGTTTAGCGGCGCGGAAGAGTTGCTGCTGGCGGAAGCTTTCGACGGGAACACGGGGCTGGCGCTTACGCTGGCCAATCGTCTGGCACGCGACGTTGAAGGCGCGCATCTGGACTGGAGCGGCGGGGCCGTGACCGACCTTGACGCATTCATCGTCTTTCTGCGCAGGATGCTGATCGGCGACCGGATACGGACCGACGTCGCGTGCATCGCGAAGGATTGCGGCCGGCGAATCGACATCGATTTTGACCTGGGCCAGTTTCTTGACCATCATAAGCCTTCGCTCCCCAGGAGGTCCCATCGGGGATGGTCTGTCCAGCCCGGTCACGAGACAGGATGGTACCGATTGACGCCTCCGGGAAAAGATGGAGCGCCGTCCGCGGCAACAATTGACTTTCGCCTGCCGACACCCACTGACCTGCTCGCGGTCAATGGATTGCCGGATGCCGATTCCGAATTGGCCCGCCGGTGTTTTCAACCCCCCACCGCCCCGGCTTCCCTGCGGCGAAGAGCTGAGGCGGCCATGGAAGCGATGGCTCCTTGTTTGTCGTGCCTTCTCGAGGCCATTTGTCCGGAATGTGGAATGGGCATGACCCTTTACTTTGAGCCGCGTCAATTCTGCCTGCGCGAGTTGCGCGATCGGGCTGCGTCCATTTACGCGGACGTTGATGTCCTTGCGCGGACTTATCATTGGTCGGAGAGCCGGATCCTGTCTCTTCCCCGCGCCAGGCGAGTCGCTTATGTCGAACTGGCGCGGCAGGCCAAATCCAATTAACCAATGCGCAAAGGTTCCTATTTTAGCCGCATCGCCGGCTGTGTCGAAAGCCAGACACTCCGCCCGCCGCGCCGAATGTTTGGGTCCCTTCCGAGCGTGGTTGAGCCGGTCGAGATGATCGAGACGCGGCGGGAAGACGTCGCCGGGCGGCCGGTTGCGCACGGCAGAGGCCGGCCCATTGCGGCGGATTCGCAGACGCCGCAAAGCGACGCGATTGACCACCCGGCTCCGCAAGGCGAGGCTCAATCCATTGGCGCGCCTTCGGAGGCGCTACCCCTCTCAACTCAAACGCCCTCCCCGCAGGCAACTTCCTCTTCGCCAAGACCACGCACCACCTCGCCGTCTCTTCAAGACCGCGCCAGTCAGGAACCAACCGTCGAACCTCCGGCCCGGCGGCGCCCGCCCGTCTCCACAACTAACCAGCCCTTGGAGACGATCGGGTCAATCGAAAGTCCGCCGCTAAAAAAGGCTGCCGCAAAGAACATCCCATGGCCAAAGCCGTCTGGCTCGCCTGGGGAGCCCGGCATTCCGGCGATTCCGGTTTCGCGCCGGGGCCGCTTCGCCGAGGCAAGCCCAAGCGCGGATGCCCAGGGAATGACCGGCGGACTTCAACCGGATGCCCGGGACTCCGCCAGTCCCACGCGTGTTAAACCACGCGCGTCTCCCCAACCTCCCGAGCCCTTTTCCGCTCCCATGCATGCTGAACCGCAGGCATTGCATCAGGGTCGGACCTCGGTCAAAAGCCCGGCGGACACCACCGGCGGCGACAGTGGAAGAGTTCACATAGGCTCACTGGAAATCAGGATAATCCCCGCGCAACCAACACAGCCGCGGCCTCAAACCCCGCCTCCGGTTCGTAGCGCGCCCGCGGTTCCGTCAAAGTCGATTTCCAGGACGTTTCCGACATTTGGCCTGGCCCAGGCCTACTAACCGCATCCATTGAATGCGCGATATCACCATAGATTCCATGGTCCTCCAGCTTCCCGGGCTGCCTGAATTCGAAGCGAAGCGACTGGCGATGGAAATCGCCCGCAAACTGGGCGAGGAGCAATCTTCCAGCCCGCAACGCGAGATTCCGGTCTTGCGCATCGAAGCCCCGGCCCGCGCGATGGAGAACACCTCGGCGCTCGCCAACCGCATCGTCGCGGAGATCCTGCGCGAAATCCGGCGGGCGCCATAACGCGCTTCGCCACGGGAAGTGTCATCAAGGTCAAATAGAATCAGTTGCAATGTCCGGCTCATATCTCAAAGGCGCATTGGTTTCATTCATGCCGACCTTTATTGGTTCAGTCCCAAACGTCATCATATTTCAATACAACCCTGAGTCCATCACGCACAATTGGACTGCCCCGGCCGCGGCTGCCGCGGCGCCCGCCGGACAAGGCAGCAGTGGAGGGGATCCGCTGGCGGTAGCCGGATTACCCGGCGAGACATTCTCCTTCACGCTTGCATTTGACGCTGGCGATATGATCGCTGATGGCAACGCAGTCACCGCCGGTCTGGCCAGCCTCAGTGGCGTGTACCCCCGTCTGGCTGCGTTGGAAATGCTGCAATATCCCAGCGGCGCGTTTTCCGGCGGTTTGCTCGGCACGGTGTCATCCGCCCTCGGCGCGGCGGTCTCGAACGTCACAGGTTCAGCGTCCGGCGGGGCCAGCACGACCGTTCCTCAATCCGATGTTCCGGTGGTCCTTTTCGTTTGGGGACCCCAGCGCATTGTCCCTGTGCGCATCACCTCTTTGAGCATCACGGAGAAATTATACGACTCGCTATTGAACCCCAGCCATGCGGAGGCGCAGCTCGGGTTGCGGGTCCTGACACCGGATGAAATCAATGCCGTTCAAGGCACGATGAAATTCATCGCGCAAGCGGCCTACGTGTACTCCCAGGGCCTGCGTCAGGTCCAGGCGGCCGCAAACCTGGGTGATGCCGCGGCATCCATCATCGGCATGTTGCCCAATCCGCTTTAAAACCCGCCTCAAACTTATGGTCTTCCCCGGCAGCCGCTATTCAAGCTCGAACACTTACACCGTCCAAGGTCCGGGCGGTTCCACCGTCACGGCGCTGCAAATTCCCCTGCCCGGGCCGGCGGTCGTCCAGGGTTACTACCGGCGGGGCGGGCTGCAACGGCTGGACGGCATAGCCAACGCCTTCCTTCAGGATGCCACTGCCTTCTGGCGCTTATGCGACGCGAATAACTCCGTCGTCCCCGATGCCCTGGGCGCGCGCCCGCTTGTCGGCATCCCGATCAAGGGACAGTGAAACATGGGCGCAACTTACCAGCTTTTGCTCAACGGCAAGGCCGCTGATCCCGGCTTCTATACCGACCTGGTCTCCCTGGAAGTAGAGGAGAGCATGGACCTGCCGGGCGCCGTGCAACTCCAGTTGCCGGTGGCGGCCACACAAAGTGGCGATTTGACTTACGTTTCCGACGCGCGCCTGCAACCCTTTTCCAGCCTTGCCGTCGTCGTTACTCCTCCTACCGATTCCAGTTCCGCCGGCCTCAGCGCCGTCCTGGACGACGGCAATGGCGCATCCGGCTCCCAATGCATCTTCGACGGCTACGTTCTCTCTCAAAAACTTCACCTGGAAACCGGAACCACCAGGTCAACCCTCTCCGTCTGGGGCCAGGACGCTTCCTGGATGATGAATCTGACCGAGAAGACCCGAGAATGGCTCGACGTAACCGATGCGGGCGTCGCCAATTCGATTTTTGGCGACTACGGGATCACGCCAGCCAGCGACAACACCGACGATGACTCTCCCTCGCATACGGAATCAGGCCATAGCCTCATGCAGTGCGGATCGGACATTCGGTTCTTGCGGATGCTGGCGCGGCGAAACGGAAAGTTTTGCCGTGTGGTTTGCGCGGACCAGCCCGGCCAGCGCACCGGCTACTTTGCCGCGCCGAACGTGAGCGGATCCCCCGTAGTCACGCTCACCCTCAACGATCCGCAAGCCTGGAACATTGATTCCGTGGACCTGGATTGGGACGCGACCAGGCCCACTTCCGTCGTGGCCCGCCAGGCTCTTTTTACTGACGACGACCCGACCGGCGCCGTCGGCGATACGTCGGAGTCCGGACTCTCGCTTATGGGAAGCCGGGGACTGGCAGATTTCACAGGCAACCCGATGACCGTCATGCTCGCCGCGCCGGTGGACGACGCCGGTGAATTGTCGATGCGGGCCGCAGCGCTGTTGGAGGAATCGTTGTGGTTTGTGAAGTGCCAGGGCGAGGCAGACCTCTCAAAGCTGGGCGTGGTTCTTCGCGCGGGGGTTACGGTGAGCCTGGCCGGGGTCGGCTCGCTGCATTCGGGCACCTACCTCGTATGGAGCGTACGGCACGTTATCACGGCCCAATCCTACAAGATGAAGTTTTGCCTGGTCCGTAATGCCATAGGCCAGCCACCTACGGGCGGAGCGGGTGGCCTGGCCGCGATGGTCGAGAGCGCACTCTGATGAGCGAACAGTCCATCACAGATATCCTCGACCGGCTGCGCAACCGGTATTTCGGCAAATTCCGCGGCACGGTCACCGACGTGGATGCCGGCACCTTGCGAATCAAGGCCACTGTCCCCGCCGTTCTGGCCGATCAGCCTACCGGTTGGTGCATGCCCTGCGTTCCTTATG
>Ga0302324_100014285_pt1 | contig 16026 bp, 15 predicted proteins | sample Palsa_T0_1_FD_201949 | JGI IMG/M metagenome (GOLD analysis project Ga0302324, IMG submission 201949) | Peat permafrost microbial communities from Stordalen Mire near Abisko, Sweden - Palsa_T0_1 | ecosystem: Environmental > Terrestrial > Soil > Palsa > Peat permafrost | place: Sweden: Abisko...
GGCCGAACGCGGTGGCGTTGTCCGGCGGGGCAATCGACTTGAGCGAGCGGTTCAGTTCCCGCAGCAGCCCTTCCAGGGCCGCCTGCTGGCTCTTGAGCCGTGCCAGGCTTTGTTCACGCGTGCGCGCTGCCGCGGTCAGACTCGCGAGCACCTGTTGCCGCTGATTGCGGGCCCGCTCCATCTGCCCCAGCTGCTGCTGCTGCGTCGCTTTGAGCGTCGCCAGTTCGCTCTGCTGCTGCTGCAGCTCCGCGTCGAGCTGCTCCAGGCGCTGCACCTGTGCCTGGATCTGGGCGATCTGATCGGCGCGCGCACGGCCAAAATAGCCGTAATAGGCGAACAGCCGGCCGCTGTGCAGCGGATCGCGCTGATTGAGCAGCAGCTTGAGCGGCTCCTGGTGTCCGATCATGTAGGCGACGCGCAGCTGTGCCGCCAGCGCGGCGCGCTCATACGCCAGCGCCTGCTGCTGCTGCATCCGCTGCTGCGCCAGAGCTGCGCGATGGGCACTGCGATCGGCGAACTCGCGGTTGACGCGGCCGAACTCATCGCGCGCCTGGCCAAGCGACAGCTCGGACGCGCGCAGGTCGCCCGACAGCCGGTCGCGCTCGAGCGCATCGCGGCTCACCTGCTCGCTGATGCGGCCGATTTTCTCCCGCAGCGCGCGCAGCTCGGCTTCGGTCCGGCCGGGCGTGCCAGTCCCCGGGGTGGCGACCCCCGGCGCAGCGGCCCTCAGGGCAGCGGCCCTCAGGGCAGCGGCCCTCAGCGTGACCTGCGGCGGCAGCAGCAGCGCCACCAGCATCGCAATCGGGGCGAAAGATCCTGACCGCATAGCCGAGTATTCCACGGCCATCGCGCTGCCCGCCACGGGCCCGATGCCGACCGGCTATAATGTGAGACGATGGATCGACTGATCGACTATTGCAATCATCATCCGTGGCTGGTGGCGTTCGCGCTCGCCGCCGCCGCCGCGGTGCTGGCGTACGAATTGCGGCTACGGATCCAGGGCTTCGCTGCGCTCGCGCCGCAGGACGCCATCCGGCTGATGAACCAGGGCGCCACGGTGCTCGACCTGCGCGAGCAGCAGGCTTTCCAGCAGGGTCACATCAGCGGCGCGCGCCACTTCGACCCGGCGCAGATCGCCAGCGCCGGCGATGCGCTGAAGCGATTCAAGGAAAAGCCGCTGATCGTGTATTGCGACCGCGGCACCACTGCGGCCGCCAGCGTGCGCTCGCTGACGCAGCAGGGCTTCACCAAGGTGTTCAACCTGCGCGGCGGCCTGAGCGCCTGGCGCGCCGAGAACCTGCCGCTGGCACGCGAATGAACCAGCAGCCCGGCGGCCAGTCCAGCGACTCGCCTGGCACCGCGCCGGGCGACCAGCCCAAAGCGAGCGGCGCGGCAGTGGTCATGTACACCCGATCCTGGTGCCCGTATTGCGAGCGCGCACGCGAGTTGCTGAAGAGCAAGGGCGTGGCCTTCCGGGAGATCGATATCGAAACGCAAGCCGGGCAGCGCGAGGATATGATCCGCCGCAGCGGTCGGCAGAGCGTACCGCAGATATTCATCGGCGAGCATCACGTCGGCGGCTCGGACGAGCTGTATGCGCTGGATGCGGCCGGCGGCCTCGATCCGCTGCTGCAGCAGCGCTGACACGGCCGCCCGGCCACACGGTTCCCATTCAACAAGGTTCACGACATATGGCCACTGAACGCGATCCTGCGGCGCCTGACACCGCGCCACCCACCACCACGCTGGCGCTGCAGGGCGTGTACCTGAAGGACTGCTCGTTCGAATCGCCGCAGGGCCCGCGCGGCAACGGCGAGTGGAATCCGCAGATCTCGCTGGATCTGAACACCGCGGTACAGCCGATCGCCGGGGATTTGCGCGAGGTGGTGCTGACCATCACGGTGGCGGCCAAGCAGGGGGAGCAGACGCTGTTCCTGGTGGAGGTCAAGCAGGCCGGCGCTTTCCTGATGCAGAATCTGTCGGAGGAGGAATACAAGCGCGCGATCGGCAGCATCTGCCCGAACGTGCTGTTTCCCTACGCCCGCGCCGTGGTGTCGCAGCTGGTGAGCCAGGGCGGCTTTCCACAGCTGCTGCTGCCGCCGGTCAATTTCGACGCGCTGTACGCCGCCAGCGCGCAGAACGAAGCCGCCAACGCGACCAGGAACTAGCGGCCAGGACCGCTCCCATGTCGGCCCCTCCGTACGTGCATGCCGACATCGCCGTGCTCGGGGCCGGTTCCTGGGGTACCGCGCTGGCGATCCAGAGCGCACGCGCCGGGCGCCCGGCGCGGCTGTGGGGCCGCGATCGCACTCACGTCGCGACCATGGCGCGCGACCGCAGCAACCGCCGCTACCTGCCGGATGTGCCGTTTCCCGACAGCCTGCAGCTGGTCGGCGAGCTCACGGCGGCGATCGACGATGTCGATGACGTGCTGATTGCAGTGCCAAGCCACGCGTTTCGCGTGCTGCTGACGCAGCTCAAGCCGCTGCTGTCGGCCGACACGCGGCTGTGCTGGGCAACCAAGGGCTTCGAGCTCGACAGCGGCAAGCTGCCGAACGAGGTCGCGCACGAAGTGCTCGGCTCCGGCCGGCCGGTCGCCGTGCTGTCCGGGCCCACATTCGCCGCCGAAGTCGGCCAGGGCCTGCCGACAGCGATGACCATCGCCTCGCCCAGCGCCGACTATGCCGAGACGCTGGCTCATGACCTGTCGTCCACCAGCTTTCGCGCCTACACCTCCACCGACATCACCGGCGTCGAGGTCGGCGGCGCAGTCAAGAACGTGCTGGCGATCGGTGCCGGCCTGTCGGACGGGCTGGGATTCGGTGCCAATACCCGCATCGCGCTGATCACCCGCGGGCTGGTGGAGATGACGCGGCTGGGCGTGGCGCTGGGTGCGCAGCGCGAGACCTTCATGGGACTGGCGGGCCTGGGCGACCTGGTGCTGACCTGCACCGACGACCACTCGCGCAATCGTCGCTTCGGCCTGGCGCTCGCCGAGGGTAGCGGCGTCGAGCTGGCACTGTTTGAGATCGGCCAGGTGGTCGAGGGCTTCCACGCCGCCGCGGCGCTGCATCGGGTCGCCGCGCGCGAGCACGTGGTGATGCCGATCGCCGAGGGCATCTACGGCGTGCTGTATGAAAAGCTGCCGGCCGAGCAGGTGGTGCGCGGCCTGATGATGCGGCCGATTCGGCCGGAGTTCGACTGACGGCCACGATCGGGCCACGATAGGCGATAATCCGCGCATGCACGCCCCGATCGCGCCAGCCTCGCCGCCGACAGCGGCGCCACCCGCGCCAGTGCCATCGCTGGTGGTGAGATTCTGCGGACTGGAATTCGCCTCGCCGATCGTGCTGCTGTCAGGCTGCGTCGGCTTTGGCGAGGAATACACACGGGTCGAGGGATTCAGCAACCGCGATGCCGGGGCGATCGTGCTCAAGGGCACCACCGGCCAGCCACGCCTGGGCAACCCGCCGCACCGGGTGTACGAGACGCCCGCCGGCATGCTCAATGCCATCGGGCTGCAGAATCCCGGTGTCGATTACGTGGTCGACCAGATCCTGCCGACGCTCGACTTCAGCGAGACGCGCTTCATCGCCAACGTCTGCGGCTCCACCATCGAGGAGTACGTCGAGGTCACGCGCCGCTTCGACGACTCGCCGATCGACGCCATCGAGATCAACATCTCCTGTCCCAACATCAAGCAGGGCGGCGTGCAGTTCGGCAACGTGCCGGAGATGTCGGCGCGCGTGGTCGAGGCCTGCCGCCGCGTGACCGGCAAGCCGCTGATCACCAAGCTGTCGCCCAACCAGGCCGACATCCGCGAGAACGCGCGCTGCTGCATCGAGGCCGGCACCGATGCCTTCGCGGTCATCAACACCGTGACCGGCATGGCGCTCGACCTGGCCACCGGGCGGCCGGTGCTCGGCAACGGCCAGGGCGGCCTGTCGGGTCCGGCGATCAAGCCGATCGCGCTGCTCAAGGTGCGCGAGGTGTATGAAGTCGCCGGCCCGAAGCGCATTCCGATCATCGGCCAGGGCGGCATCGCCAGCGTGCAGGACGCGCTCGAGTTCATCATCGCCGGCGCCAGCGCCGTGGGCCTGGGCACGGCGTTGTTCTACGAGCCGCTGCTATGCCAGACGATCAACGCCGGGCTGGCGCAGTACCTGACGGCGCAGCGCCTCGAGTCGATCGCACAGCTGGTCGGAACGCTCGAGACCGGCGCGCGCGCCACCGCGGGCGCGGCCTGTTAATCTCGCCGCCATGAGCATCGCCGAGGAACTGGAGCGGCTGCAGGCGCTGCGCGATCGCGGCGCGATCAGCGACGAGGAGTTCGTGCGCGCCAAGGCGCAGGTGTTGGACGATCCGGCCGGCCCGCGCAGCGCAGCCGAACGCAGCGCATCGCAGCGCGGTTTCCTGCATTCGCTGGCGCGCTCGCGCCGCGATCGGGTCTTCGGCGGCGTGTGCGGCGGCTTGGGCAATCACACCGACCTGCCGGCCTGGGCCTGGCGAGTGATCTTCTGCCTGACGCTGCTGTACTTCGGCGCCGGACTGCTGATTTACATCCTGCTGTGGATTTTCCTGCCGCAGGAGGCTTAGCGCGCTACTCCTCGGCGTCGTCCGGCAGACCGACGGCGCGATCGACGATGAAGCGTGGCCGGCGCTTGGTCTCCATATAGATCTTGCCGATGTACTCCCCGAGCACGCCGATCGACAGGATCTGCACGCCGCCGATGAAGGTGATCGGCAGTACGGTCGACGCCCAGCCCGGCACCGCCGAGGGTTTGGTCAGCGCGACCACCAGCACCCAGATGCTGACCGCCAGCGCGAACAGCGAGGTCAGCAGTCCCAGCATCGAGATCACGCGCAGCGGCACCGCTGAGAACGACGTGATGCCATCGAGCGCCAGCGCCAGCATGCGCGACATCGAGTACTTGGTTGATCCGGCGGTGCGTTCGCCGCGATCGTAGAACACCTGCGCCGAGCGCAGGCCGATCAGCCGCACGATGCCGCGCAGGAACAGGTTGACCTCGCCGTACTGGCGCAGGATTTCAACCGCCCGGCGGCTCATCAGCCGGTAGTCGGCGTGGTTGTCGATCACATCGACGCCGAGCCGGCGCATCAGGCGGTAGAAGCCGGCGGCGGTCATGCGCTTCAGGCGCGTGTCGCTGGCGCGCTGCGCCCGCACGCCGTAGACGATGTCATGGCCCTGCTGGTAATAGTCGAGCATCTGCGGGATCACCGTCAGGTCGTCCTGCAGGTCGGCGTCGATGCTGATCAGCACATCGCCAGGCGCGGCGCTCAGCCCAGCCAGCAGCGCGTGCTGGTGCCCGACATTGCGCGACAGCGACAGGCCGGCGATGCGCCCCGGGTGATCGCGTGCGAGCTGCTCGATCAGCGCCCAGGTGCGATCGGTGCTGCCGTCGTCCACGAACAGCACCAGGCTGGCCGGCCCGCAGCGACCGATCTCGCACTGCTGCGCGATCAGGTCCAGCAGCGCGCTCGCGCTGCCTTCGACCACCGGCTCCTCGTTGTGGCACGGCACGACGAAGGTCACGTCCGGGGATTCGGGAACGTTCATGCGGCCGCCAGCAGGTACAGGCCGGCGAGCACCAGCAGCACGCCGCCGCCGGCCTTGAGCGTGAGGCTTTCGCCCAAGGTCAGTACTGCGCCCAGGTACACCAGCACGAAGGTCAGGGCGGTGAACGCATACGCCACGACCAGCTTTTCCTTCGACAGCACATAGATCCACAGCACCGTGCCGCACAGGTACAGCAGCAGGCCGATCGCAATCGCCGCATTGAAGAATTCCGCCAGATGGCTCTTGTGCTGCGCACCGACCTTCAGCAGCAGCTGGCCACCGGCGGCCGCCAATGAGGCAGCCAGCAGCATCACGAACGACGCCAGGCTCAAGCGCCGCCCCGGGTCAGTCGTTCCTTCAGGCGCGCGATGGTCGTCATCAGTGGCACCGGCAGGCGGCGCAGCAGCTGCCTGCGCAGGCGATAGCCCAGTGGCGCCAGATCAGGCAGCTCGCGCCCGTCGGGGATCAGATCCGCCTGAAGCTGCGCGCTCATGCCCGGCAGCGCATCGCGGCGCACGTACAGCAACGTGTTATATCGATACCAGCGGTCGATCGCCGGATCCGACACGACGCGCGGCCGCAGGTAATCGACCGCCACGTAGCCGCGATCGAAAAACAGTGCGCGCCAGTACTGGTAGCTGCGTTCATTGACATGGTCATGGCCGCCCTGGCCGGGCGGTGCGGCGGAAAACACGATCACGTCGCCGTGCCGAACCAGGCTGTCGAGCAGCGTGCCGGCACTTTCTGGCGGCAGGTGTTCGGCCACCTCCAGGCATTGCACCAGGCCGAAGCTGCGCCCGAGATCGAATGGCTGGCTCAAATCATGTGGGTAAAAGCGTTCCGGCGCAAACAGCAGCCGGTTGCGATCGACGTACGATCCGTCGACACCGGTCACATCGTCGACCCCGTGACGCTGCCACACCGCGAGCCACGCGCCCTGGCCGCAGCCAACATCGAGCACCGAGGCCGGGGCCAGCGGCTGCTGCAGCAGCGGCACGATCCGCGCGGCCGCGGCGCCGGCGCTGGCATTGACATATTCGAAGAAGCTCTGGTCGTAAGAGGACATCGGCTGTACGCCATCCGGCGCGTGTCGCGGCTGCTGCGCCGGCCGCGTACGGAAGTAGAGCACGATCGCCGCCGCCACCAGCACCGGATCGATCGGTTTACGGTAGCGCCCCTCGATGATGCCATCGCGCTGCACGGCAAGCGACAGCAGCATACCGAGCGCGCACAGCGGCAGCAGCCAATCCCAGCCGCGATAGGCGCGGCGGAACGCGCCCCACGCGACCACCAGCATCAGCGGCGGCCACAGCCAGCGCGTCCATACGGTCGCCAGCCCGCTGAGCGCGTTCGGATCGTTGTCCGGCCAGCTCTGTGCGAACAACAGGTAGATGAGATTTTCCTGATACTGGCGAGCCCACGGAAATGTCCGCAGGCCCTCGATGCGTTTTTTCTCGGAGATCCAGCTGTCGCGTCCGCGCGTCGTATCGATGCCGATGGCAGCCGTACCGGTGCGGTCGGTGGTCCAGGCGGACCATGGGTAGAAGGTCGGGTTGTAGAAGCTTGGAGTACCAAAGCCCCAGCCGCCGAGCGGTCCGGCGTCGATGCTGATGTCGTGCTTGCCGCTGGCACTGTAGATCTGCGACAGGTAGAAATTGCCGAGCGGCGCGAAGAAGTGCAGCGTCGAGCGCGCGTGCAATCCGGCCGGCAGCGCCAGGATCGCGAATGCCGCCAGCGCGCTGAGCGCCTTGGGCAGCCGCTGCCGCTGCGAGATCAACAGCGCCCCGAGGCACAGCAACGCCATCGGCAGCGCGATGCTGCGCGTGAACAGCGCGCACACCCACAGCGCGCTCGCCAGCGCGAATGCGCCCAGCGTGCGCTTGCGCGCGGCGCGAAAGCTGGCCCAGAACGCAAACCCGGTGAGCGTCAGCAGCAGCGTCTCGGTCATGAAATAGGCGTAGATGCCCAGGAACGCCGGTATCACGCCGATGATCAGCCCGCCGCTGAGCGCCGCGCGTCGCGGCAGCAGTTCGCGCAGTGCGCGATACCAGCCGTAGGGCATCGCGGCGCACAGCACCCCGCAGCCGAGCACCACAGTCGGCTGGTCGCCCTGGCTGACGCTACGTAGAAGGTAGATCCACAGCTGATACAGGAACGGGTCGCCGGCGCCGATCAGGTCCGGGTCGAACAACCGCCCACCGTTGGCCCAGTGCCTGGCGGGATCGGAGAACAGGTGCAGCAGCGGTGAATCAAAAAACGGGAACAGCAGCCGCCACAGCAGTACTGCACCGAAGGCCCACGTGAGCCGCTGCTCGCTGCGCGCTGGCGATGGCGATGGCGATGGCGATGGCGATGGCGATGGCGATGGCGATGGCGATGGCGAATTATTCGGGGCCAGCGGGTTGGGCGCCAGTGGGGCAGGGGCCAGTGGGTCGGGTGCCAGTGGGTCGGGTGCCAGTGGGTCGGGTGGGATCACGCAGCAATGATGGCACAATGGCGCCATGAAGCCGGATCCAGGCGCGCCGCTGCCGCGCTCCGCCACCCATGCAGCAGTTGCCTGGGCCGGCGTCGCAGCCATGCTCGCGGGCGTCACGCTGCTGAACTTCTGGCGCCCGTTCGACCAGATCGCCTATCAGGCGCTGATCGTGATCGGTTGCGCGGCACTGGGCGTTTTCGTTCCGGACCTGCTGTGGCAGAAAGTGCAGTGGCGATCGCTGGTGGCTGCGCCCGGGCCCGGCAACTGGCCGCGCGTCGGCGTGAAGACGATCGGCCTTGCCGGCAGCGTCGGTTTCGTCGCGCTGCTGTACTGGATGTTTCCCGAGTACTACCAGGGCCAGCCGTTCTACGGCAACTACTATGCCGCGCTCAAGGTGCTGCTGCCGCCGTGGGCGCTGATGGCGCTGCCGTACCTGTACTGGGTCGACCGGCGCATGCGTGATCCGCTCGATGGGCTGTGGCAGCTGGGGCAGCTGCTGCTGGGGCGCTGGCGCGACCTCGACCTTGCGCTGATCGGCCAGCACCTGCTGGGCTGGCTGGTGAAGGGCTTCTTCCTGCCGCTGATGTTCACCTATTTCTGCGACAACCTGGACAAGCTGCTGCACTACGACCTGAAGCTGCTGTACAGCTTCCCGGGGCTGTATGACTGGGCCTATTTCTTCATGTACTTCATCGACGTCAGCCTGGTGTCGATGACCTACCTGATGGCGCTCAAGGCCACCGACACGCATATCCGATCGAGCGAACCGACGATGTTCGGCTGGGTCATTGCGCTGGTGTGCTATCAGCCGTTCTGGTCGCTGATCAGCAAGCAGTATATTGATTACGACACCGGCGTGTCATGGGGCGGCTGGCTAGGCAGCGTGCCGTGGCTGTACGGCCTGTGGGGCTGCCTGATCCTGTTGCTGGTCGCGGTGTACGTCTGGGCCACGATCTCGTTCGGTGCGCGCTTCTCGAACCTGACACATCGCGGCATCATAACCAACGGGCCGTATCGCTACACCAAGCATCCGGCTTATCTTGCTAAGAACCTGTCGTGGTGGCTGATCTCTACACCTTTCATCTTGACGGGCGGTGGCGGCGCGACGCTGCGACGCTGCCTGCTGCTCGGCCTGCTCAACCTGATCTACTACCTGCGCGCCAAGACCGAGGAGCGGCACCTGGGACTCGACCCGGTGTACCGCCGCTACGCGGACTGGATCGAAGTCCACGGTCTGCTGCGCGGCCTGAACCGCATTCCGGTGATCGGCGCACTGGCGCGCTGGCGACCGACATTTGCGGCCTACCGCCCGCCGACGCCGTTCAGCGATCAGGCCTGACGGCCGGTGTTGGGCCCAACGTTGGCTCGCTTGAGAGTGGTTCGCGCAGCAGCAGCGTGCGCGTCGGATAGGCGAACTCGATGCCGGCGCTGGCGAATGCATGCAGCAGCTGGCGATTGACCTGGTCGAGCGCAGCGGTGACATCGCGCGCTGGGGTGTTCTCGACAAAGAAGCACACCTCGAACAGCAGCGCCGATTCTCCCAACTCACGCAGCAGGCAGTGCACGAAGCGCGTGCCGGCATAGCTGGCGATCGCCTGCTTGACCAGCTCGGGCACCTGGTCGATCTTTTCCAGCGGCGTGCCGTAGGCGAGGTTGAGCGTGAACAGCGCGCGCCGTTCGCTGGCGCGGCCGAGGTTACGCACCCGGCTCTTGAGCAGATCCGCGTTGGCGATCACGATCTGCTCGCCGGTGACGCTACGCAGCCTGGTGCTTTTGATGCCGATCTGCTCCACCGTGCCCTCGAAGCTGTCCACGCGCAGCGCATCGCCGACCACGAACGGCTTGTCGAGCGCGATCGACAGCGAGGCGATGAGGTCGCCGAGGATCACCTGCACCGCCAGCGCGATCGCGATGCCGCCAACGCCAAGGCCTGCGACCAGCGGCCCGACGTTGATGCCCAGGTTTTCCATCGCCAGCAGCGCGATGACGATCCAGATGATCAGCCCGAGCACGAACAGTACGACGTTCAGCGTGCCGGTCAGGCGCGCATCGCCGCTACGCAGCTCGTGCCGGTGGAGCGTGAAGTGGGCGGCGGCCGTGGCCCAGATGCCAATCTGCAGCCAGGCACCGATGACGATCGCGATGTGGAATACCTGATCGACGCGGGGCGGCAGCGTCAGGATGCGATCGGCCGCGTACAGCGCGAGGATCCACAACACCACGCGACTGGTGCGATTGGCGAGATGCGCCAGCAATGCCACCGCCAGCGGCGGGTCCTGCTCGCTATAGCGATGCCGGCGCGCCGTGAGGTAACCGCGGATCAGCGGCCGCAGCGTGAAAGTCAGCAGGAACGCCAGCGCTGCGTACAGCCAGGCGTTCAGGCTGTTGTCGACCAGCAGCTGACGCGCGATTTGCGGGAGGTCCGACATGGCCGCCGATAATAGCAATACCGCCGGCCTCTGCCCCATACTGTGCGACTCGCAACGGAAATGCAGCATGAGCGAGACAATGCATGGGCCGGAGGAGTCGCGCGACCCGGCCGTCGCGCGCGATGTTTTTATCAGCTATGCATCACTGGATGTCGCGATCGCCACCGCGGCGGTTACCGCACTGGAGCGTCATGGACTGACGTGCTGGATCGCTCCGCGGGATGTCATGCCGGGATCCCTGTATGCCGATGGAATTGTGCGCGCGATCAATGCGGCCAAGGTGTTCGTGCTGCTGCTTTCGGAGCACGCGCTCGCATCCGCGCACGTCGGCAAGGAGATCGAGCGCGCGTCCTCCAAGCGCCGGCCGATCATTGCGCTGCGCACCGACCAAGCGCCCCTGACGCCGGCCTTTGAGTATTTCCTGAGCGAGTCGCAGTGGATCGATGTCGGTGCCGGAGGCCTGGATGGCGCGGCTGCGCGGCTGGTCGACGCGGTCAGGCGACTGATCGACTCGCCATCCGGCGCAAAGCCGGGTGGCGTCGTTGCCACTGGCGTCGCGGCGACACGCGGATGGAACCGGCCGGTGGTCGCCGTGATTGCCGTCGTGGCCGTGGCCGCAGCCGCACTCGTGTTGTTTCGGGCGAACCGGAGCTGGCTGTCGAAACCTGGTGCGGCAGCGCTCGCTGACTCCGCAGCCCCATCTGCGAGCGCGGGCAGTGCCGAAGCCTTTGCACCACCGCCGCACTCGATTGCCGTGCTGCCGTTTGTGAACATGAGCGGCGATCCGAAGCAGGACTATTTCTCCGACGGCCTGTCCGAGGAACTGCTCAATTCCCTCAGCACGGTACGCGACCTGCAGGTGGCGGCGCGTACCTCCTCGTTCTCGTTCAAGGGCAAGGATGCGAACGTTGCCGACATCGCCCGCAAGCTCAACGTCGGCGACGTGCTCGAGGGCAGCGTGCGCAAGGACGGTAACCAGGTGCGCATCACCGCCCAACTGATCAACGCCCTGACCGGTTTTCACCTGTGGTCGCAGACCTACGACCGCAATCTCAGGAACATACTGGCGCTGCAGACCGAGATTGCGAGCGCCGTCACCAAGGCGCTGCAGGCCACGCTCATGGCCGATGCGGTCGCCAGCATCGAGATCGGGGGCACGCAGAACCCGGCTGCATTCGACGCCTACCTGCACGGTAAGAGCCTGGACCGCGGCAACTTCGACAAGGACAACACACTGGCGCGCGTGGCCACCTACTCACAGGCCGCGCGACTGGATCCGGGATTTGCGAAAGCCTGGGTCGGGGCGGCGACCGCCCAGAACATGTATGCCAAGAATTTCGCCACGGACGCCGAAATTCATTCCTGGTTCCAGCAGGCGCGCGCGAGTGCCGAGAAAGCGCTGGCGCTGGCGCCCGAGCTGGGTGAAGCGCACGCCACCGTCGCCTATGTGCTGGAAGGCGGCTTCCTGGAATTTGCGCGCGCACAGGCGGAATACGAGCGCGCGCTGGCGCTGGCGCCGAATGACGCCGCCGTGCTGCTGCTGTCCGGTGTCTATTTCGTAGAAACCGGGCGGCCCGAGGCCGGCCTGTCCAACCTGCGGCGGGCGATTGCGCTCGACCAGCTCAACCCCGAGGCCTATGGGCGACTGAGTATTGGCCTGTTTTATGCCCATCGCTACCGCCAATCGATTGACGCCGCCGAGCGCGCGCTGCAGTTCAATGCCAACGACACTGCCATAAAGAATTTCCGCGGCCTGAACTATCTCATGCTGGGTGACCTCGATTCCGCCAGGCTGTCGTGCGCCACGGAAAAACGTACCTGGGAAGGCCGGCTTTGCCTGGCGATCGTGTATGACAAGCTGCACCAGCAGCGCGAAGCCGAGGCTGAATTGGCGGCAATGAAAGCCGAGCTGGGGAACAGCTCTGCGTACCAGTACGCGGAAATCTATGCGCAGTGGGGCGATACCGCCAGGGCGCTGGACTGGCTGGACGTCGCCTATCGACTGCCCGACCCTGGCATCAGCACGCTCAAGGTGGATGGCCTGATCGATCCGCTACGCAAGGAGCCGCGCTTGCAGCAGATCGAGCGCGAGCTCAAATTTCCGCAGTGAGCGCGCCTGCACTCAGGTCGGGACTCGCTCCTGGGCTCACTCCTGGTCGTCGATGTCGTCCATGCCCAGTTCCTTGAGCTTGCGCGTCAGGGTGTTGCGGCCCCAGCCAAGGAGCTTCGCGGCCTCCTGGCGGTGGCCCTGGGTGTGCCTGAGGGCCACGCGGATCAGCGTGCGCTCGAACGCCGGCAGCGCGTCATCCAGCAGCGGCCGTGGCGGCGCCAGCGACTGGCGGTCGGCCCAGCTGGCCAGCGCGCCGGTCCAGTCCTGCTCGGCCGGTGCGCTCGAGACCGCACCGATGATTTCCGGCGGCAGGTCTTCGGCGCGGATTTCATTACCCGGTGCCAGCACCGTGAGGCGGCGGCACAGGTTCACCAGCTCGCGCACGTTGCCGGGCCAGGCATAGGCGCACAGCTTGTCGTTGGCATCCTCGTTCAGCGTCTTCGGCTCGACGCCCAGTTCCTGCGCGGCGATGCGCATGTAGTGCTCGAGCAGGTCCGGCACGTCCTCGCGCCGCGCGCGCAGCGGCGGCAGCTCGATGCGGATGACGTTGAGGCGATGGAACAGGTCCTCGCGGAACAGTCCCTGTCGCACCCGGTCCTCGAGGTTCTGGTGCGTCGCTGCGATCACGCGCACGTCGACCCGGATCGGCGTCTGGCCACCGACGCGATAGAACTCGCCTTCGGCCAGCACCCGCAGCAGCCGGGTCTGCAGCGAGGTCGACATATCGCCGATCTCGTCCAGGAACAGCGAGCCGCCATCGGCCTGCTCGAAGCGGCCGCGCCGCAGGCTGTCGGCGCCGGTGAAGGCGCCCTTCTCGTGGCCGAACAGTTCGGATTCGAGCAGCTCGGCCGGAATCGCCGAGGTATTGAGCGCGATGAACGGCTTGTTGGCACGCGGGCTGTGCTCGTGCAGCGCGCGCGCCGCGAGCTCCTTGCCGGTGCCGGAGTCGCCGGTGATCAGTACGTTGACGCTCGAGCGCGACAGGCGACCGATGGCGCGAAACACCTGCTGCATCGCCGGCGCGCGGCCCAGCAGATCGGGAATCGTCGGCATCAGCGTGGCGACCGCATCGCCGCTGCGTACGCCGGCCGCTGCCGCGCGCTTGACCAGGTCTACCGCCTGGTCGATGTCGAACGGCTTGGCCAGGTACTCGAACGCGCCGCTTTCGTAGGCCGATACCGCGCTGCCCAGGTCCGAGTACGCGGTCATCACGATGACCGGCAGCTCCGGATGGGCGTCGTGCACACGTCGCAACAGGTCAAGTCCCGACTGGCCGGACATGCGGATGTCGGTGATCAACACATCAGGCGTATCGTTGCGCAGCGCGGCCAGCGCCGGCTCCGCGGCGTCGAACGCCTTGGGCAGCATGCCGCCGTTCTTGAGCGCCCGTTCCAGCACCCAGCGGATCGAAGTGTCGTCGTCGACCAGCCATACACGCAGTGGTTGTACATTCATTCGGTGCCCTCGAGCGGCAAAAGCAGTGAAAAGACGGTAAAGCCCGGCCGACTCTCGAATTCGACAATGCCGCGATGGCGCGTGACGAGATCCTGAGCCACCGCCAGTCCCAGGCCGGTGCCCGTGGGGCGGCTGGTGACCAGCGGATAGAACACGCTGCGAGTCAACTCCGGCGGTACGCCGTGACCGTTGTCCTCGACCTGAAGGTTGGCCACCAGGCGATGACGCTCGGTGCCGATGTTGATGTTCGACAGCGCGCGCGTGCGCAGCGTGATATGGCCACCGGCCGGCTCCACCGCCTGCAGCGCATTGCGGGCAACGTTGAGCAGCGCCTGGATGATCTCGTTGCGATCGAAATTGCCGCTCGGCAGGCTCGGATCGTAATCGCGGTCGATCACCACGCCCGACGGCGCCTCGCTGCGCAGCAGGTGGAACACGTGCTCGCACAGCTCATGAATGTTCACCTGCGTCATCTGCGGCGGGCGCGAGGGGCCGAGCATGCTGTCCACCAGCGCGCGCAGCCGGTCGGCCTCGTTGATGATGACCGTGGTGTATTCCTTCAGCGCGCCGTTGTGCAGCTCGCGATCGAGCAGCTGCGCTGCGCCGCGCAGCCCGCCGAGCGGATTCTTGATCTCGTGCGCCAGCTGGCGAATCATCAGCCGGCTGCCGTCGAGGCGCGACAGCATCTCGCTCTCGCGCGTGATGCGCTGGCGCGTCCTGGCGTCGGCCAGCTCGAGCAGCAGGTGGGTACCGGTGACCTGGCCCTCGAGCGGCGTCGCGGTGACGTCCACCACCACCGGGTCGCGCTTGCCGGCCAGGCCGGTCGGTATCAGCACGACTTCATGCCCGGCGCAGGTCTCGTTGCGCTCCAGCGAGCGGCGCAGGATGCCGTCGAGCGCCAGCGGATCGGCAAACAGTTCGGTGATCGGCCGGCCGCGGGCCTTGTTGAGCCCGACCGCGAGCAGATCCTGCGCGCCGACGTTGGCGTACACCACGCACAGGTGGCCGTCGAGCACCACCACACCGGTCGACAGCACGTCGAGCAGATCGGCCGGATCGAAATGCGACAGCGGCGAGGGCGTGACTTGTTCAAGGGACACCGCGCGCCTCCGCAGTGGTGGCGCGACGGGGCGGCCTGACGTGCGGCCTCAGTGCCGGGCCGGCGAGGACGGCGACAGCCCCGAGGGCCGCTGGACGTAGAAGGTGCTCGCCGATTGACACACCACCTTGCCGTCGATATCGCGCACGATCGCGCTGACGGTGTGCGCACCGCGATCGGGCTGCTGGATCTGAAACGACCCGCCACCGCCCGAGCCCAGCGGCGCGCCGTCGAGCGTCAGCGCCAGCTGATCTCCCGGCTGCAGCGCGGGAGACACCGACACCGCTACCGAGTCGGGAGCAAAGAACGAGGATTCCGCGGCCGGCTCCGCGATCGCGCATGAGCGAGCGGCAGATTGCGCGCCGCCGCCGAGCGCCGAATCCACCGGGTCTGTTGGCCGCGTGGGCGGCGAGTGATAGGTCTGTGCCGCAGGCAGGTGGATCACCTGCGCACCCGGCTGCGCCGTATCGGAGTAATGCACCACGCCCTGGGCGTCGACCCAGCGATAGGTGGTAGTGCTCGCGCCGCTGCTCGGGGCAGTGCTCTGCGGCGGCGTGGTCGATTGCGCTTCGGCGCCGCCTGCCGAGGCCAGCAGGCACAGCGCCGCCAAGGGCAGCGCGGCGCGGCTTCTGGTCGGGCGGCATGGCGTCGGGCGACGTTTCATCGGGCCTAAGCATAGACCTCTAGCAGCTGTAGTACATGTCGAACTCGACCGGATGGGTGGTCATGCGCAAACGCGTGACTTCCTGCATCTTCAGCGCGATGTAGGCGTCGATCACATCGTCGGTGAACACACCGCCGCGCTTGAGGAACTCGCGGTCGTGATCCAGATGCTCGAGCGCCATGTCGAGCGAGTGACAGACGGTGGGAATGTGCTTG
>Ga0302324_100014287_pt1 | contig 16024 bp, 34 predicted proteins | sample Palsa_T0_1_FD_201949 | JGI IMG/M metagenome (GOLD analysis project Ga0302324, IMG submission 201949) | Peat permafrost microbial communities from Stordalen Mire near Abisko, Sweden - Palsa_T0_1 | ecosystem: Environmental > Terrestrial > Soil > Palsa > Peat permafrost | place: Sweden: Abisko...
GGAGATTTAATGGAGTTTCGAAAACGTGGTCGCAACTTTAAAATTCAGTCAATTACCCCGAGCTAAAGCATCGAGGCTTGTGTCTAATACTCTTTCGATACTATCGACACATTCGGCATATTGACACAATGCCTGCTCTGCCTTCGGTTTTGCCGCAAGCTTCGGAGTTTTACGGCGTTGAGATCATAACTAAAAACATAATATGCGAGGTGACTTAAAAACCATCTCGCATTTTTTATGCAATGTATCCTTCAGCCTTACCCCACTTCAATACGTACTTCCTTAACATATTCAACATACCGGCATATTTTTTAGGAAACGACTTAAAACAATCCTTATTTGTTAATTGACTAATCAAATGAATTAACATGTGAGGATCATTATCATGATCAAAAGTATCGCCTTCATCATGCCCAATGCTATCTTTCAACCTTTCTAATGCCCAAGGAATTACTTTTTTGCCTGCTACTAACATTTTTACATAAGCAGGGTGGTCTTCTTTATGAAATGAACAAAAACCTGTGTCATTAGAATACTCTTTTACCAGAGCTATGAATTCTTCTTTTGTCATTTAAATTCTTTCTTTAAGTATTAATTTCTGATGTAAGACCTTCATAAGCAGGATCGTAATATCGAAGTTGACCATAAGGAGTTACTCCTAAATTCCCCATATGTAAATCGGTACGACTCGTTAAATACTTCATCAAGATTTCTTCTATATAAAGTTGCAGCCAATTTCCTTTAACCGGAACATCTTGCTCTATTTTCCTAATTATAAAGTTTTGCGAACTATTTAATTCAAAAGCCATATTCCTGGCAGCTGTGGCAACTTGCCGTTGAACAAAATTAATTTTATCCTGCCCTGCATTTGGATCATTAAATATGTTTTTTAAAGGCTTCCATTTAGACGCTCTTTTAGATTTAATTTCATACATAACATATTCTAAAATATCTTTTATGTCATCTTCGCTATTAGGAAAATTATCGAGAGTTTGCATCTTTTCTATGATATAATAATAGATATTGCCAAAATCTTCTTCCTTTCCAAGAAGACCTACATCATATATCATAGCTTCTGTTTTAGCTAACCCTGGACTTTTGTGCAATCTATCAAAAGCTGCCTTGGCTGCTTGATAAGAAACATCATCTTTGAAAATTTTAAGGATGCGCGTGCCTGTATCAAAAGCTACTCCGTCAGATCCTCCACCTAAATAAGTCGGAGGCTTTTCAAATGTACGTCTGACTTTATCAATGGTTTTTTTGTTGTCAGTTACAAACTTGGCAAAACTTTCTTCAGAATAACCTTGTCCTGCTATTTCCTGTAATGCTTGATACAGCCAAGTGTCATGTGCCAGTTGAGGAGGCAATGGATCTTTTATTTGTTTTACCGTATATCCTCTGTAAAGCCATAGAACTGGAAAAGGCGGTGATGCTTTTAATATAGCCATACTCTTTGTATCAAAATCAGGAAATGGAGGGGAAGGACTGATAGTTACCCATGCATAATTTTTCTCATTACCTTCCCAAATTTCACAATAAGCATATCTTTCATTGGCGCCATCCCAATATTCTCTATCTAATGATCCTAAAACTGTACGATTAACATCTATCCAGCTGCTCCATTGTTCAGTGGTAGGATTAGTTTTAGTTAATTTTGTAATGTAATACTGGAAAGAAGTATTTGAAAGATCGCCCTCATATTTAATTTGCCCAAAAATAATCAATGCCTGCTTTTCAAAGAGGCTCGTGACAGCTAATAAGGTAGTGGCAGAATATTTTCTCACATAAATAATATGATATTATTCGTTTAACAAACCCAGCCGTTGCCTTGACCATAACAGAAACATCCGCTACCTATTGGACCCACAACATTCATTAAACAGCGAATGGTTCCGTTACCATCGCAGCATCTGTTAGAATAAACAACTTGGGCTTCTGCCGGAGCTGACGGAGCAATAACAACAATACCAACAAACAAAGCTATTAGAATGGACGAGATTAGTTTTTTCATTTTATTTTCCTGTATCAAATAGTTTTCAACTGGTAGGGACTAAGGGGATTGAGCCCTAATTTTCCGACTTGTAAAAACGGCGCTTTACCAATAAGCTAAGTCCCCGTAGGAATTAACGGTTACGCTCCGTTTTATCTTGCGTATGAAACAAGTGTTCTACTATTGAACTAAACTCCCGTAACGTCTTTATATCAATGTATTGCCAAATGTCATGCGAATGCCAATAATTTAATTGCCTTATCTAAATAATCTCTAGCATTTTTAGATACGAATTCCTCGTCCCACAAACTCCAAACAATTTTATTATCTTTAATTTGTTTCATGCTAGCACCATAAGAACTATCTAAATCTAAAGAATAATAAACTTTAAGTATAAAAGACTCAGGTCCAGCATCTACATCCTCAAAATCAAGAACATATCTTACACCTTCATATTGTAGATCTAATTTCATAAAAATGCCTTATTTTTTAGAACTTTAAGTAAAAACTTTTGCCCTTCTCCTGAAAATACATTATCATAGTTTGTTGGACAGTTTAATTTACCATTTTCAAAATAAACTGACATTGATCCATTTTGATGTTGAGTCTTAAAATGAACCAAAATAAGAATGATATTAAACACATTATGCGTTGTCTCCAACGTGAATTCGTATTCAGTTTTATTACTATCTGTAAATATAAAACCCATATTTCACCAAAACGCTTTCAATTTTATTAATCTTTGAAATTCTTTTTCATTATATAATTGATGATTCACTATATTGTTGTTAATAGAAGTTAGCCTCCAACAAAATTGTTTTTCATTACAATAGCCTAATAAACAAGATTCACACCAAAAATTGGGCCACCCAATACTAGTCGCGTAAATAAATTCTTTCATTTCTTTATGACATAAAGGGCAAATCATCTTTATTTTCTTTATCATTCCAAAAAGTTCCAAATAATTTATCGGGCACAAACCAAAATATAGAGTAATTTGTGTCAGTACGGACATGATGTAACCAATGAAGATAGACCCAATGCTTAAAGAGCAATCCTAACAATGGAACTCTATACATCCAATGATCTCTAATATGAAACGAGTCGTGCAAATAATTATTTAAATATCCAACAAGCCCTTCGACAACTAACACCGTTATCATTAAAGACAACGGTAAACATCCAACTAACCATAAAATGATGGGCAATATAATTAACGGTAGAGCTATAATAATGAAAGTTCGGGTTGTATTATCTTTGCCAGCATTTCTATATTTATCCGAAACAAAATCAGTTGGAGGGTAAAGTAGGTTATGATGTACCATATGCTTTTGATAAAGATATCCTGCCCAAGGCCGATGTAAAATTCGGTGGACGACATACCCGAATAGATTGCCAACAAAAAAAATTATCAGGACTGTAAATAAAATTGCCAACATATATACTATATCATTCCTCTAAAGTATCATATACCTTTTGCAAAAGTTCTGCCATATTAGCTCGGCCCACAGCCACTTCTTTAATTCCTAAGTCAGACATATTGTCTGCTGATTGTTGTAACGCCATAATAAATGTCTTGAAAGCTCCACACGTGCCACAATCATTTATTATTTCTTGCATTTTCACAAGATCTTCTTTACTAATAACATAATCCACGACACACCTCTTAAACTTTTAATTTGATTTAGAGACATAACTTATATCATATTTGTATTCGTATTGTTGAATAACATTCAGGCAATCCTGAGCCTGCCCACTTGCATCCCCAAAATAAACATTTTTAACAACTTGTTGTAAAAAAAACTTTATATGAGGCAATGATTCTTGTTTGACATACTGACTTTTGATTGACTCTTCTAACCCTATTTCCAAGATACTTTCTATTTGATTTTGAATCTGCCACCCTAGACTATTAAAATCTTTGCAAATACTTATTATATCATTCATGCACAGAGGAATACTAAATTCATCTTTGTTGTTAGAGGTTAATGTTTCAACTACACTTAGGGTGCCAAATTCATTAAGAAGAGTCATTACCAACTCCATATTTTGGAAAAAGTTAAACGAATGATGTTAAATAATCGAATGCCTCCTTATATGGGTTAGTTGCTAATATAGATATGTAATTTTATTAGAAGATTACTTACCAAAAAACATTTAATTTAGATAGACGCGTGCAATGTTTTAGGATTAACTCTACTGTATCTAAATCTAAATAGCGTGCTACATTACTCCATATGCCATCGAAATATTTAGACCATTCTTCATTACAAAACATCTTGTGGTCTTTAATATGAACTGTTTCATAGCAAATATCTTTGTCATCATATCTATAACGAATATATATTTCAACATCAAATTTTGCATCTTCGGATGTCATATCAATAATTTGAGAATTTGATCTGGTAGATAAATTTATTGTTACAAAGATAGGTTCTCCAGCACCTATTGATTGTTGGGATTTATTTTTATCCAATGCCTGCAAATAATCAAACATATTCAATTATCTAACTTTTCACAAACTAAATTAAATCCATATTGCTTATATAAAATATCCAAATCGCGTCTAAGTCCTGGACAAGATACAGAAACATTTGTCACAGCATCATCTCCATCAACTATCTCATAAAAAACATTTTCTACAGCCTCAGCTCCCCATACAGTTTGCAAATTTTCTATCTCTGTTTGTAACACTAATTCGTCTTTTTCAGTTGTAAAACCAGCTTCAACTAGAGACATATTGGCATCATTTAAAATAGACAGAGTTACTTGGTTTACTAACTGTCCGAGCCCGATATCTATGCCAATAATTTGTGCCGTCTTAGCCTTTTGTATAAAATTGTTTACATAGTCCGGTGGCATTGGCAGAGCAGATAGATCTGGCTTATTTATAAATTTATCTACTGCCGATGGCAAGCTGGCGGCAAAATGCACCAAGACTTGTTTGCCATCCAAATTAGGAATGTCATTAAGCGTTTCGTGGTTCATGAACTTAACATACACCACATAACGACCATATGCATCAAGACCAACGCTATGATACCAATCTTTGTTAAAATATAGATCGCTAAGTCGTTTTAGACCCTCGGCTGAATTCATTGTCTTATTCATTTGTGAAACTCTCCATTCCATTTATAGTCTTCACTATCTTGATGTTCTCCATCATGATTTTGCAATTTTATATAATGATTCATATATCTAGCTCTGCCGCATAATCTAAAATGTTTAGCGCACTTATTACAATAGCCACTCATATAGCCATGATTATCTTCATCAACAAGATGTTCTTGTCTTAACTCATTGCCACATTCAGTGCAAATAGGAATAACTGTTTTCATTTAATAGCTCTTTAATTGTGAATAATAATCTGGCAGGGGCAGTAGGAATCAAACCCACATACGCTCTTTTGGAGAAAGCAGTCCGATCATTGAACGATACCCCTGTATGGCGGAAGAAGTAGCTGTTGATGCCAACACCCGTTTAAAGGTGCGCAGACTTTAGCAAAGTCGCTCAGTCCCGGACTGATTCATCTTCCATATAATGATTATATCTTGCTATTGATAAGTTTATTGGCGGGCGTGCATCCGAATCAAACGGAATTGATGATTAAACCAACGATTAGTTTTCAAAACTACCTTAAGCTCAGCCTAAATTACACCCCGTATTTTATTTGGAGGAAAGAGTTGCGCACGATGCAAATACCCTTACAGGTACCGCTGACTTTCCAGGTCAGGTTGTATCCCATACAATTCACTTTCCATTTGAGTAGCAGGCCCGAATCGAACGGGCAAACATGTGGGTTGCAACCACAGCCAGTAGCCATTTTGGTACCGCTACGTAATCGTAAGTATATATCGCGTTATTGACAGGTTAAAGAAAAGCTTTCATAGCCACAATTTTTAACATTTGTTTTTCAGTATACCAATTATGACCCCAAGAATATACAGATACTTTATTAAACACACTCATTATTATATGATAGTCGCCATTTTTATTATAAGCAATTACACAATCTTCTATTGAAGGTCCCATTGATGTTACCATATAGCCGGCATCTTCCCAAAACTTTTGAATATCCGGATGCATATTTATATGAACACCTTCAATTTTACAATTTTTAACATTTCTTGTTCCGTATAAGTATTGCCATTAAAATAATACATAGTGGCACGATTTATCAAAATATCATCTCTTCCAGCTACAATAAACATTTGGCTATTATTTTGAGCATACCAGCCAAAATCTCGCGGATTATCATGTTTTATGAAATAACCAGCATCTTCCCAAAACTTTTTAATATCTGCATGCATATTTATATGAACGCCTTCATAGATACTATTCGCAACATTTTTTGTTCAGAATACCATTTACCTTCAAAACTATACTTAGCAAATTTGTCAGAAAATAAAGTCAGTGCGGCAATAAATGGAAACTCAATATGATTAGAAGCTACCCAATAGAAATCACCATGTCGATGGCTGATCGAATAACCAGCGTCTAACCAAAATTTCTCAATATCTGGGTGCATATTATAGGAATACCTTTAATTTTATTAATCGTAACATTTCTTGTTCGGAATACATTGTACTATATTTTTGTGGGGATAAATCATTTAAATAATATATTTCATATTTACAATTTATCGGCTTATCTTTTTTAAGATACGGTAGAGTTTTTGCAATTACATTGTAATAACCATTATAATCACGACAATACAGCATATTGTGTTTTCCAATATCAGTTAACGAATGTAATTCTTGATGAAAAAACGATACGCCTTCACCACTCCAAAACTTTTTTATATCAGGATGAATTGTTATTATTTCCATTTTTTAATCTTTTATCAGCAAGTGAATAATTATTAAATCGTTTGTCTTTCGTAACTTCCTTTATAACTTTAAGGAACGGTGGCAATTCTACTGACATATTTATATCCTCTAACTCGATTTCCAGTATCGCCAACCCCTTTAAATGCCCTTTAAAGAGATCTAATTCAAAAACTTGATCATGCCACTTAAAAACAAATCTAGTCTTCTCTACGGCACATTTTTTTGGATCAGCTTTCTTTAAATGCTTTTCATATTCTTTTTCAGAGATCTCAAACTCTTTTTCTTTGTGAACGCCAGTTTCAATGGGCGTCTTCTGATTGTAATGATATATCGTATCTGTGTCGCCTGACAGCCCTTCTACGGTCTTTCTGACCCTCGCTGCCTGTTCCCCATCCTCTGGCTCCAAATAGCTCTGGGTTATCCTCTTAACGTCTATCAAATTTTGAAATATATTAGCGATATTAGTCCAAGATGTTGGCGGGTCAATTAACCACTTTCGTTCAATTTCCAACATTTTTAAGTCCATTTCTGAAATCTAATTCCCATATAGAAACAAAATTATATCCAGCGTTTTAAATAAATTACCAAAGAATAATCATAAGTATTTCCATGAACTATGGTAGCCTTCTTAAGAAATTCTTGTGTTGTTAGTTTTGCAGTCATAATATTTATACTAAATTATTCGTTTTGGGCAAGTGCCCACCAATTAAATTTTAACGAAAGGGGTTCGCTCTGCATCCATAGCAGATTAGCGTTCCGTCAGGTTGATTAGGTTCCGCAAACTGATACCAGTTTTTGCACTTGCAACAAAAGTATCCATCAGGAAATTTTTTGTTCTTGACGTTGATCATATACAATTCAAGTCTATCAAGCAAAGTAAGCATATCTATGTTAGCTTCTGTGTTTTTAATGAGCCATGTAAAGAATTCGCTAGTATTATCTAATCCTTCATCGCCGGTCATTGGAGAAGCGATATTAAAAGCTCGGTCATGATCTTGAGCCCAACTTGTTAAAATTTGAGATAATACATTGCGTTCTTTGCTCATTGTCCTCCATGTATTATATATCTGCCATAAAAAAAAGTAGAGTGGCCATATAAGCCGAGTTCTGTATTTTGTTTTCACAAAATTAGTAATCATTAATCTGGGCCAACTATTACTAATTGGCTCAAGCAGCAACCCGTAAACATCGAACGAGCAGTTCTCAAGCGTTTACTATTTGCCTTGCTTCAGATGGGGTTTACCATGCCACTTACATTGCTGTAAGTGCGGTGAGCTATTACCTCGCCTTTTCATCCTTACCATAGCAAGCTATGGCGGTATATTTTCTGTTGCACTTTCCACTACATCACTGTATCTGGTCGTTAACCAGCATCTTGCTCTATGAAGCTCGGACTTTCCTCTACTTACGCAGCGATTACCCAAACCACTCTACATTTATATATAATCACGATACACTCATTAGTCAAGCTGTGCTCTTTTTATTAAATTGGGACCGAACCAATTTTTTGTGATTGGTTCAATCTATTATTACTTACCTGAACAGCAAGTAGTATATGTACAATCACACTCATAAGTGCAAGTCTTCTTGTCACTACAAGTTGGTTCATCACAAACGGTTACACACTTAGTATGTTCAGTTTCACATTTACCGCCATCGCTAGAGCCTGAAGAGCTTCCAGAACTTGATCCTGAAGAGCTGCCAGAGCTAGAACCGCTACTAGAACCAGACGAGCTACCGCTGCTAGAACCAGAGCTGCTACCAGATGAACTACCAGAACCAGAGCCAGATGAACTACCTGAACTAGATCCGCTGCTTGAGCCAGAGCTGGAACCTGAAGAGCTACTAGAGCTAGAACCTGAACTGCTGCCGGAACTAGAACCACTATCAATACCACAATCAACTTTCCCACCAGAAGAACTACCTGAACTGGAACCACTGTTAGAACCTGAAGAACTGCCTGAAGAACTACCAGAGCTAGATCCAGAAGAACTACCAGACGAATTATGATCGGGGCCACAATCTGCTGTCCCAGAACTTGATCCACTGCTAGAACCTGAGCTATTACCAGAGCTAGAGCCACCATCTACAGTTGTAGATGAATCATCGCCCCCATCATCAGGAAATTGAACAACCTGATACCCGCAACCGACCGCACATGCTAATAGCAATGCAGAACTAAAACCAATTAACTTATTCATATTATTTACTCTCTTCCATGATAAATCTAACTACGAAGCTTACTCTACGATTATTCTGACGACCAGCTAGAGTCTTATTATCAGAAAGTGGCTTTGAAGATCCAAAGCTTTTTGCAACTAAACGGTTTCTTGATACGCCTTGAGACACAAGATAATCAAGTACGGCCTCTGCACGATGTTGTGATAACACATTATTGTGTTCAACTTGACCATCAGAAGATGCATGGCCTTCAACAACTATTCTTTTGAAATGTGGAGCTGCTAGAATTTTAGCAGTGTCTCCATCTAGAAGAGTTTGGGCGTTTGCATCTAACTTAAAAGAATCCCAAGCAAAATGAATGGTCTCTTCTAACGCTAATTTGGCCGGAGCTTCTACGGGAGTAGGAACTAAAGTGTGCTGTGGAGGAGGACATGGAGCTACTTCAACAACTTTTTCTATCACTACTTCCTTTTTGTGTTTAACGCCTACGCCAATTTCAATGCTTAATCCTGCGATGAATACCTTGGCATCGCGATCATCAAATCCTGGTGTATTAGGTTGCATAGTTCCTTGATATCTAACGAAAGGACCTATCCAAAGATTGCGATCAGCACTAGTAGGCACTGCTGCGCCTGCCCCAACTGACCAGCCTGAGCGATCTAAATCGCCAGTTCTAACATAATCCAATTCACCATCTAGCCATGGAGAAACAGCCGTTAATCCATCACCATGATTAGATTCATCGTGTGGTCTTTTAACACGAGCTAATCCTCCAAATGACCATGCCGTCCCGCCAGGGACGGTATCAGTGCTATGACTTTGTAAATCCATAAAGGAAACGGTTGGGCCAACGTCCAACCACGGGGTTAATCCGATATCCAATTTTACTGCTAAATCTCCGCCATATTGATAATGGTTGGTTTGAGGAACAGTTAATGGTACGGCAACACCAGGCTCTTGCCTAACGGTAATGTCTTCGGCTTTAGCCGAAGAAGTCCCTAGAAGTAAACCCGAGGCAACGAGTATACCGCTGGTAATCTTTGTAATCTTGTTCATTTTTTTTCCTGTCAAATTAAAATAGTTAAGCGCAAAATTATTCTGCGCACAACTATTATAACACAGGATTTACAAATTGCCAAAAATAATGATTAAATATAATTAAATGCTACTTGCATACTTTGTAATAAAATATTCTGTCATACTTTCCGTATTTTCTAAGTTTTTGATATTTCGGTAGTATTCACTCTCAGCGAAAGGTTGAACCGGAAATTTTTCCATTAATCCAAGTTGTACTCTTCTCGAATAGCGACCAGAACATTGGCGACTACAAAAATTGCCACAGACACCTTTTTTATTTTTATCTCTCATAAGTCTCGGAGAACGCTCAAACTCTTTATCACAAAGAGAACATCTTAGTTTAATTAATTTAACTCGCCTTGTATCATCTTTACTATGTTGTGCTCGGGGAACTATGCGAAGGTTATTAATATCATTATTATTGTGGTCTCGATCGATATGATCCACAGTCCGCTCGTCTTTATCGAGCACCTTTCCAAGATGTTGCTCTAATATCCATTTAGGGTAAGAAACCGTTCTACGACTTCCATTATCGTCAACTACTATAACGATAGCTCTACCGTCAGGGCGGGCGTACGGACCGTACACCTTTTCAGCTTGCGCCAAAAGTGCAAATACTTCCATTGATTCGAGCAATTCGCTATACTTATTCACACACAAATATCAAAATATCGCTACATCAAATTATTGAAATACTAAAATAGTTTTAATCCTATTCAACAATTTCTCTTTATTTGTATTGGAAAAATCGAACAATCTTTTGGCATTGGAGTATAATTTTGGAGAATCTTGTAATATATTGTGCTCTATATCTACACGAGAAGTGAATATATCGGTGCAAATATCACTCCGCATTATCTCGTATTTATATCGTCCTTCATACACGATAACCTTTTCATAGTCAATTCGAATAATTGGTTCCCAATGTACAAGATATAAACAATAATGTTCCCAATTATCAACGCAACAAAAATTATACTTCTTGATAGAGTATTTAATCTTCCAATCCATTAAATCTATTTGACTTTTACAGATAGGACATTTTAATTTATTAAGGGTTTGTTTGACGATTGGATCCAATTTGGTGACTTAATATCTATTTATTATGGAAGAGGATGTTGGATTCGAACCAACGATGTCTTTCGACGAGCGTATCAGAAACGCTTGGGTTAGCCGCTGCCCTAATCCTCCATACTCATAGTAATGAGTAATAATTGATATATTACCACTTTACATTAAAATCTTTCATCCAATAACGTTGGGGATATTTATAGAAATCCCCACGCAATGTTCTATTTTTTGGCAACGGATCATCACATGGTCCGGGAAACATCCAAACGGATTCGCCACATTTACAAGTTATTAAAATACGATAGGTTCCTAATCCTTCTTTGTGTTTCTTAAAAAAGAAGGAGCTTGTGCTACAAGTCCCTTGTATAGAATTATTTCTCAATATAGTTTTATAGTTAAGATTTTGTCCTTCTTCTTTTTCAGATAAAAATGTTAAACGTTGCTGTGGCTTATTTGTCCCCTTGATGCTATCAAAGGTATGATAGCCAACACCAATTGTATTGGTGTAATACGATGGCAAATCACCACAATACTTACATCGAGCTCTATGATCTATAATAACAATTTCTAATGTCTTCATCATTTTTACTCAGTCCATGAGAAAAATCAGATATTATCTGAATTTCAAATGGGAGAGTTATAGTCGGCAATCGATCAAATTAATGAATGATTTCCGATAGTTATGGTGGAAACGGCGGGAATCCAACCCGCGTGAAGACATTGCAGGTGTCCCATAATCGCATTATATCACGTTCCCATTACGCTTATATATAAGCGCTTTATTGAATTACAATACCTTTTTTACGTCAGCCTCAACTGCTGAGACATCCGCAGATACTGTTCCTGAAACTTTCTTCACATCTGCTGCGACTAATACTTCCTCGCCTTTTACCCATGCGACAAATTTTGATCCGTATTTATAACCAAGATCTGCGAAAAGTGCGGCGACCATGATAAACTCTAATGTAGCTAACATATTATCTCCTTGGATGAAAAGTAAAAAAATCTCCTACTCACATCATCTATATATCAGATTATTCGCTTATTTTTTTGCCAGCTAGAACTAAACACATTTCACAAAGATCAATCTCTTTGTCATAGTTGGTTAGGCCACAATTATGCACAATTTCTGTGTCCCATCCATTTGGTAGATCACAGGGACTACGTTTTGAATAAACTATTGCTGATGCCTTACATTGATCACAAGTAACCTCAAATGTTCTTATTTCAGTTCTCACGATTGAACCTGTGCGAAAGCATGACGAATTTTACCACTTAATCCAATAAATACGAATCCCTTTAAAATATCGCCATCATCAACTGCCATATTAAAAAACATCAATTTTAATAATTGACTTTTTTCTTCTCTATCCACAAATTGCAATTTCCAATTTTCTGGCTTAGAAGCCTCTTCTTTTAAGAAAGTAAGAATTACTTGCGGGTCTTCCGTCAATTTATCATAATCTCCATACGGTGCCATGTTAGGTAGATCTTCCAAACATTCTTCTAATTTAGTTAGCAGATTTTCTGACAATGCTTGCGCACATTCTGTGCATCCAATTCCTAAATTATCTCTAAGAATTTTATCCATGTCTTCGGTATTTTTTGCATCATCAAATTTAATATCTTTTAAATTATCAACCATGATTATATCACCTTTTAATAAAAATTACCAGAATGCTTTATTTCGTGCGCGAGACAATAGTTCTTTAAGTTTTACTTCATCATTTAGAATATCCCACAAATCTTGGATAGAAATACATGGTCCTGAATGCACATTGCTCATCAATGTAAAATAGGGTAAATTTAAGTTTTTAGCTATATCTTCTAATGATTTGTTGCGAGCAATGACATTCTTAAGTTGATCACTTATTTCTAAATTAGTTTTATATTTTTTATTCATAAAAATTCTTTAATGAAAAGCCCAAAGTTTAGTATCCAATTTAGATTTAATCAAATGATATATTTCATCAATGCAGCCGCGACAGTAAATCTCATAAGCATATTCATTTACGGTGCGCTCCAGTTGAATTTGAATGCAGACAATTCCTATCTTCAAATGATAATTATCGCCTATTATACGATCGGTATATTCTGGTAAATGTTTGCAATTAGAATTATCGCACTTAATACCTGATTCCCAAACTTCATATGTTAAGATGTTGATCATTGTTTTTGGTGGGCCCAGTCGGATTCGAACCGACCACCTACGGATTAAAAGTCCGCAGCTCTACCTAATGAGCTATAGGCCCGTAAATATTTGTTTTACGTGTTATATGCACGTGTAGACGATATTGTCATACACTAATTGGAGATTTCATGAGAACATGGTCAGATGAACAACTTAAAGAAGCAATACAATCCAGTAAAACATTCAAAGAAACTGGAATAAAATTAGGGTTAACAACTATGGGAGCGAATTATAAAACTATTAGAAAACATATTATGCAACTTAATTTAGATATTTCACATTTTTTAACAATATCAGAAATATTAACAGAAGCGCGTAAACAAACATTTCAAATAACTAATGAAAATCTTTTTTGTATCAATTCAATTGATAGAAAAGCTATACGAAAAAGAATATTACGAGACAATTTAATTGATTACAAATGTTCTCTTTGTAATATAACAATATGGCAAAATGAAAAACTTACATTACATTTAGATCATATAAATGGAATAAATAATGATAATAGATTAGAAAATCTAAGATTCCTTTGTCCAAATTGCCACTCTTTAACAGATACTTTTTGTGGCAAAAATAAGAAAAAGAAAAATAATTTATTAACAAAAGAAGGTAATCACTGCAAAGATTGCAACCTTATAATTGAAGCTCGTTCAGAATATTGCAGAATATGTTTTGATCAAAATCATAGGTCAAAAATAGATTGGCCAAATGATATTGAATTATCAAATATGGTTAATTCTTCCTCATATCAAGCAGTTGGACGCAAATTAAATTGCAGTGGAGTGTCTGTTAAAAAGAGACTTTTTCGCAAAGTTATAACAAAATTACTATAGTTTTGGTGGGCCTAATTGGGAATGATCCAATATCTCGCCGTTTAAGAAACGGGACTCTAATCCATTTGAGTTATAAGCCCATAAAGGAGCTGGATGCTTCAAGACGTCCAAACTTTTTAAATGCCCTTGATCTGACATTTTTATCAAAGCAATTCAAAGATCAATTTGATTGCCTTACTCCTACTAGTTTTTAACATATTCTTTTACTATTTTAACTAACTTGTTCATATTTTCTTCAACGAGTTCCGGCTCTTCTGCCGTTTCGATATCATAACCTTTCGCAATGTCATAGTCAATTTCGTTTAATAATTCTAAAATCATTTCTTCAATTTGATTATTATTCATTTAATTTTATACTCCATATTAACTAACTCTTTACTTAAAAATCTCATAGGGTATAACATAGAACGCGGATAAACAAATTGTTCGTGTGGCAATATGCTGCCGATCGTCCCCCAATTTTTATTGGGATTAAATCTATTAATAAGATAAGCTATCCTTCTTAATTGATCGGTTAATCCCCATCCTATTAACCATATTGTCTTATTAGCAAAACCCATATTTTTTACTGTTCCCAAAACCATTGGCATATCGCCTTGATCATTATCTTGAATCATTAAACCGTCTTTTGAATCGCCAATAAATCTTACATTAACTTGACCAACATCTGGATACAGATGAAAATCACCAGGGTTAGTGACTCTCGCAATATCACCAAAGTATTGTTTCACAGCATATTCACAATACTTGGAATAGAGCGTGTTATTTAAACTAAATTTAGGATCTTTATTTATTGCCCTATCATTAAGATTCATCTCTTTAGATTGTTTTTCTTGTAGAGAACTTTTTTCTTTTGCCAAAGCAATATATTCATCTTTGAGTATGACTGGCTCCCAATCACATTCCGTGGTTACTAAACATTTTGATAAAATTATTTCGCCCATCTTGCCGCCTTGCAAATCAATATATCGGACTCTTATTTAAGTGTATTTTTTCTTCGAACGATCTTTGGAATTTTTTGTTTTTATTTTCCCAGCCGGGTCTTGCTTGGCAATAAACTTAACGGTGCCGGCAAAAGTTTCATTTGATAATAATTTTTCTATCGTATTAAATGTTGTCTCTAATTCTTTATTTGAGAAACAAGCATGGCAAGCTCTATGACAATCTGCACATATCGTCTCTGTTGATTTGCCACCACGAGAGCGTGGAATCATATGATGGTCAGATGGATGGAAATTAGGGCGCTCACATATGGGGCATAATAGTGGAGGTCCGTTCGCAATATCTTTTAATGTTGGTTTAGTGTTTTCCATTATTTTATAGAAAAGGTAGGTAAGTGTTCATTTTATCAATAACATTGTTTGGAGTAATTTTATCTATACCTTCTGTCCATTTAAGAATTAATTTGTATTCAAACTCTCTATCATAAATATCATTAGGGTCATAATAAAGATTATGTGTATAAGAAAATAAGCGAAATGACTCTAATTGAGAATTAGCAAAAGTCCATGATGGAGAATAATTTCTATTCTTGATTGAATATCGCATATAAACATAATCTTTTTTATTATCAGTCCGAGTGTTTAGACGTGTCTCCTGCGGACAACTAGGACATAAATAGTCTTTCATAGACGATATCATATCTGATTGACAAAAATAGCATTTCATTATATGATGATCCTAAATAAATGGCAAATAAGTTTTCATTTTCTGGACAACATTTTGTGGCGTAATTTTATCTATACCTTCGAATAATCTAAGTATTAGCGTACCCTTAAATAAAGAGAATGTTTCCAATTGATTATCGGAAAATTTCCATAAAGCAATGTATGTTCCTCTTTTAATCGAAAAA
>Ga0302324_100014288_pt1 | contig 16024 bp, 15 predicted proteins | sample Palsa_T0_1_FD_201949 | JGI IMG/M metagenome (GOLD analysis project Ga0302324, IMG submission 201949) | Peat permafrost microbial communities from Stordalen Mire near Abisko, Sweden - Palsa_T0_1 | ecosystem: Environmental > Terrestrial > Soil > Palsa > Peat permafrost | place: Sweden: Abisko...
TCGATGTCGGGAACATTGTCAAAAGGCATTCAAGTCACGGCTGGTATTGTCGAAAGCGATGCCGGCCGGCGGGTGGCGATCGATACCAACGATGCGGGGCTTTTGTTGAAGGGACTGTTCGGTCTCGAAGCCATGAAGGGCGGCAAACTCGATGTCGCCGCCACCATGCCACCGATGTCTGCAGCGGTCGGGAAAGATCCCAACGCGATTGAATATACCGGCGCCGTGACGATCGACGATTTCACGATTGTCAACCAGCCGTTCCTTGCGCGGATGTTTTCATCCGGTTCCTTCGGCGGCTTTGCGGATCTGCTGCGTGGACAAGGCATTGTGATCGACAAGCTGCAATTGCCTTTTGCCGTTCACGGCGATGTTTTCGATATTCACGATGCACGCGCCGCGGGACCTTCGCTGGGGGTTACGGCCGACGGTTACGTCGACCGCCGCAACAATCAGCTGGCATTGAAGGGTGCGCTGGCTCCTCTCTACGGGATCAACAGCGTGCTTGGCGCAATACCGATCGTGGGGCAGGTGCTCGTGTCGAAAAAGGGCGAGGGCATCATCGGCATGACCTACAGCGCGACGGGAGCCGCCGACCAGCCGCAAGTGAGCATGAATCCGCTCTCCGTGCTTACGCCGGGAATCCTGCGCCGGATTTTCCAGGGCTCGATGCCGTCCGCGCCCCCCGTGCAGGCGAATACGGCGCCACCGCCGCCGGCAGAGTAGTATCCGCAGCGTTCGTCAGATCGGCTTCACGAGCACATGTTTCTTGCGGCCGACGGAAAGCTTGATCGCGCGGTCGTCGGTGAGGTCGGACAAGCTCACGCTCGCTTTGACGTCGGTTACGGCGACATCGTTCACGCGCAACCCGCCGCCTTGAATGAGGCGCCGCGCTTCGCCCGTGGACGATGAAAGCCCCGCCATCTGCGCGAGATTGGCGACGAGCATGCCTTCCGCGAGCTTGTCGCGCGGGATTTCGAATGTGGGCAATCCTTCCGCAAACGCGCCTTCTTCGAATGTGCGCCGCGCGGTCTCCGCGACGTCGTTTGCGACGGTGCGGCCATGCACGATGGCGGTTGCTTCGGTCGCGAGAATTTTCTTCGCCTCGTTGCGTTCATTGCCTTCGAGTTTTTCGAGGCGCGCGATTTCGTGGAGCGGCATATCCGTGAACAGGCGCAGGAAGCGGCCGATATCGCCGTCTTCCGTATTGCGCCAGAATTGCCAGTAATCGTAAGGCGAGCGCATGTCGGCGTTGAGCCACACCGCACCCGACACCGACTTGCCCATCTTGGCGCCGGACGACGTCGTGATCAGCGGCGTGGACAGCCCGAACAATTGCGCGCTGGCGATCCGGCGGCCGAGATCGATGCCGCTCAGGACATTGCCCCATTGGTCCGAGCCGCAGGATTGCAGGCGGCAGCCGAAGCGCTTGTAGAGCTCCACGAAATCATAGGCCTGGCAGACCATGTAGTTGAATTCGAGGAACGAGAGCGGCTGTTCGCGCTCGAGCCGTATCTTCACGCTCTCCATGGTCAGCATGCGGTTGACGGAGAAATGGCGGCCGATGTCGCGCAGGAACGGGATATATTGGAGTTCGTCGAGCCATTCCGCATTGTCGATCATGATCGCGTCGCTGGACCCGTCGCCGAATTTCAGCAGATGGCTGATGCCCGCCACCATGCTCTTCTTGTTGGCGTCGATCTGCTCGGGCGAGAGCAGCTTGCGAACCTCGTCCTTGCCGGACGGATCGCCGAGCTTTGTCGTGCCACCGCCCATCAGCAGGATCGGGCGATGGCCCGCCTGCTGCAGCCGCCGCAGGGTCATCAGCTGGACGAGATTGCCGATATGCATCGAGGCGGCGGTGCAATCGAAGCCGATATAGGCGGTGACGCGCTCCTTCTGGAACAGCGTGTCGAGGTCTTCGGCCGCGGAGCAATCGAAATAGGCGCCGCGCTCCACGAAGGTGCGGAGGAAGTCGGATTTGAATGGGGCGCCGGTCATATTACGATCTCGTGAGCGAAGGGCAGGGATGTAGCACAGATGGCGCAAGCGCAAAAAGCCGGGGTTGGACGGATATCCGCAATCGTTCTGGCGGTCTGTTCTGCAGGAGCGGTGCATGCCGCCGATCTGCCCGAGCCGCTCGACGGTCCCAAACGCATCTTTCAGGACGATCTGCTCGATCGCATGAGCGGCAGCTGGACAATGACGGGCGCGATCATCGGCGCGCCCGTGAAGCACCAGGTCGATGTGCACTGGATCCTCAATCACCAGTTTCTGGAAATCCACGAATTGGATACCGCTCCCGTGAGGGGCGGAGGTCCGGCGTATGAAGCGATGCCGATCATCGGCTATGACAATGCGAGCGAGCGCTATGTCGCTCACTGGATCGACATTTACGGCGGACGGTATTCGGAGACATTGGGCTACGGCAAACGCACCGGCGATACCATCGAGTTCGTGTTCGAATACCCCGACGGACCGTTTCACACCGCCTTTCGCTGGTTGCCGGAGCGCCAGCAGTGGCAATGGCTCATGACGCGGAAGAATGCGTCCGGGAAATGGGTGGGATTCGCGGATATGACGTTGACGAAGCGAACGTCGGACTGAGGATCAGTCTTCCTCTTGCGGCTTGATGCCCATCGCATTCGACACATAGGCCTCGACGGATTCCACCACTTCCGCCTCGTGCTTGTCGAAGAAATGGTTCGCGCCTTCTATCTTGTCGTAAGTGACCTTGATGCCGCGTTGCGCGGACAGGCGGTCGACCAGCTTCTGCGCGTCGGCTTCCGGCACGACCTGATCCTTCGTGCCGTGCACCATCAGGCCCGAGGCGGGGCAGGGTGCTAAGAATGCGAAGTCGTACATGCTGGCCGGTGGCGCGATAGACACGAAGCCGGTGATTTCCGGACGCCGCATCAACAGTTGCATGCCGATCCAGGCGCCGAAAGAAATCCCGCAAACCCACACGAAGGATGGATTGGGGTAGAGCGTGTTCATCCAGTCGAGCACGGCTGCAGCATCCGACAGTTCGCCGGCGCCAGAATCGAACGTGCCCTGGCTGCGGCCCACGCCGCGGAAATTGAATCGCACGGTCGTGCAGCCGAGCCGGTGGAACATGTGAAACAGGTCGTAGACCAGCGGGTTGTTCATCGTGCCGCCGAACTGCGGATGGGGATGCAACACAAGCGCCATGGGGGCGCCGGGCGCCTTCTGGCGCTGATAGCGGGCTTCGATTCGTCCGGCCGGGCCAGGGAGAATGATGTCAGGCATGAAATCTGGTTCTCGTTCTGGCTGTCATTTCGGGCCCAAGCCTCTCCCGAGCGCTTAACTCAGGTATAGGAACGGCCCGTTTGGACAGAATATCCCTTGTTTTCAGGGTAATTTCGGCTGGACAGAAGGTTGCGGCGCGCAATTCTTGACCACGTTAGTCGGAATATCTATATCCGGCAGGATGACACCCGCAGCGCCGGCGGCCGCGGGGGCCCCGTTTCTACACCGAAGCGACCCCCAAGAAGCAAGCACGGAATTGTCGGGCATTCGGGAGTGACGAGCTGTGAGGCTGAGTACAAAGGGTCGTTATGCGGTGATGGCGATGGCGGATTTGGCCGGAAACGAGGGTGGAACCCGCCCAGTATCCCTGGCAGAAATCGCCAAGCGCCAGGAGATTTCGCTGTCCTATCTGGAACAGCTTTTTGCAAAGTTGCGGAGGGGCGGGCTCGTGCGCAGCGTGCGCGGACCCGGCGGCGGTTATCGCCTGAGCCGGCCCGCGGCGGAATTGCGGATCGCCGACATCATTCTGGCGGTGGACGAGCCGATCGCAGCCACGCGCTGCAAGACGGGCAGCCCCTTGGGTTGCACGGGAACGACGACGCGCTGCGTCACGCACGATCTGTGGGAAGAGTTGGGCCGGCAGATTCATGTGTTCCTGTCGTCCGTCTCGCTTGCCGACGTGATCGAGAAGCGTGTTCTTGGCCGGACGCGGCCCTGCGAAGCGAAGTCCGACGCGCGCGAAGCTGCGTAAGTAAACATGACTTATCTCGATCACAATGCGACGTCGCCGTTGCGCCCCGAAGCGCGGGCCGCGATGGCGCGCGCGATGGAGATCGGGGGCAACCCATCATCCGTACACGGAGCAGGTCGCGTGGCGCGCTCGCTGGTCGAAGAGGCGCGCGAAAAGGTTGCTGCCCTGGTGCACGCGCGCGCGCAGGACGTGATCTTCACCAGCGGTGGCACGGAAGCCAATGCACTGACGCTGTGGGGCGCGGTTCAAGGTGCTTTGGATGCCGAAACGCGGATCACGCGGCTGTTCGTCTCTGCCATCGAGCACGATTCCGTGCGCGCCAATGCCGAAGCGATTGTCGAGCGGGTACCGGGCGTGCGTTTGCAGACGATCCCGGTCACGAAGACCGGGGTGGTCGATACGGAAGCGCTGCGCGTGCTGCTGCGGGAAGGCAAAGGCCGATCAATCGTCGCCGTGATGCTCGCCAATAACGAGACCGGTGCGATTCAACCGGTTGAGCAGGCAGCGAAGCTGGCGAAAGAAGCTGGCGCGTTGTTGCTGGTCGATGCGATCCAGGCGGCCGGCAAGCTTGAGATCGATTTGGCGGTACTGGGCGCCGATTACCTGACGCTTTCGGCACACAAGCTGGGCGGCCCGCAAGGCGTGGGTGCGTTGATCGTCCAAGAAAGTGCGCCGTTCACCGCGCAAATCCTCGGCGGCGGCCAGGAACGCGGCAAGCGCGCCGGCACCGAAAACGTCGTCGGCATCGCGGGCTTCGGTGCTGCGGCCGAAGCGTCTTTGCGCGGCCTCGGCTCAGTGACGCGGATTGCATTGCTGCGCGACCGCTTCGAGCATGGGCTCAAGCAGATCGCACCCGATGCGATCGTGTTCGGCGAAACGCGCCTCGGCAATACATCGAATTTTGCACTGCCCGGCATCGCCGCCGAAACGGCTGTCATCGCGCTCGATCTCGACAATGTGATGGTGAGTTCCGGCGCGGCCTGTTCGTCCGGCAAGGTAAAGCCGTCGCATGTGCTACGGGCGATGGGCGTGTCCGAAGACCTCGCGCGTTCGGCACTGCGCATCAGCTTCGGCTGGAATTCCACGGATGCGGACGCCGATGCGGCGCTCGTATCGCTCCACAAACTCGTTTCGCGCAACCGTTCGCGCGCCGCGGCCTGAGGCAAACATGTCCGCTATCCGCGAAACCGCAGACCAGGTCGCCACACTCGGCGAGAAATACAAATACGGCTTCGTCACCGACATCGAGATGGAGGTGACGCCGAAGGGCCTGAACGAAGACGTGGTCCGTCTGATCTCGGGCAAGAAAAACGAGCCCGAATGGATGCTGGAATGGCGCCTCGGCGCGTTCCGCCGCTGGAAGGAAATGACCGAGCCCGAATGGGCGCGGGTGCATTATCCCAAGATCGACTATCAGAACGCATCTTATTACGCGGCGCCCAAGGCAAATCCGAAGCTGGAGAGTCTGGACGAAGTCGATCCCAAGCTGCTTGAAACCTATGCGAAGCTGGGCATTCCGCTGCACGAGCAGAAGCTGCTGGCCGGTGTGGCGGTCGATGCGGTGTTCGATTCCGTCTCCGTCGCCACAACCTTCAAGAAGAAGCTGGGTGAAGCGGGCGTGATCTTCTGCCCGATTTCGGAAGCGATCCGGGAGCATCCCGAGCTTGTGAAGAAATATCTGGGTTCGGTTGTGCCGGTCAGCGATAATTTCTTCGCGACGCTCAACTCGGCCGTGTTCTCCGACGGCTCGTTTGTTTACGTGCCCAAGGGCGTGCGCTGCCCGATGGAGCTTTCGACCTATTTCCGCATCAACGCGTCGGAGACCGGCCAGTTCGAGCGCACGCTGATCATCGCCGAGGAAGGCGCTTATGTCAGCTATCTCGAAGGCTGCACGGCGCCGATGCGCGATGAGAACCAGCTCCATGCCGCCGTGGTAGAGCTTGTTGCGCTCGACAACGCGGAAATCAAATATTCCACGGTGCAGAACTGGTATCCCGGCAACGAAGAGGGCGTGGGCGGCATCTTCAATTTTGTCACCAAGCGGGGCGATTGCCGCGGCCGTGATTCCAAGATTTCCTGGACGCAGGTGGAGACGGGTTCCGCCATCACCTGGAAATATCCCAGCTGTATCCTGCGCGGCGACAATTCCGTGGGCGAATTCTATTCCATCGCCATCGCCAACAATTACCAGCAGGCCGATACGGGCACCAAGATGATCCATCTGGGCAAGAACACGCGCTCGCGGATCATCTCGAAAGGCATCAGCGCGGGCCACGCCCAAAACACCTATCGCGGACTCGTGAGCGTGCATCCGCGCGCCGACAACGCGCGCAACCACACCCAATGCGACTCGCTCCTGATCGGAAAGCACTGCGGCGCGCACACCGTGCCCTATATCGAAAGCCGCAATCCGTCGGCCCGCATCGAGCACGAAGCGACGACGTCCAAGATTGCCGAAGACCAACTTTTCTATTGCACCTCGCGGGGCATCAACCAGGAAGAGGCCGTGGCGCTGATCGTCAACGGCTTCTGCAAGGAAGTGCTGCAGCAGCTGCCGATGGAATTCGCGGTCGAGGCGCAGAAACTGGTCGGCATCAGCCTGGAAGGCAGCGTGGGATGAGCATGCTTGAAATCAAAGACCTTCACGTTTCCGTCGGCGGCAAGGAAATCCTCAATGGATTGAACCTCTCCGTGGGCGCGGGCGAAGTGCATGCGATCATGGGGCCGAACGGTTCCGGCAAATCGACGTTGTCCTACGCGCTGGCGGGGCGCGCGGGATACGAAGTCACCGGCGGCTCGATCGTCTACAAGGGCGAAGACCTGACGGCACTCCCGACCGATGCGCGCGCCGCGAAAGGCATTTTCCTCGCGATGCAATATCCGGTCGAGATTCCGGGCGTCACCACGATCAATTTCCTCAAAACGGCGCTCAACGCGCAGCGCCGCGCGCGCGGCGAAAGCGATCTTGATGCGGTGAGCGTGCTCCGGCTCGTGCGCGGCAAGGCGGGAACCTTGAAGGTGCCCGAAGAGATGCTCAAGCGGGCGCTCAATGTCGGCTTTTCGGGCGGCGAGAAGAAGCGGCTCGAGATTTTACAGATGGCGCTGTTCGAGCCGTCGCTGGCCATCCTCGACGAGACGGATTCCGGTCTCGACATCGATGCGCTGAAGCTGGTCGCCGATGGCGTCAACGCGCTGCGAGCGCCCGACCGCGCGATGCTCGTCATCACGCACTACCAGCGGCTCCTGAATTATATCGTGCCGGATCGGGTCCATGTGCTGTCGGCCGGCCGCATCATCAAAGAAGGCGGCAAGGAACTGGCGCATGAGCTCGAAGCCAAGGGCTACGAGCAGATCATCAAGGACGCGGCATGACCACGCGGGCCGCCTCACCCAATCCCTTTCTCGAAGACTTCGCGGCCCATGCCGCGGAGCTTCCGGGCGCGGGATTGCCGTGGCTAGATGCGCGTCGTGCGGACGCGATCAAACTCGTGCGGGCGCAAGGCATCCCCCATCGCCGGATCGAGGACTGGAAATACACCGATCTGCGCAGTGCGCTGGATGGCGCAAACGACCTTGGCAAGGTGGCGTCTGAAACGCGCTTGCGCAATGCCGTCCAGCAGGGATACGAAGTTTTCGAATTCAAGGGCGACGCGCCCAAATGGGTTGTCGACAGTTTCGGCGTGATCGGAATCGACGGCACGATGCCGGCCGCATCGCTTGCGCTCGCATCATCGACGATCGCGTTGCGCATTCCCTCAAATGCGATGGCCGGCAAGCCGCTCGGATATGAATTCAGCGGTCAGGCGCGTCTGCTGATCGTGGTTGAGGCCGGCGCCGCGATCACGCTGCTTGAGACTCCGATGGGTGGCGCGGACTCATTCTCTAACGCCGGTATCGAGATCGTGCTGTACGAGGGCGCGAGGCTGGATCATATCCGTACGGCGTCGAATGCTGCGAGCGCAATCGTCGTTGAGGACCTGACGGTGCGTGCAGCCGCAGGCGCACAGTATCGCGCGCATTTCATGTCGACCGGAGCAAAGCTTTCCCGCACTGAATTGCATGTCACGCTCGAAGGCAGGAACGCCGAGTCACATGTCAGCGGTGTGAGTGTGCTGGGTGACGGACGGCATGCCGATGTGACGACGCATATCGTCCACGCGGCTCCCGAAACGCGCAGCACGCAGCTGTTCAAGGATATCGCTGGCGGACATTCGCGGGGCGTCTATCAGGGCAAGATTACGGTTGCCGAAGGCGCTGACGGCTCCGACAGCCGCCAGACCGCAAAGGGACTCTTGCTGGGCCAGCGCTCGGAAATCGACCTGAAACCCGAACTCGAAATCTACGCCGACGACGTGAAATGCGCCCATGGCGCCGCGGTCGGGGACCTCGATATCGAGTCGCTGTTCTATCTGCGCTCGCGGGGTATTCCGGAAGCCGAAGCACGCGCATTGCTGATGCGGGCTTTTCTTGGCGACGCTGTTGACGAGATCGAGAATGAAGACATCCGCGCGTCCGTCTGGGCGAAGGTCGAAGCGGCCCTGATTGAGGCGACGGAGGCCACGCCGTGACCGCGCAACCCAAGACCATCAAAGCTGCCGCGTTCGATCCCGTCGCCGCCCGCGCGGATTTCCCGATCCTGTCGCGCGAGGTTTACGGCAAGCCGCTCGTCTATCTCGACAATGCGGCGTCTGCGCAGAAGCCGAGGCAGGTGCTCGATGCGATGACGCAATTCGCAACCAGCGAATATGCAAACGTCCATCGCGGCGTACATTTCCTGTCGGCGGCCGCCACCGGGCGCTACGAAGCGGCGCGCGAGACGGTACGCAAATTCCTCAATGCCGCGCATGAGGACGAGATTGTCTTCACCAAGGGTGGCACGGAGGCGGTCAACCTGGTCGCCAGTTCCTATCTCGCGCCCCGCATCGAAGCAGGCGATGAGATTGTGCTGAGCGTGATGGAGCATCATTCCAACATCGTCCCCTGGCATTTCCTGCGCGAGCGGCACGGTGCGGTGCTCAAATGGGTGGATGTGGGCGACGACGGCTCGCTCGACGCGGAGGCGGTCGCCGCCGCCATCGGCCCGAAGACGAAGATGGTCGCGCTCACGCATATGTCGAACGTGCTGGGCACAGTATCGCCTTTGCACGAGATCATTTCCAACGCCCATGCGCGCGGCATTCCGGTTCTGGTCGACGGCTGCCAGGGCGCAGTGCATGAGTTTGCCGATGTGCAGGATCTGAACGTCGATTTCTATGTCATCACCGGCCACAAGCTTTACGGCCCCACTGGTATCGGTGCGCTCTATGGCAAGCGCGTCCTGCTCAAGGGCATGCGGCCTTACAATGGCGGGGGCGAGATGATCCGCGAAGTGACGCGCGATCTCGTCACCTATGCCGATCCGCCCATGCGCTTCGAGGCCGGCACGCCGCCCATCATCGAAAGCGTGGGGCTGGCAGCCGCCATCGACTACCTGTCGTCGTTCGATCGTGAAGCCGCGGCCGCGCACGAGCGCCGCATGCTCGCGCGCGCGACTGCGGCACTGGAAGACCTCAACTGGGTGAAGATTATCGGCACCGCGCCGGGCAAAGGCGCGATCCTGTCCTTCGAGACCGAAGGCATCCATGCGCATGATCTCGCCACCATTCTGGACCGCGAAGGTGTGGCGGTGCGGGCGGGCCATCATTGCGCGCAGCCTCTGATGGAGCGCTTCGGCGTCGCCTCGACCACGCGGGCATCTTTCGCATTGTACAATACGCTCGACGAAGTGGATGTGCTGATCGCGGCGCTTCACAAAGCGCGCAAGATTCTGGGTTGATGATGGACGAGTCCCTACGCGAGCTTTATCAGGAGGTGATCCTCGATCACAGCAGGCACCCGCGCCACTTTGGCGTGCTGGCGGACGCGAACCATGTGGGCGAGGGGCACAATCCCCTGTGCGGCGATCGGGTGAAGGTCTATGTACACGTAGGCGACGGCGACAGAATCGACGACATCTCGTTCGAAGGCAAAGGCTGCGCGATCTCGCAGGCCTCGGCCTCGATGATGACCGATCTCGTCAAGGGCCGCTCCATCGCCGAAGCCGAAAAGCTGATGGGTGGGTTCCTGCATCTCGTTAAAGGCGAAGACGCCAGCGCGATCGGCGCGGACGACCGAGAGCATCTGGATGTGATGGCTGGTGTCCAGGCGTTTCCCATGCGCGTCAAATGCGCGACTTTGGCGTGGCATACGATGAAATCGGCACTGGAGGGCGGTAACCCCGCCAAATCGGAATGAACGCGGAACCGCTCAAGATCGAAGTCGTCCCGCAAGGCTCGGCACTGTCGCCGGAGGAGCTGGACGCGTTCACGCAGAAGCTCGTGACCGCCATGAAGACCGTGTTCGATCCGGAGATCCCGGTGGACATCTACGAACTCGGGCTTATCTACAAGGTGGACGTGGCCGACAACAAGGATGTGGCGGTGGACATGACGCTGACCGCGCCAGGCTGCCCGGTCGCCGGCGAGATGCCGGAAATGGTCAAGTCCGCGCTGCAGACGGTCGACGGCATCGGCGAGGTCGTCGTCAATATGGTGTTCGATCCGCCCTGGACGCCGGAGCGGATGAGCGAAGAAGCCAAACTCGAACTGAACATGTTCTGATGAGCACTGCGATGAACACGATGCCGACGAAACCCAGACGCGAACGGCCCAAGGCGATCAAGTTAAGCGATGCGGCAGCGGCGCGCATCCGCGAGATCATTGCCGCTGCGGACGGCAAATATGCCGGCGTACGCGTGGGAGTGACGAATGGCGGCTGCGCCGGCATGGCCTATACGATGGATTATGCGGACGAGGCCAAGCCGCTCGAGGAAGTGGTCGAAGACAAGGACGTGAAGATCTTCATCGATCCCAAGGCGATCCTGTTCCTGGTCGGCACCGAGATGGATTTCGTGCGCGACAAGCTCGCGGCGCGCTTCGTGTTCAACAACCCGAACCAGACTGCCGCCTGCGGCTGCGGCGAGTCGGTCGCGATCACACCCGCCAAAGCGGATTGAAGATGCCCCGGGCGAAGGCGGCTCCGAAATCCGACCCGCACCGCTTCGACGATCTGTTCCAGGAATTCGGAAAGATCACTTTGCGCCGATTTTTCGGCGGCGAGGGAATCTGTTCGGGCGAGATCATGATCGGCATGGTCTTCAGTGACACGATCTATTTCAAGACAGACGAGACGACGCGCAAGGCGTTCCTCGCCGAGAAGTCGGAACCATTCACGTTTCTCAAGCGCAGCACGGGCGAAACCATCGTCACCACCTGGTTCGCGCTGCCCGACCGCCTCTACGACGATCCCGAAGAACTCGCGCAATGGGCACGAGCGGCGTTGCAGGTCGCAATGGCATCGCCGACGGTCGCGAAAAAACAACGCAAACTGACGCAGAAAAAACGCGCATGACTTCGGAGCGCGGGCATCTTGCCCGCTCTAACTATGCGGGCAGGATGCCCGCGCTCCGGTTAGCTCAGCAATGGCGGCAATTTCTTCAAACTCCAATTAGTGGCTTTGTCATAAGCGTAAGCGAGTTTGAGGCAATCCATCTCGCGATGGACCGGTGCCACGATCTGCAATCCCATGGGCTGGCCTTGCGGTGAGAACCCGGCCGGGACGGCGAGCGAAGGGCAACCCGTCATCGTGATCAGGCAGACGGCTTTCATCCACTCGTGATAGGTCTGCATTTTCCGCCCGTCGATTTCGTGCGGCCAGGTCTCATCCACATCGAACGGAAATGTCTGCGCGGTCGGCGCAATCAGGTAATCGTAGCGCTCGAACAATTTGCTGACAGCATTGAACCACGCGGTCCGTGTGCCGGATGCGCCGCTGATGTCGAAGGCCGAAAGCTTGAGGCCGTTCTCGATTTCCCAGACTGCCTCCGGCTTCAGCAACGCCCGCTTTGCAGGATCGTGGTAGTAGCCAACAAGCTCGGCGCCTTGCTGCCAGGACCGCAGCCGCATGAAAGCCTGCCACGCCGGTTCCGGCGGCATGTCGGGCGCAGCATCCTCGACGATGCATCCGATCTCTTCGAAACTCTTCAGTGCCATGCGGCAGAGATCAAGCACGCCGGGCTCATAGGGCGCCGAGCCACCAAAGTCGCCGAGCCACGCGATCTTCTTGCCTTTCATATCGGCGGCAAGTGCGCCGCGGAAGCGATCGCCGTCTTGTGTGACCGACAGTGGCGCGCGCGGATCGTAGCCGGCCTGCACCGACAGGAGCATTGCGAGGTCGACGACATTTCGTGCCATCGGCCCCGTGACGCCCATCGACGGTGTCCAGACATCCCTGCCGCCATTGGCGACGACGCCGAAGCTGGTTCGGAAACCGAAGACGTTGTTCCAGCCGGCGGGGTTGCGCAGGCTGCCGCCATAGTCGCTGCCATCGGCGACGGGAAGCATGCGCAGCGCAAGCGACACAGCCGCGCCGCCACTGCTGCCGCCCGCGGATTTCGTCTGATCGTATGCGTTGTGCGTCGCGCCATAGACGGGGTTGTAGGTATGGGAGCCCAGGCCGAATTCCGGCGCATTGGTCTTGCCGATGAATATCGCGCCGGCCGCACGCAGCCGTTCCACCGGAAGGGAATCCTGCGTCGGGATGAAATCTTTCAGAATCGGCGAGCCGGACGTGGAAACGATGCCCTTGACCCACGCCAGATCTTTCACGGCGTGTGGAAACCCATGCAGCGGCCCCATGATCCCGCCACGCGCCACCTGGGCATCTCGTTCTTGCGCCTGAGCCATCAGGCCCTTGCGATCCTGTAGCGCCACGATGGCGTTAACTTTGGGATTGATCGTCTCGATGTGATCGAGATAGGCGGTCATCACTTCGACGCAGGAAACGGCGCGTGATGCGATGGCATCGGTCAGCGTGCCGGCATCCATTATCACGATGTCCGAGATTTGCGGCGCGGCTGCAGCAGACGTGCCGGCCAGCACAGTGCCTGCGGCTGCGCCTCCGGCCAACTCCAGAACAGTCCGTCGATCCATCATGGAAAACCCGCCCGACTAGATCGGGCAAGGTGCCCGCGCTCCAGATTACCACATATGCACGCGCTGTTCCGGCGGAAGGTAATATTTGTCGCCGGGCCTCACGTCGAAGGCCGCATACCACGCATCCTGATTGCGCGTGGTGCCATCGGCGCGGAATCGCGCCGGACTGTGAGGGTTCGACAATACCTGCGCGCGTAGTGCGCCTTCGCGCTGCTTGTCACGCCAGATTTGTCCATAGGAAAGGAAGAAGCGCTGGTCGCCCGTATAGCCGTCCAACACCGGTGGATCCTTGCCGTCGAGCGCAATGTGATAGGCCTTGTAGGCGATCGCGATGCCGGAATTGTCGCCGATGTTCTCGCCCATGGTCAGCTTGCCGTTGACGAAGAATCCGGGCAGTGCCTCGTAGCTGCTATACTGCTTGCCCAGCATCGAGGTGCGTTCCTCGAAATTCTTGCGGTCCTCTTCCGTCCACCAGCTTCGGAGCGCGCCGCTGCCGTCAAATTTCGAGCCCTGGTCGTCGAAGCCGTGGCTGATCTCGTGGCCGATCACCGCGCCGATGCCGCCATAGTTCACCGCGTCGTCCGCATTGGGATCGAAGAAGGGCGGCTGCAGGATCGCCGCCGGGAAGAAGATGGAGTTGAAGGTCGGCGTGTAATAGGCGTTGATCGTGGGCGGCGTCATGTACCATTCGTTGCGATCGACCAGCTGATCGATGCGGTCGAGTCGGTAGTGCCATTCGAACAGATCGCTGCGCTCGACATCGCCGATCAAATCGTCGCGCGAAATTTTCAGCCCTGAAAAATCGCGCCATTGATCGGGATAGCCGACATGCGGAACGAAGGCGTGGAGCTTGTCGAGCGCCTTCTGGCGGGTGGCTGCCGTCATCCAATCGAGCGTGCGGATATCGGCGTCATAAGCCTTGAGGATGTTGCCGACGAGAGCTTCGACCTTCGCTTTCGATTCCGGCGGAAAATATTTGGCGACATAGAGCTTGCCCAGCGGATGACCGAGGCGCGTGTCGAGTAGTCGCACGCCGCGAATGTCCCGCGGCAGCTGCTGCGCCTGACCATTCAGGGTTTTGCCGTAGAAGTCGAAATTGGCGTCGTCGAACGCCTTTGGCAGAAATGCAGCCATATTGTCGAGGTAATGGATCGTCAGATAATCGCACAACACGGGAACGGGCGTCGCCGCAAATGCCTGCGCCATGGCGCTGATCGCGGTGTTCTCATGCACCACGACAATCCGGTCTCCTCTTGCGCCTTTGGGCGACAATCCTTCCGCCTCGAAAAACGCGTCCCACGCAAAGCCTGGCGCGAATGTCGCCAGTTGCGTGAAAGTCATGGGATTGTATGTCTTGTCGGCATCGCGCCGGTCGGCGGCAGCCCAATGAGCCTTGGCGATGGCCGTTTCGAAGGCGAACACCGCATCCGCCCGCGTGGCGGCATCCTTGGCGCCGATCAAGCCGAGCATGGTGGCGAGGTGCGCCCGATAGGCATCCCGGTCTGCGGCAAGGTTCTTGTCGTCGCGCAGGTAATAGTCGCGATCCGGCATGCCGAGGCCGGCCTGGCCTACATTCATGTCGAAATTTCGCGGGTCTTTCGCGTCGGGAACAACCCGCGTCGCAAATAGGCTGGTTGCGCCGCGCCCCTGCGTACCCATGGCCCGCGCAATGTCCGCACGCGTTTCCAGCGATGCATAGTAGTGCAGATCGGTCTCGGCGGGTTTCAGGTCGTGCGCTTCGATGGCAGCGGTGTCCGTGAACGCGTCGTAGAGATCGCGTAGCTTTCTTTCTTCGTCGGTCAGTTCGGCTGCCGGCTTTGCCTCGATCTCCGAAACGATATCGCGCATCCGCTTTTCGCTAAGAATTTGCAAATCGTCGAACGAGCCTGTGCGCGTGCGATCCGGTGGGACGGCAGTGTTCTTGTACCAGGTGCCGTTGACGAACATGAAGAAGTCGTCACCCGGTTTGACGCTCTTGTCCATGCTCGTGAGATCGACGCCCCAGGCGCCGAAGGTGGGGCGGGCAACAGGCGCTTGCGCGACGGCCGCGCAAGCGGTGCAGGCGATGCCTGCGAGAACGATCGCCATTTTCCGCATCGCCATTCTCCTGTTGCCTGTGACCCAACCTACCACATGTGAATGCGCTGATCCGGCGCCAAATAATACTTATCTCCGGACTTCGCGCCGAACGCCGCGTACCAGTCGTCCTGGTTGCGCGTGGCGCCAATGGCGCGGAATTCCGGCGGGCTATGCTCGTTGGCGAGGACCTGCTGACGCAACGCGCCGTCGCGAAGCTTGCCGCGCCAGATCTGGCCGAACGCGAGATAGAAGCGCTGATCACCCGTGTAACCGTCCAGGATCGGCGCTTTCTTGCCGCCCAGCGAGATGTGATAGGCTTTGAGCGAAATCGCGATGCCGGCATTGTCGGCGATGTTCTCGCCCATCGTGAACGCGCCATTGATATGCAAGCCCGGCAACGGCTCGTAGCTGTTATATTGCGCGCCAAGCGCTTTCGTCTTTGCTTCGAATGCCGCCTTGTCGGCATCCGTCCACCAGTTCTCCAGCTTTCCGGTCGGGCCGAATTTCGCGCCCTGATCGTCAAAACCGTGGCTGATCTCGTGGCCGATCACGGCACCGATGCCGCCATAATTCACGGCGTCGTCCGCATTCGGATCGAAGAACGGGGGCTGCATGATGGCAGCAGGGAACACGATCTCGTTTCCTTGCGGATTGTTGTAGGCGTTCACGGTCGGAGGCGTCATGCCCCATTCCGTCCTGTCGACGGGCTGATCGATGCGCTTGAGCTGGCGGTTCCAGTCGAATTCCGCCGCGCGCTGGATATCGCCGAGCAGGTCGTCGCGCTTGATCGCGAGTGCGGAATAGTCGCGCCAACGATCGGGATAGCCAATCTTCACGCCGAAATGGTGCAGCTTGTTCAGCGCCTTTTCGCGCGTCGCGGGCGTCATCCATGCGAGGGTACGGATGTCCGCGT
>Ga0302324_100014290_pt1 | contig 16024 bp, 9 predicted proteins | sample Palsa_T0_1_FD_201949 | JGI IMG/M metagenome (GOLD analysis project Ga0302324, IMG submission 201949) | Peat permafrost microbial communities from Stordalen Mire near Abisko, Sweden - Palsa_T0_1 | ecosystem: Environmental > Terrestrial > Soil > Palsa > Peat permafrost | place: Sweden: Abisko...
GACTGCCTAAAAACGACCCAAAAGAGCAAAAACCCCGGGGGGGTGTGTTTTTCTCGACTCATCTCCAACCGAATGAATCACTTACGAGCTATTTTCAGTGCTCGTATGGCGCGATTAGCCAGCGATTTGCGCCACTTTTGGTGCGCCACTTTTTGCGTACGTTTGGCATCGAAGTGATGCCAGTCTGCCGTGAGACTGACGAACGTGAATGCTGGCGGGTGTCGGCTGTCAGGTCTGTCTCCAGTATGCGCCTTTCAGAGGTAATTCCATGCAAATGGGGGCGAGATGGTTCAAAGCAGCCCACCTGCTCCAGCTATTGAGATAGTTCCAGTCTCCTGCGTCCTCACAAAACGAAGACCTGTTGTTGGGGAACCCGGTTGCTCGGGGATGACAATCATGCGGGAAATCAATGACTCAGGAGACTACAATTCCGGCCCCATAAGGGGTGAAGAAGGAGGATTCCGTGAAAACAGGTGTAGTTCAGGCTCGCGTCCATTTGGCAATGTCTTCAACTCTTCTCATCGGGATGGCTGTCCTGGCTGTTCTCTGCTCAGCTGTACGCTCGAACGCAGAGGTAAAGCAGATCAATATCAGCTGCGTTCAGTCTCCGACGTTCGCAGGAGCCAGCTTCGGCTCGGTCGGGCAGTATGAGCTCATTCAGGGGACGATCACGGGCGAGGTTGATCCTGCCAATCCGCAGAATGCCGTAATTGTCGACATCCAAAACGCGCCTAGAAACGCTCAAGGATTGGTCACCTATTCGGCGGACTTCCAGATCTTCAGGCCCATCAACCTGTCGAAGGGCAATCACAGGGTCATCTACGATCTGCCGAATCGAGGCGGCACTCTTGGCCTAAGCACGTTCAACAATGGCACCGCAAATGACAGATCATGGTGCACCTCGGGGCTGCCAGCTGGCTTTACGGTCGGGGATGGGTTCCTCATGAACGAGGGATTCTCCATCGTGGATATCGCGTGGGACATCACCGTCACGCCAAGCGGCAGCACTACGGCTTCCACCTTTGGAGTGACCTTCCCGGTCGCATCCAACCGCGACGGCTCCCCGATCACCGGGCCGTCGACAGATGAGTTCGTTATCGATTTCACTGCGACGCCAGCTACAGAGAAGCTGGCCTACCCTGCGGCCACGCCGGACCAATCCCAGGCGACCCTGACGGTGCGGGAGAACTATGGGGATAAGCCGATCGTGATTCCATCCTCGGGATGGGCTTACACCGATTCGACCCTGACAGCGGTCCATCTCACCAATGGTCTGGTGTTCGGAGGGCCGGGAACCTACAGCCCGACCGCCCTGTATGAGTTCACGTACATCGCCAAAGACCCGCTCGTAGCGGGACTCGGCTTCGCCTCACTACGCGACTTTGCGACGTTCCTGCGCACGGCGAAGACAGATAAACGAGGCGTCCCCAATCCGCTGGCGGGCGATGTACAGGCCATCTATACCACGTGTGTCTCTCAGCCCTGCCGCACCCTGCACGACTTCCTTCTGCACGGATTCAATCAACCCGAGGTTGCCGCGGGGAATGATCGAAGTCCGTGGAGCGAGGCCGGTTTTGACAATCGCCAGCACAAGAAGGTTTTCGACGGGATGCTCAACTGGATCGCGGGCGGCGACGGCGTCTACATGAACTACCGTTTCTCGCAGCCCACTCAGACCTCACGGCAGCACATCGCGCGCTGGTTCCCGGAGTTCCAGTTCCCGTGGGCGAATCAGGCGCTCGTCGATCCCGTCACGAGACAGTTCGGCGGCCGTCTCGATGCCTGCCTGTGGACGGACACGTGCCCCTTGATCTTCGAACTGAATTCGGAGAACGAGTTCTACTCAAAGGGCGGCTCAATGCTCACCACGGATACCGAGGGCCACGACCTCGATCTGAACCTCACCCCCAACGTAAGGTACTACCAGCTGTCCAGCCTGCCGCATGGCGCCGGCACTGCCGCCGGCATCTGCCGCCAGCCGCAGAATCCGCTGACTCCCAGTACCACGCTGCGGGCGCTCACCCTGGATATGGATGCGTGGGTCACGAATGGCACGCTGCCTCCGGCCAACAGGGTACCGACTCGCGCAAGCGGCACGCTGGTCCCATCGCTGCCGCAGTCGGGCATGGGATTCCCCTACATTCCCGGCGTTTTCTACAACGGAATCATGCACACTGGCGACCTGTTCGACTTCGGGCCGCGCTTTCACGAGGGGATTTTGGGCGTACAGCCGCCCATTCTTCTCGGCAGCCCCTATCCGGTCTTTGTACCCAAAACCGATACCGACGGGAACGACATCGCCGGAATCCGTCTACCTGATATCTCCGTTCCACTCGCCACCTACACCGGATACGCGTACCGAGCCCCGGCTCCGGGTGATCCCGTTCCGATCGTGGACGGCTGCGATGCCTCGGGCCAGAGAATACCCTTCTACGAGACTCGCGCGGAACGGATCGCAGCAGGCGACCCGCGTCCGTCCATCCAGGAACGCTATGCAGACCACGCGATCTATGTGAACCAGGTCACCCAGGCGGCTGAGCAACTACAGGCCGAGCGCCTGATGCTGGAATTTGACGTCAAGGCGTATATTGCGGCTGCACAGGCGGCTAGCGTTCCCTAGCCCATAGGCACGTGGCTCGCAAATTCATCAAACGTTTGCAATTTCTTTGCCTCTCCGGGCTACTCTAAGGATGACTCCGTGCGGCCGCACAGCGCATTTTCTCAGCGGCCGCCGGACGGGACTGAACGAATCGGGACGAATTAGCCCGGACTGACAAACGAGGATTGAGCTGTTGAGCCAGATAGTGTTTGTGCTTGAGGACGATACGGATATTTCCCGTCTCGTTCAGCATCACCTGGAGGCTGCGGGTTTCGCTCCCCGCGTCTTTCACACCCCCGCCAACCTGATTCCCGATGCCGAGCGGCAGGCTCCAGCGCTGTTTCTGCTGGACATCATGGTTCCCGGCGGCGACGGCCTGGATGTTTGCCGCAGGCTGCGCAATCATCCCGCGCTTTCGACGATACCCATCATCTTCCTGACCGCGCGCGCGGGCGAGAACGACCGCGTACTCGGCCTGGAACTGGGCGCGGACGACTACATCACCAAGCCGTTTGCAACGCGCGAGCTGGTGGCCAGGGTCAAGGCCGTGCTGCGGCGCTTTGAACGGCCCTCGACGCCCTCGGTGATCAGCTTTGAAGAAGTGATTATCGATGCCAACGCCATGCAGTTGAAGGTGCGCGGCGAGTTGACGACCACGACGGCGACGGAGTTTCGTCTGCTGGATTATCTGGCCCGGCATCCGGGACGAGTCTTCAGTCGCGACCATCTTCTCGATGCCGTCTGGGGCGATGCGCGCTTCGTTACGCCGCGTTCGGTGGACGTCTATGTGCGCCGCATCCGTGAGAAGATCGAGGTGGATGCGGAGAACCCGCGCTATCTCAAGACCGTGCGCGGAGCCGGCTACCGCTTCGAGATTCCCAAGGGCGAGTAAACCCTGTAAACAAACTGGGTGCCCCATCCTCGCCACGTCTTTGCTTTTGTGGCTAGGGTGGGATTCCCCTAAGACAGGCTTCTTCCGTGACGCGCAAGGTCTTTTACAAGCTGCTCGGTCTGTTTGCGCTGCTGCTGGTCTTTCATGCGGTGGTGATGGAGATGTTCTTCCATCAGATCGTGGAGAAGGCTGCGGAGCGCACGCTGCCTGTACTCGGCCGCCAGGCGCTGCTCTCAGGGCTGGCTGCGATCCTGCTGGCGCTGCCGCTGGCCGCCTGGTTTTCGCTGAACATTTCGCAGCGTCTGCGTCGCATGGTGAATTTTGCCCATCGCATCGCCGAGGGCGATCTGGACGCGCGTCTTGAAGATGATTATCGCGATGAACTCTCCACCATGGCCGAGGCGCTGAACACAACTGCTGCGCGCCTGCAGCAAAGCTTCGCGGAAGTGGAAAACCGACGCCGCGAGCTCGCCGCGCTGCTCGATTCGATGCAGGAGGCGGTCGTTGCCATCTCCCGCGAAGGTTACGTGAGCTGGTCAAACGCTGTGATGCAGCGCCTCACCGGCACCCAGATTCGCGAGGGGCGCTCGCTGGTTCATGCGGTCCGCGATCCAGACATCCTGGCCTGCGCCGAGGGTGCTTTGCGCGAGCGCGAAGTTCGCTATGGCCGGGCCACTTCGCTGGTACACGGCCGCACTTTCGAGATCAATGCGGCTCCCATGCCGGGCGGCGGCGCTGTTGTGGTTTTGCATGACGTGACCAGTGTCGAGGCCGCAGAGAAATCTCGCCGCGACTTCATCGCCAACGTCAGCCACGAGCTTCGCACGCCGCTTACTTCCATCTCCGGCTACGTGGAAACCCTGCTGGAAGATGCCAGTCCGCGACCTGAAACCACGCGCGAATTTCTCTCCATCATTCTAAAAAACTCCAACCGCATGAACCGTCTCACTGAAGACCTGCTCGCGCTGGCCGGCGTCGAAAGCCCGGACTACAAGCTGATTCCGCAGCCGATCCGAGCCTCCGCACTGGTTGAGGACGCGATCGAGTCGCTGGCTGGATTGGTTGTGGATTCCGGCATTGCGCTCGAATCGGGCGGCGCGCCGGCGGATGTGGTCCTGGCCGATCCCGATGCGATGACCCAGGTCTTCGGCAATCTGATTGAAAACGCCATGAAATACGGCAAGTCCGGCGGACGAGTCAGAGTATTTGGCCGGCCGCTCGACCGCGACGGCCAGCACCAGGTGGAGTTTGTGGTGCAGGACTTCGGCCCTGGCATCCCTTATGAGCATTTGAGCCGCATCTTCGAGCGCTTCTACCGTGTGGACAAGGCTCGTTCGCGCGACTCCGGCGGCACAGGACTGGGCTTGGCTATCGTCAAGCACATTATTCAGGCCCATGGAGGGCGCATCTGGGCGGAAAGCGAGCTGGGCGCGGGAGCAGCCTTTCATTTCACGCTGCCTGTGCTGGCATTCGCCGAGGAGCGGAAACCGCTGGGAACGGCTTCGGCAACGCAGGAACTCACTGCAAACGATGCAGAATCAAGGCAATTCAGCACTGTTCAATCGCCCGTAACATTGGGCGTTGAGAATGGAGTGCGAAGCACTTCGAAAGGGAGCTAAAACGTGAAGAAAGTCCTACCGCAAACTCCAAGCAAGACTGCACTCAAGATTGCAGGCGTGACTGCAGGAATTTTGTTTCTAGCCACCGCGTCTGGCGCACAGGCGCAGAAGATCACTGGGGCTGGAGCCTCGTTTCCGAATTCGATCTACACCAAGTGGTTCAGCGAATATAGCGCGGCGCACCCTGGTGTTGAGATCAACTATCAGTCTGTCGGTTCGGGTGGTGGAATTCGGCAGGTGACGGCCGGTACGGTCGATTTTGGCGCCACCGACGGCCCCATGAACAACGACCAGATTGCGGCCTCGAAGATCAAGCTGATTCACCTGCCCACGGTTCTGGGCGCGGTGGTTCCGATCTTTAACGTGACCGGCGTGAGCGATCTCAAGTTTGCTCCCGATGTGCTGGCCGACATCTTTCTGGGCAAAATTTCGAATTGGAGCGACCCGCGCATCGCCAAAGACAATCCCGGCGTCAAGCTGCCTAATGAAGACATCAAAGTCGTACATCGCTCAGACGGCAGCGGCACCACCTACATCTTCTCCGATTACCTGAGCAAGGTGAGCAAGGACTGGGCCAACGGACCGGGAAGAGGCACGGCGCTCAGCTGGCCCAGAGGCGTCGGCGCGATCAAGAATCCTGGCGTGGCGAGCTTTGTGCGCCAGCTTCCCGGCTCCATCGGCTATGTCGACCTGATTGACGCCTTGCAGAACCACATCAGTTTTGGTGAAGTGAAGAATCCTGCTGGCAACTGGGTTAAGGCTTCGATCGCCGGAGTCACAGAGGCCGCGGCCAGCGTCAAAGAGATGCCAGCCGACTATCGCGTGTCGATCACCAACGCTCCTGGCGCCAACGCCTACCCGATCTCCAGCTTCACATGGTTGTTGATTCCCGTGAAGGCTGCTGATCCGGCTAAAGGCAAGGTGCTCAAGGACTTCCTGAACTGGATGCTGAACTCGGGCGAAAATGAGGTTTCAGCGCTGTATTACGCGCCTCTTCCCAAGGCTCTGGTCGATAAGGAACATGTCACGGTGAACAATCTCAAGTAGACTCGTTCAGACGACGAAGACAAGGCCCGGAAAGCACCTTTTCCGGGCCTTGTCTTATGTCCGCGGTTACTGAATGGTTACCGGAAAGCTGGCGAAACCGGGCTTCTATGCGCTTGATTTCGCAGTGTATTAACACACTGTTCACATTGGGCCTTTAGCCTCAAATGGGTGACTGCGCCATTGACTGAGACACGCATAAGAAGGCCGGAGACTGCCCAGGAACCCTCCGTGGCGTCTCCAGCATCTATAGGGTCAGTGGGGAAATCGGTATTGTCGGCTCAAGTTTCAGCAAGTGCTCCGGTTTCTGAGGTTCGCCGCTTCCTGCTCTCGCGAGGAAACTCAGGGTTTGCCGACCGGGCCTTCGCCGGGCTCATGCTGACGTGCGCGGCCAGTATTTTCGGCATCGTCCTGCTCATCGCTACGGAACTTGTACTGCGCTCGCAGATGAGCTGGCACAAGTTCGGCCTGTCTTTTTTCTACAAATTCAACATCGACCCCGATACCCATCTGCCCGTTTTCTGGGATCCGGTCGGTGGAACCTTCTACGCGCTGCCATTTCTGTACGGAACGCTGGTCACTTCGCTGGTGGCGCTGGTCATTGCAGTGCCGCTGGCGATTGGCGTTGCTATCTTCCTCACCGAGATGTGCCCCAAATTCCTGCGCGGTCCGCTGGCCTTTACGACTGAATTGCTGGCGGCAATCCCCAGTGTCGTTTACGGTCTTTGGGCGATTTTTGTTCTGGTCCCGCTGCTCCGCGAACAGGTGAATCCGTTGCTGGTGAGCGTGTTCAGCTTTCCTCCACTGGTGAAAGCCTTTGGCTGGACGGGGCTTGTCGGCGCGAATGGCATCTTCGGCGGCGACAACTATGGCCTTGGGTTTCTGGCCGCCGGCGTGATCCTCGCGGTCATGATCCTGCCCATCATCTCTTCGCTGACGCGCGAAGTCATGAATGCCGTGCCGAACAGCCAGCGTGAAGCTGTGCTGGCCCTCGGCGCGACTCGCTGGGAGATGATTCGAATGGGTGTGCTGCGCAACGCGCGCATCGGCATCGTCGGCTCGGTGATCCTGGGCCTGGGCCGTGCGCTGGGTGAAACGATGGCGGTAGCGATGGTCATCGGCGGCCGGCCGGAGATTTCCAAATCGCTGCTTTCGCTCGGCAACTCAATGGCCTCCGTGGTCGCCAATGAGTTCAGTGAGGCTTCCGATGATCTCTATCTGAGCGCGCTCATCGAGATCGGCTTGGCCTTGTTCATCGTCACCATCATCGTGAATGCGCTGGCAAGGGTGCTGGTGTGGGCCGTCACTCGCGGCACGCCGGCGCGGGTGCAATAGGAGAGATGATGGTGACGACCCGCAAAAAACCAAATAGAGTTCGCTCCGCCATGCGCACGGCCGCCGATCATCTGGCGACAGGTCTGGCGATTCTCGCGACCATTCTGGTGATCGCTCCTCTGGTGGCGATCTTTATCTATCTGGTTTACAAGGGCACCAGTTCGCTCAATCTGGCCTTTTTTACGCAGGTGCCGAAGCCGGTCGGTGAGGCTGGCGGCGGCATGGCCAATGCGATTGGGGGCTCGGCTGTATTGCTGGGCATTGCCAGCCTGCTGGGTGTCCCTATCGGCATTGGCGGCGGCATTTATCTGGCCGAGTTTGGTCGCGGAACACGCCTGGCGAATGCGATTCGCTTCACTGCGGATGTGCTCAATGGCGTGCCATCGATTGTTATGGGCATTGCCATTTATTCGCTGATCGTCGTACCCCAGCATCATTTTTCTGCCTTCTCCGGCGGCGTAGCGTTGGGAGTCATGATGATTCCCACGGTTACGCGCACTACCGAAGAGATGCTGCTGATGGTGCCCCATTCCGTGCGAGAAGCGGCATTGGGATTGGGCGTGCCCAACTGGCGTTCGGTCATGTCCATCACGCTCAAGACCGCGTCGCCCGGCGTGATTACCGGCTGCATGCTGGCCTTTGCCCGCGTCGCAGGCGAGACCGCGCCTTTGATCTTTACCGCCTTCGGCAACCAGTTCTGGAGCGCGAGCCTCAACCAGCCCATTGCCGCGCTTCCGCTACAGATTTACGTCTACGCGATTTCCCCTTATGACGAGTGGCATCGGCTGGCCTGGGCGGGTGCGCTGGTGCTGATCGTATTGATTGTTTTTGCCGTTTCGCTGGTGCGCTACGTAGCCAGCCGCGGTATTTTGAAGGGAGCAAGCTAGTGGGCGTAGGCATCGAGGTCACCAACCTGAACGCGTGGTACGGCGCAAACCACACGTTGCAAGATATCAACCTGCCCATTCCAGCCAATCATGCCACGGCGCTCATCGGGCCCTCCGGCTGCGGAAAATCCACCTTCGTGCGCTGCCTCAATCGCATGCACGAAACCAATCCCATTGCCCGCGTCACAGGCTCGGTGCGCATTGGAGACATCGACATCTACGCCGACGCTTCGCCGGTCGAGATTCGCCGCCGCGTGGGCATGGTCTTTCAGCGCCCCAATCCCTTTCCCACCATGTCGATCTACGACAATGTATGCAGCGGCCTCAAGCTCAATGGCTTCTCCAACCGCAAGGCTCTCGATGAAATCGTTGAGCGCTCGCTGCGCGATGCGGCGCTATGGGATGAAGTCAAGGATGACCTGAAGAAGAAGTCCGGAGCCAGTCTCTCCGGAGGTCAGCAGCAGCGCATGTGCATCGCCCGCGCGCTCGCCGTCGATCCTGAAGTGCTCCTCATGGACGAGCCCGCATCGGCCCTCGATCCAGTCTCCACTTCAAAGATCGAGGACCTGATCTTTCAGCTCAAAACGCAGTACACGATCGTGATCGTTACTCACAATATGCAGCAGGCCGCGCGCGTGGCGGAAAAGACCGGCTTCTTTCTGAATGGGCGTATGGTGGAATTTGATTCCACTCACAAGATCTTCACAAATCCCAGCGACAAACGGACTGAAGATTACATTACCGGCAGGTTTGGTTGAAACGATGACGAGAATCCGGTTCCAACGCAGTCTCGACGATCTGAAAGAAAAGCTCCTGGTTATGGCCGGCCTCGCGGAGCAGGCCATTCAGCGGGCTATCGAAGCCTATCGCGTCCGCGACCTGTCGATATGCGATCTGGTCAGCCGCAGCGAGATGGCCATAAACCGCCTTGAACGCGAAATAGACCAGTCCGCCCTCGACCTCCTCGCGATGGAGCAGCCCATGGCCATCGACCTGCGCTTCATCCTCGCCGTCATCAAGATCAATGCTGACCTCGAGCGCGTAGGCGATGCCGCCAAAAGCATCAGCGACCGCGTCCGAACCATGGACTCAATGGCCCTCGCCGACCTGCCCGTCGATATCCCGCGCATGGCGTCTTTGGCAGCGAATATGGTGCGCAAATCGCTGCAGTCTTTCATCGAAGCAGACGCCGAGATGGCTCGCTCCGTGCTGAGCATGGACGATGCGGTCGACGGCATGAATCGCGCTGCGCACATCACCCTGACCCATGTGATGGGCACGGAAAGTCATCTGGCTCCGCAGGCGCTCAACGCGCTCATGGTCTGCCGCAGCCTGGAGCGCGTCGCAGACCACGCCACCAACATCGCCGAAGACGTGATCTTCTGGGTGCAGGGCGCGGATGTGCGGCATAAAGGCAGTGTCGATGCAGCCGCAGCGGCGGCCCTCCACGCAGCCGAAACGGAAAGGCCAACAAACTAAGACTGGTAGGGCTAAGCTGGTCAGGCGGTCAGCAAAAGCAAAGGGCAGGCGCCGGTTCGCGCCTGCCCTTTTGCTTGTTCCGAGACTACTGAGCGGTAATGGTGAAGGTGAAGCTTGTTGTTGCGGTGATGGTGGATGTAACCGAGTCCGTCGCTGTCAGGTCTATGGTGTACGTTCCGGGAGGCGGATTCGGGATTGTGGTGGAACCGTTACTGTTGCCGCCGCAGGCTGAGACTGCCAGCCCAACAGCAACCAGAGCGATCACCCCAGCCATGCTGCGGAACTTCCGCGAGTAGCGTCCCATGAACCCAGCCAGCAGCAAGCCTGCGAAAGCGATGGTCGCTGGAGCGGTCTTGATTCCGCCACTGCCGGAGGTGTTGCTGGAGGTCTTGACTCCCAGCGCGCTGCGGAAGGAGTGTTTGCCATGATTGGCCGTGGCGTCCGTACTTGCGCAGTCGCTCGCGTTGGCGTCCAGCGAGAGTTGAGTCGTTACCGCGGCCGCACTGGTTACGCCAATCGTACCTTCTCCGCTGCTATTCATATTTGTGAATTCGTAGCAGAGATTTTCGAGCGCCGTGTTGTTGGACGAGCCGGACAAGCCGATCACCACCGTGCCGGTGTAGCCGCCTGCTGGAGTTATGGTGATAGTCGAGGCTCCGTTGCCGGCTACCGGGACAGAGAAACTCGTTGCCGACATTGTGAAGGTACCGGTGCCCGAGTTGACGGCCGTCACAGTCACTGACGCGCTTCCCGTCGACGCGGCATACGTAGAGTCACCGGAGTAGCTGACGAAGACTACATGCGTGCCCGCAGTCGTGAATGAGGTGTTATAGACGTACGTACCGTTCGACGTCAATGACTCCGTGACTGGCGCTAATTGGTCGACGGTGATGGTCACCGTTCCGGTTGGAACGCCAGTACCTGTGTCAGGCGCAACCGCGATGGTAAAGGTGTCGGAAGAGCCCACATTGAGAGTTGTGCTCGACGCCATGACTGTCGTTGATGTGTCAATCAGGGCCGCGCTGGCTCCGCTGTTGGCGGGCCATGCACCGGCCAGGTTGTAGAAATTGATTGTGCCCAGTCCGGTGGCCTGGTCGTAACCAGTTCCAGCTGCGTATCCCGATTTACCCGCGGTGGAGCAGTATCCGGTTGCATCGCATTCGTTGTTGCCGGTCTTGATGTCGTTAAAGGCTGAGCCATAGGTAGTGCTGTTCGAAGCCAGCGTGTAAAGCTCAGGATTCGCCGGCCCGTAGCCCGTTGTGTAGCCCTGTTGCTGGTTAATGATGGCCAGCATACCGGCGAAGATGGGCGAAGCAAAGCTGGTGCCGCCAGCAGCCGTAATATCTCCAGTCGCAGAATCGCGGAAGCCACTCGTGCAACTGCTCTCCTGCCCCTCCTGGTACTCGCTCGAATCGCTGGAGCAGTAGAGATAGCCGGGGTTATAGACTGCTGCATCCAGCGAAACATCGGGCACATCGCGCTGACCGTCAGTCGGAATGCCGGGAACGTTAATCTGCCAGCTTGGCTTGGTGAAGAGCGCACTGGCGCCACCGCCGCCTGAACAGAGCGCCGACCCTCCGTCGCTCACATACAGCACGCAGGTGGAGTCTTCGTTCCATGCCTGCTCGGGTACGGGCTGCAGCAGGGAGTTGATGACGTCGGTCGAGCCATTGGATGCGGACCAGTAAGCGCCGCCCTGTGTTTCGTAACTTGCGCTGGCCTGAGAAATCTCTGTACCGCCCACGCTGGTGACGTTCGGGCTGCTGCCGGGGTAATCGACGCCAAGAGCCTCCTGTTGCGCTGTGGTGAAGCCGGTCTCACCAAAGCAGTCGGTGGAACCATCGTCTCCGGCGGCGGCAAGGATGGTTTGTCCTTGAGTCGCGGCCTGCTCGAAGGTGGACTCAAGTGAGTATCCGCCGAGGCCAGCCTCGCATTCGCCGTAGCTGCTGCTCACGATGTTTGCGATTCTCTCGTCGATTGCATACTGCAACGCGTCCAACGCGCCGTTGGAGTCGGAGGCGCCGCTATAGACGAGATCGATGGTGGCGCCCTTGGCGATGGCTCCTGACCATTCCACGTCGAGATCGGATTCCGTCTCATCCCCCGGGGAGATTGCAGGAGACCCCGTGCCAGGGACGACAAACAGAGAGGGATCTTTTACCGGGAGCCCGGCAGCGCTTTCGAATGCTTCAATGTCGCTCAGCAGAATCTGGGACTGGCCAACCACGGCGATAGTCTGACCCGTGCCGGTGAAGCTCGCGTTGTAAGCCTTTTGTATGTCGTATTGGAGCGTAATATCACCGGGCGCAAAGTAAATCGAGCCATCATATCCCGAAAACTTTGGCGTGGGATTGATGTTCATGCGCTTGACCAGATGCGACCTGGGCCGGAAATTATCCAGGTTGTGAACGGACTCCACCACGCCTGCCAAAGCCGCGGGAATGCTCAATGCGGTCGAAGGCGCATAGTGATTCTCGGTGCCAGCGGCTGTCTTGATGACGTAGGTATGCATCTCGGTGGCAAAGGCTTTTTCCACCTGCGCTGCTGTGCCTGAGAAACGAACCATGTTTTTGCTGCGGGCAACCCAGTCGACCGAGAATCCCTGCTGCTCAAGCCAGCTCTGCACCTTGCTGATATCGGAGTCGGCCAGGCCGAAGCGGCTGGCAAACTGATCGGGATTGAGCCATTGGTGATAGAGCGACGAGCCGGGGCTCTGCTGCGCGACCATCAACGCTTTCACGGCGGCTTCCTGATCCTGCGTGCGGCTGAATCGGATGCTCATGCCTTGCAGTTTGGTAGCGCCGGCGAGCCGGCCAGTATCGAACTGAGCCTGCGCTTTGGGAAGCTTTGAATTCGGTATCGGAGTGAGCTCCGCGCCATTGACCTCTCCGGCAATGCGGGCCACGGGCGAGGCGACGGCAGCCGAACTGGCAGACGGGCTCGAAGTTTGGGGCAACCCACTGGCTGGCGAAGCTCCCGCCGCCAGAAACGCGGTAGCTGCCAGGAGAATCATCGAAAGGCGTAGGGGGAGATGCTGCTCTAATCGCTGCAAAAGGTTATTCATGGCCGTCCCTGAACGTTTGAAGAGTGTTCTGCGTGGATATTAGGGTGAGTCCCTTGTTCCTGAGCAGACACGCTGCGCTGGAGAAACAGCGGAAAACACCGAAGTTGACGTGCAGAGCAGCGACGAGCCAAAGGCAGAACTCGTATCCCTCATTCGCGTGAGTCAAGCAGTGCCGGAGAAGGAAACGTGAACGCCAAAACGAATCCGAAGTGAAGCGTGGATTCGTTAAGTATACGGTTGGGCTAACGGCGTACCTGGGCCCGAGCCCTGGTTACCGAGTTAGACACGGGTTTGGAAAATAGGTTGCGGTGGGTTTTTACTGCATCAATTGTTCTGTAGATTGTCGCGCCTCCCAGTCATCGAAGAGCCGCAGCCGGGGGTAGTAGATGCCTGTCCTGATCTGCAATCTCTCTCCTGTGGAGTGGTGACCGCGCAGTCCGCGCAGCAGTTGGGCGTAGGCGGCCAATTGCCCCCGGTGCTGCTCGCGATGCTGGCGAAAAAAAGCCTGCTGTTCCGTGGCGTCGGTGAGGTCGGAACCGCTGGCGTGGCTGGTCTTGTAGTCGATGATCCACCAGACTGGGCGACTTTCCGATCCAGCCTCTGGGCCAGCTTCCGGCTTAGCTGCAAAGAAGACCCGGTCCGGGCGGAGATTTCGGTGCTGCGCGCGGGCGGCGGAGTCGCCATCCGATTCCATTGACGATTCCATTGACACCAGACCCGTCCAGCGCGTCTCAGCTTCAGCCTCGGGATGCGGGGCCAGAATCCACGCCCCGTCAGAATGTACAGCCGCCGCCTGCGCCACCAAAAGAGCCTCCTGCGCTACTCGCCTTGCATCCCGGGCAGGTAAGCCACGGCTGCGCAGCTCCGCGATAACGCCCGGCAGCGCTGCGGCGAGGGCATCGGCAGCCCCGGCAGGGTCAAGGCGCTGGCGCAGGCGGCTCAACTGCTCCATCAGAGCGTGGATCGCCGTGCCTTCGAGCCTTGACCGCAAGCCACCCTCGGTGCGCGGGTAGAGATTCCCGTTGTGCTCCGGCAGATAGCCAATGACGCTGCCCGGCGATCCAGCGCCCGTCGCTGAGGCGCTGTGGCGAGGAAACTTCGGCGCAATGTAGTTCTCGGGCAGCCTTCGCAGGACGGTCGGGCGAATTGCCGACGGCATCTGGAACAGATTGCCTGCTTCGAGCCTGTTAGCTTCGGCAGCCAAATACTCCACGGTTCTCGTCGGGGAATCGGCCTGATCCACCTGGGCCGTTTGAGCCGCTCCAGCGGGTGACGCGATACCGTCCAGCCACTCAGCAAACCGTGCCTCAACCGCATCGCCAAAGGCCGGCCACGCAGTCGCGAGCAGGCCAGTGGCATTCGCAAGCACGGGCGCGTTCTGTTTCGCCGAGGATTGGGCTGACTTGAGTGGCGATTTGAATCGTGGCCGCGCAAACAGGTGCAGCTCTTCGCGAGCCCGCGTCGCCGCTACATACAGCAATCGGCGCATCTCTTGCGTCTCCCGCTGGCGTTTCACACCCTCGACCCACGCTTTGGCCTCGCCTGCTTCCGCGCCTTTGGTCTGGATGGGCGCAATTAGAAACTCGGTCAGCTCTTCGCCCGGCTCCGGATCGGCCAAACCACGCTCCAGCCAACTGATCATGCTGCGCTGGCCCGTCTTGCCCTTCGCTTCCAGATCCGGAACGATCACCACTTCGAACTCCAGCCCCTTGGATTTGTGAATGGTCATCAGCTGCACGCCGTAGTCGCTGCTGGCAGCCGGATCAGGCAAAGCAAAGAGTGCGTCCAGAGCCGCAGGCAACCCCGGTCCGAGCAGGTCCAGTTCGCCTTCCGGCAGCTTGTCCAACGCGGCCCACAACAGGCGCAGATTCTCGCGCTGCTCGCGGTTTACCGTGTCCTCGCCGCCGAGCGCGATCCATACCGACTCAAGCCAGGTTCCCAGCGCAGTATTCGCGGCGGAAGAGCGAGCCTCAATGGCCGCCCTGAGAACCCGTCTCACGCGCTCTGCGGCGGCATAGGCTCGCGAGTCTATCTGTTTCGCTGCAAACAATTCCGGCAAGCGTGATTCCAGCAGAACCGGCACAGGCGTCGCGGTCACCAGCGGATCGTCGGCGGAGCTGAGCAGGTGCAGCTCGGCCAGCGACAGGCCGCACCACGGAGCGCGCAAAACACCCAGCCAGGCGGTGCGGTCCACCGGGTTGAGCAGCGCACGGGCAAGCGAAAGCGCGTCGAGAACTTCCGGACGCTCCCGCAGCTCAACCAGATCAATGGCGCGAAATCCGATGCCAGCCCGGCGAAGAGCTTCGGCGATCGGAACGAGCGATTTTCTGGTGCGCGCCAGCACAGCTATGCGGTATTTCCCTGAAGATGCATCTCCGTTTTCTGCCGCAGCCTGCAACGCCGCCATCGCCGGCAGCCTGCTCTGGATCAGCGCGATCATCTCTTTCAGTTGCGCTTCTTGCGTCCTATCCGGCTCGCCGAAGGCTGGCTGGTTAGCAGCAGAGCTTCTCGCCGACTGCGTGAAGCCGAGATTTAGCTCGGTCCTGGCTGCCGACAGAGGCTCTCTTGCCGCCTCGGCGCGAGAATACCTCACACCGCTTCCATCGTCCTCGGCGAATATCCGCTCGAAGTGGCCGTTCAGGTCCTCCACAAGGCTGGGCGCCGTGCGAAAGTTGGCGCTGAGCGAGACAAACTCGAATCGAAACGGCGTTGCATCCAGTGCGGAGTCTATCCTCAGCCCGTTCTTCTTGATCTCCTCAAACAGCTCAACATCGGCATCGCGAAAGCCATAAATCGACTGCATGGGATCGCCGACGCAGAAGCAGGTACGTCCCTCGCGGTCGGGCCACGCAGCGATCAGCCGCGACAGCAGATCGTGCTGCTTCCTGCTCGTGTCCTGGAACTCATCGACCAGCAGGTGCCGAATCGAGTCCGCCTGACGGATCGCAAAATCGGAAGGGAAGCCATTCTCCGGCGCGAGGACGCGAAGCGCAATCTGAGCCACTTCGGTGAAATCCACCGAGCCTGTCTCGGCAAAGACCAGCTGCAGCTCTCCGGCGGCGGCGCGCAGAACGGCAAAGCAGTGGCGAATGAGCCGCCATTCTT
>Ga0302324_100014291_pt1 | contig 16023 bp, 17 predicted proteins | sample Palsa_T0_1_FD_201949 | JGI IMG/M metagenome (GOLD analysis project Ga0302324, IMG submission 201949) | Peat permafrost microbial communities from Stordalen Mire near Abisko, Sweden - Palsa_T0_1 | ecosystem: Environmental > Terrestrial > Soil > Palsa > Peat permafrost | place: Sweden: Abisko...
TGGGATTGTTGCGGACCTCGTTCCGCCCACCGCGGGAAATCTGTGCGGTGCGTGCCATCGTGCGACACCGGCAAAGCCTGACGCAGTTGGCCTCGCAAGCCATCGAGCACATGCGGAAGTCACTGGACCAGATGAATCTACATTTGCACCACGTGATCAGCGACATCGCCGGAGAGACGGGCCTGCGGATATTGGATGCAATTGTGAACGGCGAGCGGGATGTACGCAAGATGGCTAAGCTACGCGACCGCCGTATCCGCAGCAGTGAGAAGACGTTGATGAAGGCGTTGACACAGATTGCCGATCGCGACCAGGAGATTACCCGCCGAACGGAGGCGCTGGAGGGCCACGCCGAGGCCGGATCGGCAGCGCCAGAGGCGAGCAAAGCTCTTAAGGCCAGGGGGCTCAGCGCCGCCTGGCTGGAGAGCCAACGGCATGAATACTATCGGTTGTTTGGCGTCGATCTGACCGCCATCGACGGCATCGGGATAGGGACTCTACAGACTCTAGCGACCGAGGTCGGTCCGAATCTGTCGCGATTCCGTAGCGCCGCGGCCTTTACCAGTCGGGCGGGTCTGACGTCGCAACAAGAAATCAGCGGAGGCAAGCTGTTGCGCTCCAAAACTGCGAAGAACAAAAACCGGGTGGCGTACGCATTGCGCATGGCGGCGAGTGCTTTGTTGCGGAGCCGCTCGGCGCTCGGTGACGAATTTCGGCGTTTGCGGACCAAGTTGGGAGCGCCCAAGGCGATTACCGCGATGGCCCGCCGACTGGGGTGCCTGATTTACAACCTGATCACGCGCCGCACAGAGTTTGATCCGCGGCAACTCCCGCGGAAGCAGGAAAGATATCAGCAGAGGCATCACCGGCGAATCGTACGTGAGGCCGCAGAGATGGGCTACGACCTAATTCCAAAAGCAGCACAGCCGATGTCCGCAGGCGCCTGATATGCAAACAGTTAATGCGCGCGCTACGAAAGTAGTTCCTTGGGAGCCGCGAAACCCCCAAAACGGTTAAACACCCGTTGCGCCCCTGGACGATGCACCAGTTGCTCGGGATTTGGAAATCCGGGCTGTGACCGCGCCTTATACCCGGTTCCGACGCGACACCACCATGGTCAGAAAGGCTGCGGATTAACTACTCCTTGGCAGACGATGGTAAGCTTGTCGAGAACGTTCGGCGCCGCGGCGCGCGCGGTCCTTCGAGGAGCGAAATTCCCCGCGCCCTGCCAGGATGACATCCAGATGAAACCCGATCCGATGTGCGCACCCGAAGCGGGACGCGGCCTGCGGGCTGTTGCGCAGCCCGTAGCCGCTCCGCTCACCCGCGCCGCCATCTTCCTGGTGTCTACACTAAACCCAGGCTTCGACAACCGAGCGACCCTGCGGTCCTTTTGCGGAGACCTCTCCGCTTTGTTTCGGGCTGTTGAATTTCGCGATCTTGAAGGGGGACTCTCCTGCGTCGTGGGCTTTGGGTCCGACGCGTGGGACCGGCTCTTTGGACCACCCCGGCCCGCGCAGCTTCATCCGTTCCGGGAGATTCGAGCAGGAGCGCGCCATGCGGTTTCCACGCCGGGCGACCTGTTGTTCCACATCCGCGCGAAGCGCATGGATCTGTGCTTCGAACTTGCGATGCAAATTATGGCGCGTCTCGGAGACGCTGTTTCGCCGGTGGACGAGGTGCATGGCTTCCGTTATTTTGACGATCGCGATCTCATGGGTTTCGTCGACGGGACCGAGAATCCCAGGGGCGATGCGGCGCTCGATGCCGTGCTCGTCGGCGAGGAGGACGTCGTCTTCGCCGGCGGCAGCTACGTCCTCGTCCAGAAATATCTCCACGATCTTGACGGATGGAATGCGCTGCCTACCGAGGCCCAGGAACGAATCATCGGCCGCACCAAGCTGTCGGACATCGAATTGGAAGATTTCATCAAGCCAACCTCAGCGCACAGCGCGCTCACAACCATCCTCGAGGACGGGAAAGAGATCAAGATCCTGCGCGACAACATGCCCTTCGGCCGGGCCGCGCACGGTGAATTTGGCACCTATTTCATCGGCTACAGCCGTTCGCCCCATACTATCGAACAGATGCTCGAAAACATGTTCGTTGGACGGCCGCCCGGCAACTACGACCGGCTGCTCGATTTCAGCCGCGCCGTCACTGGAAACTTATTTTTTGCTCCGTCTGTAACATTTCTGGAAGCCGTGGCCGAAGACCAGTCCACTGGAGACCAGTCCGCGATGGTTGCCGCGCCTCTTGGAGAGCCCGCGACGGTCGAAGGCCCTCCAAGCACTCCGCGTACCGACGGTTCGCTGGGCATTGGTTCCCTTAAAGGAGAAATTCCGCATGAATAATCTGCACCGCGAGCTAGCGCCCATTTCGGATGCGGCGTGGGCTCAGATTGAAGAGGAAACAGCTCGCACCTTCAAACGCTACCTGGCCGGACGGCGTGTGGTCGACCTGCAGGGACCGGCCGGCGCCGTTCTCTCCGCGGTCGGCACTGGCCATCTGCGTCCGATTGCCAGTCAGAGGGATGGCATTCTCGCCAGACAACGCGAGGTGAAGGCGCTGGTGGAATTGCGTTTTCCTTTTGAACTCGATCGCCAGGCCATCGACGACGTAGAACGCGGCGCCAACGACTCGGATTGGCAACCGGCGAAAGACGCGGCGCGCCAGATCGCCTTTGCCGAGGACAGCGCGGTTTTTGAGGGCTATACGGCAGCCGGCATTGAGGGAATTCGTCAGGGGACAAGCAACCCGAAGATGCCCCTTCCGGCCGACGTTCGCCAGTACCCGGATGCCATTTCCCAGGCCTTGAGCCAACTGAGGCTGGTCGGTGTAAATGGCCCGTATACTGTTCTACTGGGAGCCGAAGCCTATACGGCGCTGGCTGAAACCAGCGATCACGGTTATCCGGTGCTGGAGCACGTCAAGCGCCTGGTCGACGATAAAATCGTTTGGGCGCCCGCCATTGACGGAGCGTTTGTGCTGACGACGCGTGGCGGCGATTTCGATCTGCACATCGGCCAGGACCTCTCCATCGGCTACCTGAGCCACAGCGACAATGCGGTCCGGCTCTATCTGCAGGAGACCTTCACGTTCCTGCTGCTCACCTCAGAGGCCGCCGTAGCGCTGAGTCCGTCCGCGAAGGCCGAGACCACCTGACGGCCGATCCCTTTGGGATATGCCGGCCTTGGCCGCGTTGAAACCAACCGCGTGTGCGACGGGCCTGCCGCGCATTTTCGCGAAGCCGATCAGTAGCGACCCGCTTGCACCGGAAGTCGCGCAAGAACCGGGACCCCCCCGTAGCAAAGGTCACTTTGTATGGGCCGTCCCGAACCGCGCCCAGCCTCCTTTCTTTGTAAGGATTGCGCTCACCACGCATGGCAAACAGATCGCAGTTTCCTGAGTTGGCGGCTCCGAGGCGCCCAGCATTTCGTCGAATTAGTTAGGACCGGCGCGCTTCGCGACGACCTTAACTGCAACTGCGTCAACGCGCGGGTCCTCGCAAAGCACTAAGGGAAGGCGCTTGCGTCTTTAGTCTAGAGGACAACATCGCCGGCGACGGAACGAGGAAAGCATTGGTCGTATCCGTGCTTCGAATCGCGTGGAGGAACCCTCGTTCAAGAAAGAGGCAATGCAGAACGCCGATTCCGGGCATTGCCGGCACTCCCGTCAACGGCAGGTTTTGCAACTTACGGAGAGTCCAGGCCGCGGGTTCGTTCCAATCTCCAACCGGTTGGGCACTGGGCGGTTGGCTCTCTTTACTGCGGTACACTCCCGCCGCCCCAAATCTTCGGAGGCTCGCTAGGCGCCGGCTTTGCCTCTTGCGGCGCAGGTATCGAAAGCTGCTGCGGCAAAAGAGTCATCTCCGGCTCTCTGATCGCCCGGCCTTTGCCTTTCAGCTTTTTCGCCAACGGATTCCAACAATCCGAACAGATGTCGTACTGCTTGCCCTCGATCTCACGGGGCCGGCAGAGCCCTTCCTCACCGCAGAGAACGCAAAAAATCATTGCGCGTCTCCTCTCGATTGATGATAACGCCTACTTCTTTGGAAACTGCTGGTCCAGCGCCAGGTTCAGCTTCAGCACGTTGACACGCGGCTCGCCCAACAGTCCCAGATCGGGCGACTTGGCGTATTGCGCCACCAACTGATTGATCTGATCCAGTGAGACGCCGCGAGCCTTCGCCACCCGCGCATCTTGCGCCTGCGCAGACGCCGGGCTGATGTCGGGATCCAGGCCGCTGCCGGAGCCAGTGAGCAAATCGGCCGGGATGGGCCCATGATAGTCCGGATTGTCTTTGTGAAACTTGTCCACCGAGGCCTTCACGCGATCAATAAGCTTTTGATTGGTCGGGCCATAATTATAGCCGCCGGAAGCGGTGGGATCGTAGCCATCGTTACCGGCCGCGGATGGACGGGGCTGAAAATACTCGGGCTTGGTGAAATTCTGCCCAATCAATTCCGAGCCGATTATCTGATTTCCCTTCGTGATCAGGCTGCCGTTGGCCTGATGGGGAAAAATCAATTGCGCGACTCCCGTCACCGCGAGCGGATAGCCCACGCCCAGCAGGATCATCAGAAAAACGTTCATTCGCAGCGCCGGCCAAAGTTGTGACAACATCTGTTCTTCTCCTAACCGAAAAGTTTCCTACGCCAAATGGAACAGCGCCAATAATTGATCGATGGCCCAGATACCCGGAAATGGCACCAGGATGCCACCGACGCCGTAAATCAGCAGATTGCGCCGCAACAGGCTGGCCGCATCCAGCGGACGGTATTTCACGCCGCGCAGAGCCAGCGGAACCAGCGCAATGATGATCAGCGCATTGAAAATCACAGCCGCCAGCACCGCGCTTTGCGGCGTGTGCAGTCCCATGATGTTGAGCTTGGCGAGTGACGGATAAGTGGCCATGAACATGGCCGGAATAATGGCAAAATATTTCGCCACATCGTTGGCGATGGAAAACGTAGTAAGCGCGCCGCGCGTGATGAGCAACTGTTTGCCGATGGCGACCACTTCAATCAGCTTGGTGGGATTGCTGTCCAGGTCCACCATGTTGCCGGCTTCCTTGGCGGCCATCGTTCCGGTATTCATGGCGAGCCCCACATCGGCTTGCGCCAGAGCGGGCGCGTCGTTCGTGCCGTCGCCGGTCATCGCCACCAGGCGTCCGGCCACTTGCTCTTTCTTGATGTATTCGAGCTTATCTTTGGGAGTGGCCTGCGCCAGAAAGTCGTCCACGCCCGCTTCGGCCGCGATAGCGGCAGCGGTTAGCGGATTGTCGCCCGTGATCATGATGCTGCGGATGCCCATGGTGCGGAGTTGCGCGATGCGCTCCTTCATTCCGCCTTTGACAATGTCCTTCAGATGGATGATGCCGAGCAGATGGCTGCCGTCGCACACCGCCAGCGGCGTTCCGCCGTTGCGCGCGATGCGGTCGCTCATTTCCTGGAAATAGCCGGGCACGTCGCCGCCGCGCTCTTTCACAAAGCTGCAAATAGCCTCTGTCGCGCCTTTGCGGAGCTCGCGTCCTTCAAAATCGACTCCGCTCATGCGGGTGTAGGCGGAGAACGGAATGAAATTGGCCCCGTGCTCCGGAATGTGCCGGCCGCGCAATCCGTATTTCTCCTTGGCAAGCACCACCACCGACCGCCCTTCCGGCGTTTCGTCGGCCAGGCTGGACAACTGCGCCGCATCGGCCAATTCCTCGTCGCTGACGCCGGTGATGGCGAGGAACTCCACCGCTTGCCGGTTGCCCAGCGTGATGGTGCCGGTTTTATCGAGCAGCAGCGAGTTCACGTCGCCCGCGGCTTCCACTGCTTTGCCGCTCATCGCCAGCACGTTGTGTTGCATCACGCGGTCCATGCCCGCGATTCCGATGGCCGATAGAAGTCCACCGATGGTGGTCGGGATCAGGCAGACCAGCAGGGAAACCAGCACGGCCACGCTCGGCACCGTTCCCGCGCCCGCCTGGGCCACGCTGAACACCGCATAAGGCTGCAGCGTCATAACCGCCAGCAGGAAGATCAACGTCAAACCCGCGATCAGGATATTGAGCGCGATTTCGTTCGGCGTCTTCTGGCGCTCGGCGCCTTCCACCAACGCGATCATGCGATCCAGAAACGTTTCGCCGGGATTGGAGGTAATTCTTATCTTGATGTGGTCGGACAACACCCGCGTGCCGCCGGTGACGGCGCTGCGATCACCGCCCGACTCGCGAATTACCGGGGCGCTCTCGCCCGTGATTACCGATTCGTCCACCGTGGCGATGCCTTCGATCACCTCGCCATCGCCGGGAATCAACTCGCCCGCGTCGCAGGAAACCACATCGCCCGCGCGCAGAGCCGAGGCGGTCACTTCCTCGATCTTGCCCGACGAAGTCAGCCGCTTGGCCAGCGCGTCCGTCTTGGTTTTACGCAGGCTGTCGGCCTGCGCTTTGCCGCGCGCTTCGGCCATCCCTTCGGCGAAATTGGCGAACAGCACCGTGAACCAGAGCCAGAGCGCGATCTGCACTCCGAACTTCAGCCCAGCCGCGCCGGCAAATATGTCGCGCACCACAAAAATCGTGGTGAGCAGCGCGCCCACTTCCACCACGAACATGACCGGATTCTTGGCCAGCGTAACGGGATTGAGCTTCGCGAAGGATGCTTGAACCGCGCGGCTGACGATCTCCGGATCGAACAATGGGCGCGACCGGGACAGGCGCTTCGGAAGCAGCGACGTGGAATCTTCCACCGGCGGCGTGTTGGACGCGGGTTGCGAAGGTGTAATAATTGTGGGCATGGATTAGCTCCCGAGCGGCAAGGTAATCAGCGAAAACAGCCTGCCGCTGTGCATCAGATAATGTTCTACGATCGGCCCCAGCGACACCGCGGGGAAGTAAGTGAGCACCGCGATGATCACCACGGTGCCCACCAGCAGGCCCACAAATAGAGGACCGTGCGTGGGGAAGGTGCCGCTGGTAACCGGCACTTTCTTCTTCGCAGCCAGGCTGCCGGCCGCCGCGAGAATCGGAATCAGGAACAGAAACCGGCCGATCAACATCGAGAGGCCGAGCGTAAGGTTGTACCAGGGCGTATTGGTGCTGAGGCCGCCGAATCCGCTTCCATTGTTGCCGGTGGCGCTGGTGTAGGCGTAGATGATTTCGGCAAACCCATGCGGACCACTGTTGTTCATGTTGGCGATGGCCGCGCCCGGGGCGTTCCAATAGCCTTTGGCCGCGAAGACGGCCTGCGTCGAAATTCCGCTGAACACCAGGATGCAGGCCGAGGTGACGATGATAGCCAGCATCGCCATCTTCACTTCCTTCTGCTCCAGTTTCTTGCCGAGGTATTCGGGCGTGCGGCCCACCATCAGACCGGCGATAAATACCGCGATGATGCAGTAAATCAAGATGCCGTACATTCCCGCGCCGACGCCGCCGAAGATCACGATGTCGGTCATCATGTTGAGCAGCGGAACCAGGCCGGCGATGGGCAGAAGGCTGTCGTGCGTGTTGTTAACGGCGCCGGCGCTGGTGTCCGTGGTGATAGTGGCAAACAGAGCCGAATTTACCACTCCAAACCGAACCTCTTTGCCTTCCATGTTGCCGCCGGCTTGAGTGGACGTTGCGTTGGTCTGAATTCCCAGCTTCGCGAGATTGGGATTTCCGGCCTGCTCGAAGCCGTAACAGACGAACACGCCCGCCAGGAACATGACGGTGAAGGCGGCAAATATGGCCCAGCCCTGGCGCGTATCCTGCACCATTTTTCCGAAGGTATAGGTCAAGGCCGCGGGAATCACCAGCAACAACCACATCTCGAACAAGTTGGTGACGGGCGTGGGATTCTCGAAAGGATGGGCGGAATTCGCATTGAAGAACCCGCCGCCGTTGGTGCCTAATTCTTTGATGGCTTCCTCAGAGGCCACCGGACCCTGCGTAATAACTTGCTTCGCGCCTTCCACCGTGGTGACCGTCGTATTGGGTTTCAGATTCTGAATCACGCCTTGCGAACACAGAAATAAAGCGGCCACGAACGAAATGGGTAGGAGCACGTAGAGGACCGAGCGCGTCATGTCCACCCAGAAATTGCCCAGCGTCCTTACTTCATGCCGCGCGAAGCCTCGAATCACGGCAATCGCGATGGCCAGGCCGGCTGCAGCCGAAACGAAATTCTGGACGGTCAGCGCGGCCATTTGCACGAAATAGCTCAGCGTAGATTCTCCGCTATAGGACTGCCAGTTGGTGTTGGTCAGGAAGCTGACAGCGGTGTTGAACGCCAGATCGGGTGTTACATTAGGCGTTCCAAAGTTCTGCGGATTGAATGGCAGATAGGCCTGCGCGCGCTGCATCAGGTAAACCAGCAAGAAACCGAAAATGCTGAAGGCCAGAACGGACGCGGTGTATTGCGTCCAGCGCTGCTCTACGTCTTCGCGAACACCGGCTACCTTGTAGGTGAATACCTCCAGCCATCGCAGCACAGGATGCAGAAAAGTTCGCCGCCCCTCGAATATATTCGCCATGAAGGCGCCCAGCGGCTTCACGCACACCAGGACCAAAGCGAAAAACAGCGCGATTTGCAAGATTCCATTACTAGTCATGATTCCCCCCGCCGCTTTAGAACTTCTCCGGACGAAGCAGCGCGTAAAGCAGATAAACGAAAAGACCGAGTGATGTGATGCCGGCGACGATATAATCCATGATTTCTCCTAAATGATTCCCCTGGGCAGCCTGTTACAGAGCCGCGACCGTAAGGGAGGCGGTTTTCGACACAGCTTCCTACAGCTTGTCGCAGGCCTTGGTAAAAGCCCAGCAGACGAACAAGAACGCACAACCGACTGCGACGTAAAAAACGTCTAGCATAAAAGTCATTCCCTTTCTGTGACGACAACCTGGTGACCCAGAGCACGCAGTTTCCTGGCGAGCCGCTTTTCCCTGGTGGGCCACCACCTCTTGCGGCTTCCCACCACCACCAGAGAATGAGGTTTCAAAACCGACTGCAAAATCTCCAGGAGATCGCGGCACAAATAAATGGAGACGCGGGTTTCCACCCGGCTGTCACTGGCGATCACGCGCAGCCGCCGTTCATTGAAGTCTATCAGGACCGGCGGGCTGGTCAGCGGCAGCGGATAAGGGACAATCTGCGGCACGATCAGCGTGATCCGTCCGCCCAGATTGCCAGCCAGGTTGCCGGCTTCTTTCAATGCCGCCAGCGTGGCATCCACGGAGGTGAAAACGACCGAAATATCGAGTCTGGGGTCGGCTTCTTCTTTGAACGGCCGAGCCGGAGCCCCGGTGACCGGCGCGATCATTCTTTCCAGTGCAAGCGCCATGGATTCCGCCCTCCCAGTAACGAGGTTAGAACCTGGCGGCTGAAGAAGTCCTTAGAAAGGGATTAAGAAATAGTGAAGAGAGGCAGGCGATGTCGTTCCAAGGGCTCGTTGCGGATATGTCCGACCCAAAAGGCCTGTGATAGACTGATCCCCTGCATGACGGCCCCGCCAGACCCCTTTCCTGACGAAGCGCCGCGGCCCAAAAAAATCCTTTCTTTCCAAGCTCGGCGGCCGTGTCGGCGACCTCGTCATTGAATTCGCTGGCACCTTCGTGGCAATCGGTGGGATCGCCCTTGTCGATCTGTTAGTAAAATGGTGGCTGGGAGAGGACAAGAAGTTTTTCGGGATCATCCCGGTACAGTGGGTCTTTGACCTGGGCGACATTTGCGTCGTTGGTCTTTTGATCTGGCGAATATCGGAGGATGAATGATGCAACGGCTCTTCGCCGTGTCATCAACCTACCTCAAGTTCACTTTCGCCTGCATGCTGGCCGGGACGGCCGTGTTTTCTCTGACTGGTTTGGCGATCGCCTCACCCAAGATTTTCTTGCTTGTTATCGCCGTTGCTGTGGCCGCGTTTTTTGTAGTGCGCATGGAGGTAAAGAGCTGGCGGCACGCACGCGAGATTAGCGATGGAACCTCTGCTCTATTCAATTCTCTTGAAGAGTCTTTTGCTGAAATAATTGCTTTGAGCGAAGCGGCTAACCTCCTTGTCCCCAACCGCAAATCAGAGCCGGTGGACAAGATCGCATCCTTGTGGTTTACCGAGTGGGCAGTTCCGGACCGCAAGGAAATCGACGAACAGGATCTTGCCAAGACTCTTGCGCTTGTCAAAATGCACCGCAACGAGATCCTTGGCTATGGGCTGCAGCCGGTCTACGTGACGCGGCAGTCGGCCAACGAAATGCTTCAATCGCTTCCTGCGACGACCGGAATCCCGCGATGGTCCTTTGCCAGGAAGACACCTCCCGACATTTCTCAGGTGAACGGCAGCATGATATCCATTGTCTTCGTACAACATAAACCCGTCACAGGCACGATACCTCAGATTGACAAGATTGCCAGCGCCCTTCATCCTTTCCTGCGCTTCACACAAGTCGAGATCCTTGGACAGCATGTTGATCTCAAGGCTGATCCGAAGAAATCGTAATCGCCAGCATCTCCCTGACCCGCTCCGCTAAGCTATTTTCACGGACCGGGCGAAGAGGTGGCCCGACGCCGCGAAGACGTTAGCTCGCGTGCGACGCAGTTTCCAGTACCGCCTGCGAAGCTTCCTCACGAACGTCCTGTGCCGCGCGAGTGAGATATTCGAGAGCGGCCGACACCCCTCCCCGGGTATGCGGAACACCCGCCAGCGCCATACCCATTTCGACGCCCGAGAGCGTTCCGGCCAGCATCAGATCGTTAAAATCCCCTAGGTGCCCGATGCGGAACACCTTGCCCGCCAGTTTTCCGAGTCCGTTGCCGAGCGACATGTTGAAGTTGTCGAGCACCACTTTGCGAAAGTCGTCCGCATTGGAAGTAGGCGGCACGAAAACAGCCGTGACGGAACTGCTGCAGCGTTCCGGGTCCGCACAAACTATATCCAATCCCCAGGCGCGCACCGCGCGGCGGGTGGCTTCTCCGTGCCGGCTATGGCGCTCGAACACATTATCGAGACCTTCCTCATGCAGCATGTTGAGCGATTCCCGCAGTCCAAACAGCAGGTTGGTAGCGGGCGTGTAGGGGAAGAAGCCGCTTTTGTTGGCGCTGAGCATGGCTTGCCAATCCCAATATGATTTGTGCAAACGCGCCGATTTCGAGGCAGCCAACCCTTTCTGGCCTACCGCGTTGAATCCCAGCCCCGGCGGCAGCATGAGCCCTTTTTGCGAGCCACCGATGGCCACGTCCACGCCCCACTCGTCGTGGCGATAGTCCATGGAGGCGAGCGAAGAGATGGTGTCTACCATCAGCAGCGCTGGATGGCCGGCGCGATCCATGGCTTTGCGCATGGATGGTACCGAGTTGGTAACCGCGCTGGAAGTTTCGTTGTGTACCACCATGACAGCCTTGATCTGGTGGCTCCGATCGTCGCGGAGAATGGCTTCCACCTGGTCCTGATCCGCTCCGTGGCGCCAGTCGCTGGAGACGAAATGCACGTCCAGCCCGAGATTGACCGCCATCTCCTTCCACAAGGTGGCGAACTGCCCGGTCTCGAACATCAGCACCTTGTCGCCCGGCGAAAGCGTGTTCACGATGGCGGCTTCCCACGCGCCGGTGCCGGACGAGGGGAAGATCATGACCTTTCCCGTGGTCTTGAAAATCGGTTTCAGGTCTTCCAGAAGATCGAGCGCCAGACGGCTGAATTCGGGCCCGCGGTGATCGATGGTGGGACGCGCGATGGCGCGCAGAATGCGGTCCGGGACATTGCTGGGTCCGGGAACCTGGAGGAAGTGACGTCCGCTTGTATTGGCCATGATGACTATTTTAGTCTCTCGCAAAACGAAACGCCGGAGAAAAACCGGGAAATGTGGCTTTCAGAGGCGGTCGAAAAACACCTGGGCAGACGCCTGGAAGCGCCGGGTTAAGTTCCTCGATGGGGGACTTCGCCCGGCCGCGCTTGCCGTTCAGCACTTCCGATACCGTGCTCTCAGCGCCGAACCCATCGATTAAATCGGATTGGCGTAAGCCGTTCGAATCCATCCGGTGGCCTGCCATTTCGCGCGGCGCAGCGGGCTGAAGAGAATCAACAGAGTCAGAAGCTCGGCTATGCGGCTTTCCCCCAGGCGCAGGATGGCGCTTCGCCAAACACTCGCCCGTGGGCGTCCTCTCTCTCCTATCCTCGCCTTCCAATCCTCGCGGTCATACTCGGTGCGCGTTAACAAGTGCCGGATGAGAATCGTTGTTGCCGCCAATATGAAATACTTGGCCAGGAAAAGGCGGATTAGCCAAAACACCGGGCTGTGATAACGCACGGGCAATTTCCCGGAACGGTGAAAACTGAGGGCCATACGTGGCAAGCATGCAAACGGTTGACAGCATTGCGAAGATAGTTAAGCTCCAGCATGGCTATGGCATCGTTTCTGTGTGTCTACGCACGAAACGTTCCTTGAACGCTCTTGATCGGCGGCAGACTTCGGAGTAACGTTGCTGCATGACATATTTTGCTTTCCTGTGAAGATGGTAGACGCCCGATGATCGAATGGTCTTCGGGCTCAGATCCAGAAGCGTTAGCCTTGCAGCATGAAGCAACGATTTTTGAACCTTGCGATTCTCTTAAGGACGCACAGCGGCGCCGAAGTATGGATCCAACCGGCGAAGTAGTTTGGCAGCGAGGGTAGCGTGCCGATCATCAACTATCGACGCGGTTTCCATCGCGTCTTTATCGTCTGCGCTGTTCTTTGGATCGGCGGCGTGCTCGCCATAGCGATCATGAATCGTCCACAGCCGATCAATGACATTGAACTATCTTTAAAGAACGGGACAGTATTGCATTTCCCATGGGAGGCCAACGAAGCTGTCATAGAATCAGTCGTCAAACGGCAACCGCCTCCCAACGGCGTCACCTTTACCGACAGCCCAATCAGGTCCAGTATAGGTCCAGTCTGAGGTATTGGGAAGTACCGTTAGTTAGGGATCGCTCTCGTGCCGCCTGCTGTTCTTTACTTCGTTGCGTGCCTCGTCATCCCTTGGATACATCGCGGTTTCACACCGGAAGAACGACCTCAATGCTAGACACGAAGGTGAACTGAGCAAAGCCCATCGCCAGAAACTGGTCCCACGAGGAGAAACTCTTTTGCTGGTAGTCGCCCCGATAACGGCTTACACACTTCTGGAACTCATATCGCGGAAGGTGCTCCATGAGCTGTGAGAAAACAGTTTGGCCAACGTTCACTCCTCATTGTCGGCTTCACGGGGGGCCCACCAGGTTCCCTCTCAACGGTCGAAACGGCGGTAAGCAGTTGAAATCGAAAAATAACAAAACCACCACTAACTGCCATACATTCATAGCGGTGGCGGGAACTCAAAACTCATCTCCCGGACAGCAGTGGCTAGACACGAATGAGGGTTTTGCAATGGACGAACTCGAAGGACTATCGCTGAGCACCGGCGCTGAGATGCCAATCTTTGACCTGGCCAACGGCTGCAAAGCAGCGCGAACTAGGGGAGGAGCACCCAGCGTAGTAATGCCACCGTCGGGCGGCTCGACACCAAAAACCGGGGGTCAAATCAATGACTCATCAGTAGAGGAACTGTCCGCCAAAAGGTTGATCCATTTTTTCGGCGAGCTACCCTCAACCATTCAGCTTGACGCCGCTTGGACAAGACTACTACGAACGTTTCTTAAAGAAATTGGCCATCCGCGCTTAGCGCGCTTCACGCACCTGTAGGACACTAGCTAGAACAAGGTATAGATGAACGGAGCCACCGCGCTGCCCTGCGTGAGGACGATAGGGGCGAGGAACAAGGCCATCACGATGAAGATGGGCAGGAGCCAGTACTTCTTCCTCACCCGCATGAACTGCCATAGCTCGACAACGAAGCTGCCCATACTCCCTCAGAATTGCCGGAGCATCGTGTCTGGCGGAGGGCCGGGCGGATGCCGATAGATCCAGTAGCTCTGCGCGTCGCGGTCGAAGCGCAGGCACAGGGGGTTCTTGCCGATACAGCGCATCAGCAGTCCCACCGGAGCGAACGTCAAGAAGAAGATGATGCCCAGCGTCACCGGGCTAACCACCCGCTCCATCACCAGGCCAACCCGGAGCCAAAACCGGTTGAACGGCGCGAGCATCGCCGGACGGGCGAGCGCGGCGATAAGGAAAGCCGCCCCCAAGCCGAGCGCCCACGCCCTGACCGGCTGTCTGCTCAGAAGCGGCCGTAGACCGATGAGCACAAAGACAGCGGCGAAAACGAAACCGAAGGATCGATCGGACGGACCCTGGCTCGCCTCGGCTCGCCCCAAGTCTTCGTGCATCGAATAGTTCATCAGATTCAGTTTAGCTTAGGACTGGAGGGCAATCGCTGCTCAGGGCATCGAAAATCCCCTGTGCGATCAGCCCGTGCGCGAGCGCATTTGGATGCGGATCGGGCGGAGTGACCCAGAGATCCGCGGAAGCGCGGTCCTTCAAATACGGCAACAGGTCGACGAAAGCGACGCCATTCTGCGCGGCCGCCGCCTGCACCAGGTCGGTGATCCGCTGTAGGCGATAATGCCGGACGTCGTGAAGCTCCGGCAAGTTGGCGATCAGTAGCGCGATTCGGTTTGCTCTGCAAAATTCGGCGAGCCGCGCGATGTAGCTCTTGGCATCCATCCAACCCTTGGCCTCGCCGCCGCCATACAAAGCCAGGTAGTAGTCTGTCCAGTCCCGCCTTGCGGAAAACCGGCGCATGAGGTATCGAAGCGGCCCAGGACGAAAATACACGAGTAACAGGTTCGCTCCAGGAAAGAAGGGGGCCGATCCGCGGGAACAGGCTCGGCGTCGTTGAATGCGAAGTTCAGCACCACGATGTCCGGTTGGTATTTGCGGCCCTCGGTCAGGAAAAACTCCACCTCTTGGATGGTGTTGTAATTGCCGACCCCGGTTTGATCGCCTCGGCGTGGATGCCTCTATCGGCGTACATCCGCTCGATGCGTTTTGCGAACGTGTCCTGCACATTAACGCCCCAGCCCACGGTCATGGAGTCGCCCAGCATGAGGATACGAAGCTTGCCGGGAGTCCGCGCGTAGGGGAACTCGCGGTCCCGGAGGCCTTTGGAATTCGTGGTGAAATCCACGCCCATGAGGACAGCATGGCGGTCCGGCGCATGCTCGTGACCTATCAATGGATCCCCGGAAATTCGCTTCACCTCGCGAGCGTACTTCCACATCTCGATATCGTACTGCATGCCGTCGTCGACAGTGCACCGTACCAAGGCTTCGATCGCCAGAGCCAGGAAGGCCAGGCTGATAAGCGTTGCGATGGCGCCAAAGGCGAGTTTGCTCCGCATCTGAGACGATTGATTTTACACGAGATCGCGTATAATCGCAGCCATGAGCGGTTCGCGCCTCCCCGAGAGTGCGCCCTTCGCGGCCCCCACCCGGACCAAACAAATTGCATTCTGGGCGATTGCGATTACATTTCTGCTCGTCTGCATCGAGTTCGGATGCTTCTTAGTAACTCGATTTCGTCCCGACCTTTTCGACCAGCGCGAGTTGATCCTCGCTCAGTTGCGGTCCGCCGATTTCGAGCGCATCAAAGCAAACAGCGCGAGCGATCTGCTGGGTTGGGATAATCCGTCTTCAACAATGACGCAGACGAAAAACTGTGCCGGAGAGGATGTTACCTCCACCTAGCTAGGGCAGCGATCGGATCAGGCTGCATGGTAGGGCAGGCCGCACGATGCGGTGGTATTAATGGCTGGAGATTCTTTCACACAGGGGAATGAGGTCTCGGACCAAGACACCTATCCCGCCGAATTAGAGCGCATTCTTGGCGTGCCGACGGCGAACCTGGGCGTTTCCGGCTATGGTCCCGATCAAGCGTTACTGAAACTAGAGAGCCAGATCGAGAACTTCCCGCGGGCGAAAGTGGTCATTCTGTCCATTGGTTATGCCGGAACGGCTTATATGCTCAACAGCTTTCGTCCTCTCGTGCAAAGCCCAACAGGGCGCCATTTCGGTCTGAAGCCGTACGTGGCTGATGGGACTTTTCGTCAAATCATCGGAGGGCATCCCTATCGGAGTTTTGACG
>Ga0302324_100014292_pt1 | contig 16023 bp, 16 predicted proteins | sample Palsa_T0_1_FD_201949 | JGI IMG/M metagenome (GOLD analysis project Ga0302324, IMG submission 201949) | Peat permafrost microbial communities from Stordalen Mire near Abisko, Sweden - Palsa_T0_1 | ecosystem: Environmental > Terrestrial > Soil > Palsa > Peat permafrost | place: Sweden: Abisko...
GGGCAAGAGCACGCTCTTCAACCTGATCGGCGGCAACCTCGCGCCGAACGCCGGCCACGTCGTCTACGAAGGCCGGGACATCACCCGGATGCGGGTGTGGGACCGCTCGCGCCTGGGGATCGGCCGGACCTTCCAGATCCCGCGGCCCTTCACGCACATGAGCGTCTTCGAGAACGTGCTCGTCGCCGCGGTCCACGGCGGCCGGCTCGCCCTCGCGCGCGCGAAGTACCGCGCGCTCGAGGTCCTCGAGCGCACCGGCCTCGTACACCGGCAAGCGCAGCCGGCCGGCGAGCTGGCCTTGCTCGACCTCAAGCGGCTCGAACTCGCCAAGGCGCTGGCGCAGACGCCGCGCCTGCTGCTGCTCGACGAGATCGCCGGCGGTCTGTCGGAGGCCGAGTGCGAGGAGTTGCTGGCGATCGTCAGCGAGGTGCACGCCGCTGGGGCCACGGTCGTCTGGATCGAGCACGTCGTGCTCGCGCTGCGGCGGATGGCGACGCGCATCGACGTGCTGCACGGCGGCCGCATCATCGCCAGCGGTGCGCCGGACGACGTGCTCGCCGATCAGCGGGTGCGGGAAGTGTACCTCGGTGTCTGAGCCGCTGCTCGCCGTCGAGGGGCTGACGGTCGTCTACGGCCAGTTTCGCGCGCTGCACGGCGTCGATCTGCACGTCGACGCCGGCGAGATCGTCTCGGTCATCGGCGCGAACGGCGCCGGCAAATCCTCGCTGCTCAAGGCGATCGTCGGCTACGCCCACCGCGCCGCCGGGACGATCAGCCTCGACGGCACCGACCTGCGCGGGCGCTCGACGGCGCAGATCGTCAAGGCCGGGATCGCCCTCGTCCCGGAGGGCCGGCGGCTGTTCCCTTCGCTGACCGTCGAGGAGAATCTCAACATCGGCCGCAGCGTCGGGCGAGCCGGCGAGGTCAGCTTGCAGACGGTCTTCGAGACGTTCCCGATGCTGGCCGACAAGCGCCGCCAGCCGGCGCGCGAACTCTCCGGCGGCCAGCAGCAGATGGTCGCACTCGGCCGCGCGCTGCTCGCCAACCCGCGCCTCCTGCTGTGCGACGAGATCAGTCTGGGACTCGCGCCGGTGATCGTGAACACGCTCTACGAGATCATCCCGACGCTCGCGCGCCGCGGGATCGGCCTGCTGATCGTCGAGCAGGACATCTCGCGCTCGCTGGCCGTCGCCGATCGCTTCTACTGCCTGCTCGAGGGTTCGGTCACGCTGACTGGGCGCCCGGCAGAGGTCTCACGCGAGACCGTGACGCGGCACTACTTCGGACTGTGAGACGAGCACGATGAACACGGTCGGCCTGGCCAACCAAATCGTCCAAGGGATCCTCATCGGCGGTCTCTACGCGCTCTTCGCCTCGGGGCTCTCGATCTCGGTCGGCGTGATGCGCTTCGTCAACATCGCGCACGGCGACCTGATCGTGCTCGTCTCGTTCTTGCTGCTCGCGCTGACCGCGAGCCTCCACCTGCCGCTGCCGCTGGCCATCGCGGTCGCCCTGCCGATCGCTTTCGTCGGCGGCTACCTGCTGCAGCGCTACCTCTTTCAGCGCGTACTCGGCAAGGGGATCCTCCAGATCGTCTTGGTGACCTTCGGTCTCTCGATCATCGTCGAGAACTTCTTACAGGGCACCTTCGGCGCCGACACCCAGCGCATCTCCGGCGGCGGCATCGAGACGGCGACGATCCCACTCCCTGGCGGGATCGGCATCGGCGTCTTGCCCCTGATGATCTTCCTGGCGGCGATCGTGCTGATCTTCGCGCTCGACCGGCTGCTGTACACGACGCAGGTCGGTGCGCACATCCGCGCTGTCTCCGACGACGTCGACGCGGCGAACCTGGTCGGCTTGTCCTCGCCGCGCATCTACGCGATCGCAATGGGCATCGTCGGCGTGACCGTCTGCATCTCGGCCGCGTTCATGTCGGTCTGGCAGAACTTCGATCCGACCAGCGGGCCCGACCGGCTGCTGACCGCCTTCGAGGCGGTCGTGCTGGGCGGCCTGGGCAGCTTGTGGGGGACGCTGCTCGGCGGGATCATCCTGGGCGTCGCGCAGGCGATCGGCGCGCAGATCGACGTCTCCTGGCAGCTGCTGGCCGGCCATCTGGTGTTTTTGGTGATCTTCCTGATCCGGCCGCAAGGCCTCTTCCCGAGGTACTGACCGGTGCGCTCGCCGCGTCCGACCCCGCGCAGCGTCCTGATCGGCCGTGGCATCCTGCTGATCGGCGCGATATTGCTGTTGGCCGCGCCGTGGATCACCGACGCGAACGGCCTGCAGATCGCCGCCGATCTGCTCACGATGTTCGTGCTGGCCGTGATGTGGAATTTGTTGGCCGGCTACGCCGACATCGTGAGCATCGGGCAGCAGGCCTTCGTCGGGATCGGTGCCTACGCGTTCTACGGCTTCGGCGTCCTGGGCGGGGTGAATCCGTTCGTGGCGATCCTGCTGGCGGCGCTGACCACGCTGGTCGCGGCGATACCGAGCATGGCGATCGTCTTCCGGCTGCGCGCGGCGTACCTCTCGGTCGGCACCTGGGTGCTGGCCGAGGTCTGCATGCTCGGCGCCGGCAAGCTCGAGGCGTTCGGCGCCGGCTTGGGTTCCAGTTTGCCGGTCTCCTTCGCCGAGTACTTCGGCGACACGCCGGCCGCGCGCTCGATCTCGGCCTACTGGCTCGCGCTCGGCCTAGCGATCGTCGCCTTCGTCACGACGTACCTGTTGATGCGCTCGCCGACTGGGATCGGGTTGACGGCGATGCGCGACGACGAGGAGGCGACGGCGACGGCCGGGGTCAACGTGCTGCGCGCGCGCATCATCTGCTTTTTGTGGACGGCGCCGTTCCTGGGCTTGGCCGGCGCGTTGATCACGCTGCAGCAGCTCCGGGTCGCGCCGGACCTGTCGTTCAGCCTCGTCGACTGGACGGTCTACGTGATCTTCATCGTCGTGATCGGCGGCGTCGGCAGCTTCGAGGGGCCGATCATCGGCACGGTGGTCTTCTTCTTCATCCGCGAATACTTACAGAGCTGGGGCGTCTGGCACTTCATCGTGCTCGGCATCGTCTCGATCGGCGTGATCTTGATCGAACCGCGCGGCCTCTGGGGCTTGCTCCGCCGCGTCATCCCCGAGGACCTGATCCCCGTCTCCCACCGCCCACCGCGAAGCAGCGACGCGTTACCCTGACTCGGCGAGCGCGATCCAGGCGGCCAGCGAGGCGAGCTTCTCGTCCTGGCGCCAGGGTGGGCCGAGCGTTTTCCCGAGCGCGTCGATGCGGGCTTGCAGATCGGCGACCGGGAGCCGGAAGAGCGACGTCGCTCGATCCCAGATCTCGCGTTCCTTGACCCTGCTCACCGGGAGCGCGCACTGCTCGGCGGCCGCGACCAGCACCTCGCGAGAGAACTCGCCTTCCGCCGTGTGCATGAGCTCGTGGGAGCGGAGGATCGCCGCGATGTTCGGCAGCGAGCGCTCCGAGGCGAACAAGATGCCGGCACCGACTACGGTGACGTCGTCCTTCGCGAGCTGCGCGACCAGCTTGCTCATCGCGCCGAGGGCCAAGAGCGTCGAGCTCTCCCGGCATCGGGCGATGAGCGCTTCGGCGCTCTCGACGTCCAGCTTCTCCGCGGCGTGATAGGGCTGCTTGGAGCCGGGCACGTCAGGATCGGCGATCTCGAAGCGCCGTCGTTCGAGCACGACCGGCTTGCGGGGCGATCCGGAGACCGCCACCGCGGCGGCCCACCCGCTGTGGGTGCGGAAGCCGAGGGCCGCTGCTTCACTCATGGCGAGACTTCACTTTCGTAGCCACTGGCTCAGCGCTCGGGCCGAGGCTACGGCTTGACGCCAAGCTGCCTATCGACCGTGAGCGTATCCCAGAAGATACGTAATCTCTTGATCCGATGGTTCGGTTTGTAGAGGATATACATTGCGCCGGGGTGGTCGAAGGCTCGGCCGTTCGGCTGCGCGGTCTTGCCCGTCGCCGGGTTCGTGTACGGCCCGCGCCAGTGCCCGGTGACCCGTTCGATCGTCACCGCCTGCCAGCCGTCGAGCACGGCGTCCTCGACCGTGATGTGGAAATCCGGGTAGGCGACGAAGATCCCCCGGAAGAATCGCCGCAGGCTCGTCGCGTTCAACGGCTTCGGGTTGCTCGGTTGATCGACCACGACGTCCGGACTGAAGAGCGCCACGACCCGATCGATGTCGTGGCTGTTCCAAGCGGCGCTCCAGCGTGCGATGTCGGCGGCGTTCGCGCCGTCGGCTCGCGCCGGCAGCGGCACGGCGAAGGCCACCGCGGTCAGTCCGCCGGCGAGCGCGAGCAGGTGCGTCCGCTTCATGGGATGGTCTCCTTTCGGATTCAGGTTGTCGTCGTCGGTCAGGCCGACCACGGAACGGGGATGCGGCGTGTCGCAAGGCCCAACACGACGAAGAGCGTACCGGCTGCGGCGAAGGTCGAGCCGACGCCGATCGCGCCCGCCAACACTCCCCAGCTAGCCGCACCGAACGCGTTGATCCCCTGTGAGGTGACGAGGTAGAGGGCGAAGCCGCCGGCTCGGTGTTCGGGGGAGACGGCAAATTGGATCGACGTGTTCAAGCTCGAGATGACGGTCAGCCAACCGAGGCCGGCGACGAAAAGGGAGACGCATGCGAGTGCGTACGACGACGTCAGCCCGGCCAGCCCGACGCAGACGCCGAGCACGACGGTTCCGGCGAAGATCGCGCCGGCGACGCCGAGCGCTGCGCGGATGCGGTTGACGAACTGCGCCACCACCACACTACCGGCGCCGAGCGCACCGATGAGGATCCCGTATTCCGCCGCCGAGGCATGGAAATGCACCCGCGCCAAGAGCGGCAACAACGAGAACAGCACGCTCGAGCAGATCGAAAAGGCGGCGTTGCGGCCGAGCACGCTTCGCAGCGGGATCGATCTGCGCGCGGCCAAGAGCGCCTGGGCGAATCCGTCGCGGAAGGCCGCCAGCGTCAGCCGGGATGCCACCCCTTGCGGTCGCATCACGAACACGATCGGAACAGAGGCTGCGGCGTTGACCGCGAAGGCCGCCGCCGGCCCGGCGACGGCGACGAGCAGCCCGGCCAGCGGCGGTCCAATGACGCGCGGGAGATTGAAGGCGATGCCGTTGAGCGCGATCGCCGACGGCAGCTCGGCGGTCGGAACGATCTCCGGGATGAGCGCTCCCCAGGCCGGCTCTTGCAGCGCCGCAACCGCCCCGAGCACGAAGATGGCGACCAAGAGGATGACGACGGTGATGTGTCCCGTCCACGCCGCGAGCGCCAGGAGTGCTGCCAGTACGACGACGATGGCGTTCGCGTTGCGGATGAGCCGGCGACGATCCATCAGATCGGCCAGGACTCCGGCCGGGATGGCCAAGATGAAGAGCGGCAACGACGAGGCCGTCTGGACCAGCGCCACGACGTGCGGGTTCAGCGTCAGCGAGGTGATCAGCCAGCCGGCGCCGACCACTTGCGCGAAGTACCCGAGATTCTGAATGAAGTCGGCGAGCCAGACGGCGCGGAAGAAAGGCTCCCGCAGTACACTCCACGCGCCCCACGCACCGGCCGCCGGCCGCTCGGTCATCTCACTGATTCACGCACCGCAGCGCCGTGCTTCCTGCAGAGAACGCGTCAGGTTGACAGACTGCCATCGGATATACATATAATATACATACTGTGGATAGCATTCCAGGTTCACGAGAGGCTGCGAGTAGCTATGGCCAAAGCGCCTAAGCGCCGGGCGAAAACGAGCACGCCGAATCGCAAAATAGACTTCAGTGGCGGACGGCGTGGATCGGTTCTTCCTCAAGAAGGCAAAACTCGTATCACGATGTGGATTGATACGGAAGTTCTCGACTGGTTTCGCGCTCGCGCCGATCGCGAAGGGCGCGGCTACCAGACGGCGATGAACGAGGCGCTGAACACTTTTGCAGGGGGCGATCATCGCCCATTGTCTGAGATCGTACGCGACGTCGTTCGCGCCGAACTGCGCGCTGCGCTGAAGGCGGGCTAACGCAAACTTTGCGCGAGCGAAGCGCTCAGCGAAACGTCCGTCGCGCGCGAACGCCTGTTCGATTGATCGCTCAGCGCCGCTGCGCAGTAGAGTTTGGGAGCGCCCGTTCAAGACGAAGCCTAACGGCCTCCCTGAGGTTCATGGACGCCTTTGATGACGAGCCGACGCCAGGCGGCGGCTACGAGCGCCTGGTTCAGCGAAGGATCTTCGATTCCGACGGCATCCCGCGCCGGGTTGTTGCGCGTTTCACTACGCTCAGGGGCCGGCTCGTCCGGACCTCGAGCGTCCTCGAGGAACGCCGTGGTGGGCTTGAAGGACGGGTGATCCGATTCGACGATGCCCACGGCCGCTTTCACCGCCACGCCCTGGGCTGGCCGGAGCCAGGCGAGATCGAAACCTACTTGGACGCCATCGAACCGCAGTTCCGCGTAGAGTTCGCTCGCCGGGAGATCACTTTGCGCTATACTGAATACGACGCCGCTCTCTTCGGCAAGGACCCATTATGATCACGATCCGCCCCACCGCCATGCGCCCGATCGCATCGAAGGTTGACGAGGACAACGCCTTCGCGCTATTCTTTGCTGCGCTTCACAATGATCCCGAAGGCTTCAAGGCGCTCGTCCCGAACGCCGCAGAGCCGAAACCGGTCGCAATTGCCGAGGATGGGGCTTCCGCGGAATTCGAGATCTACGCCGGCCACGCCGAGTGGTGGGAGCCGACCAACGTTCGCCCGATCGGTCGCGTTTTAGTGGAACGAACGCAGCCAAACATGAAGCAGCGGGTACAATGACTCCGCTCTTCGTCGGACTTGCGCGTTCAGAATAGCCTCGTCTTCTCGGATGTCTGATGAGTCGTTGGTAGAGGTCATTGCGGACGCGGAAGACTTTGTCTTCCCGGAGCTCGATGCATCGGCCTGGGAGCGGGCCCTATACTACCACCTGCTTCGGAAGACTCATGGTGCAGGTCAAACCGATGCGCTTGTAAGTATCGAAGCCTTAGCCGCAAGCCTCGGATTCAGCCATCAGAAGACTCGAGAAGTTGTGCGCTCCATGCACCTAAAAGGGTTGGATACGATTGTAGAGCGGTCGCGCAGGGGACATCTCATTCGCCCGAATGTTCCCCGCCAAATTCGAGCCATTGAATTTGAAGCGCTTGCCCCTCCGGAACTTGACTGGGAGACGGCCGCTGTCTACACCAATCGCAAATTTGCCGCCGCAATCTTACGCAGGGAGGGACATTCTTGTTTCTACTGCTCGCGGGACCTTACGCTTGAGAGCGTCGTATTGGACCACGCGGTCTCGCTCGTTGACGGGGGCAACAGTACTTACCGCAACGTCGTCGCCGCGTGTCATGACTGCAACTCTCTGAAACAGAGTACTTCGCCCGGTGACTTTTTCCGTATGCTGTACAGGCGTGGCCGAATCAACGCGGACGAACTTGAGGAGGGCTTGGGACGGCTCGAGGCTCTCGGTTCCGGTGGACGTCCGCTGACAACTTAGGCCCACGGTTTTCAACCAAACCTCGCCGACGGCATTGGTTCAACCTACGATGATCGCCTCGCCATAGAGAACGACGGGGATTGCGTCGAGCGAGCCGCCGAGACACGGGCCGTCGATGCAATAGCCGTCGTCGAGGCGGAACATCGCGAAGTGGCTGACGCAGATTACCGTGTCGCGGAACAGCGAGAACGTCGGGCCGACGTTGAGTGGGGTGCCGAAGTGGGGGCAGCGGTTGAAGTAGGCGCGCACGCCGTCGGGCGTGCGGAAGACGGCGATCCGAAAGGCGTCCTTGCCCTCGCCCAGCACCACCTCCCGACCCTTGGGCGGGACCTCGTCGAGCCGGCACAGGCGCGTCCCCGGCGCCGGCGCGAAGCGGAGGTCCCGCCAGTCGGTCACGCCGGAGGGAGTACCACGTCGAAGTCGAGCACCAACTTCGGCGTCGTCGCGAGCGCGCCGTGCCGCTGCGGATCGTAGGCCTGATAGGTCCGGATCAGCTCCGGTTTGACGCCGAAGACCGCGTCGCAGTCGATGTACGGATCGCCGGCCGTGTACGCCGAGGTCGTCAGCGGCGCGAACCCGTCGGCCGAGATCTTCAAGTGCAGGTGCGCGGGACGCATCGAGAGGCGCGCGCCGGCGCGCAGCATCTCGCCGACGGGGCCGTCGGTCGGGATCGAATAGCTCACCGGCTTGACCGCGTAGAAGGCGAACCCGCCGTCGGCGCCGGTATAGAGGAAGCCGCGGTAGTCGGGCTCGTCGCGCACCTCGTACTGGTTATCGTAGAGCCCGTCGCCATTGGTCTCCCAGGTCTCGACCAGCGCGCGGGCGATCGGTTTGCCCTGCAGGTCGCGCACCGTCCCGCGCACGTAGGTCAGCTCGCCCTTGACGTCTTTCGTGATCATCCCGCCTTGTTCGATCTCCGGCGCGTCGTGGGTGTAGAACGGGCCCAACACCGAGCTGGGCGTCGCCGGCGGCACCTTCGGATTGGCGATCTCGTCGACCAGCACCGAGACCCCGAGCGTGTCGGAGAGCAGGATGAACTCTTGGCGGATGTCGTTGCACTTCTGCCCGGTTCGGGTCAGGAAGTCGATCCCGGCCTCCCACTCGGCCGGCGTCAGCTCGACCTCGGTGACGAAGGCGTGCAGATGTTCGAGGAGGGCGGTGATGATCCGGCGGAAACGCGGATCCGGCGTTCCGGCGAAGGCACGGCGGGCCGCCTCGGTCACCGGGAAGACGGGCGTGTCGGTCGTCATGGGTGATGATCTCCGTTGGGAGGATGGTTCGCCTCGTCGGCGACGTCGAGCCGCCGGCGAACCGGGAACAAGTGCAGATTCCACCGCCGAGCCGCCAGTCCCCACAACCCTTCGGGCGCGGCCAGCATCACGACGATCGAGAGGATCCCCAAGGCAACCAGATACCAGGCGCCCAGGTCGCTGAAGAGCTGGCGCAGGACGAAGTAGAGGAGCGTCCCGACGATCGGCCCCTCGATCGTCCCGATGCCGCCGATCACGACGGCGAAGAACATCAGCGGGATCCAGCTCATCCCGAACGCCGCGTCGGGGCTGATCTGCAGCTGGGCCAGGAAGTAGAGCGCGCCGGCCAACCCGGCGCCGAGCGCGGCGATGACGTAGATCGCCCGAGTCGTGCGGCGCACGTCGACCCCGGCGCTGGCCGACGCGCGCTCGCTGTCGCGGATCGCGGTCAGCGCTAAGCCCAGCCGCGAACGGATCAGCGCGTAGACGCCGACGACCGCCGCGACACCCAGCGCGACCGCCATCTCGTACGTGACCAGCTCGCGGGTCGCGCGCGGGATCCCCTCGAGCGCGGTCAGGCTTTCCCCCGATCCGCCGCCGAAGAGCCGCACGTTGGCCAACACTAAGCGATAGCTCTCCGCGACAGCCCAGGTCCCGACTGCGAAGTACGCACCCTTGAGCCGGAACACGACGAAGGACGTCGGCACCGCCAGCAGCGCCGCCACGATCCCGGCCAGCGGCACGGCCAAGAACGGGTTTACGCCGAGGTGGTTCGCCAACGCGACCAGCGCATAGCCACCCAAGCCGATGTACGCCTGCTGGCCGATCGAGACGATCCCGCCGTAGCCGGCCAGAAAGTTCCACATCTGCGCCATCATCAACACGCAGGCGAACTCGACCACCAACCGCAGCCCCTCCGAGCTGCCGTACCACGGCAGCGCGATCAGAGCGATCAGCAACGGGACGCCGGCGAACGCTACCAAACGCGCGCCGCCGGCGCCGCGGCGCACGGTGAAGCGGCTCACGACGGCCGGCGAGACGCTCACGCGACGGACGATCGGGGGATCAGGCCGCTCGGCCGCAGCACGAGCACGGCCAAGAACACGAGGTGGCCAAGCAGGATCCCCCAGCCGGGGTCGAGCGCGAAGCCGATCGCCTGCGCGACGCCCAGCACGATTCCACCCAAGAACGTCCCCCAGAACGAGCCGAGCCCACCGATCACGACGGCCTCGAACGCATAGAGCAGGAAGTTCGGACCGATGTCGGGCGTGAACTCGAACTTGATCCCCATGAACAGCGCCGCGACCGCGACGACGCCCAGCGCGATCGCGGTCGCGTAGCCGTACAGGCGCAAGTCGTCGACGCCCATCAGGTTGGCGGTCTCGCGGTCGTCGGAGGCGGCGCGGAACGCAATCCCCAGGCGCGTATGGTTGAAGATCCACTCGAGCAGCGCGGTCGCCGCCAGCGCCGTCAGCAAGGTGATCAGCGGCAGCCACCCGATCGCCAGACCGCCGGGGAGCGAGATGCTTGCCGTCTCGATCCCGCCGACCTTGAGCGAGCGCGAGTCGGCCGACGTCGTCTGCAACAGCACGTTCTGGATGACGACCGAGATCCCGTAAGTCACGACCAACGGTACCAGCAGGTCGCGGCCGAGGGTGCGGTTGAGGATCGTGCGCTGCAGGACGTAGCCGAAGAGCATGAAGACGACGATCACCAGCGGCAGCACGACGAACGGGCTGCGATGCATCGCGCCGGAGATCCCGAGCGCCAGATAGGCGCCCAGCACGATGAAGTCGCCGTGCGCGATGTTGATCAGCTTCATCACGCCGTAGATCACCGCCAGCCCGAGCGCGAAGAGCGCGAACAGGCCGCCGAGCAGGATCCCTTGGACGATCGTATCGACCCAGCCCATCGCGATCAGACTCCGAAGTACGCGTGAGAGATCGCCTCGCGTTGCAGCTCGCGCGACCGGCCACTCAGCGTGACCCGCCCGTGCAAGAGGCAGACGATGCGCTCGGTGGTCGAGCGCGCCAGCTCGACGTCCTGTTCGACCAGCACGACGGCCTGGCCGGCGGCGCAGACCTGCTCGAGCGCGGCGTAGACCTGCTTGACGACCGCCGGCGCGAGCCCCAGCGAGATCTCGTCGCAGAGCAAGAGGCGCGGATTCGCCATCAGCGCGCGACCGATCGCGCACATCTGCTGCTGGCCGCCGGAGAGCGCGGTCGCGGACGCGTTGCGCTTTTCGCGCAGCATCGGGAACAACTCGTAGACGCGCTCGAGCGTCCAGGGACCGTGGCGGTCGCCGAGCCCGCCGGCGCGCAAGTTTTCCTCGACGGTGAGGCTCGGGAAGAGCCGCCGTCCCTCGGGGACCAGCGCGATCCCGAGCCGAGCGACCTCGGCCGCCGGGACGTCGCCGATCGGCCGGCCGTCAAAGACGATCGCATCGCGGGTCGAGCGCAGCGTCCCGGCGATGCTGCGCAACAAGGTCGACTTGCCGGCGCCGTTCGCCCCGACCAGCGCGACACGCTCGCCGTCGTCGATCTCGAAGTCGACGCCGAAGAGCGCCTGGAAGTCGCCGTAGAAGGCGGTCAGCCCGCGCACCTGCAACATCACGCCTCGATCCCCAAGTACAGCCGGCGCACCTCGGGCCGGTCGAGGACCGCGCGCGGCTCGCCCTCGGCGAAGGTGCGGCCGTCGGCCATCACGATCAGCCGGGTCGCAACCGCGAAGAGCGCATGCACGACGTGCTCGATCCAGACGATCGCGACGCCCGCCGCGGCGATCTCGCGCACCAGCGCGACGACCTCGTGCGCCTCGGCCTCGGTCAGCCCACCGGCGATCTCGTCGAGCAGCAACAGGCGCGGTTCGGTCGCCAGCGCGCGCGCCAGCTCGAGCCGCTTACGGTCGAGCAAGGGTAACGATCCCGCCGCGCGGTTCGCTTTGGGTAACAACTGGGTGGCGCGCAGCGCCTCGACCGCCAACGCCTCGGCGTCGCGCGCGCCGCGCCGCGCGCCGAAGGTCGCGGCGACGAGCGCGTTCTCGAAGACGGTCAGCTTGAGGAACGGGTCAGCGATTTGGTACGTGCGGCCGATGCCCAAGCGCGCACGTTCGGCCGGTCCGAGGCGCGTGACGTCGCGGCCGGCGAACGCGATCGTCCCTGCGTCGGCGGCGTAGTCGCCGCCGAGCAGGTTGAACAAGGTGGTCTTCCCGGCGCCGTTGGGACCGATGATCCCGAGCGCCTCGCCGGGTGCGACCGCGAGCGAGACGTCGTCGACGACGCGCAGCGCGCCAAACCATTTGGCCAGGCCGCGCGCCGCGACGAGCTCCTGCACTAGGCGAGGGCCTTGACCTTCCCTTGCAGCGGGACCTCCGTCGCCAGCGCGTTCTCGACGATGACCAGTTCGTAGGGGTACGTCTTGCCGTGCTCCCACTGACCGCCGACGAGCGGGGTCTTCGCGACGTTCTTCACCGGACCGTGGCCCCAGCGCACCGGGCCGACGACGGTCTCGACGCTAGCCGACGCGATCGCATCGCGGATCGATTCTTTCTTGTCGATATCCTGCGTGTGCGCGAGGACGTGGGCCGCGACCTCGAACAGCGCGTGCGAGAAGCCCAGCGGCTGTGTCCACTGCTTCCCGCTCGCCGCGGTGTAGGCCGCCGCGAGCTGCGCTGCCGACTGCCCGGTCAGCGAGGAGCGGAAGGGGTGGTTCGGCGACCACCAGACCTCGCTGGTCAATCCGTTACCGATCGGACCGAGCGCGTCGATCGTGCTCGGGAAGAGCAGCGCCTTGCCGATCGAAGCGATGCGCGGGCGATAACCCTGCTGATGTGCCTGCGTCCAGAAGTTCTTGAAGTCAGGCGGAATCGGGACGCCGGTGAGCACCTGGCAATCCGCCTTCTTGAAGGCGGCGATCTGCGCGGAGTAGTCGGCGGTGAGATCCTGATAATGGCCGGGATCGTTCATCGTGTAGCCGGCCTTGGCGAGCACCGGCGGAAAACCGTGGACGGGATCGGCCCACGCGTTGCCGTCGCCGTCGTTGGGAAACAGCCCACCGACCTGCTTGTTCGTCGCGACCTGGTTCCACATCCCGAGGAAAACGGATTCAACGTCCTCGAGACCCCAGAAAAAATGGTAGGTCCACTCGAAGCCCTTCGCCGGATCGCCGTGACGCGGGAAGAACCACGCCTGCCACGGCGTCACCGTCGAGATGCACGGTACGCCGTTCAGCTCGCACTGATCGGAGACCGGGTTCGTCGTCTCAGGCGTCGAGGAGACGACCATCAAGTCGACCTTGTTCTGCAGGATCAATTGCGAGGCGACTTCGCCGGCGCGGTTGGCCGACGACTGGCTATCCTTGAGGACGACCTCGACGGGATACTTCGTCCCGCCGATCGTGATGCCGCCGGCGAGCCGGCTGCGCAGCGTCCCGAGCACGTAGGTGTCGGCCTCGCCGAACGCGGCCAGTGGACCGGTCTGCGGCGAGACGAAACCGATCGTGATCGTGCGCGACGCGGCGCGGGCCGGGGTGCGGACGCCGACGGTCGCGGCCGCGCCGGCGGCGGCGGTCAGTCCGAGCATCCGGCGGCGGGTCATTTCGGGCGAGCTTCCCATCGTGGTGCCTCCTTTCGGGTAGTGGGTGTTACGCGCTGACGAGTCCGCCGTCGAACGCGCGCGCCAGGAGCGCACGGATCGCGTCGCGCTCGATCGGGCGCGGGTTGGGGTACGGTGCGGCGGCGGCTAAATCGGCCGCGCGGTCTAGGCCATCGGCCGGGAAACCCAGCTCGCGTAGGGTCTCGGTCACACCCAACCGGTGCGCGAGATCGGCTAAGCCCTGCGGCGCCTGCGCGACGCCGAGGGCGCGCGCGATCCGCGCCATCGCTTCGGGCGCGGCCTGCGCGTTATAGGCGGCGGCGTGCGGCAGCACGACCGCGTGCGTGCGCGCGTGCGGCAGATCGAACGCGCCGCCGAGCGTGTGACACAACTTGTGGTGAAGCGCCATCGAGACCGAACCGAGCGCGATCCCGGCCAGCCATGCGCCGTACAGCGACGTCGCGCGCGCGTCGACGTCGTCGGGCGCGGCGACCACGCGCGGCAACCCTTCAGCCAGCGCGCGAATGCTCTCCTCCGCGATCAGCGAGACGACCGGATTCGCGTCGACCGCGTAGAGCGCTTCGACCGAGTGCGCCAGCGCGTTGATCCCGCTCGCCGCCGAGACGTCCGGCGGCAGCGAGAGCGTCAGCAGCGGATCGTACACCACGATCGACGGCCGCACGCGCACGTCGCGTCCGGTCGTCTTGACGCCGTGCTCGGTCAGCCCGTAGATCGGCGTCATCTCCGAGCCCGCGTAGGTCGTCGGCAGCGCGACGATCGGCAGGCCGGTCGTCAGCGCGACCGCCTTCGCCAGGCCGGTCGTCGAGCCGCCGCCGAGCGCGACCAAACCGTCGACGCCGAGCTCCGCGACCACGGCGCGCGCGCGCTCGGCGAACGCGACCGGGACGTGCTCGCGCACCTCGCCGAACGTCCCGGCGACGCGCGGGCCGAGGACGGCGAGCACCTCGGGCAGCTGCGGGTGCGCCGGCTGCGCCTCGGCGACCAGCAGCACGCGGCGCAGCCCGGCGCGGTCGAGCTCGTCGGGGAGTCGAGCCAGCGCGCCGGCGGCGAAGACGACCCGCACCGGCGCCGTCTCGTGGACGAAGCCGCGTGCGAGCGCGCCGCCGTCAGCGCGGATAGAAGGGCGGGATCCGTGCATCGACGTTGACCCAGACGGACTTCGGTTCGGTGTACTGGCGCATCGCCTCGAACCCCATCTCGCGCCCCTGACCCGACGCGCCGACGCCACCGAACGGCGAGCCCGGACTGACCCGCTTGTAGGCGTTGATCCAGACCATCCCCGAGCGCACGTCGCGAGCGAAGCGGTGCGCGCGAGAGAGATCGCGCGTCCACAGCCCGCTGCCTAACCCGTACTCGGTCGCGTTGGCGAGCGCCAGCGCCTCGTCGTCGGTGCGAAAGCGCGCGACGGTGACGAACGGCCCGAAGACCTCTTCGCGCGCGACGCGCGCCCCGGCGCCGGCGGCGACGATCGTCGGCTCGACGTAGAAGCCGTCGGCGAGCGCCGGATCCGCCGGCGCGCGGCCGCCCTGCAAGATCGTGCCGCCCTCCTCGGTCGCGATGCGGCAGTAGGCCAGCACGCGGTCGCGGTGAACGGCCGAGGTCAACGGCCCCATCTCGGTCTGCTCGTCGAGCGGGTTGCCGAGCCGAATCGACTTCGCGAGCGCGCTGAAGCGCGCCAAGAACTCGTCGGCGATCGCTTCGTGCAGGATCAACCGCGAGCCGGCGATGCAGGCCTGACCCTGGTTGTGAAAGATCGCGAAGGCGGAGCCGCCGATCGCGGCGTCGAGGTCGGCGTCGTCGAAGACGACGTTGGCGCCCTTGCCGCCCAGCTCGAGGCCGATGCGTTTGAGGCCCGCCGATGCACCGGCCATCACGCGGCGCCCGACCGCGGTCGAGCCGGTGAACGAGATCTTGCGCACGTCGGGATGGTCGACCAACCGTTGTCCGGCCTCGTCGCCGAAGCCCGGCACGACGTTGATCACGCCGGCCGGGAAGCCGACCTCGGCGGTCAGCTCGGCGAGTCGGAGCGTCGAGAGCGGCGTCAGCTCGGAGGGCTTGAGGACGACGGTGTTGCCCGCCGCCAGCGCCGGCCCCATCTTCCAGCTGGTGAACATGATCGGGAAGTTCCACGGGCAGATCTGCCCGACGACGCCGATCGGTTCATGCGTGACGTAGTTGAGGAAGCCCGCCTCGACCGGGACGACCGTCCCTTCGAATTTGTCGGCCATCCCGCCGAAGTAGCGATACGTCGCCGCGGTGCGCGGCACGTCGAGCCGGCGCGTATCGCGGATCGGATGTCCGGTGTCGCGCGTCTCCAGCTCGGCCAGCTCGTCGGCGTGCGCCTCGATCGCGTCCGCGAGCGCCAGCAGCAACCGCCCACGCTCGGCCGCGCTGCGCCGGCTCCAGGCCGGAAAGGCCGCCGCGGCCGCGACGACGGCCCGATCGATGTCGGCGGCGCCGCCCAGCGCGATCGACGCGAGCGTCGTGCCGTCGTGCGGATCGATCACCGGCAGCGTGCGGCCGTCGAGCGCGTCGACGAACTGCCCACCGATGAACAGGCCGGTGCGCGGCCCGGCGACCGTCGCCGGGCCGTTCACCTGCGTCACGGGTGCGTCAGAACTCCGCCGGGAACGGTTTGAGCTT
>Ga0302324_100014293_pt1 | contig 16020 bp, 12 predicted proteins | sample Palsa_T0_1_FD_201949 | JGI IMG/M metagenome (GOLD analysis project Ga0302324, IMG submission 201949) | Peat permafrost microbial communities from Stordalen Mire near Abisko, Sweden - Palsa_T0_1 | ecosystem: Environmental > Terrestrial > Soil > Palsa > Peat permafrost | place: Sweden: Abisko...
GATCCGGCGTCAAGCTTTGGGATTGTGCGATCGGGGACGGCTCGAATGGGCACGTCGGGACGACACTACTGCACCGACCCGAGAAGGAGTACGCTGCCTTCAACGTTCGATGAAAAACATGTGCCATTCGCCCACCTGGAAAGCAATGCGATGAAGTCGAGAACCATAATTACGGCGGTGATCGTCGCTATCTTCACCGTTACTGCAACATCGGCCTTCTCAGCCACTTCAACGAACTTCTACGTTGTGGCGCACGAGGACGATTGGCAGTTGTTCATGGGGATCAATGCTGCACTCGATGTTCCCGGCTTGGACAGCAAGACCGTCTTCGTACACACCACGGCCGGGGACGCAGGCCTGGGTACGGGTACCGGTGGGACACCCATGCCTTACTATCTCGCCAGAGAAAATGAGGCGTTTAGCGCAATTCGGTTCCTTGCCAACCTTGGTGTCGTCGGTGCAGGTCCCAGCGGTGCGGTCGGTACCATCACGATCAATGGCAAAAACTTGCACCGCGTTGCGTACAAGAACACGGTTGCCTACTTCCTGCGCCTGCCGGATGGTAATGTGAACGGAGGAATGGGTTATCCCTCGACCGGCAACCAAAGCCTGCTCCTGCTCGAGTCGGGCACCATTGCGAAAATATCCGCCATCGATGGATCAGCGGTCTATTTTAGTTGGTCGGACTTAGTCGAGACGCTTCGCGGCATCCTCCTTTATGAAGCGCATGGATCGCCCGTCGTTTGGGTCAATATCCCCGAAACCAATACATCGATCAATCCCAGTGACCACCCGGACCACATTTATACGGGCATCGCCATGCAGGATGCGATCGCACCGCTCCCGTGTGTCAACGCCGCCCTTTTCACCGGCTACTTCTCCGCCACCCTTCCGATCAATCTTCCCGCCAGCGAGGTGACGCTACAGACCGGGCTTTGGGCAGTCACGACGGCCGCGCTGACGGATAGCTACCAGCTCAGCACGTGGGACGCGGGCCACAATGGCTTCTTAGGACGAGAGTACTTTCGAGTCCTTGGCGGCACCGGTGCATGCGCGTTCTGAACTCAATCAGGGACATTCGATGAGTCTGCGAAATGTTCGCTTCTCCTCAGATGATCGCCGTAAATAGCATGACCGCGCCCGATACCAACATCAATCCATCCATCAAAAGTCGGAACCGGTCTGCTTCCAACTTCAGTACGAAGCGCTTGGCGAGAAAAGCACCACCCATTAGTGACGAGCCGGTAATCAGCCCCTCAACGAAAATATCGGCTGGCAGGGCACCAAAGGTACGGAACACCAGGGCTTTGCTGATATACACCGCGAGCGAGCTGGCAGCTTCAGTCGCAAGAAACGCCCCCTTGACCAAGCCGTAACTCAGAAAAATGGGAACCGTAAGCGGCCCGGTCGAAACCACGATGCCTGTCAGGTAGCCCACCAGCAAACCGATCACGGAGAGGTGCCAGAGTCGAAGCTTGACATCGCGTGATGCCAACCAGCGGCGCGCGGGAATCATGGCAATAAAGAAGGCCCCGAGCGCGCCGTCGATAATTCGCGGCGGCAATACCAGCAACGTTCTGGCGCCCAACGCGGCGCCGGGAACGCCGGTGACCGAATAGGCCGCACAGGCACGCCAGTTCACGTCGCGCCACCAGGCGAGGATGCGCGAGAGGTTGGCCATGATCGCGGCGATTGCCATGATAGGAACTGCTTGCCGCGGGCCGAATACGACCACAAGAACCGGCATCAACATAATCGAAGACCCGAAACCGACAATCCCACCAAGCGTGCCGGCGACAAGGCCAACCAAAAGAATGAGAAGGTAACTCACGCTGCTATTTTCCCGAACCTAAGGGCCTGATCCAACGGTAACCGATTCAGTGCGGCCAGGAGCCGTCATGTTCCGGCGGGGATAAGATAGGGTGTCCGGGGGCGCGATTCTGCTCGGGCGGCGGTATCCTTATGAGCGGGTATGGCGCCCGTACCATCGGTCGGACCTCGTGAATCGTTGGTGGCGAATACGAACCAGTAACAGACCGGTTAACCGGCAATCTTGATGTAGACGTGGGGAATCCAGTTGCGTTTCCTTCGCGCGAGACGGGATTCTTTCCCTTCATCATCGAAGCTTGCCGATGCGCGACGGAAGAGGGATTGATCAACGTTGTCGAACGCGTTGACGTTAACAACCGCATAAAGATGATCGTCAATGCGACTGGTGACGAACGGCACAATGCCGCAGCGGGAGCAAGTGTGGAACTCCGCGGTACGGGTGCCGAATTCGTAACGGGATACTAGCGTCGGGTCTTTGACAACCACAGCCAACGCCCCACTGGGATTGGAGGTCCATACGCCACCGTGCTTGGTACAAAATGAACAGGTGCAAGCGCGGATCGGGATTTCAGCGGGTTCTGGCTCCCAGGTAAGGGAGAAGGAAATGTTCCCGCAATGGCATTTACCGTGGATCAACATGGCTGTGCATCCCGTTGTTATGGCAACTGATGTGGTTAACCGGGCAACTCAGCGGACGCGCGGCCTCGGCGCCATAATGAGCATCACCCAACACGCCAATCGCGGCAACCTGGAGGATTATAAAGCTGAGTCCATAGCGGACCCGAAGCAACCGCACCTGCTTCGGGTCGAGATGCCATATGGACAAAGCGGTTGAGGTGCTCACGCCGCGCTTGAGGGCTGCGCGATGACGGGATTCGTCACGGGCTCAATCGACGCCGACAAGCAACATGTGGACAGGATTTTTCGTGGAGTAGAACGTCATGGACATGGACGTCAGGGGAAAGCGCGTCGTCGTCGCTGGCGGCAGCCGTGGCATCGGGCGCTCGATTGCACTCGCCTTCGCCGCTGCGGGGGCGCACGTCTCGATCTGTGCGCGAGGTGCGCAGTCGCTCGAGGCGACTCGGGATGAGCTCACCGCGTTCGGCGGGGTAACGCACGCCGCGACCTGTGACCTCTCCGATGAGGCCGCAATAGCACGATACGTACCGGAGGCGGCGGCCGCGCTGAGCGGCATTGACGTGCTGGTAAACAACGCAACCGGTTACGGCATGTCGGACGACGAAGCGAGTTGGGGAGCGAGCCTGTCTGTGGACCTGCTTGCCGTGGTGCGCGCGTCGCGCGTGGCGCTGCCATTTCTCGAGGCAGGAGACGGCGGCACCATCATCAATATCGCCTCCGGCTCGGGGCTCAATCCGTCCGTTCGCGCCCCGGCATACGGGGCCGCCAAGGCTGCGGTGATCCACTTCACGCGCACGCAGGCGGCCGCCTTGGCGATGAAGGGCATTCGTGTGAATTGCGTCGCGCCCGGTTCGATTGAGTTTCCGGGTGGAGTCTGGGATCAGCACAAGGTTGACCAGCCCTCGCTCTACGCAAGCGTGCTGGCCTCGATGCCCGCCAAGCGTCTTGGGCGCCCCGAGGAAGTTGCCAATGTCGTGCTTTTCCTCGCCTCGCCGTTGGCAAGCTGGGTCACTGCGCAGATCATTGGCGTCAACGGCGGCCAGGGATTCGCCAAGTAGGCAGCGGCCCGAGCGCAAGCAATCTTAGCAATGGCGCAGGTTGACCTACATCCATCAAACCTCAATACTCGCGCTAAATGAATCAAATTCATTTGCTCGACCTCCGAACAAGGCACTATGGGACTGCGGGACACAATCTTGCATGACCTTCTTTTCCGCAATGCACTGATATTCGACGGAACGGGCAATGCACCGTCGATTGGTGACATTGCAATCGCTGACGGCCGTATCGCGGCGATGGGCCACGCCCTCGATGCACCCGCGCGCAAGGTGGTTGCCGCCGATGGTCTCGCGCTGATGCCAGGCATCATCGATAGTCACACACACTTCGATGCCCAGATTACCTGGGACCCTTGGCTCCGACCGTCGCCGGCACTGGGGGTGACGACGGCGGTGATCGGTAATTGCGGATTCACCATTGCGCCATGCAAGCCGCAGGACCGCGACATCACCATGCGCAATTTAACGCAGGTCGAGGGCATGTCGCTGGACGTGCTGCGGCAAGGCATCGCGTGGGATTTCGAAACATTTCCCGAGTACATGGCGCAACGTCGGCGCATGGGGAGCGCAGTCAACGTTGCGGCTTATGTCGGCCACAGTAGCGTTCGTACCTATGTAATGGGAAGCGACGCATCGAGGCGCGTGGCCACCGACGCCGAGATAGCGCAGATGCAGACAATAGTTCGAGAGGCGATGCAGGCGGGTGCAGTGGGTTTTGCAAGCAGCACATCCCCCGCCCATAACGGCGACGGCGGACTGCCAATGCCTTCACGTCTGGCCGACGATCGCGAAATGCGGGCGCTCGTCATGGCGATGAGCGAGTGCGGTTGCGGGGTTTACATGTTGACCAAAGGTGGACATACGCCGGTGCCGTTTCTCGAATCGCTGGCAGCCGACAGCGGCCGACCGGTCATGATCGCTGCGCTGCTGCACAACAGCACCAATCCGCAAGCCGTGTTCGACGATCTTGACGCGATTGCTGCCGCGAACTCTCGTGGCCATCCGCTCATCGGGCAGGTGTCCTGTTGCCCGCTGACGATGGACTTCACGATGCAGTCACCATATCCGGTCGAGGGTCTCAAGAGTTGGAGGCCCGCGCTCGGCCTGCACGGAGATGCGTTGGTTACGTTGCTTGGTAGTCCGGTGTTTCGCGACAGTGTCCGAGCGGAGCTGGCCACGACGACCACGTTTCGGCTTTTCAATGGCGAGTGGGACAAAGTCCAAGTCGTGGAGACTTCGATCTCGGCCCACGCACGCTACGAACAGCAAACCATCGCGGACATCGCCCGCATCGAGGGCCGTGACCCTCTCGACGTGATGCTCGATCTGGCGGTTGAAGAGGACTTGCAAACCGTCTTCACCGCGGAGCTGCTTAACTCGGATGAAGAAGCCGTTCGTCGAATGCTCAGCCATCCGAACAGCATTGTCAGTCTCAGTGACGCCGGCGCGCACCTGACATTCTTCAACGATGCGGCCTTCGGCCTGCACCTGCTTGGCCACTGGGCGAGAGAACTCGCTTCCATGTCGATGAGCGAAGCTGTGCGCCGACTCACCAGCCGGCCAGCGCAAGTCTTCGGGATACGTGAGCGCGGCGTGATCCGTCAAGGCTACGCCGCCGACCTGCTGCTATTCGATCCAGAGACCGTAGCACGCGGCCCCAAGCGCCGAGTGTTCGACTTGCCCGGCGGGGCGCCGCGGTTGACGACCGATGCGGTGGGCGTCCGTGGCGTGTGGGTCAACGGACAGATGGTTGCCAATGCGGACGGGCTGCTGGAATCGGCGCCGCTTGCGGGGAAGCTGCTGACGAGTTTTTCGGCATGATCAATCGATATCGAGTAGGCTGTCCACGCTAGGAAAAGCGATCGGTCGCGTCGGTGATGGCACCATGCGCTCGTCCACATAGCCAATAGCCGCCCGCTGTGGCACCCCTCCGCCGACAAATAGGCGCATTGCGCCGCACCGAGGCCGCGCAAGCCCGTCCGGTCTCGTCAGTCAAAGCGGGAGAGTTCAATTCCGGTCTTTGAACGATAACGCCGCTTGGAACCACAGCATGAACCTTCGCCCAAACCTTTTGTGTAGCCTGGCATCATTATTCTTGCTCGTTTTGCCGCTGACGGCGCGCGCGCAAGGTGACCCTAATCGCGGCGCCATGCTGTATGTCTCCTACCAGTGCACGAGTTGCCACAACCACCCCATCCCTCCGGACCGGCCGATGGAGATAGGCTCGACGGCGCAGGGGCTTCTCAACTCGATCTTATTTCGCTCCAACGGTTTGATGGGTACGTTATATGGCAGCACCCTTGCACAGAATCCGACCGACCTCGCGGATCTCGCAGCGTATATAGCGCTTACAGCCGAACCACCGCCTACGCCCCCTGACCTCAATCAACATGGACTGACCGGATCATGGTACGAACAGGCAACCGGCGGACAGGGAATCGAAGTCGAGATATTTGCCGATCCATCGACTGGATCGGGTTCGACCTTTGTGAGCTGGTTCACTTTCGATACTGCCATCGGTGGAGCGGACCATCAGCGCTGGTATACGGCACAGGGACCGGTGGTGACCGGACAGCCCTACGCGTCGCTGATGATCTATCAGAACACCGACGGTAACTTCAATGCGCCGCCGGCCACCACGGCCACGCCGGTCGGGACCGCGACGTTGAGTTTCAGCACCTGCACCAGTGGTCAATTTTTGTACAGCTTCACCGACGGTACGGGCCGCGTCGGGAACATCGCGTTGACGCGCTTGACAGCGAACGTGACGTGCTCGACCGCCGCGCCGTATCCGACTAACGCGGACTTCGCTCTTTCCGGGAACTGGTACGGTGGTCCTGCGACGGGGGGGCAGGGCTTCACGGTCGAAGTCAATCCGATTACCTCCTATCTCTTCGCAGCCTGGTATACCTACGAACCAATGGGCGCCGCCGCGGGGGCGAGCGGGCAACGCTGGTATACGGCGCAAGCCCCCTCCTTTACAGCGGGCATGCGTTCGATTCCCGTGACGATCTACGAGACCACCGGTGGCATATTCGATGCGCCGATCCCGCCGCCCGGGCCGCCAACCGTGCCCGTAGGGAGCGGAACACTCGCATTCCAGAGTTGTACGATCGCGACCTTCAACTACACATTTACTGGTGGAACGAGCAGTGGCCTGTCGGGAACCATTACCTTGAGCCGCGTCGGGCCGGTGCCCCCTGGCTGCACGTCATGAGCAGGGGCTGTCAATTGGCGCTATCAATCAACTTACGCGGGAAGCGCAAAAGGGCGCGAGATTGTCGTGTGGCAGCAACGGTGGCCTTGGTATAGCGCCCATGCGTGGCCTGCCCCCGGTTCCGCCAATATCTTTAGGGGTTCCCTGCGCATGGCTTGCGGCGGCGTCGAGGCGAACGTGAGCGCCGCGGTCACCGGTTCTTCTTAGCGACCCAGATCTCCTCGCTCGCCCACTTGCGGGCCCAGTCGACGGAGCCGGGGTAGTAGGAATGGTCGACCGCGTCGTCTGGTGGGTAGAGCTCAACAAGGTCGACGACATCGAAACCCGTACGGCGGAGGAGGCGAAATAGTTCGCCGTGCGGCAGCTGCCATTCCACGCCAACCTCACCGGGCCACTCGAGGCGCCCGAGCCCGCGCTGCGGTCTGAGGAGCGTTTCGGCTGGTGGGCCTTCGTCTGGCGCACAGAGGATCGAGAGCGGGCTGTTACGGAGGAACCATAGCCGGCCGCCGGGACGCAGCAGTCGATGGGCCTCCGGTATCCATAGATATGGGTCGCACCAGATGCTCGCGCCATACTCGGACACGGCGAGGTCGAAGCTATCGGACGCGAGCGGGACGTTCTCGGCGCTGGCCTCGACAAGCGGAAAGTCGATACCGAACTCCCGCTGGCAACGGCGAGCGGTGGCAAGCTGCGCCGGAGCCACGTCGACCCCGACGGGGCGCGCCCCGCGTCGTGCGAGCCACGCGGAGACATACGCAGTGCCACAGCCAAGCTCGACGACGTCCAGGCCGTTGACTTCACCAAGGGTATTGAGCGAAGCCTCGGATACGCCAAAGACTCCCCAGGTAATCTCCTCGGCGGCCCAGGCATGGCTCGCCCGCGAGTCCGTGAATTCGGCGTTGGATTTCGTCCACCTGGCGCGGTTGCGCTTCGCGTCGTCTGAGATCACGGTCATTGCTGGCCACTTCCCCAAGGCTCACGCCCCACGGCGCCTAAAGGGTCAGGAACGGAATTGTAATCGCGAGCCGAGGCTGCGCGGGTCAACTGTCGGTTGTTGGGCGAAGTGTGGAACGGCGCCTACGCTGAGGCGGCATTGAGAATTCGTGCGGTCGGGAACAATGGTCCAGCCCAACCTGCGAGCTAGAATGACCCTGGCTTGATATTTCGTGGCTGATGATCAACGGCATAATATGGACGCACCGAGCAACCCTTTGCGCCATGATTTCAGCATTGCACCTCTCAAAGGAGGTCGATTGGACATCGGATTTCGCGTCGCGATTGGCCTACTGACGTTTTTTTCGTGTGGTGTCATGGCGGTGGAGGGACTTGCTCCCACGCCGATTCGTCCGGTCATCGACACGTATTACGGCACGACGGTCACGGACCCTCGGCTGGTCGCACTGCCTGACTTTGCCGCAATCGGCGTTCGGCTTGTCCAGCGTGACGGCGTATCGCAAGTTGGCGCTGGCGGCGGCTCTGGTGTGGATTACGGCGTATCGGAGCGTCTTGAGCGATCGCGCATTGGACCTGGGTTGGCAGCCCCAGAGCATCGAGGGCGCGAGCGTCCTGGAAGCCCTCCAGACATCCCCCGCAGCGGCCGCCTCCCGCGTCTGGCATGCGCCCGACGGCGAACTATCCGAGATTCGGCGCATCCTGGCGACAGAAGCCTCCATCCGCAACGACGTCCACTTGGTGAAGTACACTCGCGCCTGTCTTGACATGGGGGCCTTCGATCCAGAGCACGTTCGGCTGTATCTGGCGGCCGCCGCGCACCTCTGCGCCGTCTGGATGACCGAGGCGCCGCGCGCGACAATTGCCGAGGAACTCCTCGTCGGCCGCATCACGCCCTGAAGCGCCGTAACCGCAGTCAATGTAGGCAATTGCACGGACCGTCGCTTTGCCATTGACTCCCAGCCATCGTCCGGCGCGACCGTGTAATCAATGGGATTGGCGCTAAGCAATTCAATTAAAATCGATTTATTGATACGCTCGGATCGGATAGTCCATGCGCTACTGGTTGATGAAGTCGGAACCGGACGAGGTCTCGATCGATGACCTCGCGAAGCTACCCCGAAAGACGACCGCCTGGTTCGGCGTGCGCAATTACCAGGCTCGAAACTTCATGCGCGATCAGATGCAGGTGGGCGACCTGGCCTTCTTCTACCACTCGAGCTGCCCCGAGCCAGGCATCGCCGGCATCGTGCGCGTGAGCAAGGCGGCGTATCCCGACGCCTCGCAATTCGAGCGCAAGAGTCCGTACTACGATGCGAAGGCAACGCGCGACGCGCCGCGCTGGTTCAACGTGGAAGTGACACTGGTCGCCAAGACTCGCCTCATCCCGCTCAGCGAGTTGCGCGAGCAACGTGAGCTGACCGGGATGCGCCTGCTTCAGCGGGGCAATCGCTTGTCGATCACGCCGGTCGACCCGCACGAGTGGACTTTCATCACCGAGACGATGTTGCGGCGGTAACGTGGAGTGGCAGCTGATCCCGGTGTTCGTCGCGATCGGCTGCGTCGTGGGCTTCCTGGCTGGACTGCTCGGCATCGGCGGCGCCATGACGATGATACCGGTGCTGACTGTCATCTTCGGGCGTGAACATTTTCCGCCGAATCACGTTGTCCACATGGCGATCGCAACCTCGCTGGCGACGATCGTTTTTACTTCAGTATCGAGCACGCGGGCACACGCGCAGCGCGGCGCGGTTCTATGGCACGTCGTGTGGGGTCTCACGCCGGGCATCCTGCTCGGATCGCTGGTCGGACCCCAGATCGTTGCAGGTATGTCGTCGGCGCTGCTGGCGGCGCTTTTCGGGCTGTTCACCGGAACGTCGGCGCTGCAGATGTTGCTCAACCGAAAGCCGAAAGCGACGCGCGATCTCCCGGGTCGGGGCGGCCTGTTCGCCGTCGGAGCCGTCATCGGGGTGCTATCGAGCATGGTGGGCGCCGGCGGCGGATTCCTGTCCGTGCCGTTCATGACCTGGTGCAACGTCCGCATCCATCAGGCGGTGGCAACGTCGGCCGCGCTTGGATTTCCGATCGCCGCGGCCGGAACCGTGGGTTACGTCCTTGCGGGCTTGAGGCATGAGGGCCTGCCACCCTACACAGTCGGCTACATCTACCTTCCTGCGCTCGCTGCAATCGTGGTCGCGAGCATGTTTCTAGCCCCGCTCGGTGTCAGGGTCGCGCACCGCTTGCCGATTGCCCAGCTGCGACGCATGTTTGCCGGCCTGCTCGTGGCGATATCCGCGTTCATGCTGTGGAAAGCCACGACTTACTGAACACCCACTTTGCACGTCATTACTGCGAATACCGATCTCGCAATAGGCTCTTTTGCACCTTGCCCATCGTGTTGCGTGGCAGTTCGGCGACGAAATGCACGCGCCTGGGCACCTTGAAACCGGCAATTTCGGCCTTGAGCGCGGCGATCAGAGCATCCTCCGCGAGCGCGTGGCCAGGGCGGGCGACGACGACGGCAGTGACTGCTTCCCCGAAATCAGCATCTGGGGTACCGATCACTGCCGATTCGAAGACGCCCGGCAACGCGTTGATCCACTCTTCGATCTCCGCCGGATAAACATTGAGGCCGCCGGTGATGATCAGGTCATTGGCGCGGCCAACGAGCTTCAAATAGCCATTGGGAAGCAATCCACCCATGTCGCCGGTGCGAAAATACCCATCGGCGCTAAAGCCCTCGCGCGTCTTGTCAGGCATGCGCCAGTAGCCGCGAAAGACATTGGGGCCCTTGACCTCGACTTCGCCGATTGCGCCGGTTTCGCAGGGCTGCTCGTTGGTATCGACGACGCGCACGGAGACACCTGGCAATGGCGGCCCCACCGTGCCCGCAATCCGCTCGCCGTCGAGCGGGTTCGCAGTATTCATCCCGGTCTCGGTCATACCGTAGCGCTCGAGAATCGCATGACCCGTGCGCGTGCGAAAGGCATTGAAGGTTTCAGGCAGCAGCGGTGCCGAACCCGAGACGAAAAGGCGAATGCTTCGGCAGGATGCTGCGCCGAATGTCGATTCAGCGAGGAGGCGCGTGTAGAACGTCGGCACGCCCATCATCACCGTCGCCTGCGCCAGTCTTGCGTTCGTCTCGCCGGCGTCGAACTTCGGCAGCCAGAGCATCCTGCTGCCGGAGAGCAGCACGCAGTGGCAGGCGACGAACAAGCCATGCACGTGATACACCGGCAGCGCATGGAGCAAGACATCGCCGCGCGTAAAGCCCCATTGTTCGACGAGCGTCAGCGCATTGCTAGCGAGGTTGCGATGCGAGAGCATCGCGCCCTTGGAGCGGCCGGTGGTGCCGGACGTATAGAGAATCGCGGCGAGGTCATCGGGCTTGGACACCACCGTGCCGAACTGGTCGGCCTGGATGTCGGCGCGATCGAGCAGTGTTCCCGTTGCATCGTCCAAGGTAAGTACCGTTGCCTGCGGCCTCAGCTGCGCGATGGCTTGCGCGGCATGGGTGCGGCAGACGATGACGGTCGGCTCGGCGTCGGCGAAAAAAAAGGCCAACTCGCCCTTCTGATACCCCGGGTTGAGCGGCAGGTACACCAGCCCCGCGCGCAGGCAGGCAAGATAGAGCGCGAGCGACTGGGGGCATTTGTCGGTTTGCACCGCCACACGGTCGCCGACACGGCATCCGCATTCGATCAGCGCGTGGGCCATGCGCGACGATGCCGCGTCGAGGTCGTCGTAATGGATCACCGGGCCTCCGGGCATGAGCACGCAAGGCTGTTCCATGTCCTCGGGGAAGTGATCGCGCAACAGCGCGTACAGGTTCGCGTTCATATCGGCGAGCGGCCAGCTACAATCGCAGGTTGGAACAATAAGCAGCCAGGAAGTCGGTCATGAGTTTGCCGTCCACCATGCGCTACGTCTTTGCGCGCGAACCCGGGCCGCCAGAAGTATTGGCGGTGGGGGAAACGCAGGTTCCGGCTCTCAAGCGGGCTGAGGTTTTGCTGCGTGTCGCCTACGCCGGCGTGAACCGGCCCGATTGCGTGCAACGCGCCGGGGGGTACCCGCCGCCCGCCGATGCCTCGCCCATCCTCGGCCTTGAAGTCTCGGGGACGATCGCTGCGCTGGGCGAGGGTGTCGAGCAGTGGCGCGTCGGCGATACCGCCTGCGCGCTCGTCCCGGGAGGCGGTTACGCGGAGTATTGCGCAACGCCGGCAGCCTATTGCCTGCCGTTGCCACGCGGCTTGTCGCTGCTCGAGGCAGCGAGTCTGCCGGAGAACTACTTTACCGTCTGGCACAACGTCATGGAGCGGGGTCGGCTGCGCGAGGGCGAAACCTTCCTCGTGCACGGGGGCTCCAGCGGGATCGGGCAAGCCGCGATACAGCTGGCGAAGGCGTTCGGGGCAACGGTCTTCACCACGGTCGGCAATGCGGCCAAGGTCGCGTTTTGCCGTGATCTTGGGGCCGACCACGTGATCGACTACCGGGAGCAGGACTTCGCGGCCGAGGTGGCCAACATCACTGCCAAGCGCGGCGTCGATCTGGTTCTTGACATGGTCGGCGGCGACTACATCGAAAGGAATCTCAAATGCCTGGCACTCGAGGGACGGCTGGTCATGATCGCTTTCCTGCACGGCAGCCGGGTGGAAGTCGACTGGCGCCACATCATGCTCAAACGCCTGACCGTCACCGGCTCGACGATGCGCGCGAGCCCCCACGAACGCAAGGCGGGAATCGCGCGGGCCCTGCGCGAGCGCGTCTGGCCGCTGTTCGAATCGGGCCAGTTGAAGCCAGTCATCTACCGCGTCTTGCCGCTTTCCGAAGCCGCGGCTGCGCACGCACTCATGGAATCGTCGCAGCACATCGGCAAGATCATGCTGGCGGTGAGCCCGGAGTAATCATTTCGGCTGGTCAAATCAAGCCCGCGCCGCGCGCCCATTTGTACTTGGCGCCGAGCACCGCGACCGGCGTCTCCGTCGAGTAGGGATAGGCGGGGATGCCGTGGTCAAACAAATATTCGGCCGCTTCTTCGACTTGAACGTCGCCCGCGAGCGATGCGACCACCGGCTTGTCGATGCCTTGGGCCCGCATCTCCTCGACAACTTCGGATACGAGCTTCGCGAACACCATCGGCGGGGTGATGATGGTATGCCAGTAGCCTAGGATGAGCGCGTGGATGCGCGGGTCCGTAAGCCCCAGGCGGATCGTGTTCTGATAGGTCTTCGGTGGCTCGCCACCGGTGATATCAACCGGGTTACCTGCCGCGCCGAAGGGTGGAATGAACTTGCGGAACGCCTGATCAAGGTCCGGCGGCATGGCCATCAGCGTAAGCCCGTTATCGACCACCGCGTCGGAGAGCAATACACCCGATCCGCCCGCCCCGGTAATGATGATCACATTCTCGCCCTTAGGGGTCGGCATGACAGGAATCGCGCGCGCAAATTCGAGCAGATCACGCAAGCTGCGGGCGCGAATGACACCACTCTGCTTGAACACGTCCTCGTAGATCTTGTCGTTGCCGGCCAGCGCGCCCGTATGCGAGCTCGCGGCCCTGGCCCCCATGGCGGTGCGGCCAGCCTTGAGCACGACCACCGGCTTTTTCTTCGAGACGCGTTTGGCCACTTCGGCAAAAGAGCGCCCGTCCTTCAGGTCTTCGCAATGTTGGGCAATGATCTGGGTGTTCTCGTCCTGCTCGAAGAAGGTAAGCAGATCGTCCTCATCGAGGTCGCACTTGTTGCCCAGACCGACGATTGCCGAGACACCCATCTTGGCGGAGCGCGAAAAGCCGATGATCGCCATGCCGATGCCGCCGGACTGCGAGGATAGCGCTGCCTTGCCCTTGACGTCGTACGCGGTGCAGAACGTCGCGCACAGGTTCTTGGGGGTGTAGTAAAAGCCGTAGATGTTGGGGCCCATCAACCGCACCCCATACTTGCGGCCGATCGCAACGATCTCGTTCTGACCCTCCACATTGCCGGTCTCTGCGAAGCCGGAGGGAATGAGCACCGCGCCGGGAATTTTTTTCTCACCGACCTCGATGAGCGCCTGGGCGACAAACTTGGCCGGTATGGCGAACACTGCGACATCGATTGGGCCGGGCACGTCCTTGACGCTCTTGAACGCCTTCTTGCCCATAATCTCGCTCGCGGACGGATTGATCGGGTAGATAGCACCCTGATAGCCGCCGTTGATGAGGTTTTTCATCACTGAATTGCCGATCTTTCCTTCCTCCGCCGAGGCGCCAATCACGGCGACGGCGTCCGGTTTCATGATCCGGTTCATCTGCCGGACAATGTCCTCCTGACTGGGCCGGTAACGCGCCGGCTGCGGGGCGAAGTCGACGACGATGCGCACGTCGGCAGCCGTGGCGCCGCTCTTGGTGGCGAATACCGGGTTCAGATCCATTTCGGCGATCTCGGGGAAATCCGCGATCAGCTGCGATACGTTCTGGATGATGCCGGCCAGCGCCTCGCGATCAACCGGATCAGCGCCGCGCACGCCCTTGAGAATGGCGGCGGCCGCGATGCCGTCCAGCATCGATAGCGCGTCCTCGCGCGAGGCCGGCGCCAGTCGAAACGTAATGTCCTTGAGCACCTCGACCAGTACGCCGCCGAGACCGAACGCGACAAGCTTGCCGAAGGACGGATCGGTCACCGCGCCGACGATGACTTCCTGGCCGCCGCTGAGCATCTGCTGCACCTGGACCCCCAGCAGATCGGCTTTCGGATCGTACTTCTTGGCGCTCGCCATGATGGCGGCGAAACCCTTCTGAGCCTCGTCGGCACTCTTCACGCCGACCAGCACGCCACCGGCCTCGGTCTTGTGCAGGATCTGTGGCGAGACGATCTTGAGTACCACCGGAAAGCCCATGCCGGAAGCGAGTTGCGCGGCCACGGCCGCGGATGTCGCCACGCCTTCCCTGGGTACTGCAATAGCGTACGCGTCGCAGACAAGTTTTCCCTCGGGTGCCGTCAGCGAAGTGCGTCCTTCCGCCTTGACCTTGTCCAGAATCCGCCGGACCGCGGTTTTGTCATTCGCCATGGTTTTCCTCAAATTCATGCGCGGCAGCGCGGGTTGCGCCGCCAATCATACGGTTCTGAGATTGCACTTCAGATAACTTTGTCGGCGCGCAGCGCCGCGACCGCTTCCTTGCTATAGCCCAACTCGTGCAGCACTTCGTCCGTGTGTTCGCCGAGCAACGGCGAGCGTGTCACGTCGGTCGGGCTGTCGGACATCTTGATCGGGTTGCCGACGGAAAGGTACTTGCCGCGCGTCGGATGATCGACTTCAACAACGGTCCCGGTCTTGCGCAGCGACGGTTCCTCCGCGATCTCCTTCATAGATAAAATCGGGCCGCAGGGAATGTCGCGCTTGTTGAGGATGTCCATGGCCTCAAACTTGTCCTTGGTCTTGGTCCATTCTTCGATCTGGCCGAAGATTTCCATCAGGTGCGGCAGGCGGGCTTTCGGGGTCGCGTACTTGGGATCGGTCAGCCACTCCTCACGCCCGATCACCTTGCATATTTCCCCCCACACGGGCGCCTGGGTGATGAAGTAGATGTAGGCGTTGGGGTCGGTTTCCCAGCCCTTGCACTTCAGGATCCATCCGGGCTGCCCGCCGCCCGACGCATTGCCGGCGCGCGGTACGGCGTCACTGAACTCGCCGTTCGGATACTGCGGGTACTCTTCCATTACTTTTGTCCTGGCAAGCCGCTGCTGGTCGCGAAGCTTCACCCGGCACAGGTTCAGGACGCCGTCCTGCATGGCAGCGAGCACGCGCTGGCCGCGCCCGGTGGTTTTGCGCTGATAGAGCGCCGCGACGATCCCGAGCGCGAGATGCAAGCCTGTTCCCGAGTCGCCGATCTGCGCCCCGGTCACCAGTGGCGGCCCGTCGTCGAACCCGGTCGTCGATGCCGACCCACCGGCGCACTGGGCGACATTCTCGTACACCTTGCAATCCTCGTACGGACCAGGGCCGAAACCCTTGACCGAGGCCACGATCATGCGCGGGTTGAGCGACTGGATGTGCTCCCACGTCAGGCCCATGCGATCGAGCGCGCCGGGCGCGAAATTCTCGACCAGCACATCGCAGTGCTTGACCAGCGATTCGAGCAGCGCTTTCCCCTTCGGGTGCTTCGCATCGACCGTGATCGAACGCTTGTTGTGGTTGAGCATCGTGAAATACAGGCTGTCGACGCCCGGTATGTCACGCAGCTGACCACGCGTGATGTCGCCCTCGCCGGCGCGTTCCACCTTGATGACATCGGCGCCGAGCCAGGCGAGAAGCTGCGTGCAGGTTGGTCCCGATTGCACGTGAGTG
>Ga0302324_100014296_pt1 | contig 16018 bp, 14 predicted proteins | sample Palsa_T0_1_FD_201949 | JGI IMG/M metagenome (GOLD analysis project Ga0302324, IMG submission 201949) | Peat permafrost microbial communities from Stordalen Mire near Abisko, Sweden - Palsa_T0_1 | ecosystem: Environmental > Terrestrial > Soil > Palsa > Peat permafrost | place: Sweden: Abisko...
TGGCTCCGGGTTGGCAGTTCCGCCTCGGGGTGGGGTATGAGGATACGGACATCAACCAGCCGGGCAACCTGGCCCTCTTCGGCGTTAATCCCGGCACGCGGGTGGCGGGCGTACCGGCCTTCACCGCCTCGGTGGGCACCGTGTACACGCACGCGCTGAGCGCCGACACGGACGGCTTCGTATCCGCCGACTACAGCTACCAGGGCGATGCGATCTCGCTGCTGATCGGCGGCGGCGGTGCTGAGCCCACCCGTCCAGGCTTCTCGCTGGTGAATATGCGCTTCGGTATCGATCGCGGTCAGAACGAGATTTCGCTCAACATCCACAACGTCTTCAACGCGAAGCCGAATCTGGGCGACATCGGTTATGTCGGCTATGCGCAGCTGAATGCCGCCGGAGGGGTGATCCCGCAGGCGGCCACGCTGCTGCCGCTCACCGCCACGCTGCAGTACACGCGCTCGTTCTAGGGAATAGGGCCGCAGCTCGCCGCGGGCGCTAGGCGCCCGCGGCCTGCTGCGTGCCGCCAAGGCCGGTCGCCCAGGCCTGCAGCAGCTGCAGCTGCAGGCGCAGCTGTACGATCTGCTTCTGCGCCGGCCAGTCACCGGGGTTGGCGACCGCGCTCGCCGTGAGGCCGTTGATGAACGTGACCAGCGAGCGCAGCACCTGCTCGCGCGTACCGGGCGGCCACTGTGGCCACTGCGGCCACGACTGCGCCAGACAGCGCTCGAACAGACGCATGTACTCGCGGTGCACCCAGGCATTGATGCGCTTCATGCGCTTGTCGGCGGTGACCTGCCCCCAGAAAGTGGTCCAGAACGCGCACTCGGTGCGGCGCTGCTCGTCGACCGGCAGCGCCTCGATCAGCAGCTCGAGCAGGTCCGGCCGCGTGCCCTGCTGCAGCGGGCGGCTGAGGCGCTCGTCGATGCGCCGCAGGATCAGCCGCAGCGCCGCGATGATGATGTCCTGCTTGCTCTCGAAGTAGTGCGCCAGCATCCCGGTGGTGTAGCCCGCCTCGCGGGCAATGCGCACCATGCTCGCCTGCTCGAAGCCGCGTTCGGCCACCACGCGGCAGGCGACGAGCGCGATCTCGTCCCGGCGCTGCGCGTGATCGACGATCTTGGGCATGGCGCGATGTTACCGGCAATCACAGCGCGGGCGCTGCGGCAGTGTCCGGATCCAGACCCACATCCGCGGCCGCAGCACGCCGCCGGTCGTACTCGAGGTCGACCGAGCGGTACAGAAGCAGATAGATGCCAGCGGATACCGGCAGCCCGATCAGCATGGCGATATCGGCCCCGCCGAGCGCACGCGCGATCTCGCCGGTGTACATCCCGGTGCTGAAGAACGGGATCATCGCCACGAACCCTCCGAGGTAGGCGATCAGCCCGCGCCAGTTCCAGCGACCGTACATACCGGCGGGATTGAAGATCTCGCGGATCGAGTAGTGACCCTTGCGTACCACGTAGAAGTCGATCAGGTTGATGGCCGTCCAGGGCGTGAAGAGATACAGCAGCACCGCGAGATAGTCCTCGAAGCGACCCATGAAGTTGGCAGACGAGGAGAGGGCGATCGCGCAGCTCGCCAGGAAGGCGGCCGCGAGGCTCGCAAGGCGCTTGCCGACGGTGCATCTGAGGGGCGAGACGGTGTCGGCCACGCTCAGCAGGGTGAGCGAGGCGCCGTAGAAATTCAGTGCCGATATGGTGACGAGCCCGAGCAGCGCGCTGAACAGCAGCACCTTGCCCAAGCCCGGCAGCACCACGTCCGCTGCGTGTTCCATCGCAGCGGCGACGTCGAGCCCGGGGGCTGCGGCTGCGGCGAGGGTGCCAACCAGCATCATCCAGGCACCGCCGATGAAGGCGCCGAGGTAGGTCCACCAGAACGACTCGCGTACCCCTACATCGCGCGGCAGGTAGCGCGAGTAGTCCGATACGTAGATCGACCAGCTGAGCTGGTAGGAGGCGGCGGCGAACAGCTGCGCGAGGAAGGGCACCGCGTGAAAGCCGCGCAAGTCCCACTGCCCCGCCGGCAGTCTAAGCAGGAACAGCGCCCCGACGGAGAACACCGACAGCACCGCGATCATCAGGTACGCAAAGCCGCGCTGCGCCTGGTGGATGCGGTCGTAGCCAACGGCGGCAAGCGACAGGGCCAGCAGCGCGAATGCCACCATCGCCACCGAGGAGGTCGGCGGTATGTGCGGGGTGAGCTGGTGCAGCGCCTGCGCGGCCAGCACCAGGTTGAAGGCGTTGTAGCCGACGTAGGCCACCATGGCTACGCCCCACACCAGCAGTGCTCCGGTGTAGCCGAACTGGGGCCGCGACTGGATCATCTGCGGCAGGCCGAGCTGCGGTCCCTGCGTGGAATGGAAGGCCATGAAGAAGGTGCCGAGCAGGCACCCGAGCACGACCGCGATCGCGCTCCACAGCACGTTGCCGCCGAGGGTAATGCCGAGCACCCCCACCGCGAGCGTCGCAAGGTGCGCATCGCCCGAGAACCAGACCGGCCACAGATGCCAGACCTTGCCGTGCCGCTCGGCGAGGGGCACGTAGTCGATCGAGCGCGTTTCGATGAACGTGCCGCTTCCCATGGACCTGAAGTGAGCTGCCTGTCGGGCTGTTTATATATTATGACGTCAACATTACTAATGCGAGGCCGCCGGCGGGCGCACCTCGTAGCCTGCCACCTTCGGCTCATCATCGAGGATCTGCGCCGGGAAGCCGCTGCCAAGCACCCGCACCCCGCAAGCCTCCTCCAGGCGCCGGATGATATTGGGCGAGAACTCGCGTTCCCCGTAGCGGCGCGCGCCGTCGCGGAAGATCTCCAGCACCAACGGGGCGAGCTCGAGCGGCACGTGCTGCGCTCGCCCCAAGGCCTCGAACAGCCCGACGTCCTTGATCACCAGGTCCATGGTGAAGTTGATGTCGCGGCTGCCGTTGAGGATCACCTGCGACTCGGTTTCGTGCACGAAGGAGTTGCCCGAGGAGATGCGGATGCCCTCGTAGGTCATGTTGAGATCGAGTCCCGCGACCTTGGCCACGGTGAGCGCCTCGGCCAGCGCCGCCAGATGCACCGTGCACAGGTAGTTGGTCAGCACTTTCAGCTGCGAGGCCGAGCCCAGCGCTCCGGTGTGCAGGATGCGCTGCCCGAGGATCGCCAGTATTGGCAGCGCGCGCTCGAAGGCCGCGCGCTCCCCGCCTGCGAAGATGGCGATGTTGCCGCTCGCGGCGCGGTGGCAGCCACCCGATACCGGACACTCGAGCGCGGTGGCACCGCGCGCCTCGACCAGCGCGGCGAGCCGGCGCACTTCGGCATGGTCGGTGGTACTCATCTCCAGCCAGATCTTGCCGGGTGCGAGGCCTGCGAGCACGCCCTCGGTGCCCTCCATCACTTCGGCGCAAACGGCGGGGGAGGGCAGGCAGGTGATGACCACATCGGAAGCTTCCGCGAGCCGGCGCGCAGAATCGGCAGCCCTGGCACCGCTGGCCACCAGCGCCGCGAGGCGCGAGGCGTCGAGGTCACGCACCGTAAGCTCGACCCCGTGCCGCTGCAGATTACGCGCCAGCTGGCTGCCGAGGTTGCCGAGGCCGATGAATCCAACGCGCAGCTCAGTCATCGCTTTCGGGCTCCAGTTGCCAGGTTGTCTGCATCAGCTTTGCGACGATCTCCGTGCGGATCACGACCTCGCGCTGCTGCGCGAGCAGCTGGCCTCTCACCCCGAGGACTTCGCGAGCGCGGGCGGCGCCACGAGGCTCATCGAGCGGTGCCACGCTACCGCACAGCGCGCTGCGGAGCGCGACTGTACCGCGATGCGCCAGCGCGCGCGCCGCCCGGGCGCTTAGTGCTGGGTCGCCTCGGTCGAAGGAGTGCTCGCGGCGGCCGCGGCCGACGGATGTGCCGTGGCCGCAGGCGATGACTGAGACGCCGCGCTCTTTGGCTGCGGCATGGGCTTCTGGAGCTTACAGTCGGGTCGGTAATCGCGCGTAGCGGCGCTCGGGTTGATGTAGAGCTCCTCGCAGGTCGTGGGCCCGCTCGCCGTATACAGCTTGTCGGCGCTGGTTCGCACCCAGCGCCGATCGACCCACAAGCGACCCGTGTCGTGGCCGCAGGCGGCATCGTTCGGCAACTGTAGCAGCCTGCCCGCGAAGCAGCCGACGACCGGCAGCGGGTGATTGTCGGGGCTCAAGCTCGCCCAGGGTACCGAGCACGCCTGTTTGGGGTGCGCGGGATCTCCCTTCAGCAGCGGCAGCGGCTGCCCGTGGGTGTTCGCCCCGGTGATCTGATTGTCGAGCGCCTGGCATATACCGTACTCGCGCGGCGCGCTCGGCTGATCGGCCGGCAGCCCGCACGGGATCGCCGCGCAGGTGAGCGCAGCCAAGATGCGTGTCTTCATTTTCTCCCGCCTCCGCCGGCCAGGCGCTCGCGGTACAGCTCGTCGATGCGCCGGCCGAACTCCAGGATCGCCGTATGGGCGACGAAAAAGCCGAAGGCCGCGAATGAAAAATACCCGAGCCAGTCCCCGGGCGGCAATCGCAGCCAGCGGTAACCGATCCACACCGCCAGCACGATGACTGCGAGCGATACCCCGATCGCGCCAAAATACAGCGCGATGCCGCGCATGCGCTCGCGGATCTCACCGTGGCCCGCGACCCGCAGCTCGACCCCGACGAGCGCCACGATGATCAATGCCACCGCAATCAGCTGCGGCTTGCGGTAGGCCGCCATGAGCAGCAGCAGCACGCTCGCGGTGAGGATCCATGCGTGGGTCGGATAGCGGGCGATGAATGGGGCGATCCAGCCGCGCGCGGCGTCGGAAAGACCAAAGGGACCCAGCTTTCCGGGACTTACCCAGTGCTGCCGCCACAGGAAGATCGCCGCCAGTAACCACAGCACCAGCAGATCGAAGCAGTAGTAGGGGAGCTTGGGCGTGCGGTACTCCTTGCGCACCTTCGGGTGCCCGTCGAACGCCACCAGGTTCTGCAGCGCGACGGCGTGGTAGTAGACCCCCGGCAGCAGTGTGTGCAAGGGCGTGGTGACCAGATCGCCGCTCCCGCGGATGTTGCCGCCGACCATCACAAAGGACCCCTTCACCAGGCCGAACAGCTTGTCGTTATCGAGCAAGGGATCCTCGTCCGGGTTCAAAAGCACCGAGGCGAAGAGCGTGGCCACCGGCGGACAGCGCGATTCGCGCGGCAAGGCTGGCTGGTTTAAGACCGCATTCATCGGGGAGGTCGTCGGGATGCACGAGACGCCCGACCAGCGCTGATTGAACGGATCGCCCCGGGGGGACCAGGCGAGCTCGAAGCCGGCGTTCGCGGGCCGGTTGGCGGTGAGTCGGGCGACACAGGCTTTAGGGGGACCGAAGGCGTCGCAGTACATCCGCACGGCTGCACTAGCGATGCCCGTGCCCGGCACGTCAGCCTCGGAGCGCTGCTCGAACGGATAGGTGCGGCTGACGAAATCGCTGTCATCGGCCCGTCGCTCTACTGACACGACGGTGATCACATCTGCCACCCTCAGCGCCTTGCCGCTCTCGTCCTTGCAGTCCGCCGCATCCATGTGCGCCAGGTCATCGCGGCGCGTGACGGCGAGGTAGAGCGGAATGGCTTGCTCGCGCAGCTGCGCCGCGACGGAAAGCAGATCGCAGACGCCCTCGTGCGGGGCCGGGTCGATCAGCAGGAAGTCGACCAGTATGCCGCGCGGCCTGAGCACCTCGAGCTCCGACAGCAGCTGGGCGTGGAACTCCATCGGCGCCGGCCAGCGCACGCCGCGCAGGTCGAGGGCGCGCTCATCGAGCATCACGACCACGACCTTCGGCTGCCCGTTGCCGGCGTTGGGCCCGGCAGCCGTCGCGCGCGGGTACAGCCACGCCTCGTCACCGAACCATGCGTACACCAGGTCCTGCGAGAAGCGCTTGCTCGGGGTGGCGGTGCCCGCGATATTGAAATTCAGGAAGAACAGCGCCACGGAGGCCAGCAGCAGGCTGTGCAGCGCGCCGTTCAGGAGGCGTGAGCGTGCCGTTGACGGCCCGCGCGTACCATTTCCGCTGCCGACAGCCCCTCCCATTGACATGACTTGATGCTGTCGTATGCTTGAGGCTGAAATCAAGTACGCCCGCTACGGCACGGGTGCGCAAACAGAAAAATCGGCCGGGAAGCAGCAACCAGACGAACGGGCCTGGGGGACAAGGCCACCGGCGCAACCCCGCAGCCCATGGAGTTCGCCTCATGAACAGTACTGCTCGCGTATGCCATGCCGCGGCGGCCGCCGCGCAGTTGCTCGCGCTCGTGTTACTGTCAAATGCGCCCATGCAGGTCGCTGTCGCCGATGAGCCGCCACCTGCGGTCATCGATAGCAGCACCATCATTCGCAGCCTCAAGCCGGCGGACAACGTCTCCACGCGTGGACTTGAGATCCAACCCGCCGGCGCGGACACGGCGCCCGGGGGCGGCAGCGGCAAGATCACCCTCGACATCCGCTTCGGCAACGACAGCGACCGGCTTACGCAGGCGACCGAGACGCAACTCACGGCGCTCGGTAGCGCGCTGAGCTCCCCGGAGCTCGCCAGTGCGAGATTCCTGATTGCCGGCCATACGAGCGCGACGGGGGCTGCCGAGCACAATCAGCGCCTCTCCGAGGCGCGCGCCCGTGCGGTGCGCACCTACCTGATCGAGCACTTCCATCTCGCGGCCCGCCGTATCGAGGCGGCCGGCTACGGCTCGTCCCGGCCACTGCCGAACTTTCCGCCCAACGCGCTGCAGCAGCGGCGGGTCGAGATCATCACGCTGCCGAATTCCTGACGCAGGAGCTTAAAAAAGATGAGGACCTGGCTTCGACTGCTCGTGGCGCTCGCTGCAGGTGCGCCGCTGCTGGCAGGCCCGGTGCATGCGAGCCCGCGGGCGCTGCTGATCGGTGTAGGGGATGTGCGCAACTTCCCGCTCCCGGGCATCGATGTCGATCTCGACAATATGCAGAAAGTCGCGGCAATCATGGGATTCGAGCCCGGCGACATCAGGGTGCTGTACGACGAAAAGGCGACCTACGCGAACGTGCGTGAGGCGCTGTCTGGCTGGATCAAGGACGGCGTGGGCCCGGACGATCATGTGCTCATCTACTTCAGCGGCCACGGCACTCGCGTGCCCGATACCCAGAGCGCCAACGGCGTGGACGACGCGCTGGTGATGCACGACGCCGAGCCCGGGCACGGAATGTTGAAGAATGTGCTGCTCGGGCGCGAGCTCGGGGCGGCGATCGCCAAGATCCCGAGCCACGATGTGCTGGTGCTGGTGGATGCCTGTCACAGCGGCTCGGCAACACGCAACATAGACCTCGATAACCTGAGCCTCGGCACTTCGAGGGCGGTGAAGAGGTTCTACACGTATCCAGGCATGCCTGCGGCACCCCCGGCGGCCCCGGCCACCCGCGGGATCAATGTGACGCGGGCGGTCAGCGTTCCGCCCGGAACGGAGAATTACGCGGCGCTGTCGGCCGCACGCGATGACGAGTTCGCGAGCGGTACCGAGCAGGGAGGGATGTTCACCTTAGGCGTCGTGGGCGAGATCCAGGACGCCGCACGTGATGGCAAGCATCCGACCGTCGATGACCTGCGCGCGGCGGCCACCACGTATATCGCCGCGCACCTCAAGGAGCCAGATCGCAGCCATCCGGTTGTCGACGGCAATCAGAGGCTGATCCGCGGTGCGCTTGAATTGATCCCCTCGCGCGACGGGCAGGGGCCCACGTGGGCCTCGCTCGTGGCGCTTGCGGCCAAGAGTCAGACGATGAAGGTCTCCGGCGGTGGTGCTCAGGCGATCCGCGTGGGCGACAAGATCGTGCTGCAGGTGGATGTGCCGCGGCCGGGATACCTCAACGTGGTAAGCGTCGACAGCGAGGATCGCGCAACGGTGCTTTTTCCGAACAAGTTCAACACCGCGAACCAGGTGCCGGCGGGGCTCTTCTCCTTCCCGACGCCACAGATGAAGTTCCGCGTGGCTGCAGCGCCGCCCACCGGGCCGACGCTGGTGGTCGCCTTCCTCACCGACAAGGACGTCAACCTGCTTAACACCGGAGTCGAGGGACGCGACGCGGCCGGAAAAATGCAGGAGACGTTCACCGAGGTGAACGGACGTGGCACGCGTGCGCTGAAGATCGAGGCGAGCGATGCAAGCGATGCACCGATGGCGTCCGGGACGTTCACGGTGCGGGTGGACCCAAAGCCCTGACAGAGGGGGGACGCAGAGATGTCACCGAAACTGTGGATACCCGCGCTTGTGAGCACGCTCATGCTGGGTGCGCTGGTCAGCGCTCAGGCGCAACACGGTTTTCAGCTGTTGTCATCGCGGGAATACTCCGAGGAGCTTGCCGCGCAGAAGCTTCCGCATGCGCAGTTCGCACCGCGGGCCGCCGACTTCAACGCTCCGACGATCACCGTGGTGAAACCCGATCACTCGGCACCCATTCAGCCGCCGGTGGACATCGAGGTGCGCTTCGCGCCGGCCCCGGGTGCGAGCGTCGATCTCGCGAGCCTCAAGATCATGTATGGCTTCATGAAGTTCGACATTACGCAGCGCATCCTGCAGGCGCCCGGCGTGGAGGTCTCGGCGGCCGGGCTCAAGGCGAGCGGGGCCCAGATGCCCAGCGGCACCCACAAGCTCCTCATACAACTGGCCGACAACCTCGGGCGCACCGCACGCCAGCCGGTCGAGTTCACTGTCAAGTAGAGGCATGCGCATGCGCGGCGCACGGGGGTGGGTGCGGACGGGGTGCACACTGGCGGTTTGCGCGCTGCTGGTTGCATCCGCCGTGGCGGCCGACAGCCCCGAGCGCTCGCAGGTGACGTTTGGCCCGACGCGCGCAGTGTTGGTGCTGATCCCGGGCGCGGAGGCCGCGCGCGCCCTGGCGCAGCACAAGCTCGGCGGCGTCGATTCCTCGAGCGCCCAGGAGGCCGAGTTGCTGCGCGAATGCTCCAACGGGGAGACTCAAAGCAGCGTCGCGTCCCGGTTCTTCTTCCTGGGAGTCATCACCCAGACTTGGCAGGTGCTGCTGCATCCGGTTGCGGTTGCGGTGCGCGATGAGCTGGCGAAGTACGCGAGCGTCTCCAGTGCCTCGGCGAGTGGTGACTACTACCGTGCGGCGGATTCGAGTGCGCCGCTTAACAACCACATCAGCTGCCTGCGCTTTACGCGCTTCGTCAATGCCGAGGCGGGGGAGGATGTCGCGCTCGACTTCATCGCGAGCGTGAAGCTCGACACCCCGCGCGATGCCATTCGGCTGCGGCCACTGCGGCTGTACATCAGCCAGGCGGGAGCCAAGAGCTCCAACGGACATTATTCGGTGGCGATCTCGGTGCGGGCCAATGCGGTGTGGCGCGATGAATTCAGCGGCCACAGCGGACAGGTGTTCGAGCAGAATGCGGCGGCCGAGAGCTTGGATCTGAAGTCCGGTCCGTTCCTCAAGTACTATCCCACCGACGCTCAAAGTGGCACGCGCCTGCCGATCGTGCCGGTTTCCTTCGGCCTCGATCGCACCCAGGATTTCGGTCGCGCCGAGTTCACCGTCAGCGTGGCGGAGCTTGGTACCCAGCCGGCGACACTCAAGCTCTTGGCCGACATGCTGCCCGACCCGAATGAGAAAATGAGCGGCACGGTGATTGCGGCCGCCATCGTCGGCCAGATCCACTGATGAGTTTGTGTGCATCCGCGGCCGACTCCCGGCGCGCAGCCGTGGCGCCGGGCGGGGCTTTGCGGTGTCTGCCGGGTGTCCTTTGCGCGGCGCTGCTGCTTGGCGGTTGCACGCGCTCGGCCGAGCAGAGCCCGATCCCGCAGGCTGCAGTTGACGTGCAGCCGGGCAGACGCCTGGCGCTCCTCATCGGCAACGACTCCTACCAGCACGCCGAAGTGCTGCGCAACGCCCGCGCCGATGCGCGCGCTGTGGCGGCCTCGCTGCAGAGCCTCGGGTTCACGGTGTCCCTGAAACAGGACCTGGGACTTGAGCAGATGAAGGAGGCGTTGCGCAACTTCAAGGAGTCCATCGCCGGAGGCGACGAGGTCGTGTTCTATTTTTCCGGTCACGGCGTGCAGCTTGGCGGGACGAATTACCTGATTCCCGTGACCCTCGATCCGACGAGTGAAGGCCAGGTCATCGACGACTCGATCGCGCTGCAGCGCGTGCTCGACGATCTGGGCGAGCAGAAGCCGCGCTTCTCGCTTGCCATCGTCGATGCCTGTCGCGACGATCCGTTCAAAGGCAGCGGGCGCGCCATCGCCAAGCGCGGCCTGGCGATGCAGAGCGCGAGTGGCCAGATGGTCATGTACTCGGCGGGTACCGGTCAGGAAGCGCTCGATCGGCTCGGGCCGAACGACCGGGATCCGAACGGGCTATTCACGCGGGTGTTCATTAAGGAGGTCAAGAAGCCGGGCGTGACGGCGAATCAACTGCTGAAGAATGTCCTCTACCAGGTGGTGCAGTTGGCCAAGGGCGTCGGCCACGATCAGGTCCCCGCGCTATATGACCAGACGATCGGGGACTATTACTTTGTGCGCGTTGCGGCGGGCACCGCGCTCCCGGCCACTCCTGCAGCGGCACCCGCAGCCGATACGGCGAGCGTGCATGTGGAGTCTGCGGACGAGGTCGAGCAGGAGTACTGGGACCGGATCCGCGACAGCAGGGATCCTGCCGACTTCGCGGACTACCAGAAGCAGTTTCCACAGGGGCTGCACGCGCCCGAGGCAGCCCTGGAAATGCGCAGGCTGACGCGCCTGCAGCGTGCGAGCAGTGCACCGGCCACAATCAGCGCCAATGCAGCCGCGCGGCCCGTCGCGCGCGCGCCGGTTGTGCCAGTGGCCGCGACGTCCTCCCTGCCAGTACCGGCTGCTGGCACCGCACAGCCGTCCGGAACGGCCATTACCCCGGGAGTGTACGGTGGCTGGACCACGCAAAACCCGTACCCCGACCGCGCTTTCGGCAAACTGATGCTGAGGGCCGACGGGTATTTCGAGTTCATCAACGAGAACGGGGCACGGCTGAGGGGATCCCTCAATCTTTCTCACCCGGAGGGCATTACCGGCAGAGCGACGGTCGTCATGTCGAACGGCAACTACACCGGCGTGGACATTCACAACGGGCGAATCGTTTCGGGCCAGTTCCACGCCGAGTACACCGATGGCTGGAACGACAGCGGCGAGATCGTGATCGATCTGAGCCATCCGCAGTAGCGGGTAGATGCAATGGATATGGATACGCCAGTTGCTCCCGGCCCGCAGGCCCGCACACTTTGCCGCCTGACTGCGTGCCTCTGCGCATTGCTGTCATGCGGCGCGGCTGAGGCCAAGCGTCTCGCGCTGGTTATCGGCAACGACACCTATCAGAACGCCACCCCGCTGCAGAACGCGCGCGCCGATGCACGCGCAGTCGCAGCCCGGCTCGGGCGCGGAGGTTCTTGCGCAGGCCGTGTGTGATGTTCCCCTGCGGATCACGCCCTTGTGGGCGCTGCCGAGCATAGCGTGGACCGATATCGGCGGCGGCCGCAAGCTTGCGCCCACGATCACCTGGAGTGATCCGAAGCGTCCGCGCGAGCGCTACGCCCTCATCCGTCACGCGCTCGACAAACCTTTGGATGACGGCGCCCAGATCATGTACCGGTGGATCGCCGCCAACTGCGCAACGCGAGAAACACGCGACACGGCGAAATACGAGCTGACTGCAGCGGATGAGGTAGTCGGCTTGGACTCCGGCGACGTTCAGTGGCTGGCGCTGCAAAAGGGCACCGTCGCCAGCAACGCCTACGTGATCCTGTGTGAGCAGTCCTGAGCTAGCGCACTGCGAGCGCGCCCTCACTCTGCGCGGCGGAAACTCGGCTCGCGGGCGCAACGCCTGGGGGCTGTTGAATGGGCTGCGATGTGCCCGCTGAGGGCGGGGCGCCGGGGGACGCTTCGGCCTCGGTAAGCAACGCGGCGCAATCTGCATCCTTGGCGAGTCCCGGATCAACAAACGCGATCACCGCTGCCAGTGGCGTGATGAGTGTCCCGAGCGCGGCGGCGATCGCACCCTGCTTGAGGGTCTGCGTGGCGCTGACGCCGACTAATGGCTTGAGCAGGTGGCCGGTCACTTTGATCGGCGTTCCCAGGCGACCGATGCGAATCTTCTTCGGTTCGCCCTTGATCGACAGATCTAGCTCCTCGGGTCCGAGCCGTACCTCGCCGTTACCGGTAATGAGCACGTTGCGCGTATCGACGACCAGGTTCTGCACGTGCATGGTGCCCTCCTGCACGTCGAACTGCGCCACCCCGCAGCGGATGTCACTGCGCTGATCGCTGCCTTGCAGCAGCAGGCCGAGCCCGTGCACCACGTCGATGCCGGTGAGCTCGGCGAATGCCTCGCGGACCTCTCCGTGCGGCAGTATGACGGTGAGCTTACCGTTGGCGTCGGCGGCGAAGTCGTGCACCGAGTCTCCTTTGCCGCGCGCCACGATGCGCGCCTGCAGGTCGCCGGTGAGCGGCGCATGCGCATCGGCAGCCTTGCCCTTTAACTGTGCCAGCTCGATGTCGCTGATGCGCAGATCGAGCTGCGTGTCGGGGGTGCGGCCGCGTGCATCAATGCGCATGGTGCCGTGGAGCTTGCCTTGTGGCATCTGGAACTCGAAGGGATCAAGGGCGAGCACCCCATCGTCGAGCTTGATGTGCAACATGACCTGTTTCATCGGCACAGTGCCCGCCTCGATGGAAGTGGCCGTGAAGCGCACGTCCGCGTTCATCGCGCGCACGCGCTCGACCTGCAGGCGCGCGTCGGGGAACAGGCGGGCGTTGGCCGGGGCGGTGGCGGGCGCGGCGTGGGGTTTGGCCGTCGGTTTTTCCGCAGAACTTAAGGTGCCTCGCGCGCCGGCCGGTGTGGTGTCGGCGGCAGCCTTGCTGCCAAGTGATGCAGCCAGATCCTTAAGGCGCAACTGCCGGGACAGGAGCTCGCCTGTGACCATCGGGCGCTTGTGCGACAGATCGACGTTCAGTTTGCCGTGCAGGTCGCTCCCGCCAACCTGACCGGCGAGCGGGTCCACGTGCAGCACCTGACCGTCACGCTCGATCGATGCCTGTAGCTTGAAGGGCGGGGTGTTCGGAAATGCCAGCTGCGTGAGGTAATAGAAGTCGGCGAGATCGTTGCCGGTGGCGCGGATCATGAAGCCAACCGTGCCGAGGTCGAAGGGCTTGCGCACCACGCCGTCGGACTCGATGTGAATGTCTCCCGCGCTGAGCTGCAGCGCGAACGGGTAGGGGCGATCCGGGTCCGCGGCAAGCAGCGGGCCGCCGAACGCCTCGATCGTGAGAGGCTGCTTGTTGACGGTGCCCTTGCCTTCGAAGCGGAAGGCGTGCGGATCATCCGCGCTGCCCCGCTCGTGCGCCTCCAGGCCCGCTTCCACATCCAGGTGCAGGATCTCATCCTTGACCGACAGCCTTCCGGAGTGGATGACGAAGTTGCGCACTACCGGCATCCGCGCCGGAGGCCCAGCCGGCGCGTTGGAAGGCTTCTGGCTCTCGAACGTCCAGTTCGCCCGACCGGCCTGATCACGGTGCAGGTAAATGACGGGATTGGTCAGCTCGAGACGCTCAAGCACCACGCGACCCCGCAGCAGGGGCAGAAGTCTTACCTTGAGCTGCAGGCGCTCGGTTTGCAGCATCTGCTTTTCCTTCTCCCAGAGGGGATTGCCGACGCTCAGGTTGTTGAGCGTGACGCCGGGCGTCCAGGACCAGATGTGCGCCTCGAGTCTGCCGGCGATGGTGACGGTGCGGCCGGAGTGGCTCGATGCGATGCGCTCGATCGGGTGCCTGAAGGTATCAAGATCAAAGAGCGCCAGGAACAGCAGCAGCAGCGCGACCACCCCGGCGAGCGCGATCAACACCCAGCGCAGAATCCCCCTGAGGCGCATGGCAATCACTGCGTGCGCCGCTGTGCGGTGCGAGGCAGGCGCCACGGCCGCTCGAGCGTGGCATTGATCTCCGCGCCCAGGATCACGAACAGGCTCAGCAGGTAGAACCACATGAGCAGCACGAAGACTCCGGCGAGTGCGCCGTAGGTGCGGTCATAGCCGGAGAAGGTGCGCACGTAGAAGGCGAACAGTCCGCTCACCGTGAGCCACAGGGTCGCGGCGATGGCCGAGCCCCAGCTGATCCAGTGCCAGCGCCCGCGCTCGCGCGCTGGGGCGAAGTAGTAGACGATATTGAGCCCCAGCACTGCGAAGCCCCACAGCAGCGCCCAGCGCAGCACGTTCACCGTGACGTCGACCGGGGGGCTGCCGCCGAGCACGGCCAGCGTCAGCGGCACGATCACCCCGAGAAGCAGCATGGCGAGAAAGCCGATGATCACCCCGAGGGTGAGCGCAAGCGAGGTCAGCATCTGAAAGAAGAAGCCGCGCTTCTCAGGCCGCTCGTAAGCGATGTTGGTCGCGGTCATCAGCGCGCTCATGGTCAAGCGCGCGCTCCACAGCGCGAATAACAGCCCGACCACCGCCGCGATGGTGAGCGTGCCGTGGTCATGGGCGGCGACGTTGTTCAGTTGCGCGCTGAAGATGTCCCACACACCCGGGGGCAGAACCCCTGCGAACACCTTCATATGGCGGATCACCGAGCCCGGCGTGGCGAAGAGCCCGTAGATCGACACCGCCGCCGCCAGCCCCGGAAACACCGACAGCAGACCGTACATCGCAATGCCGCCGGCGAGCAGCGCGACGTTATGCTGCCGCAGCTTCTCGCTCAGCCGCTCGAGTAGCTCCCACCACCTGAAGCGGCGACTTGGTTGCTGACCGGCGTGGCCGCCGGTTTCGGATATCACCCGCAAATCGCCTCCCACAGTTTGTCTGTCCCGGAGTGTGTGCGCGGCGCGCGCCTGCGGCTGTCGGAAATAAGGTGAATCGGCCCGCCGGTTTGTCCTACCGCGCGTGCCGGCATGCTGCGATGCGAATGGCCGCTGCCGGGCTTGCGCCCGAGCCTGTCGCCTCACACCCCGAAGTCGTGCCAGATGCGCAGCACGGCCCGCTGCGAGATGCCGAGCGCAGTTGCCAGGCGTCGGCTGCTCCAGCGCTTCGCATCCGGCGGGCGCTCGTGCAGCGTCTTGGCGATCACCGCCTCGACCAGCGCATCGCTGATGGAGCGCGGCGCCCCCGGGCGCGGCTCGTCGTGCAGGCCGTGCAGGCGTCGCGCCGCAAACCGGCGTCGCCATTTGCCGACCGTCTGTGTCGTGACCCCGAGACGGCGGGCAACTTCGCGGTTGGTGCATCCACCGCGACACCACAGCACGATGCGCGCGCGCACCGCGAGTGAGCGCTGCGTACGGCCCTTGCGCGCCAGGTGCTGCAGTTCGTTGCGCTCCGCGCCGCTGAGTGTCAGCGGCTTGAGCCGCGAGCGATGTTGCATATTGCGTTTGCTTCGTTGTGGCATGAACAAAAAGCTGCCACTGATGCGCGCAGATCGCAACTGATGCAATGAATTTATGGCTCAGCCGCTGCGCGCGCGGATGCGAAAAAACAGCTATTTTTAAGGGCTTTGGCGCGCTTCAGCTTGAGCGGCAGCGCGTCTTAAAGGCGCGACACATCGACAACGATCGTAGGCGTGGCGTAAACAACAGCGCGCGAAGTGAGATCGGCATTTCAGTTTTGGGGCAGGGGGGAAACATGCGCACTGATACGCTCGTCAGTCGAGTTCGCATTGCTGTGCTGGTGTGTGCCGGGGCGCTGGCCTCCGCGGCAGCGCTACCGCAGGCTCTGGATCCCGGGGTGCGCACCGCGCCCACCGACGGTGGCCCGCCCATTGCGCTTGCGGGCATAAGCGCCAATGAGCTGCCGTACTTTCAGGATGGCGCGACACGCTTTGCGACTATCGAGGTGGTTTCCGGGGCCTCGCAGCAGCAGGGCAACGGGCTCGGGCCGAGGTTCAATTCGAACCAGTGCTCGGGCTGCCACTCGCAGCCGTACGTCGGTGGCTCAAGTCCGCCCGCCAATCCACTCTACAGCGTCGCTAACGCCGAGGGCGCGAGCAACCAG
>Ga0302324_100014303_pt1 | contig 16016 bp, 21 predicted proteins | sample Palsa_T0_1_FD_201949 | JGI IMG/M metagenome (GOLD analysis project Ga0302324, IMG submission 201949) | Peat permafrost microbial communities from Stordalen Mire near Abisko, Sweden - Palsa_T0_1 | ecosystem: Environmental > Terrestrial > Soil > Palsa > Peat permafrost | place: Sweden: Abisko...
CCGGCGCCGGCTATGAACTCACGCTCGGCGCCCGCTTTGTCGCCCTTGGCCATCAGATACTCGCCGTAGGCCGTATGCGCGGCCATCACATTGGGGAAGCCCGTGATCGCGCGCTGGTAGGCGGCGGTCGCCTCGGTATCCATCTTCTCGTTGGCGTAGACGACGGCTTCCTGATCGATCACGGCGACCTTGTCGACCGGATCGGTTTGCAGCGCCAGAATCTGCTCGTAGGTCGCGATCGCGTCCTTGACGTTATGCTCGGAAGCGTTGAGCCGCGCCTTGCCGACCAGCGCTTCGATGCTGTTCGGATCGATCGCCAGCGCCCGATCGTATAACTGCGCGGCAAGCGCGAGGGCATTTTGCTGCTGGTAGGTCTGCGCCTCGAGCAGGATCGGGCGCGTATCCTTGGGGTCGAGTTTGGCCGCCGTTTCGAACTGTTGGCGGGCTTCATCGAATTTTTGCTCGGTGGCCAGGACCGATCCATAGGTCAGAAACGCGGTCTTATCGTTCTGGTTGAACGTGATCGCGCGCTTGGCGATGCGCTCGGCGTCCTGCGGGCGGTTCGAATTGAGATAGACGTTGGTCAGCGTCAAGAGCACGCCGGGGTTGGTCGGATCGATGTTCGCGGCCATCTCGAGGTCGGCCAGCGCTTCACGCGCGTGTCCGAGCGCGCCCTGAGACAGACCGTCAAAGTAGTAGACTTGCGCCGTCTTGGTACCGCCCTGAAGCAGCTTTTGCGTCAGCTGGATCGCGAGGTCCGGGCGATTCATCTGGAGATAGTCCGCTGCCAACTCGGTAGCGGCCGCCTTGTCGGTCGGATCGGCCTTGAGCCGGGCCTCCAGCCGCGGGATCGCTTTGTCGAGCGGTTCCGGAGTTGCGGTCGGCGCGGGCGTCGGCGACGGCGATGGGGTCGCAGGGGCCTTCGCGGCGCCGGCGGGGCCAGGCATGCCGGCCAGGGCGGCCGTCAAAGCGACGGCGGCGACGGCCAGGGCGGGAACGAGTCGGAATTTCATCAGGCGTGTGCGGCTTTCGCGTCGCGGACGAGGTTCGTCAAGGCCGGAACGATGGCGAACGCGTCTCCCACGACGAGGAGATCGGCGAACTCGGCTATGGGGGCGTTGGCGTCCTTGTTGATCGCGACGATCGTCTCGGACGTGCGCATGCCGACTTTGTGTTGAATCGCGCCGGAGATTCCGACCGCGAGATAGAGCGTTGGGCTGATCGTCTTACCGGTCTGCCCGACTTGATGACCGTGAGGGATCCACCCGGCGTCAACCGCCGCGCGCGAGGCACCCACTGCGCCACCGAAAGCATCGGCGAGGTCTTTGAGGATCGTGGTGAACGGTTCCGGACCGCCCATACCACGGCCGCCGCTGACGACGACGGAGGCCTCTTCGACCCCGAGTTCGGCTGCGGCTTCCTCGACTTCGTCCTCCACCGTTACCGGCGAGGCCGTTGCGTTCGACGCCAGGTGAACGATCTCGCCGGCCCCGGAAGTTTCCTTGGCCGCGAAAACATTCGGCCGAATGGCCGCGACGCCGAAGTCGCCCACGTAAGCGCAGGTGGTGATGACCAGGCCGCCCAGCTTGGGCATGACCGCGGCGACCGAGCCGTCGGTCGTAAAGTCGACCACGTCGGCGTTGATCCCGCAGTCGACCCGAGCCGCGAAGCGCGATCCCACGTCCCGGCCGATCATCGTATTGCCCACCAGAACGAGCGCGTTTCCGGCGCTCTTGGCGACCGTCTCGAGCGCGTCGACGGCGCCGTCGATGAAGCGCTCGTCGCCGGACACGTGAATCTGGTCGACCGGATACTTCTTCAGGGTTTCGGCGGCGTCCGAAGCGCCGGCGCCCGCCACGACCGCATGCACTTTCCCGCCCAGTTTGTCAGCGAGGGTACGGCCCTGCGTCACCGCTTCGAGCGAGACGCGGCGCACGACACCGTGCTTGTGTTCGATGTACGCGATGACGTTCTGCATTACAGGAATTTGCGTTCTTTCAGGAATTCGACGATGATGCGCGCGCCGTCGGCGCCGTCGGCAGCCGTCTCGACGCGTCCCTTGCCGCGCACGGGCGCCGGCGCGACGTTGATCAGCTTCGCCTTGGCTCCGTCGGTTCCGACGGCGACGGTGAGCCCGAGATCGGCCGCGGCGAGCTGCTTGATCTCCTTTTTCTTGGCGCCCATGATGCCTTTGAGCGACGGATAGCGCGGCTCGTTGGCCGATTTCGTCACGCTCACCAGCGCCGGCAGCGGCGCCGAAATCGTCATATACCCATTCTCGGTCTCGCGCTCGACGCGCACGCGTCCGTCGGCGAGGTCGATCTTGCGCGCGTAGGTGAGACCCGGAAAGCCGAGTTTTTCGGCCAGCATCCCCGGCAGATCTCCGCTGATCGCGTCGGTCGACTGCGTCCCGGTGAGCACGAGGTCGGGCGACTGCGCTTTGATCGCCGCTGAGAGCGCGACGGCCGTGCCCCAGAGATCGCTGCCCGCCAGGGTGTCGTCGGAAATCATGACCGCGTCGTCGGCACCCATTGCCAGTGCCTTACGCACGATCTCTTTGTTGGCGGCGGGCGTCATCGAGACGACGGTCACCGTAGAACCGTCGTTCAGTTTCTCCTTGAGCTGCAGCGCCGCTTCGAGGGCGTACTCGTCGAACGGGTTCAGGACCGTTTCGACGCCGGTACGCACGAGCCGCATCGTCGACGGATCGATTCGCTTGTCGGCATTCGTATCGGGGACGAGCTTGACGGTGACCAGGATCTTCAGCGCGAGAACCTCCGGACGCACGAAACCCGGCTCGCTGCCGGGCTCGTCGGGAACAGGTCGAGATTCGGCACCCAAAGTCGGGAGCCTCCCACCAGTTAGGAATAACTGGTGCGACCGGACGCTCGCCCGCGGCGCGGTAGGGTTTCCCCCCAATGTTCACGCTGCCCGCGCGGCCCGCAGTCAGGTGCAACGAACGTATACTGTCCCGTTATCGGCTACGTCGCCCAAGAGGCCGGCACGTGCCAGGAGATTCACGCGACGCTTTGCGCAGGTCTGGTTGCAGCGGCAGCCGCGTTTGGCGACGGCCAAAACGGAGACGGCCTGCTGATGCTGACGATGGATCCGGCGACCTACGCGCTTACCGTTTCGGTAATTCCCTCCGCAACCACGTCGAACAATTTCGACGGATCAATGCTGCCCGAAACAGGGACGGTGACCGGCACCTTTACGAGTCCGAGTTTTGCGCCGACCGGCATGCCCTCGTCCATTCGACGAGGAGCCCGGCAGAAATAAGCGCTACGTCGGGCCTCGGCGTCGCGCCGCGAGCGGGGACGCAGGAGGGGTCGAGAACCTCCCGCTTCAAGCCCGGCGCCATGGAACTGTGTGCCGTTTCTACCACCGAAGCCCCGGCCGCGCTCGGCCCTTATTCGCAGGCGATGCTCTCCGGAGATGTGGTGTACGTGTCAGGTCAATTGCCGATCGTCCCCGAGACCGGGAAGTTGTTGGACGGCGGCATTCGCGAGCAAACGTTCCAGCTGTTCGTGAACGTCCGCGCGATCCTCGAAGCCGCCGGCGCTTCATTGTCGACCGTCGCGAAAGTCACCATCTTCATCGCCGACTGGAACGACTTCGAGGCGTTCAACACTGCCTACGCCGAGGTTTTCACGGCGCCATTCCCCGCGCGCTCAACGATCCAGAACTCCCGTCCCCTCGGCGCCCTCATCGGCGCCGACGTCATCGCGACGACCTCAGCACGCTGACGAATGTGGGATGACCGGGATTCGAACCCGGATGCGGTTGCCCGCTGCAGATTTTAAGTCTGCTGTGTCTACCGATTCCACCATCATCCCGTGTCGAGTTTCGTCGCGGATGGCCGCGCTACCGCCCCATTGCGGCGCTCGCGCGCGCTCCCGAACCTACTGCGCCGGCAGCAGGACCACGCTGCGGAATGCGGGCGAGTTGAGGTAGCCGAGGAGCAGATCGGCTTCGCTGACGGTGAAGCGGTCGACGTCGAGGAGGCGGCAGGCTTCGTCGATCACGATCAGGCCGGCGGGCAGAATGTCGGCGCGCTGCGGGCGAATGTGCGGCAGCCGCTTGCGCTCTTCGAGGCCGCGCGCGAGCAAGGCCGAGATCAGATGCGCGCAATCGTCGCGTGTCATGGCGGTCCCATCGCGCATGCCGTTGGCCACCATCGCGGCTGCGGTAAACGCCGATCCTCCGACCACGATGAGTTCCGCGAAGCCGCGTTGTGCCGCATACGGAGCCAGCACCCGTGCCACGTCACTGCGCGCCTGCGCTTCGAGCGCATTCCGCGCGTGCTCGTCGAGCGGGCCGGCACCGAGCAGCGCCGGATGTCGCTCCGACAGCCGCACGGCGCCGATCTCGCACGAGATCGTCCGGCGCACCGTGCCGGCCTCGCGGGCGTGAGCGGGCGTATCGATCGCGAGATCGGAGCTGCCCCCGCCGACGTCGAGGACTGCGATCTCGCGTTGGCCGCCGCGCGCCGCCGTCGCCCCCAGAAACGAAAACGACGCCTCCTCGGCGCCCGAAAGAATTTGCGGCGCGATTCCCGTCAGGCCGGCAACCTCGGCACCGAACGCGGCCGCGTCGCCGGCCCGGCGCAGCGCGCTGGTGGCAACGACATCGATCGCGCGCGCGCCGCGCTCGCGTGCGATTGCGACGTAGTCGCCGATTGCAGCCAGGGTCCGCTCGCGCGCGTCCGCGGCAAGCGTCCCATCCGCACCCAAGCCCTGGCCGATTCGGGTTCCGCGCGATTCGGCCGCCAGCCGCCGCGAGCCGTCAAGAACCAGCAGGCGGGTCGAGTTCGTGCCGATCGAGATCAGCGCGCGCGTCATAGCTTCCGTCGCCGGTAGACCAGACCGAAGCCCAGGTCCGCGATCACCTCGAAGGCGCGCGTTGCTGCGATCGTCGCGCGCTGGAGCGCGGTGTGATACAGGAGCACGACCTCCGAGGCCGGCTCGTGGGCGCACAGGCGCTCGAGCATCGCTTCGAGCACCGGCGCGCCGAAGGGATTGTAGAGGTACAGCACCAGGTCGCCGAGTGGAAAACGGTACGCCGCCGCGTCAGCACGGACGAAGCGCACGTCCGCCGCTTGCCGCCGCACGTCCGTGAGGCCGGCGAGATTGTCGCGCGCGATCTCGACCAACGCCGGCGAGATCTCGACGCCGAGGACGGCGCGAAACGGACGCCGTGCGGCCAGGAACACGACCCGGCCCATTCCCGCGCCGATGTCGATGAACGTCGTACGTTCGGGCGCTAGCGGCGAGGCGTCGAGCAGCGCTTCGGCTTGAGCCACCGGCGTCGGCTCATAGTGGGTGGCAAATTCGAGCGACGGGCCGATCGCCTCGGGGTCGAGTTCGCCCAAGAACACGAGCGCTTCGGTCGTGACGTGCAGCTCGGCATCGAACCGCTGACCTGCACGCCGGCCCGCCACGCGGATCGGGCTCAGTAGCGCTTGGATGCCGTCGCTTCGCGGGTGCGTTCGATCATCTTTAGCGAGCGCGCGTGGTTGGTGTGCGCGACGCCGACGTAGAGCGTGTCGATGATCGTCAACTGCGCGATCCGGCTCGAACTGGCGTCGCTGCGGAAGGCGGTCTGCTTAGCCGCGGTGACCAGCACGATGTCGGCGACCTTGGTGATCGGCGAAGTCGAGCGATGGGTGATCGCGATCGTCGTCGCGCCGTTTTCCTTGGCACGGTTGAGCGCATCGGTTACGTCGCGGCTGGCGCCGGTATGCGAGATTCCGAGCGCCACGTCGCCGGAGGCGAGCAGCGCCGACGACATCGCCATCATGTCGCCGTCGGAGAGCGCGACCGCCTGGATTCCGAGCTTGAGGAACTTATGATACGCGTCGAGCGCCAGCGGACCGCTGCCGCCGACCCCGTAGATATCGACGCGCCGCGCTTCGGCCAGCGCCGTCACCGCGCGCTGGAGCTCGCCGTCATCAAGCACTTCGATCGTGTCGCGGAGCGCTTGCGCGTTGGCTTGGAAGACCTTGCTCTTGACCGTCGGAAGGTCGTCTTCGGGCTCGATCGCGGCGTAGATTGCCGTGGTCGGTTCGACCAGATCGCGCGCCAGCACGATCTTGAATTCCTGATAGCCTTTGTAGCCGATCTTCTGGCACAGGCGGACGACGGTCGATTCGCTGGTGTTCGTACGTTCGGCCAGTTCGGTAACCGTGAGGTAGATCAGTTCGTCCGGGTGCGCGAGGATGAAATCGGCGACGCGCTGTTCGGCCGCGCGAAGTCCCGAATACGCGCCCTGCAGACGAACGAACGAACCCGGCACGTTTTCGGGATCGACTCGTGCTTCTTTCACCATGTAATTCGGTTCTTCGCTCGGCTGGTTACGGCCTGGGATCGTCCGGTTGGTACGCGCGGGCGCGTTGGCGTTTGCGGATCAGGTGCCGCTCGAAGGGCTGCGGACGGTCCGAGGGCGCCCAGGCTTCGGTCGACTTGAGATAGGCCGCGATCTGCGCTTCGAAGGACGGATCGGTCAGCGCCGGGGGCTCGCTGGTGGCGACGACCTCATCGACGCGCGTCTGCGCCAGGACCGCCATCCGCCCGGCCAAATCGAACGGTAGCGTCACATCTTTATGCTCGAGCGCGCGCGTATAGGCGGCCCGGTTCTTGTTGACGTCGCCGATCGGCGCGGCGACGAGCCGGCCGTCCTCGAGACGCACGATCGCGCCCAAGTTGTGGACGTTGATCACGCTGCCGCGAACGCGCTCACTCACGGCTGCTCGCCGGCACGCTTGAGGTAGATGATCGCTTCTTTGTCACCGACCAGGTGCAGACGCTCGTGGATCTCGGGAATCGCGCCGCGCGGATCGGAGAGACGGCGAATCTCGCGGGCTTGAAATGCGCGCTTGACCTTGAGCGCGGCGACGTCGCCTTGCGCTGCGTGCAGTTCGTGCGCCAAGGCGACGTCACGTCCGATCACGCGGGCGTACTGAATTCCGATCAGGGAGACCAGCGCGATCACGACGGCGATCACGCCGATGCGGCCCAAGAGGCGCGCCGGCGCTGTGCTCATCCGGCCGGTGCGCTCATCAGGCGGGCGCTCCGATCCGGCGGAACTTTGCGAACCGCCGGTCGAGCAGGGTGTCGAGCGGGACTTTGCCGAGGTTTGCGAGCGCCGCGTCCACCGCGTCGAGGACGAGGGCGACGGTGCCGGCCGCATCGCGGTGCGCGCCGCCGAGCGGCTCGGGCACGATCTCGTCGATGATCCCGAATTCCAGCAAATCGTCGGACGTCAGGCGCAAACGTCCCGCCGCTTCTTCGGCGCGCGCAGCATCGCCCCACAGGATCGCCGCAGCGCCCTCCGGCGAGGCGACCGAATAGACGGCGTGTTCGAGCATCATCACCCGGTCCGCAATCGCCAGCGCGAGCGCGCCGCCCGAGCCGCCTTCACCGATGATGCAGGCGACAATCGGCACGCGGGCTTCGGCAAAACGGTACAGCGATTGCGCGATCGCCTCGGCCTGCGCACGCTCTTCGCTGCCAATCCCCGGGTCGGCGCCGCTGGTATCGACGAACGTCACGAGCGGCAGTCCGAGGTGTACCGCGAGGTCGACCAGCCGAATGACCTTCCGGTAGCCTTCGGGCGAAGGCATCCCGAAGTTGCGGAACACTTTCTCCTTGGTGTCGCGGCCTTTGTCTTGCGCGATGACCATGATTCGCCGTCCGCGCAGTTTGGCGAAGCCGCCGACAATCGCGTGGTCGTCGCGAAAATGCCGGTCGCCGTGCAATTCGTCGAACCGGTCGAGCGCGGCCACATAGTCGGAACCCAGCGGACGTTTCGGATGGCGCGCCATGTTGACGCGCTGCCAGGCCGACATCCGGCCGAAGACCTCGCGCTGGATCTCGGCATACTTGGCTTCGAGTTCGCGAATCACGCCGCTCATATCGACCGGCTGCTGTGCGGCTTGCGATTTGAGCGCGGCAATGCGCTGCTCGAGTTCGACCAGACCCTTCTCGCGCTCGACGATGACGTTCATACGGTCGACTGAACCGGCGGTGGCACAAGCGTCGAGGGCAGCGCCGACTGACCGTTCGTCGGCGTCCTTCCGGCGGCGCCGTAATCGAGCAGCCGGACGAGCACGTCTTTGACATCCTTGCGCGCCACGACCATATCGAGCGCGCCCTTCTCGAGCAGAAACTCGGCGGTCTGGAAATTGTCCGGCAGTTTCTGGCGGATCGTCTGCTCGATGACGCGCCGGCCGGCGAAGCCGATCGCCGCGTGCGCCTCGGCGACGATAACGTCGGCCTGAAACCCGAACGACGCCGAGACTCCGCCGGTCGTCGGATCGGTCAGCACGGTGATGAAATAGCCGCCCTCGTCGCGGAAGCGAGCCAGCGCCAGCGTGGTTTTCGCCATCTGCATGAGCGCCAGCATCCCTTCTTCCATCCGCGCGCCGCCGCTGGCGGTGAACACGATGCACGGGACGTGGCGTTCGCGCGCGCGTTCGAAGAGTTGGGTGATCCGCTCGCCGACGACCGTTCCCATCGTGCCGCCGCGAAAATTGAAGTCCATCACGCCCAGCGCGACCGGGAAGCCGCCGATCGATCCGAAGCCGCACACGACGCCCTCGGTCAGCTTCGACTTCTCACGATCCCGCTCGAGCTTTTGCGGATACGGCGTCTTGTCGGTCCAGCCGAGCGGGTCGCCCGGAACCAAGTCGCCGCCAATTTCGGTGAAATCCGAATCCACGAGCATCGAGATACGGTCGAATGCGTGCATGCGAAAATGGTGCTCGCAGCGCGGGCACACCCAGAGATTGGTCGCCAAGTCGGGGCGGTAGATCATCTCGCCGCACTTCGGACATTTCGTCCACTGCGCGGCATCCTCACCGGACGTCGGGTCCGCGCGCCGCATGCGAAGCCACTCCGGCATCGGCATCGCTACACGCGCCGCTTTCCGGACAAGCGTCCGCGGTAGATGCGGCCGAGCTGGCGCAAGTAGTTGAAGATCTCGCTTTGGTTGAGCTTGGACTCGCCGGCGACGCGGTCGGTAAAGACGTACGGAACCTCGACCGCTTTGCCGTAGTGCGCTTTCGCGATCACCTCGAGACCGATCTTGAAGCCGATCGGATCGAGTTCGACGCCGTCCAGCGCCGCCCGCTTGACCAAGAAGTACCCGGAGGTGATGTCCTTGAGGGGGGTCAACGGCTGCGCGAGGGCGATGGCAACCCGCGAGGTGATGATGCGCCGTTTCGGCCAGTTCTCGATTCCGCCGCCGGGGACGTAGCGCGAGCCGATCGCCAGATCGTAGCCCCCGTTGGCAAGCGCGTCGACCATGCGCGGCAGAATGCTCGCATCGTGCGAAAAATCGGCATCCATCGCACCCAGCGCGACCGAGTCGGGCCGGGCGAACGCCCAGCCGTCGATCACGCCCGAGGACAGTCCCATTTTGCCGGGACGGTGGAGAGCGCGGACCGGGAGGCCCTGCGCCTCAAGGCGATCGACGATGGCACCAGTGCCGTCAGGAGAGTTATCGTCGACGACGATGATTTCACCGTCGAGGCCGTTCTCGCGGAAGATCGCGTCGAGCGTCGTGATGAGCTTCTCGATCCCGGCGGCTTCCTTATACGTGGGTACCACGATCGAGAACTTCATCGTCGTTTTGGCGGCCACCGGGGCCTGGGTGGTCGTCAACGCAGCTTCCGCATGGTGGGGAACGCGGGTGCATCGAACGGCGCCAGGTCGTTATACTGATCGGGCTCCTGCCGCATCAGGTGCACGCCGTCATCATCGACCGACTCGACCTCGGTGGTCGGAACGGCGACCTCTTCTTGGCGGGCATCCCAGTCCACGACCAGGATTTCGGCGATCCGCGCGCCGCCCTCTGCATACACCCCACGCACGGAGCCGATGCGAGTCTCGCCCGCGAAGACGGGAGTTCCGGGATCGAGCGATTCGAGGGTGCGTGCCATAGTCGAACCCGACATGTACGCCTTGCGGGCACAACGTTCCCGTACTGCGCGCGCCGTCACGGTTGCCGGCTCTCGCTCGCTTCAAGCGCGGCAAGCGCCCGCAGGAGCGATGCTTTGGCGTCGCTATGGCCGCGGAATTGCCGCTCCAACGTTTCATTCAGCACCGCGTTCATACTCTTGCGTTCGCCCTCGGCCCGTCGTTTCAGTTCGTCGTACACGTCGTCGGACAAGCGCGCGGGAAAAGCCCGCATGGTCGAGCTATGATATCATAATGATATCATAAGGTCAACCAGCAACGGCGCGGGTCGCCAAGCGGCTCGGCGTCGAACGCGGCGGCTATGACCACCAGCGCCGTCACTCCCGGAGCGACCCGCATCGGCATCGTCGGCGTCGGGCGCATGGGCGCCAACATCGCCCGCCGCCTGCGCGAGCGCGGCTTCATTCTCGCCGCGGTCGCGGACAGCGACCGCGCTCGCGCAACGGAGCTGGCCACCGAACTGCGCACCCAAGCGCCGGCGACGCTGGCCGGGGTCACGGCTGCTTCCGACGTCGTGCTGACCGTCGTCACCGACGACGCCGCCATGCGCGCGATCTTCGCGCGCTCCGGAGACTCGCTGCTCGCGGGCGCCCAGGGCCGCACCTTCGTGAATTGCGCCACCGTCACGCCCGGCGTTCACGTCGAGATCGATGCGCTCGCGCGGGCCGCGGGGGCACGCGCGATCGAGGCGTGCATGGCCAGCTCGATTCCGCAAGCGCTCGACGGCACGCTCTACCTGATCTGCGGCGGCGACGAGGAGGCCTTCACCCGCGTTCGCCCGCTGCTGGAAGCGATGAGCAGTTCGCTGCGTTTCGTCGGCGGCCCGGGGCGCGCGGCGCAGGTCAAAGCGCTGGTGAATATGCTGATGAACATCAACACCGCCGGCTTGGCTGAGGCGCTTGGCCTGGGCGCGGCGCTGGGGCTCGATCTCGAGGTCCTGGCCGACGTCTTTGCCCATACCGGCGCAAACTCACGGGTGCTTGCGACCGACGGCGCCGACATGCTGGCGCGCGAACACGAGGCGTATTTCTCGGCCGCGCACGCGGCCAAGGACTCCGGGATCGCGCTCGCGCTTGCGCGCTCTGCCGGGCTGGATGTGCCGCTCGCCGAGGCCACCAAAAAGCAGTACGATCGTCTGGTGGCACATGGACACGGCGAAAAAGACAAGTCGGCGATCGCGGAGCTGACCTTCCCGGACCGCGCGGTGTTCGCGTGATCGGCGAAGTCCGCCGGGTCGCGCTCGAAACGGGAGCGACCACGACGGTCGAGTGCTGGGGCGAGGCCGGACCCGCCGTCCTGTGCGTCCATGGGATCGGTTCGTCTCGCCGGGACTTTGCGCGGCTCGGGGAGGCGCTGGCGTCGACGCACCGCGTCTTCGCCTACGATCAGCGCGGCCACGGCGAAAGCGCCGGCGGCGACGGCACGATGTCGCTCGAGCTACTGGCCGCCGATCTGCGCGCCGTTGCCGACAGCATCGGTACGGTCAGCGTGGTGGTCGGCCACTCATGGGGCGGTGCGGTCGCCCTCATCGGGGGGCCGAAGGTCGCGCGCGCGCTCGTGCTGATCGATCCCATGTTGCGCGTTGCGCCGGATTCGTTCGAACGCGAGTACGTCGAAAGCCTCTCACTGCTTCTCTTCAACGAGGGCGCAGAGCGGGAACGCGACGTGCGGGCGGCCTACGCCGATGCGCACGCGCTCGACCGCGATGGCAAAGTCCATGCCATGCAGTCGCTTTCGCTGGCCACGATCCGCCGGTTGGGCAGCGACAACGACGTCGACTCCGGCGGCTGGGACTTGCGCGAGCGCTTAGGGCGGCTCAAAATCCCGACCACGATCCTTGTAGCCGGCAAAGACTCCGTCGTCGCGCCGGACGATGTCCGCGCGTTGGCCGCGCCGGTGCAGCTCGAATACGTCGCCGAACACGGACATACGCTGCACCGGAGCGACTTCGAACGCTTCGTCGGCGCGGTGATTGCGGCGAGCTGACGGCGCACACCCGCACGCCGCCGCGTGCCCTAGCTCCAGTGCCCCTCGACCCAGAACCAGCCGCGCGGCCCCTGGTGCCAGTGACCGGCGGCCCAATGGCCCCGTCCGCGGACGAAGTGCCCCGGAACCCAGACGTATCGATAGCCGTCCCAGCGGTAATGGCCGCGATCCCAGTGCGCGCCCCGATGCGGCGGCGGCGGAACGGGCTCGTAGCGGGGCGGCGGCGGTCCGACGCGCACGAACACCTGCGCGCTCGCAGCGGTGGTCAGCGTCCCCAAAAGCATCGCAATGAGGACGAGGATCCTCTTCATCAAAGCTGCCTCCAAACGTGTGGTTCGTTCTTCCCCGCGGCGTGGGCGGGAGCTACGTTTTCCGTTACGGGCTAAGCATATTCTCATCCCGCCCCGGCCGTTCAGAAGGTGACGACGAGTTTTCCCGTGACGGCGCGGTTCCAGAGCAAGTCGACGGCTTCGCCGATCTTCGCGGCCGGCAGCACGGCATCGATGTGGACCTCGAGCTTCCCGGCCTCGAGCAGTGCCGCGAGCCGCGCCAGCCCCGCGCTCGCCGGATGCGTCTGAAGTTCGTAAAAGAGGTAGAAGCCGTACAGCTTGGCACCGCCGCGCACGTAGAACGACGCAACTTCGATCGTGCTGGTGCGGTCGGCCGACGTGCCGTACGTCACCAGCAGGCCGTCCGGAGCGAGCAGACGCAGCGCGTTTGCGAAGACGTCGCCGCCGACCGACTCGAGCACGACATCGAATGACGCTGCATCGCGCACGAGGTCGGAACCGTCGCCGACGCTCACCGCGTCGGCGTGCGCTGCCGTCAGACCGCGCTTCTCTTCCCGGTGCACGAGCGCCGTGACGTGCGCGCCGGACAAGCGCGCCAGCTGCAGCGCGAACATTCCGACGCCGCCGGAGGCGCCCGTGATCAGCGCGCGCCGTTCGAGCAGCAGGCCACGCTTTTCGAGCGCGTAGAGCGCGGTGAGCCCGGCCACCGGCAAGGTCGCCGCGCGCTCGAAGCTCACGCTTGCGGGCAACGCTGCAAGCCGCGTGGCGGGAGCGGCAACGAGCTCCGCCCACGCCCCCTCGTCGCGCATGCCGACGACGCGCGTCCCCGGCGGCGGGCCGCTGCCGTCGGCCGCGGCGCGTTCGACCGTGCCCGCAAAGTCCCAGCCCGGACGCCAGCCGTCGGCAGCCGCCCGCGCGCGGCGCACCTCGCCTAAGTTGAGGCTGATCGCGCCGACGCGCACGAGCGTCTCGGACGGCGACGGAATGGGACCCTCAACGGTGGAGAGCACAAGGCCGCCCGGAGCGGCACGGTCGACGATAACGGCACGCATACCGCCTGGGACCGGCAGGCGTCGCGGTTGGATGCTCGCCCGAGGTTAGAGGTCGCCGCGCTCGTAGGCGAACGCGCTCAGCAGAACGAGCGCCGCGGTTTCGGTGCGCAGAATGCGCCGGCCCAGCGAGATCACGGTCGCACCGGCCGACGTCGCGCGCACGATCTCATCCGCCGCGAACCCGCCCTCCGGTCCGATTGCGAACAGCACACGTTGGGCGTCGCGCAGGGTTCCGGCAAGCACCTCGCGCAGCGGCAGCGGCTCGGCCAGTTCCCACGGGATGTAGACGCGATCGTAATCCGGGAAGGTCGTCAGCAGCGCGTCCCAACTTACGATCGCGCCAATCTCCGGCACGGCGCTGCGGCCCGACTGCTGGGCGGCGGAGCGTGCGATGCGCTGCCAGCGTTCGCGTTTCGCAGCGCTCGCATCGGTCGCGATCACGCGTGCGCTGCGCACCGGCACGATCGCCACAACGCCGAGTTCCGTCGCCTTCTCGACGACGAAGTCCATCTTCTGGCCCTTCGGCAGCGCCTGCGCGAGCGTGACCTGCAGCCCACTCTCGGCCGTCGGACGATCGATCGGCTCCTCGAGTCGCGCCGCGACCGCGCGTTCGCGTACGTCGAGCACGGCCGCGTACGATGCGCCGCCCGAATCGACGACTTCGACCCGGTCGCCGGTACGCTTTCGCAGCACGCTGCGGAGCTTGTGCGCGTCGTCGGCAGCGAACCGGACGCGATCTCCCCGCGCGTGGACGCCGGCGATGAAGAACCGATCCCGCATTGCGGCAGGGCCTTCTGCACGGGGACGCGGATTGCCCCGAGATGGACGACGCTTTCTGGCTGCGCTACCTGCAGGCGCACGCGGATCCGCGTACGCGCAGGCTGCATGCTGCCGGCACGCTGTTGGCGACCAGCGTCGCGGCGGTCGCCCTGCTCAAACGTGATCCGCGCCTGTTCGGGCTGGCACTGGTGTGCGGTTACGGCCCGGCCTGGTATGCACACGCGCGCATCGAGCACAACAAGCCCGAAACGTTCAGCGCGCCGCTACGCTCGCTCGCCGGCGACTACCGGATGTGTTGGGGCCTGCTCACCGGGACGCTCGAACCCGAGCTGGAGCGGGCTCAGTCGGCGCGGAACGCTTCTTTGACGCGGTCGAAGAACGACTTCTCTTCGATCTGATTACCGCCGATGCGGGCATACTCTTCGAGCAGCTCGCGCTCGCGCTTCGAGATTTTGGACGGCACGACGACGTGCACGGTGACGATTTCGTCGCCGCGCGAACCGCCGCGGATGCCCGGCATACCGCGCCCGCGCAGCCGATACATCGAACCGCTCTGGGTCCCGGGATTGATCTGCAGCGGAACCTCGCCGTCGAGCGTGGTCACGCGGATCTCGCCGCCCAGCGCCGCTTGCGGGAACGCGATCGGGACGTCGATGAGGATATCGAGCCCGTCCCGTTTGAAGACCGGATGGCGGGCGATGCTGAGGTAGACGTAGAGGTCGCCGTCCTGGCCGCCGCGCTCGCCGGCGCCGCCGTTACCGGTGATGCGAATGCGTGAGCCGTCGTCGACGCCGGCCGGGATTGTGACCTGCAGTTTCTTCTCTTGTTCCACCCGTCCGCGACCGCGGCACGTCGAGCACGGCGTCTGGACGATCTGTCCCTCGCCGGCGCACTTCGTGCAGCTGGTCTGGGTGACGAACTGCCCGAGCGGCGTCTGCCGAACCTGGCGCTGCATACCGCTGCCGCCGCAGCGGTCGCAGGGGACGACCAGCGTGCCGGGTTCGGCGCCGCTGCCCTTACAGGTCGGGCAGGCCGCGAGATGGCGGAAGCTGATCTCGCGACTGGTCCCGGTGTACGCCTCTTCGAGCGTGATGTCGATGTCGTAACGCAGATCGCTGCCGCGCGTGGGCGCGTTGCGGCGCTGCTGCGCCGTGCCGCGCGCGCCGCCGAAGAACATGTCGAAGATATCGCCGAAGCCGTCGGCGCCGAACGGGCCGAATCCGGCGTCACCGGCGCCATTGACACCGGCGTGCCCGAAGCGATCGTAGTTGGCGCGCTTTTGGGCGTCCGAGAGAACCTCGTACGCTTCGTTGATCTCCTTGAAAACGTGCTCCGCGGTGCCCTTGTCCTCCGCAACGTCCGGATGGTACCGCCGCGCGAGCTGCCGGTAGGCGCGTTTGATCGTCGTCTCGTCCGCGTTGCGCGCGACTCCGAGCACCTCGTAGTAGTCGGTCGGCACGTTAGCGTATTTCGACGTCGTTGAGGTGATCGCCCAGCGACCGCGCCGTTTCGGATGCCAGCGCAATCAAGCGGCCGTAGGGCATACGCCGCGGACCGAGGATCGCCAGTACGCCGACGCCGCGATCGCCAAACCGGTAGGGCATCGTCACGACGCTGCATTCCGAGAGGGCGTCCGGCCCCAACTCGTGTCCGATCCGCACGTGCGGCTGCGAGGGGCCGGTGCGCTGCACGTCGGGTGCCAGTTCGTCGGCGATCAGATCGTAGAGCGTCCGCTGTTCCTCGATGATCCGCAGGATCGCGCGCAGCTTGCGCAAGTCGTGAAACTCCGGCTGATCGAGGAGATTCTGCGCGCCGGATGCGGCCAGATCGGGTTCTTCGGTCTGACGCGACTGGGCGAAGATCGTGCGGACCGCGTCGCGCATCTCGCGCGTCGCGCCCACGTCGTCGCAGATGCCCTCGAGCTCGGCGGA
>Ga0302324_100014304_pt1 | contig 16016 bp, 19 predicted proteins | sample Palsa_T0_1_FD_201949 | JGI IMG/M metagenome (GOLD analysis project Ga0302324, IMG submission 201949) | Peat permafrost microbial communities from Stordalen Mire near Abisko, Sweden - Palsa_T0_1 | ecosystem: Environmental > Terrestrial > Soil > Palsa > Peat permafrost | place: Sweden: Abisko...
TACGTCCCCTTCGACGAAGAAACCCAGACCCGATGAGCCGGCAGCTCCTCCACAACAATCCCGGCCTGTCGCGTCGGGCCCACGGCGCAGGCTTCGCATTGGATGGCAGTACTTTGCCGCTCTCAGCCTCGTCGCAAGATGGTGCATCTTCGCCGCCCTGATCGGCATGAGTGTCCTGATCCTGAAAGTCATCGATTCTCAGCTTGCCTCAGACCCGGCGACTGCCGGTGCCTATCTGCGCCTGAGATCAGGGATGATTCAACAGCTGGACGCTTCGCGGATTGAAGTTTGGAATGGGGTTGCAGGCCGCTTCCACGATCTTTTTCCTCACAGCAGTGCATCCGCGCCAGCCGCCGCGCCGACGATGAACGCGGCACAGCCCAGGCAGCCAACCCACCAGCCTGGCAAGTCCGCGCCGGTCACGCACGCGTTGTTGCCGCTCATCACGGTTGGATTGACCCGCGAAGAAGTGCTGGCAACGGCTGGCGCCCCTGCGTCGGCTTCGCAAGACAAGCTCGTGTATCCAGGCGCGGAGTTGTACATGAAAAACGGAACGGTAGTGGGCTGGAAAGTCGATCCCGGCGCCTCTTCGTTGCGGGTCAAGTTATGGCCGGACGCGCCTGTCGATCCAGACCTCGACGCGTTCACGGTGGGTTCGTCGAAGAATGAAGTGCTGGTAGTGCAAGGGACACCAACGTCCTTCTCTGAAATTACGTTCGGCTATGGACGGTCCGAAGTATATTTCCAGCACAATCGCGTCGTCAGTTGGAAAGAGGATCCAACGTCGATTCGCCTGCACGCAGTGCGGCGATAACAGCCCGTGGGGGAAATCGGGTGTTGAAAGGGCACGACTTCAGTCGTGCCGAAAAGTTCCAGGAATTTACTTGGCTTTAGCCACTGAGGGATGTCTCTTGTGAATTCGACTCTTGCAAGCGGCCGATAAACAGAACCCCCTGCCCCATCACGCGTGCGCCAGCCGCGTCTTCCGCCATCCGTATGCAACCAGCACCAGCAACACAGCAGCAGCGGCAAACTCGGCCGGTGTGCTGGATGCAGCCGTCGTACCCATGAAATCGAGATTGCGAATGTGGTGCCCAGGCCCGACATACCACGCCGCTGTGTAGAGCGCCTCAAACGGCTTGCGGCTGGTGGAGGTGACGCCCAGCGCCAGCGCCGCCGCGGGAATGAAAAGCGCGGCTGCGGCCCATGCGATGAAGCCGGCGAGATCTCGCGCCATGATGAGGTGGAGTCCCAGGCCGCCGCCCGTAAGCGCGGCCATGAGCACGCCCGCTGCATAGCACGCGAACAATTGTCGCCCTGCGGCATGAGGCGCAGAGAAGATGAGCGAGCCGGTCGCGAAGCGCGCCTCGCGCGTGCCCATCTGCGACCACACCAGGATGGGAAACAGCCATGCCGCCAGAATCACGCCCGATCGCGCAGCCTCAAGCGGCGAGGTCAGGCACGCGATGAAGAGCGCCGCCACCACTGCGTACCACCACCACGCATGTCCCCGGAGCATGAGGCGCAACTCGGCGGTCACCATGGCAAAGAAACGGAGCTGCAATCGGCTCCGCGACGTTGCCTGCGCAAGTGGCGTGAGATGCACAGCAGAGCGCGATGCCGGCGCCAGCGCATGGTCAGACGAAGCTGGCTCCTCGCCTGCGATCGCCTTCAGTTTTTTCTTCTTCGTTCCAGCCCGCAAAAAGCTCCTCGCCGGATCGAAGCGGTCGAAGAACAAAGCCGCCAAGAGCGCCAACTTAATGGCCACCACGACGATCAGCGCGCGGCTGAGCAGGATATCGGAATTCCAATGCAGGCCAAGCCAAAGGAATGTCTTTGATGTGCGCTCCAGGCCGCCCAGGCTGAACGACGCGCCTCCGCTGTAGTGCGGATCGAGCGCGCGCACCTGCGCCTGCATCTGGTTCATTGTCGAGCCAATGCCGGTGTAATCGGCGTAAGAGTGAGCTGGCGGCATCGCGCGATTGGCGTCGACAGCCGAAGCGCCCATGGCAATGAGCGAGGTCCACAGGAAAAAATAGAGGACGTTGCCCACGCCGCCGCGCAGCACGGGAAGCGTCTCAAACAGCACAGCTAGTGCGGCTGTGATGGCTACCGCAGCCAGCCCGAAGACCAGCAGCGGAGCAAACAGCGCGACAAGATCGATGTGCCGCGCGTCGTGCGTCACCTGAATAACAAGCGCAGCCAGCGCCAGCACCGCGACCATCGTGCCAAGCACCGCGAAATTGCTCAGCATCTTGCTCAGCGTGTAGAAGGCCTTGCTCATCGGGGTAGTGGCCAGGATCTGCCCCACCCGCGTTTCGCGGTCGCGCTGGATCGCGTTCTTCACGATGTAGAAACCCACCAGCGAGAGCCACACCGAACCGACCAGCCCGATCACCGATCCAAGCCACGCCGAGTTGTTCACGCCGCGATATTCATCGAGTCGCAGCGTGATCTGGCCGGCATAAACGGCATAGCCCAGATAGACTGAGAACCCCAGCGTGAGCAGGAAGCTGTAGCGGCGGACGCGCTCAAGAAAATCGGCGCGCACCATGTGATAGAGAACGTGCGAGCGGCTCATGCCGGCACTCCGGCGCGGTGCTCGTTGAGGCAATACAGATAAGCGTCTTCAAGGTTCGGCGACACCGGCCAAGCGCCCGCCGGCGCGTCGTCTCCCAGCACGCGCACGTGCACGCCGTCGCTGCGTCGCGTGGTGCTGCTTATGACGAACTCTTGCCGCGCGGCACTGAGATCGGCGCTCGCGACGACCCACTCCCACACCTTGCCCTCGACCTGGCGCAGCAGCGCTTCGGGCGTGGCGTGCGCCACCAGCTCGCCCTTGGCGATGAGCGCAATGTCGGTGGCAGTAGCTTCCACGTCCGAAACAATATGCGTGGAGAGAATGACAATCCGCTCGCCGGAGAGGTCGGACAGCAGGTTGCGAAAGCGCACCCGCTCTTCCGGATCGAGCCCGGCTGTCGGCTCGTCCACAATCAGCAGCCGCGGATCGTTGAGCAAGGCCTGCGCTATGCCCACGCGCTGCTTCATGCCGCCGGAGTAGCCGCCCAGTGGCCGCTTGCGCGCGTCGGTCAGGTTCACCAGTTCCAGCAGTTCCGCAATGCGCCGCTTGGCATCGCGCGCGTCCAGCCCCTTCACCGCGGCCAGGTATTCGAGGAACTCGACCGCATTCAGATTGGGATAGACGCCGAAGTCCTGCGGCAGGTAGCCAAGCACCGCGCGCAGCACGTCCGGATCGCGCGCCAGATCGACGCCGTTCCACTCGACGCGCCCCTCGCTGGCTTTCGTAATGGTTGCCAGGATGCTCATCAGCGTGGTCTTGCCCGCACCGTTGGGGCCCAGCAGGCCCAGCACGCCGGGCGTTAGCTCCAGGCTGAAATCGCGCAGCGCCACAACGCCACCTCGGTACCGCTTCGTCACCTGCTCAATCGAAAGTTTCACGCGCTCTCCATATCTCATCGCTCCAGGTCTCAAGTTCCGTACGCGCGGCGCACGAGGAAGTTCCGCGAGTCTCGGCGCGCGGACCACGCAGCCGCAAAAAGTCATGGGGAAAATTTACGCCGTCGGTGGTACGATGCAGCCATCGGCACGCCATTCCAATCCCCCTCAGGAGGGACCCCGCATGGGTTCAACCGGTCTTCATTGGGAGCCGGCGCCGTCCCCCGGCGCTGATCCAAACCGAGCTGATCCAAACCAGGGCGAGCACGCGCAGCCAACGCAGACTCCCGAAGAGCTCAAGGAAGAAAGCCGCCGCATTCGCCGCTTTCAAATGATGGTGAACATGGTGATGCAGGTCATCGCGCAGGACTCGAAGCTCACCGTGGAAGAAGCCTCGGCCATGGTGGCCGACACGCGCCGCGCGGCGCTGGCCATGTTTCCGGATAAAGAGCTGGCATTCAACCTGATCTACTGGCCGCGCCTGCAGCGGCTCATGCGCGAGCGCTACCGGATGCAGTGAGCGGATATCTGACTCTGGCATCGAAGACGGCATGTTCCGGAGGCAGCCGGGAATCTCAACCTGGCGTCGGAATCTCAACCTCGCGCCGGGAATCTCTACCTGATGCCACTTCCGTTTGCTCGACATTAGTCTCAAGAGGGCCGCTCTGTAACAGGGCACGACTTCAGTCGTGCCGAAAATGGCCCAAGAAATGGAGGGCTTTAGCCCCTGCGGGATTTCCGGCCCTCGCGCGAAAGACCATCTTCGGCATGCGCTTTGGCAAAAGTAAGTGACATTGGGTTTCAACCCCCCTGAATAGACGCAAAATACCGCAGCCTTCAGGCCCGGCTCTCTCGCAGCGTCTACTTGGCGTCGTTGCCGATCAGGCGAAACGTAATGGTGCCCCAGAAGAGCCGCGCGCGCATCTGCACGGGCAGATGCCGATCGTCGTCGGTATACCAGAGCCAGATGTTGCCTCGGTTTTTTACCACGCCGGCGTCGGCCGTGGGCTGCACTCGCAGCGTCTTGAATGTGCCGAGCGGCGTCTTGATCTCTTCGCGGCCCTCCACGGTCAGGGTCACAGGCACCGTGTGCATGGCGTCTACCACCGGCAAAATGAAGCTCTTGCCCAACTCCATCGGCTGCGACGAGGCGTAGAAAACTCCTGTCAGCAGGTCGGTAAGGCAGCCTGCGATCGGCACCTCAAGATGCTTGGTCTGGCCGGTGACCAGATTCTTCTCGTCGAGGATCGACTTCATTTGCCCGTAGTCGAGCTTGAGCGTGGAGTTGACCTGACGCCGGCCCTCCACCGTCTGCTTGTCAAACTCGCTGGTGCAGCCCTTGTCGCGATCGAAGGTGGACTGAAACTTGTCGCCCACGTGGAAGAGCAGGTTAATGGCGCCGATGGTGTCGGCGTTGGCGGTGATGCGCTCGTTTGTCCCGCTTGCCTCAAAGTGCAGCACGGCCGTGCCGGCGGGAAACACGCGCCAGTCCACCGTGTAAGTCAGAGTCTGCTTCTGCGGGAAGGCAAAGCCGGCGCGTGGCGGGGCAAGCGGAGCCGCCTGCTGGGCACAGGCAGTTCCGGCCGGCGCCAGGCAGCCCAGCGCAAGAGCGCAGAGAACGCTCGCGAGATTCGTGCACATCTTCAAGATAAGGCCCGGCTCCTTTTTCGTTGGACAGTTCCGGCAATCGGAAACGCTCTTCGCACCCCATGCTCATCGCAGCAATTGCTATCGCACCAAATAATGGATCGCGCCAAGAACCGGCCGCAGAAGCAGCAGACAGGCATAGAGCAGTGCGGCCCCCAAGAGAGAATTGTACTCGCGATGCCTCAGGTACAGGGCAAAGGAGAAGCTGCCTGCGGGCGTCCCGGTTCCGATGTCGTCTACCGGACTTATGGCGGGCCGGGCCGGCGTCAGGCGCGGAATCAGGCGCGGCACGCTGCGGCAATATGCGTCGAATTCCGGAAATGTGGCGCGAAGAAAGCGCTCCTCGGATGCGATCACCGGCACATAAATCACCAGAAAGCCAACAGCCAGCACCAGCGCCACGGGCCAGCTGAGCAGCGCCACGGCAAACCCTCCTGCAATCAGCATCGAGCCCAGGTAGAGCGGGTTGCGGACATGTGCGTAGGGCCCGGTCACGGTGAGTTCGCGATTCTTCTTCACGTATCCCGACGCGTAGGCGCGCAGCCAGAGGCCGGGCAAGGCGAGCGCCAGACTCCAGGCAATGGCAGCCGGCTGGGGAGCGCGCCGCCACAGCTCAAAGAGATACAGCGCCGCCGCCGCAAAGCCCAGCGGCACGCGGATGCGCCGGGCGATGCGCTGCCAGCGCGCGATCCAGTCCGGCGGCTGGCCGGCGGGTGGCCTATGCACGGATGATGGGCCGGCGGAAAATTGGCCAGGTGCGGTCACCGCTCTGTCTTCTCCCGCACCGGCGCGTGCCCCCGCACAAGCTCATCGGCAGCGCCAAGCACCTCTTTTGGGGTAATGGTCAGCAGGCCCGCCTCGGGCGACGTGCGGCGCTTGTGATCCCGCCGGCTCCCCGGGCTGCGCAGCACTTTGAATTCCGTCCCAAATGGCCCGTTACGGCTGGGGTCGGTGGGTCCATAAATCCCCACCACCGGCCGGCCCAGAGCGCAGGCCAGGTGCAGCGGGCCGGTGTCTCCCGCCACCACCAGCGCCACCTGGCGGGTGAGTGCGATGAGCTGGTCGAGCGTGCATACCAGCGGAGCGGCCGCGCCCCCCGTGTGCTGCGCGATCACGCCGGCCAGAGCTTCCTCGCCGGGGCCTGCATTCACCAGCACGCGGAAACCGCGCCGGATCAGCCCAGCCGCAACCGCAGCGTAGCGCTCCGCCGGCCAGCGCTTGGCGCCCCAACCGGCGCCAGGATTGATAAGCGCCACGGGTGCGGCTTCGCGGGCAGCAAGCAGACTGTCGCACCAGGCCTCGGCGGCTGCGTCGACAGGCAACCAGGGTCTTACGGGGGTCAGCGCATCGCCGGCTACGGCCGAGGCCAACTCCACATCCTGCTCGATTACGTGCGCGCCTATGGTAGCCACGCGCTCCGTGTAGAGCCGCCGCACCGCACGCTCGCGCGGCTCCTCCTCGCCGATCAGGCGTTGCGATCCCGCCAGGCGAGCAATCACCGCCGACCGCACCGCCCCCTGCATGTCCACCACGGCATCGTAGCCGCCAGCCTTGAGCGCGCCGCGCAGCTCCCTGATGGCGCGGATGGTTGCCGCACTCAGCAGCCGCTGCCGCCAATCCTTGGTCGCCGCCAGGTGAATCCGGTCCACAATCGGCCGCGACGGGCCACGGGTCGCGGCCATGCCGGGTGGGTAGGTCAGGGCTTCAGCCCTGACATTTGCCGCGGATAAAAGCGGGGCTTCAGCCCCTGAGGTGCGCTTTGCTGGGCTTCCATCGCCACCGTCCGGAGCAGCCAGCAGCGCCCGCCAGCGCGGTTCCACAACCCAGTCAATGATCCACTCCGGATGCGCCTGCCTGAGGGCGGTCACCGCCGGCAGCGCATGAAGAATATCGCCCATGGCCCCCAACCGGACCACAAGCAGGCGAAACTGGGATCGCGTGTGCAAACTCTCATTTTCTCACACCGGCAGGTGCGGCAAATCGCCCAGCTTGCCTCTGCCACGGTCTTCCGCTCCCGGAGCGAGCCGTCGAGAATAGCCCAGGGTGAAACCCTGGGTGTGCATAGGTTCCCCCGCTGCGACGCCCCGTAGGGCCGGTTCGAACCACCGCGATCTTGCGGTTTCTTTCGGCGGCAAGGGCCGCAAATGCCGAATTCGCGTCATGTGGGCCGCACAATCCTCGCTACTAGCCAATCGACCGCCGCATCCTCATCCTCAATCTCAACGCGCAAACCCGCAGATCGAAGCGGCAAGGACTCCGGGAAGGCCGCCGTCAGCTCGCCCAGACGCACCAGATCCTTTTCCGTGGTGATCAACGAGGTCGCTCCGGCAGCGCGAGCGCAGACGATCAGTCTGTTTACGTCGGACGCGGTGTAGCGATGGTGGTCGCGAAAGGCGGCTCGCGAAACTAGACGCAGCCCGGCAGCATCGAGGCCGCGGAAGAACTGCTCCGGCCGCGCAATGCCGCAACAGGCCGCCAGCGGACCGTCGATAGCCGGAATGTCCATGACTCGCCTCAGCCGCCAGACAGGACCCCGCCAGCCAAAGGCCTTCAGTTCGGTCTCAAGGCCCGGCTCATCGGCAGGAATGGCGATCACCGAGGCGCGGCGGATGGCCGAGCGCGGCTCGCGCAGATTGCCCGCGGGCAACAGGCCGCCGTGCCAGTCCTCGCGATTCAGAATCAAAATGTCGACATCGCGACGGAGACGGCGATGTTGAAATCCGTCGTCAAGCAAATGCACGGAGGGAGGCGGGGGTTTCAACCCCCGCATATGGCCAGCAGAGTCAGGTTGGGCTTCACTGGCTCCCGAAATACTCGAATCAATGAAGGGTACGGGCTTCAGCCCGTACGTAATCGCCATAGAATCAATGCGGGCTTTAGCCCCCGAGGGATGCTCACTTCGTTCCGGTCTAAATCCCAGACCTCCCGGCTCAGCCTCTGCCAGCAACCCCGCCTCATAGCGCCGGCTTGCCACATAAACCGGCACTCCGGCCTGGCGCGCAATCAGCAACGGCTCATCGCCAAACTCCTCGGCCGTTCCATCCAGGAGCACGCGCGCCGGAGTCGCATCGCGCCGCCCGTAGCCGCGCGAAAGCACATCCACCCGCAAGCCCCGCGCCCTCAGCGCCCGAGCCAGAGCGACAGTGAGCGGCGTCTTGCCCGCTCCGCCCATCGACAGATTGCCGACACTCACCACCGGCCATTGCAGCCGATCCGGAGCCGTCCGCCGCAGCCGCATTTCCTGCACGGCCAGTGCCAGCCGGTAGACAGGAACCAGCGGCAGCAGCAGGCGTCGAAATCCGGAGGACGGGCTCATGCGGGGCGCTCCAGATCAGCCGTCAACAACTCCCCAATCGCCCGCACACACCGCTCCGTAGCCCCCGCCTGCGCCTCAAACACCCGCCGCGCCCGCTCGCCCATTGCCTTGGCCGCAGCCGGATCGCGCAGCAACTCAGTCAGCACCGCAGCCAACTCGTCCCGGCCAGCAATGCAAATCGCATCGTGCGCCCGCAAATCCTCGGTAATGGCGCGGAAATTGGCGTAATGCGGACCCATCACGATGGGCACGCCAAACTGCGCCGGCTCCAGCGCATTGTGTCCCCCGGCAGGAACCAGGCTGCCGCCCACAAAAGCCACCGCCGCCAGCGAATAGACCGAAGCCAGCTCGCCGATGGTGTCCAGCAGCACCACCTGGCCCGGACGCAAAGGCGCAATCTCGCCAGCCTCGACTCCCCGCCACGCCGACCGCTTCGCCCACGCAATCCCCGGCTTGGCAAACAGCGCTTCCACCGCGCCAAACCGCTCCGGATGCCGCGGCGCCAGCACCAGCACCAGCGCCGGATCGGCATCGAGCAGCCGCGGCCAGGTCTCCAGCAGCACCGCCTCCTCGTCTTCGAGCGTGCTGCCCGCTACTACCACGCGCAGGCCAGCCGCCAGCCCCCGCAGCAGCCGCGTCGCCTCAGCCTCCTCCGCCGCGCGTACGTCAAACTTCAGATTGCCGGCCACGCTGACCCGCTCCGGCCGGCAGCCGATGGCGCTCAGCCGCTCTGCATCTACCTCGCTCTGCGCCAGCACCCGGCTCAGCCCCCAAAGGAACGGCCGCCACAGCCAGCGCAGTCTACGGTAACGCGGCCATGAGCGGTCCGAAACCCGCGCATTGACCACCGCTACAGGAATCCCCCGCCGATAGCAGCCGCTGAGCAGGTTGGGCCAGAACTCAGTCTCCGCCAGCACCAGCACGCGCGGCTTCAGCGCCTCAAGATACGCGCGCACCGCCCACGGCAGATCCAGCGGACAATAAAACACGCGGCCCGCGCCAAACCGTTCGCGTGCCAACTCCTGCCCGGTCCGCGTGGTCGTCGAAATCGCAACAAAATACTCCGGCAGCGCCGCGTCCAGCTCTTTCACCAGCCGGCTCACCGCCAGCACCTCACCCACTGAGACAGCATGAATCCAGATCAGCGGCCGCCCACTTTGCCCCTCCAGCCGCGGCACTCGCCCCAGCCGCTGACCCAGCCCCTCGCGATACTTGCGCGTGGTCGCCATCCGCAACAGCCACCACGGCGCGCCCAGCGCCAGGGCCAGCAGCAGCGCCAGGTTATAGAAAAAGAGAACCATGCGTGACAGATTGGGCCTTTCACCGGTCTAACCCTCCGATGATACAGTCAAGCACGATGAGGACTTCGCGAGCTCTTGCGCCGCTGTTGCTGTGGGTGGCGCTGCCGGCCGTGGCTGCCGACCGCAAGCCCGCCGCCGTGCAGCCGGCCACCACCTTTGCCGACGTCGAAACGCACGACGACGAGAAGGTTTCCATCGCCGCCGAGCCCTACGATACGCGCGAAAAGGAGTCCCTGTTCAAGGTCGACTACCTCAGCCACGGCGTCATGCCCATCCGCCTCATTGTCACCAACAACGGCGACCGGCCCATCTCGCTGAGCGACGCGCGCATCCTGTTCATGACCGCCGCGGGCGACAAGATCCAGGCCGCTGAGCCCGAAGACGTGGAGCGCCTCATGACGCAAAAGGAGCGCCAGGGCGGCAAGATTCCGCTGCCCGGCCCGCTGCCCTCTATCAAGCTCAAGCCCAAGGCCAGCAACAAGGAGATCGAGGCGGACTTCAACACCTTTGAATACCAGGCTCTGGTGGTCGAGCCCCACACCACGCGCGCCGGGTTCCTCTTCTACGATGTCTCCGACCTTGACGACCCGCTCAAGGGCGCCAAACTGCACCTGCACAAGCTCCGCGACGCCGACGGCAAAGAGCTCTTCTATTTTGAGATCCCCTTCGACAGGTACCTCAAGTCCAAATCCGCCCAGATGAACTGATTTTGCGTCAGCAGCGGGCACGGCCAATGATACGATTTTCAACACAAGCTCATGAATCTAGGTCTATGACCGCATGATGTTGTATCAATGCTGGGTGCCCCAGGTCCCGATTTTGGGACCTGGGAATCCACAAAACTCAATAGCACCGTGCAATTTCAAACGGTCGCAGACCTGGTGGTGATGGAGTCGAGGCGGATCATGGCTCAGAAACCGAATTACGGCATCGATGCGCCTAACGTCATTCGCAACCTGCTGCTGGCCGGCGCGGCCTTCCTTGCCATCGCCCTGGCGTTCCCCAAGGTCACCGTTGCGCACGTCACGTTCCTGCTCATTCCGGGATTTTTGTGGCCCGCGGGCTGGTTTTTTCTCAGCGGCGTGCTGATGCTGGTCTATGCCAAGCGAGGCAAGTTTCGCCATCGCGACCGCATCCTGGCCAAGGTGCCCTGGACCGGCGCGGAGAGCGTGCTTGACGTGGGCGCGGGCCGCGGATTGCTGCTCATCGGCGCCGCCAGGCGGCTCACCACCGGCCACGCCACCGGCATCGACATCTGGAACGCCGAAGACCTGTCGGGAAACGGCCCTGAGGCCCTTCTGAACAACATCTCGCTCGAAGGAGTGGGCAGCCGCACCACCGTCAAGAGCGAAGACGCCCGCAAGATGACTTTTCCGGACGCATCGTTCGATGTGGTGCTTTCCAATCTCTGCCTGCACAACATCTACGACCGGCCGGGCCGCGCCAGTGCTTGCCGGGAGATCGTCCGCGTGCTCAAGCCGGGCGGCCTGGCGGTCATCTCCGACTTCAAATTGATGCGCGAATACGAAGGCGAATTCAACAAGGCCGGCCTCGAGGTGCAGATGTGCGCCCGCGACTGGACTGGGACATTTCCGCCGCTGCGCATGCTGGTGGCGCGGAAGGCGGCATGAAAAAATTGCACAGTGACTCCGGCGGGTGAATTGTTGCCCTCGGCAGAGTTGATATTGCATGTGATATGATTCTTCGAGTGCGAGCAGTCTTGGATACCTCCGTGCTGGTCGCAGCATTGCGAAGCCCATCGGGGGCTTCTGGCCTGATCCTGGAGGCCGTGCTGGGCGGATATTTGAGGCCGCTGGTTTCGGTTCCCTTAGTGCTCGAATACGAAGCCGTACTTACGCGACCCGAACAACTGAAGGCACCTGGATTCACTGCTGCGGAAGCAATAAGAATCGTCAAGGCATTTTGCCAGATGGGCGAGCCCGTGCACCTGGCCTATCTCCTGAGACCCGGGTTGCGCGATCCAGACGATGAATTCGTGCTTGAGACGGCTTTTCACGGCAGGGCCGACGTAATTGTAACTTTCAATCGCAGGGACTTTGAGCCGGCAGCCAGTAGCCTTGGAATTGAGGTAATTCTGCCTTACGAAGCCCTGAAGTGGGTGAGGGAGCGATGAGAACCAGCAATTTTGCTTTGCGTTTGCAGCCGTCGCTGATGGAAGAAGCCAGAGAATTGGCAAAGGCGGAAGGAGTGGCCCTGAATCAGCTCATCAATGTTGCGTTGGCTGAAAAGCTGGCAGCCATCCGGACCGCCGCATTCTTTGAGCGGTATACGCGTGGTGCTGATGTCGCGGGGGCGCTGGCGCTTCTGCGGCGTCCTAGAGCGGGAGAACCACCCCGCGAGGGCGATGAGTTGCCGGAGGGGTGGGTGTCGATTCAGGATCGGGGGCGCCGCGCGAATCTGCCTCGCGTACTGGAGATTTTGGAAAAAGCTGGCGCAGGAAATCCTCCCGCTGAGGGAGATGAATTACCGCAATCCGCGCGCGCTGGGCGCCGTCGGCGCGCCGCTACTCGTAATAAGTAGCCGTTGTCGTATCCGTCTCCCAAATGGTGCAGTCCTTCACGCGCACGCGTCCCGCGGTCATGCCGGCCAGCTGCTCATTGGTCTGGTCGTAAAAATATCTGGCGATGTTCTCAGCCGACGGATTGAGTTCGGTAAAGGGCTCCAGGTCGTTCAGCATCTGGTGGTCGATGCGGTCGATCACCGGCCGCAGCACATGCTTGAGCAGCTTGAAGTCGAGCAGCAGGCCGGTTCCATCCAGCTCGGCGCCGGCCAGAGTCACGCGCACCTTGTAGTTGTGCCCGTGCGGGTTCTCGCACTTGCCCTGGTAGTTGCGAAGGTAGTGGCCGGAAGAAAATCCGGCTTCCACGGTGACTTCATACATTGGCGCTGCCCGATTTCGCGCGGGAAGGTTTCCCTGTCGTTATTCTAGGCGCTTTGCACGCGCCAGACCCGGACGGCATAATCCGAATCGAATATGGGTGCCCCAGGTCCCGCCCTTGGGACCTGGGATAGCACAAATCTCAGTTAGGGAACCGTTCAGAGACAGCCCATACTCACCTGCCGGGTGCCCCAGGTCCCGCCCTTGGGACCTGGGATAGCACAAATCTCAGTCAAGGGAACGGTCCGACACTCCTACTCACGGCCCTCTTCGCGCCTCTTCCGCCGCGACGCCAGCCGTGCCTCTTCCTGCCGCCGCTCCACCTGCTCGAAGAGATGGCTCATCACGCCTATCAGTGCGGCCGCCAGGCCAAACAGCAGCAGAAACAGCGCCACAGTGCGCCACAGCGTTCCGTTGGCCGGCAGCCCCGGCTGAAAACTCGACGGCACCAGCGTCATGGCCGCCGAGAGCAGCGCGAACCCGAGCAGCGTGGCAGCCAGCATGTAGAAGTTGCGCGACATAAGCGAAGACAGCGGAGAGGTCATCAACGGCCTGGTGCGATTTTACGCGCCCAGGCAAACGTGTAGCGCCAACCATCCAGCGTCAGGGCAAATCGGATGCCTTGAATCCGCGCCGTGCGCCGTGGCGGATATGCAGCACTTCAACCGTCTTCCGCCTCTCGAGAACGCGAAAGATCGCACGGTAAACATGAGGCTTATGTCCATTGAGAAGGTGCCGAAGGCGGGCGTTCTCCTTGGTGGCTGGGCAGCGGCTCGGCATTTCTTCGAGGCTGAGAATCGCCTTCCTTAAGCCCCGGTACCATTTCAACGCCGAATCGGATTCCTCGGCATCGATCTGACCGTAGATGCCGGCGAGGTCGCGCTCGGCGCGGCGCGCGACATTAACTGCGTATGCCATGGGCGGCCTCGAACTCATCGAAGAATTCCCTGGCAGGCCGAATCTTTCCCTTGCGCGCGTCTTCAAGACCCTGGCGGATGCCCTCGCGGGCGTCGGCGCGCGCAGCGATGTCGAGCAGACGCTGATAGGCTTCTGCGTCCTGCACCACCGCTGCCGCTCTCCCATTCACGGTCAGCACCATGGGCCTCTTGCTCTTCCGCAGGTGCTTGATGAAGTCACGGGACGAGCGGCGAAACGTCGTGAGCGATTGAATGTCGGTGGTGATGTCAAGCATACGCGCCTCCAAGCACCTTTTTAGGTGCCTTTAGACTACTCCGCGCTTTCAATCTGCACAACTCCGGCCTCAACAAATGCGGCTTCAATCGCAGCCACCGACCCATTCAGATCGATGGCCCGGCACGCATCGCGCACCACGATCGCTTCGAATCCGAGCCGCCGCGCGTCCAGCGCCGAATAACCCACGCAGTAGTCGTACGCCAGGCCGGCCAGAAAGACGCGCGTCAATCCACGCTCGCGCAGATAGCCGGCCAGGCCGGTCGGAGTCGCGCGATCGTTCTCAAAAAATGCCGAGTAGGAATCGACATGCGGGCGAAAGCCTTTGCGCAGGATGAGCTCCGCGCGAGAGAGATGGAGCGCGGGATGAAACTCCGCGCCCCACGTACCCTGCACGCAATGGTCTGGCCACAGCGTCTGCGGCCCATAGCTCGTCTCGATCTGCTCAAACGGCCGCTTGCCCGCATGAGCGCTGGCAAAGGAGCCATGCCCCGCAGTGTGCCAGTCCTGCGTAAGCACGATGTGGTCAAACCGCGGCGCGATGCGATGGATGGGCTCGATGACAGCATCGCCATCGCCCACAGCCAGCGCCCCGCCGGGACAGAAATCGTTCTGCACGTCGATGACGAGGAGCACGTCTCGCGAAGTAATCTCCATCGGCTCTCCCCGCTGCGAGTTTCTCAGATGCAGCCGCGATCCGGCTTTTCGATCGTCGAGTCCTACTCCGCCGTCGGCATGTGAATGTACATGGACTGAATCCCAACTCGTCCAGGGCCGGTAAAGCGGTTACACACGATCTGCCCGGCACTGGCAAACAATCCGGTCGAGAATTTCTGAAATTGCGTCTCCATCTGCACCGAGCGGTCTTTGTAGATCCAGCCGCCGGGCTCCACGTCAATCTGTTCGCCGGCTCCCAGTGTCAACTCGAAGACGTTCCCGTATCCGTGCACCCACACAATGCCTTCATTGCCAGGCGCGTAAAAATGATCGATGAAGAATCCCGTCCCGCCCATCAGCATATTGGAGACGCCCTTTACTCGCGTGAACGTGTATTCAACGGCGCCGGTGGCGGCGAGAAACTGGTGTTCCCTCATCTCGATTCCTTCGCCGCGGTTCAAATGGATTCCAAAAATGTGGCCGGCGCCATCGCGGCTGAAAGCGATCTGCCCAGGACCGCTGGCTTCAGTCAACAGAATGGGAATTCCCGCCATGACGCGCCGGAAGCCGCCCTTCAGTGCCTTGATGCCGATCTGCGTCCTGGGCTCCTTCCAAAGCAGGATATGGTGCTCGAAGTACACGGGGACGCTCCCCAGCTCGATCCTCAACACGGGAACAAGCTCGCCCTCGATGTGATAGGTTACGCCGGCAAATTGCTCGTCGCGCGCCACGGTAGGCTTCAGAATAGGAATAGGCACAGGACTCCTGCTCTCTTGACAAGGTTGACTGCAACCCAATCATGGAACGCAGAGGCTGCAATTGCAATGGCAGACGCGGCTTCAGGCAGGCAATCGCATTTGGCTTTCATGGCGAGCGAACGTCTAAGGCTGCCACGAAGTCTCCATCGAAGTGAGCTTTGTAACAGGGCATGACTTCAGTCGTGCCGCAAAACGCTCCCAAACATAGGTCGGGCTTTAGCCCCTGCCAAATTTCGAGCCGCCTGCGGTCTCTTTTTCGACCTTCTCCGTGCGTCGCAAGCTAAATCCAAACCCAAGGTCTTTCAAATGCGATTGCCCTGCGTCTTCGCAGTAGCGTTGGCAAAGAGCCATGCCCGCGGGGTGCCGGCCTCTCTCACCGAACGTCGGATGACTTCAATGCTCCGCGCGCGCCATGGCGGATATGGAGCACATTGACCCTCTTCGGATTTTCCAGCACACGGTAGATCACGCGATAGACATGCGGCTTGCGCCCGTAGAGCAGGTGCCTGAGCCGCGGGTTTTCCGGGGTCGTCGGGCAGCGGTTGGGCAGTTTTTCCAGGGTAAGAACAGCTTCTTTAAGCCCCTTATACCACTTCAGCGCCGCTTCGGAATCGCCGGTGCGAATATCCTCGAAAAGGAGAGCAAGGTCGCGCCGCGCTCGCGGCGTGATTCTAACGAGTCGATCCTGAAGAAGTGATTTTTAGATCGTCGTCGCAGACCTCCGCGGGCCGGTAGGAGCCAGGATGGTTTGAAATCGGCCCCATATGCCGAGCAGGCTGCGCAGAAAATAG
>Ga0302324_100014306_pt1 | contig 16014 bp, 14 predicted proteins | sample Palsa_T0_1_FD_201949 | JGI IMG/M metagenome (GOLD analysis project Ga0302324, IMG submission 201949) | Peat permafrost microbial communities from Stordalen Mire near Abisko, Sweden - Palsa_T0_1 | ecosystem: Environmental > Terrestrial > Soil > Palsa > Peat permafrost | place: Sweden: Abisko...
GGGCAATTCGCGCCGAGCAAGCGGATCAACGTTGGGGCAATTGGGGTGGGGCGGATTTCGCGGGTCCACGATATGCCGGGTATCTTGCAGTACGACCGGGCGCGGATTATTGCGGTGTGCGATCTCGATGCGCATCGCGTGGAAGATGGCAAGAAATTCGTCAACGACTATTACACGCAGAAGTCCGGCAAGGCATATGACGGTGTAACTGGATACGGTAATTATCACGAGTTACTCGCGAATAAAGATATTGATGCTGTCGTAGTAAGTACGCCAGATCACTGGCATGCGCTGATTGGAGTGGATGCAGTACGGGCCGGTAAGGACGTGTATCTGCAGAAGCCCACATCGCTGACGATCGCGGAGGGGCGCGCGCTGAGCAATGCAGTCCAGGCTTCGGGACGTATCCTGCAGATCGGGAGCCAGCAGCGATCGACGATCCAGTTTCGCTACGCGGCGGAGTTAGTGCGGAATGGACGCATCGGCGACGTGCAGCGGGTCGAGGTCGGACTACCGGGCGATCCGGCGGGCGGCGACAAGACGCCGATGCCGGTGCCGGACGGTTTCAATTACGCGATGTGGCTGGGTGAGACGCCGTACGTGTATTACACGGTGGATCGCGTGCATCCGCAGAAGGGCTACGACCGCCCGGGATGGCTGCGGTGCCGGCAATTTGGAGCGGGCATGATCACGGGTTGGGGCGCGCACCATATCGACAGCGCGCATTGGGGCATGAACACGGAGTACACGGGACCGGTGGAGATTTGGGGCCACGCGGAATTCCCGGATCATGGACTGTGGGATGTACACGGGCCTTTTAAGACGGAGGCGCTGTACGCAAACGGCGCGCAGATGAGCGTAAGCGGAGAATATCCGAACGGGATCAAGTTCTACGGGACGAAGGGATGGATATTTGTCTCGCGCGGCAATGAACAGGTGACGAAGAGCGACCCAGTGGCGAAGCTTAATGACAATACGGCGCTGGCGTCGAGCGATCCGAAGATCATCAAGTCGGTGATTGGTCCGGACGAAATTCATCTGTACGAAAGTAAGGAGCAACATGGCAACTGGCTGGACTGCATCATCACGCGCCAGGAGCCGATTTCGCCCGCGGAGCTGGGGCATCGGGCGTGTTCTACCTGCCTGATTCACGACATGGCGATGGTGCTGAAGCGCAAGCTGTACTGGGATCCGGTGCGGGAGCGCTTTAACAACGACGATGAAGCCAACAGCATGCTGTCGCGCGCGCAGCGCGCGCCGTACACGCTCAGCTAAGAGGATTCGACGATGATGACACGACGCAATGTCGTTGCGGGATTGGTGGCGATGCCCAGCGTCCTGAGCGCTGTGGCGATGGCTTCCGACGATCCGCAGGGAATTTTGGGGCCGGCGGTTTTCGAATGGGACAAGATGGATTTTCACAAGACGCCCACTGGTGAAGTGGCGTCGCTTTGCAAGCAGCCGACGGCGACGGTGGATCAGCTGGAGATGCATGTGAGCAAGCTGAATCCGGGGACGGCATCGCACGCTCCGCACCGGCACGTGAACGAGGAGCTGATCATCATTCGGGAAGGGGAGTGTGAGACGCTCTCGGACGGGAAGTGGATTAAGGTTGGTTCCGGGTCGGTGGTCTTCAACGCGTCGAACAGCCTGCATGCGTTTCGCAATATAGGAACGACGGAGGCGGTCTATCACGTAATCAACTGGAGCCCGAACAAGGCTCTTGCGATAGCAAAGTAACTCGGTTGCCGCTGGGAATCGATCCGAGTCTGAGGGTCCCGACAAGCTGGGACTCTCTTAGCGATATTCAGGTTAACCGAGTCATCTGCTTTCAAGTGGACACCGTCTGTGTTACAAAACAGCGTGCCCGGCCGGCGAGGTCTTACCCGCCTGCTGGGAGGACCGTTAGCGATTGAGAGTCGATTGCGGCCCCTGCACTTTCAGTGGTGACGAGGAAACGGAATGTTCCAGCCGGAAACCTATGGAATCGCACTCTTGCTCATGCTCATCAGCATGTTCTGCTGGGGATCCTGGGCTAACACGCAGAAGCTGACCGCGGGTTATTCCTTCCAGCTTTTTTACTGGGATTACGTCATCGGTATTGTTACAGCGAGTTTGCTGTGGGGCGTTACGCTCGGCAGCCTGCGCCGCGGAGCGACTTCGTTCTTTCCGAGCCTTTCCCATGCCAGCGCCGCAGCCATCCTGTATGCGCTCGCCGGCGGTGTCATCTTTAATGTTGCGAACCTGCTCCTGGTTGCCTCCATCGCGATTGCGGGAATGGCGGTTGCTTTCCCGGTCGGCATCGGGCTGGCTCTGGTGGTGGGAGTGATTTTCAACTACCTGGTTCAGCCCAGGGGAAATCCGATCCTTCTGTTCGGAGGGTTAGCGCTCGTGGTTATTGCCATCGTGGTGGACGCTGTCGCCTACCGGCGCCGCGAACCGACACACACAGCCAGCCGGCGGGGCGTTCGGCTGAGCATCGCCAGTGGCATCCTAATGGGGCTTTTCTATCCGTTCGTCGCGAAGGCAGGCATCGTCGCACATCCTCTGGGGCCCTATACTGTCGCTTTTGTTTTCGCTGTAGGTGTGGTCTTGTGCGCCATTCCTCTTAACTCCTGGCTGATGCGGCATCCCATCACCGGGGAGCGTCCGGTTTCCATGTCAGGCTACTGGCAGGCGCGTGCGAGCTGGCACTTCTGGGGTATCGTTGGGGGTATGATCTGGTGCACCGGGGCGCTTTCTAACTTCGTAGCATCGCATGCGCATGTCGTGGGGCCTGCTATTTCTTATGCAATCGGGCAGGGCGCAACGATGGTATCAGCCGCCTGGGGAGTCTTTGTGTGGCGGGAATTCGCCAACGCTCCGATCGGATCGCGGCGGCTGATTCCCATCATGTTCATCTCATTCATTTGTGGATTAACAATGATTGCTGTTGCACCTATTTATTGATTTACGGGAACTCCGCTCTTATGCCGAAATCGATTGTAGTGATTGGAAGTCTCAATTTGGATTTAGTAGCTCGTGTCGATCGTATCCCGGTTCCGGGAGAGACGATCATCGGGTTGGATTTCGAAACGTACAGTGGAGGAAAGGGAGCGAACCAGGCTACCGCGGTCGCCCGGCTGGGCGCTCCAGTGAAGATGATCGGCAAGTTGGGGAGCGATGCTTTCGCGAACCAGCTGCGGGACGGGCTGGAGAAATCTGGAGTTGATACGAGTTGTGTCGAGAATGTTGCGGGCGCGTCGGGCACGGCGCTCATCGAAAGCTCAGCCGACGGCGAAAACAGTATTGTCGTGATCCCAGGCGCCAATGCGCATTTGCTTCCCGAAGATATCGATCGATATCGGCGCGAGATTGAACAAGCGGCGATCATTCTGGCGCAGCTGGAAATTCCTCGCGAGACGACGGAGCACCTTGCGCACGTGGCCCGCTCGGCGGGCGTTCCTCTCCTTCTCGACCCAGCACCCGCTTATCGCCTCTCGCGCGCAGTCCTATCCTGCGTCACATGGCTCACGCCAAATGAAACCGAGACGCGGTTGCTCCTGGGTCTGAACCCCGATGGCGTTTCCTCCCATTCCGCGCCTGAAGCGGCTGCTCGTCTCCTGGATATGGGAAGCCGTAGTGTGATTTTGAAGCTCGGCGCACAGGGCGTGTATCTCGCGGGACAGGAGGTCGAACCCGCAGCCATCGAGGCCTGCGAAGTGGAGGTTGTCGATTCGACCGGGGCGGGGGATGCGTTCAACGGGGCCTTCGCTTTTGCGATGGTTCACCGTGGAATGGAAGTGCATGAAGCCGCCGCGTTCGCCTGCGGCGCTGCCGCGCTTTCGGTGACGCGCGCGGGAGCGCAGGCGTCGATGCCTACCCTTGAGGAATGCGAGTTATTCCTGGGTCGATGCAGGGCATCGCGGCCGTAGACCAGACTTTTCTGTCTTTTGATCAACCATTCTCGCGGAAGGTTGGTTTTATGTTTGAGTGGAGAATGTGGACGGCGGTACGCCGGATTCATTGGTCATAGGTGCTCGCCTTCGCAAACGAGTAATACCGCCGCCAACAATTAACACAACGAACAGGCTGGAGACTGAAGAGAATGAGCACGCTGTCGAGCCATTCCGGTTCAGCCGACTTGAATTCGATGGAGCTGCAAAGAGGACATTTCCGCCGCGTCCAGAGTAATCGCGGAATGATAGGTGGCCAATTCAGTCTTGCGGTGTTCATATAGATCGATCTCTCTTCACGCTAAGGTGTCGCCGAATCTCCAGCGCTCGAATTGCTGTCCAGCCACGAAAGAAGCTGACGGATGCTGCCCGTCGCAAGAGCCACGCATGAGTCCCCGGCTCCGTAATAGAGATAAATCGTGTCCCCGTCCGGGCCGATGGTTTGCCCGCACGGGAACACGACATCTTTCACATCGCCGCCGCGCTCATAGGAAGCTTCAGGACCGAACATCCAGGAGTCCCCGCGTTGCAGGCAAATCTCCGGGTTCTCCAAATCGAAAAGCGCGAGACCCATCCGATAGATACTGCCGGACGCGGTTGTCCGGACACCGTGGTACAAGGTCAGCCAGCCCTTAGCCGTTTCAATGGGAGGCGAGCAGAGGCCGATTTTGTTGGCATCCCACCATCCGCCGCGACGCGCTTCGAGCATAATCTTATGACGACCCCAGTATCTCAGGTCGGGCGAGTAGGAAATCCACATATGCGCACCCAGCGATGTGACCGGACGGTGGATGAGCGCCCAGCATCCGTCTATCTTCCGTGGCAAGAGTGCCGCGTCTTTATCTTCCGGCGGCATAATTACTCCGTAACGTTCGAAGCTCCGAAAGTCCCTGGTGAGCGCGAGCGACACTCCCGGACCACCTCGAGCAAAAGAGGTATACGCAATGGCGTATTGCTCCAGTTCCGGCACATAGGTGATGCGAGGATCCTCGATACCCCAGAGCTCTTCGGGATACTTTCGCGGTTCTGCCGGGAACGTCGGTGTCGCGTCAATGCGCCATCCATCGACTCCGTTCGCGGAGCGCGCCACAGTCAAATGCGACAGCCCGCGCCGGTCTTCCACCCGGCACAAGAGCAAGGTATCGCCGTCAGCCAGTCGCACAGCGCCGGCATTGAACACACTGTTGACCGCGTAGGGCCAGTTATCCCGGCTGAGGATCGGATTTTCGGAATGACGAGTGAACAGAGAAGGCTGTGGATCTCTTTCGTACGAATGCCGATCCGATAAATCGCTGTCGGGTTTTGCAGATGGAAGAAGGGTGGGGGTCAAAGGCAAACGCTCATTTCCTGATTCAGGTGGCTTGCAGTGGAGGTTTCTACGGCTTGCATATCAAGCAGAGCCATGAGGAACGAGAGGGTCGATTCAGCCCCCTGATTCTCGTTTACGCGATCCGGGTGCAGCCCGTCCCTGCAACCTCCGGTCGCGGCATCGTACAGGGGAACCTGCAGGTCATTCTCCCCGAGAAACCAACGGAAAGGCGACCATGCTTCATCCAGCCAAAAGCTGTCTCCGGTTGCCCGATATGCTTCGAGACACGCGGCGACGGTGGCGCAGGCCTCGACCGGCTGTTGGTCGAAGCGTGCTTTCTCTTTCCCCATCGTGTAAAACCCTCTGGAGCCGATCGGTACAAACACGTGATCTTCGTCGCGATGCTGCTGGGCGACAAGCCACTTCAGAGACTCACATCCCACGTCCACCATTCTCTTGTTTTTGCCGTTCCATCCGGCCAGAATGAGCGCCTGCGACAGGCGAGCGTTGGAATATGCGAGGCTCTTCTCGAACCACTGCCAGTCGTCAGAGTGCGTCCGCTCATAAAGATCCAGTAGCCGGTTTGCGAGGAGATTGCGAGTGCCCTGGATAATCCTGTCTCCCGGGAACCAGTCGAGATACCCCTGCATTCCGAGAACAGAAAACGCCCATGCGCGAGGGCTGGAGAAGGTGAGAGTAGCCGGCACGGCAGCCTCGAATAACTTCCCGCTCGCTCCTCGTAGCCCCGGATCTACAGAACGACCAAGCACGGTTCCAAGTGCCCACAGAGCGCGACCATGGCTGTCTTCGGACCCGATACTTTCCTGCCATTGGCGGTCGTAGCCAAGGAAGTTTCTAAATCGTCCGATCTTGCTGTGAAAGGCAAGCTCAAGAAATCCCAGATAACGCCGGGAAAGATCTGCAGCGACGTCGCCCCCGGGCGTGGAAGATGCTTTCAATAACACGGTCACGATCAGCGCGCGTGCGTTGTCGTCGGTTGTATAACCCTCCTGGCAGTTCGGTATAGAAAAGACAGCATGCTGAAGGATCCCTGTGTCATCGGTCATGTGCCTCAGGTGGGCCAGATTCATCGCGGGTAAATCATCTGTCGACCTGGCTGCGAGGATATCCTGAAGGGAGGGCCGTGGCCGCAGGATGCGCTCGGTGCGTGCTCGCTGGAAGCTCGCCATATAGGACTGGGCAGTTCGCTGCCAGGTCGTTCCGCGCGAGTAAAGATAAGCGCGCTTCCGCATGGCATGCCGCTCGGCGTCGTTATCGAGTAGCCTGATTGTGGCCTCTGCAATGGACGCCGGATCGTCGAAGGGAACAATGATGCCGCGCCCGTCTGCGAGCAACTCCTGCGCGTGCCAGTAAGGCGTCGAGATGATTGCTTTCCCGGCGCCGAGAGCGATGGCCAGCGTACCGGAAACAATTTGCGCTTCCTGCCGGTATGGGGTGATGTAGATGTCCGCGGCGCCAACATGCTCAACCAACTCCTCGGCAGTTACGAAGCGGTTGTTGAAGATCACCTGAGGAGAAACGTCTAATTCGACGGCCAGCGCCCGAAGCTCTTCCCTGTAGTGCTCACCGTCGCGCTTCCGAACGTGAGGATGGGTCGCGCCGGAAACGATGTAAGTCAGATTCGGATGCTTCGCGAGAATCGCAGGCAGAGCGCGAATAACGTTTTCGATTCCTTTGTTCGGCGACAGCAACCCAAAGGTCAGCAATACCGACTTACCCTGAGTGTTGAACAAATCTTTGAAGTAGTTAGGGTCGGTAAACGGGAAATCTGGAACGCCGTGGGGAATCAGATCGATCTTTTCCGCGGGAACTCCGTACACGCTTTGCAACAGCGTCGAGGCTAGCTCACTCATGACGATCAGGCGGTCGGAAATGTGCGCGATCTCTTCCAATACGGTCCGCTGATTTGAATCCGGCTTGCGCAGTACCGTGTGGAGCGTCGTTACCAGCGGCATCTTCAGCCGTCGCAGCAGCGACAGAATGTGGCTGCCTGCCGCTCCTCCGAAAATGCCGTATTCATGCTGCAGGCAAACCAGGTCGTTCCCGTTGAAGTTGAGAAATTCGGCAGCCCGTTCGTATGAAGAACAATCTTCCTGCTCAATTTCCATCCGCACGCGGTCGGGATATTCGTAACTCGATTCGGGATCATTGACGGGGATCGCGAAGAGACGAGCGCTTCCATATTCAGACGCGATCGACGTGCACAGATCGGTTGTGAAAGTCGCAATGCCGCATTGCCGCGGCAGGTAGTTGCCGATAACCGCGATGCGCGTGGGCAGAGGCAGTGGCGAACCTCCTGCTCCCGTCGAAAACTGGACACACGGCGTAGACGAGAACCCGGCCACTCCTCCAACGTGAAGCATCTCCGAAAGAGTCATGAGCTCCTGCTTTCTTTGTTTGGGCCCTGCTTCGGGCCAGGGTCAGAATTCAGAGGAAACCCGGCGTTCCCGCCGCATTGAGCCCGTTGTTTCCCACGAATAACCGAGACCTGTTTCTATGCGAGTTGCCGGATCGGCACGCCGTCAAGTAAGCCGAGCGAAGCGCTCTGTTGTATGTGGCGGGTTTGCAGCGTTGCTTTGGCAATATGAAGACCGAAGTATCGGGAGACACGTACAACGCTCAGTTCCGCCGCATTGAATCTTTCTCGCGTTCCGGCCAGGGCACGTGTGATCGCACGTGTGATCGCGGCTTCGTCCGTTCGGCCGTAGCCAACGCTGGTGCAGGCAGACTCGATCCACATAAAGTGCCACCCCGCGTCACGGACCGCGAGATCGAGTTGCGCCGGCGCTGCGTTTTCCACGGACGTCCAAGCCCTGGAAAACGGCTTCTGTTTCAGGTGAAGGCCGTCCGGGAGCACGCACTTGTCGCGAAGAAAGATTGCGGGCGGCCTTACCACGAGCCTTTGCCGGATTTTGCCGGGTTCAAGGGAATACCGATAGAGCCTCCGACCTGGGCGTTAGGAACAGCCTCGGGGAAAATCGGGTGGCTGGGACTGATGCTGATGTCATCTTTCGTGTCCGCGGCATTGGGGTCGGAGTCAGTCGGAGCATCTGACTTTTTCAACCCAAAGGGAAACACTGACGTGGGCGACCCTGTGGACAAATGGCTCTTTACATCGGATCTTTTGATGAGGCTCATAGAAGCTCCAGTGGTCCGGTTGCGTACCTGGAAGGTGCTCGTCTGGAGCAGAACGCGGAGGGCTGAAGGCGAGAAGAAAAATCAAAATACTTTTTCTACTATACGCCGGAAACTTATCGATACTGGTGAAAACTTAGTGAAGGCAGCTCTGTAATAAAGCTCAGGCGCCAGGTTCCACGTGGGATTTGTGCGGCGAAGTATTATCTTTTCCGGAAAATGTGATCAATACGGCTCAGCTATTGATTTGCGACCCTGTTGTAATCATTTTGGAGCAGAGTCTCTCTGTATCTCCTCACTCTTGGTTCTGAGCTAAGTCAGCCCATCTGAAATGTGTTTCTCTTAGCCTTTCCGCACCGAAACAAGGAAAATCAATGAAAATCACGCCTCTGCTGTTGATTAGCGCGTTTGCGCTGACAAGCGGAAACCTCTGGGCTGCCTCGGGCCGCCAGGATTCGATCGAGCGTCTGCAAATGTCCTCGGACGTACTGCACTCCATCATGAGCGCTCCGGACAAGGGTATTCCGGAAGAAGTAATGAATGGCGCGAAGTGCATCGTCGTCGTTCCGCACCTGGTCAAAGGTGGCTTCGTCGTTGGTGGCGAACATGGCCGGGGCATAGCGTCCTGCCGCACCGCTGACGGTTGGAGCGCACCCGCGTTCGTTTCGGTCGGTGGAGGCAGCTGGGGCCTACAGATCGGCGTCGAAGGCGTCGACCTCGTGATGGTCGTTATGAACGACAGAGGGCTGCAACATTTGCTTTCCAGCAAATTCCAGATCAGCGGAGATGCATCCGCCTCCGCGGGCCCGGTCGGGCGCCACGCTTCCGCCGGTACCGACTGGACTTTGACTACGGAAGTCCTGACGTACTCGCGCTCCCATGGCATCTTCGCAGGCGTCACGCTTAATGGAGCGGTTGTGGAGCAGGACGCCGACTCGACTGATGCTATTTATGGCGGCGATCCATCTTTCAGGGCCATTCTTTCTGGCAATGTACCCGCGCCACGGTCAACGCTCGGCTTTATCCAGGCAGTTGTCGAAACTGGCCGCGCGGGCACGGTGGCGGAAGCGAACCCAGGCCAGCAGTAATCACGAACCTGGTTGATCGGGACTCCTGGCAGTCCCGATCAGCATAAGGCGCCAGAGGAAGAGTGTTACATGCCCCTGATTCAGATTGTTATTACGCTGGTTATCGTTGGAGTTCTGCTGTGGCTCGTGAATCGGTTCATTCCGATGCAGTCGAGCATCAAGTCGATCCTGAACGGTGTTGTTGTCATCGTGGTAGTTCTGTGGCTCCTGAATGTGTTCGGAATCTTCCACACCCATGCCCTCTCCCATCTCTACGTTCGACGGTGAGAGCGGATCGGAGCGGTAGCTCCGATCCGCAAAGCGCAGCACCGGTCCTCGGTACGCGAGTGCCCGGGTCAGCGGGACGTGGCGAGAGTCGAACTGGTTGTACCTTGCTAATGTAACGGCGAAGCGTGTAACTACCAGTTAGAGTGAAATAGTTAAGGCGTTTAGAAGTCGCAGCGAAAGGCCTTACTTATGAAATCATCAGGACTTACTCGCACAATCACTCTGTTGTTACTTCTGGGCTCGGTGGTTCTTTCGTGCGCAGCGCAGGATCGGCCATCGGAAAGTAAGGACCATCCAAAGCAGGATACCGCGCGCCAACAGGCCAAGCCCGCTGAGCAACACGAGCAACAGCCGCGGTCATCGGCACGGGAGGAGCAACCCGTCCGGCAACAGCAGCGACAACCTGCCCAGTCACAGCGACAGCCTGCCCAGTCACAGCCAGCCCAGCAACAGCAGCGACCGAACGACTCACCGCAGCGGGCTCAACGACAGGCTCCGCAGGAGCAGCGGCCAACGGTCAGCAGGGCGCAAGAACACACCAGGCAAGAGCGGGGTCCCGCACCCGCGCGGCAGAGCCAGGAGCAACAACGCGTTCAGCAAGCCGCCTGGCAACAGCATCGGGCAGGGAACTGGCAGTCGGACCACCGCACCTGGCAGCAACGCGGCGGATACAACGGCTACCGCATTCCTGGCGACCGCTTTCGCGGCTACTTTGGTCCGGAACATGGATTTCGAATCCAGGGCCTGCCGTTCATGGAGGTTGGCGGATATCCGCGCTTCCAGTATGACGGTTACTGGCTGAGCGTGGTTGACCCGTGGCCATCTAGCTGGGGCGACGACTGGTACGACAATGACCAGGTCTATGTTGCATATGTCGATAACGGATATTATCTCTATAACCGGAGCTATCCAGGCGTCGGCATCGCGGTGAGCATCTCGATGTAACAATGAGCGTGGCGATCGATTGGTTCCCCGATCGCATCGCCCCGCTTGCTCTGATCACCGCCAGTTGAAACATCTCAGGTCGATGCAGGTGACGCGGGCCGATGCGCTCGGGTCCCTGGTCGTATGGCGCAGAGTCACGATGAAGCGGTAGGTGACGGTCTGATCGGAAGGATCGTCGCGCGCGCGATACGGCGTTAACAACCTAACCCTAGATACAAACTTCGTCAGCTGGAAGCGCCGGGCTCGATGCTTCTCCTGGGTGGATCGATAGCGCGACGTAATTCATTCGTCGACGCAGATGCCAGGGCAAACCGTATCCCTGTAGACTCTGACGTGGGAGACGGACGGGTCCGCGACAATGCCCCGCAAATGGTATTTGGTTCTGCTGGTGTCAGTGGCGATTGCGATCAGCTACTTCGACCGGCTCACGTTGCCGGTGGCGATCGCCGCCATTCAGCACAACATTCCGCTCTCCAATGAACAGTTTTCCTGGCTGCAGACCTCGTTTCTGTTGTCGTATGCTGCGCTCTATGCCATCGGCGGACGGTTGCTGGACTGGCTTGGCACGAGGCGTGGATTTCTGCTGATCATGTTGTGGTGGTCGCTGGCCTGCGCGCTGCACAGCCTGGCCACCGGTTTCGTTCTGCTGCTGGCCGCTCGGTTCTTCCTGGGAGCGGGGGAGGGAGGCGCTTTTCCTGCGGCGACGCGAGTGGTGGCCGAGTGGATGGACCCCCCGGAACGCTCAACGGCGATGGGACTGATCAACGCAGGCACGGCGATTGGTTCGCTGCTGGCGCCGCCCATCATCGGTTTGATACTGCTTTACAGCGGCTGGCGTGCTGTCTTCGTGGTCGCGGGCAGCGGCGGACTGCTCTGGGTCCTGTGGTGGGCGCTCAGCTATCCGGCGGCAGGTTCTTCTGCAGCACGAAATACGCGACCGGCCAGGCCCGTGCGCTGGGTCGATGTGATTCGGCTGCATAATGTACAGGCGTTCGTCTTCGCCAAATTCATGAGCGACTCTGCCTGGTACTTTTTGTTGTTCTGGCTGCCGAAGTATCTGTATGACGCGCGAGGCTTCGATATCCGCCAGGTGAGTTACTACGCATGGATTCCCTATGCCGCGTCGGGCCTCGGCAGTTTTCTGGGAGGCTGGTTTTCGTCTACGCTCCTGCGGCGGGGAAAGTCCCTGGATGCTGCGCGCAAGATCGCGCTGGGTTGCTGCGCCGCGGCCATGCCGGTGGTGATGCTGGTTTCTCTGGTACCCGTCTCGATGGCCCTGGCCTTGTTCAGCATTGCGTTCTTTGCACAGCAGGCGTGGTCGGGCCTGGTGATGACGCTGCCCGCGGACATATTTCCGCTGAACGCGGTCGGTACGGTGGCCGGGCTGATCGGATTCGGCGGAGCCATCGGCGGCGCCGTTTTTGGCGTGGCCGCAGGATTTCTGCTCTCGCACGGAGTGTCGTACGGCGGGCTTTTTGTGGCTGTCGGGAGTTTTCACCTTATAGGCTTTGCCGCCATTGTTCTTCGATCTGGTCGGCTTCAACCGTTTCGCGCCATCGATAATGAGGAGATGGGGAGCGTCGCATGAAGATCACTGAAGTCCGCACGCGTGTCGTCCAGTGGGAGGGCAACAGGGTTCCTCTGCCTCCACACTTCTGCACCAATCCCATGGACCTGGTCGCATTTCGCAAAGCATCCATGGGGAACTTTGCGTTTCATAACTGGCTGCTGGTCGAGATCTTCACGGATACGGGTCTGGTGGGGCTGGGCAATGCCGCGCTGGCGCCCGTGGTGACGAAGACGCTGATCGATACGTATCTGAAGCCGCTGCTGCTGGGCGCCGATCCGTGGGATGTCGAGTATCTGTGGCAGCAGATGTATCGGCGCACGCTGGCGTTCGGCCGCAAGGGAGTGGCGCTGGCTGCGATCTCGGCGGTGGACATCGCCGTTTGGGATCTGCTCGGCAAAGACGCGAAGCAGCCGGTGTTCCGCCTGCTCGGGGGAAGGACCAAAGACAAGATTCCGGTCTACGCCAGCCGCTTATATGCCATGCCGCTCGATGAGCTGAAGGCGGAAGCGCAGAAGTATAAGGACCAGGGCTACACAATGATGAAGCTGCGCTTCGGTTGGGGGCCGATCGACGGCGCCGCGGGCATGCAGAAAAACGTCGAACTGGTGCGCGTGGTGCGGGAGGCGATCGGCGACGAGATCGATCTGATGACCGACGCGTATATGGGGTGGACGCTCGACTACGCGAAGCGCATGCTTCCCCTGCTGGAGCCGTTCCACCTGCGATGGCTGGAAGAGCCGGTGATTCCGGATGACACGCGCGGCTACCGGGAACTGAAGAGCTATGGGCGGATTCCAATCGCCGGAGGGGAACACGAATTTACAATCTTCGGCTTTCGCGAACTGTTAGAGACCAATGCGCTGGATTACATTCAGTTTGACACAAATCGCGTGGGGGGCATTAGCCAGGCGCGCAAGATCTGTGCACTGGCAGAGTCGTTCCAGATCCCGGTGGTTCCGCACGCCGGACAAATGCATAACTACCACGTTGTGATGGCCAGCCTGAACTCACCCATCGCAGAGTTCTTCCCGAAGGTGGATGTGGAAGTGGGGAACGAGTTGTTCTGGTATATCTTCGATGGCGAGCCGGTGCCGGAGCGCGGGCAGATTAACCTCGACGACTCCGTTCCAGGGTTCGGCTTGACAGTGAATGAAGAGTCGCTGCAGCACTTTCACGTGATCGAGTAGGGGAGGGAGAGGCCGGTGCATCTGGTCCAGATTGCAAATGCCGCACAGCGACGCGTGGGTGTGGTGCGCGAACCGGACCTCGTGCTGCTCCGCGAGACAGATACGGTTCTTGCGCTCGCCCGGCGAGCTCTTGCGGAGGGGCGCGCTCTGACTGCCGTAGCCGAGGGGCTATTGTCCGAGGATGTGCTTTCCTATGACGAGGTCTATGAGGGGCAATCACCATGGAAGCTCGTAGCGCCTGTCGATTGCCCGGGGAATCCGCAGCGGGTGACTGTATCGGGGACGGGGTTGACGCATCTGGGCAGCGCGCGGGACCGTCAGGAGATGCACGTGGCGCTGACGGAGCAAGAAGAAGCACAGATGACGGACAGCATGCGCATGTTCGAGTGGGGCCGCCAGGGCGGGCGTCCGCAAGAGGGGGCGGTGGGGATTGCTCCGGAGTGGTTTTATAAGGGAGATGGCTTGACGGTGCGGGGGCCCTTTGCGCCGCTTGAGATTCCGGGGCACGCAGAGGATGGCGGCGAAGAGGCCGAGATTGCGGCGATCTATCTGATCGCGGACGACGGCACGCCGTGGCGCATTGGAATGACGACGGGCAACGAGTTTTCAGATCACGTCTTCGAGCGACGCAATTATCTGAACCTTGCTGGATCGAAGTTGCGCACGTGCAGCATAGGGCCTGAACTGGTGGTGGGCGCCGACTTTGGCGATGTGGCTGGACGGGTGAGGATCTATCGAGGCGGAGAGATCTTGTGGGACAAGGAGATTCGAACGGGCGAACAGAATATGTGCCACAGCCTGGCGAATCTCGAGCACCACCACTTCAAGTTCGCGACCCATCGGCAGCCAGGCACGGTGCATATCCACTTCATGGGAGCAGACTGCCTGTCGTATGGAGAGGGCGTGCGCCTGGAGGCCGGCGACATAACGGAGATTCAGTTTGAAAACTTCGGCCGAGCACTGCGCAACGTCATCACGAAGGACAAGCCGATAACCGCGCCCGTGCGCGTGAAGCCGATGCAATAAAGGGGGTTGGATGGAAACGAAAATGAAGGTCGCTCTGCTGGGATTGGGCACCATGGGCAGCGGCATGGCGCAGAATCTGCTGAAGGCGGATTTTCCGCTGACGGTCTACAACCGGACACGGGCGAAAGCTGAGGCTCTGGAAGCTGCAGGTGCGGTCGTGGCGCAGAGCCCGGCGGCGGCGGCCCACGGCGCAACGGTGGTGCTGGCGATGCTGGCAGACGATAACGCATCGCGCGTGGCATGGCTCGGAGCGGATGGAGCTCTCGCTGCGATGCAGCCGGGCAGCATCGCAGTGGAGTGCAGCACGCTGAGCCCCGATTGGGTTGCGGAGCTAAACGGCGCGGCGGGCGATCGCGGACTGCATATGGTGGAGGCGCCGGTGACCGGCAGCCGCATGCAGGCAGAAGGCGGGCAGCTGAATTTTCTGGTGGGTGCTGACGAGGAGGCACTGGCGCTCGTTGAGCCGGTGCTGCGGAGCATGAGCAAGGAGATCCTGCACCTGGGCCCTGTGGGGAGCGGGGCGCAGCTGAAACTCATCAATAACTTTCTTTGCGCGGTGCAGGTGACCTCGTTTGCCGAAGCGCTGGCCTGGATCGAGCGGACAGGATTGAAGCGGGATACGGCGCTGGAATTTCTGAAGAAGGGTGCACCGGGCAGCGGGATTCTGAGCGCGATGTCAGACAGGATGACGCGACGAACCTACGAGGTGAATTTTCTACTGCGTCTGATGGCGAAGGATCTGCGTTACGCACAGGCGGCCGCCGCGCAGCGAGCCGTGGAACTGTCGATGGCAGAGCCAGCTGAAGCCATGTTCGGCAAGGCGCAAGAGCAGGGGCTCGGGGAAAGAGATATGTCGGCTGTGGTGGAGGTCCTTCGCAGGGACCAGCAGTAGATGAGTGGCCCCGAGGAGTGGCCAAGCCCCACTCCGACGCCTGCACAAGGAACCTCGAAGGCGCCTGCCCCTTTTGAGGATGAGTGGGCATGAGGAATTGATGTTTTTCATCGAGATTTTTGCCATCTGCGCTGAATCGAGAGCAGCTCCGCTTCGCGCGAGTAGCTGATTTGGGACCGAGCTAACCTCGCCTATCTTATGCACTTAAGAGGATAGGTCATATTGCTGGCGTCGAATGTGTACCCAGTCTGACCACCTGAGCAGGGCGGTCACCTCGAAGAGCTATGGTTCCTTATCAGCCACGGACCTATAGTTGGGATAACGACAAACGAGACATAGAACACCGTGAGTTGCCAGCCTGAGGCTGTACCTCGATAGCCTCCCTCATCCCTGACAATCCATCTTTTTAACCTCGTCGTGTGGTCACGACGCTCATGGACCTCTCCGTCCATCAGCAGAACTGTTGGCCGCAGCCGCTAACCTCTCGCTCGGCACATGAAGGAGCTCTATGAACAATACTCGGAATCTTACCCTCGTCTCATCGCTGGTATTCCTGGCGGCCAATGCATTCGCCGCCGTAACGGTCAGCAGCCCACCCAATGGATCCGATGTGAACACACCGTTTACCCTCAATGCGTC
>Ga0302324_100014307_pt1 | contig 16014 bp, 18 predicted proteins | sample Palsa_T0_1_FD_201949 | JGI IMG/M metagenome (GOLD analysis project Ga0302324, IMG submission 201949) | Peat permafrost microbial communities from Stordalen Mire near Abisko, Sweden - Palsa_T0_1 | ecosystem: Environmental > Terrestrial > Soil > Palsa > Peat permafrost | place: Sweden: Abisko...
CGCGCCGAGAGGTTCGATCCGTCCTTATACTGCTCGCGCAGGAGCCGCGCCGAGTCGGAAACGTTGGTGACGGTCATCGGGGATATGTTGTTCCGTGCGCGATGCGGGATCAACGACAGGCCGCCTTGTCCGCGACGCATCGCTGATATAGTTCTGTGCTCTGTCGCGTCGATCGCCCCGGTAGTGAAAAGGACATCACGGAGGTCTCCGGAACCTCAAGTCCGGGTTCGATTCCCGGCCGGGGCAAGAAAAACTCTTCACCATATAAACGAAGGAGCCTGTCGCTCAAATCGTTGAGCTGGTCACGCCAGAAAGGCTCGTCGAATCCGCCAGGTCCCAACACCTCGCTCGCAGGATGTGTCAGCTACATATTGGGCAAATCGAACCCGCGGGATGCCGAAAAGTAGACTTTCGCTACGCTTTCGCCACATTCCGGCGTCTATAAAACTTACAGTAGGTAGGTAATTCTAACAGTACGCTTTGTCTATAACGCCCTTTGGCGTCTCTAATTGACGTTTTAATTTCCTATCCTGCTCATACCTCCTTTAGTCTTGCTTTATGTCGTACACGGCGTCAGAATTTGGCGCGATGAAGACGGAAGTTCAGGAAAATTCGAACGTCGAGGCTCGCGAAGAGCTCGAGTTTCTGGATCAGATCCGAAACGACTCTGAGCTCATCGATCGCCTGAAGATAACTTCACAAGAGCTCGACGCGCTGTCGAGATGCGCGCTGCTGGGGACTCTGACCTGCAAGCAGGACATGCTCTTCATCCTGCGCCAGATTCGGGAGGCCGGCGATCCTGAAGCGGCAACTTCGATTTCGCAGCCGCAGCTTGCGCGCGAGGAGGATCCGGTTCGTGACTTCAGCCACCTGAAAGCTCGTCTGGCCCCCTTCGCACATACCCCGGCCATGGTCGAGTCGTCCGCGCGCCGCCTGATACCGCGGCAATTCGGTTCCACGTTCTGGGTGCTGGTGCTCGTGGCCGGGTTGGTCTGGAATGCAATAATCGCGATGTCGCGATGGAGCGAGAGCTCAGCCTCGACGGGCCCCGCAGTGGATCCGTGGTACAACCGGCTGGACGGGTCTCATGCGCTGCTGTGGTTTGAGATCATGTTCGTGGTGGCGATCGCGATGCTGATGTACTTCAAAACCCGCAAGAATACGCGCCATCTCAAGGTCAGACCTGGCCGGCGAACTACCGCCCGCTAGACTCATTCAGCTCCGACTTCCCCCTATTCGAGGCGATTAGCGCCAACGCGCTTGCCGCGTTCGGGTCCGTTACCTTAAGATTCGCCCGTCGTACTGTTGTCTCGAGGGCGGCCGATGGGGGATAGCGACAAAGCCGGACTGCGGCAGATGATGCCGAGTGTCTTCAACGGAATCGCAACTGCGATTGCCGCGGCTGCGGGTTTGATCGGCCTGCTGCATCAGACGGGCTATCTCGGAAATCATCCGCGCCTGCGGGCTGGCCTCGAAGCGCGGGCCCAAATCCAACCGGCGGTGGTGGCAGATCAGGCGCGTGAGATAGCCGAAGCCCAGGCGAGTTCTGCTCCCGAAGTGCCAGCAAGTGTCGCGGCGGTCAGCCCTGAAACTGCGACCGCAGCCCCGACGCATCGGAACCTGAACGGTGCGTGGCGCGACCTGGGTTCGAACTGCCACGTCATCATGCAAACCGGCCACGAGCTAACGGTCACGAGCTACTATGTCGATACGGCAAAGCCGCGGCTGGTCGGCACCGGCACGATAAAGGGACGCGTCGTTTCCTTGCGAATAAACTCCGACAATCCGAAGTCGTTGGTGGCCGAGATGATTCTCTCCGACGACGGCCGCGAACTGTCGGGGATGATCAAGGGCGTCAAGGGCGAGCACGCTGCGAGGTGGCGGTTCCTCGGCCCTTCATGCAGCTAGAACCGCCGACCCCGCGAGCGGGCGGCTACGAAATGTCTCGCCAGAACTCCTGCAGCAGCACGCTCATCAGCCTGGGATGCTCTTCGGGAAAGAACAGCTTGGCGCGCGGAACCATCACGACCCGCCTCACGCCACCGATATTGCTCTTGAGCCAGTCAACCGATTTGAGATCGAACGCGCTGTCGGCCGCGCCCCACGCAACCAGCGTCGGCACCTTGAGCTCTCGCAGGTTCGGTGCGATGGCGGTCAGCACTTTCAGATTGCCGAGACTCAGAAAACGGCGCATGTTAGCGCTCCGCTCGTCCGACGAAAGCAACGGCTCAAAGTAGGTCTGGAACGCCTCGTCGGGAATGTGAGTGGCATCTTCATAGACCGAGGCGAACGCCTGGCGCGCGACGGCGGGCGCCTGCAGCATCGCTTTCATCCCGATAATAATTGACGGGTCCGCGAACTGATCAAACACCGCCTTGAGCATCGGGTTGGGCCAGAGGTCATGCACTTCGCAGTTGGTTAAAGTGAGGCTGCGCAGGAGCGCGGGGAATCGCGCGGCGAAGACCTGGCTGATGCTGGCGCCGCTGTCGTTGCCAACCAGATCGACCTGCTTCAAGCCAAGCCGATCGATGAAGGCGGCTATCATGCGCGCCTGATGATCGAAGCCGAGGTTCTGGTCGGCGGCTACTTCGCTGTATCCGAGGCCCATCAGATCGAGCGCGACACATCGGCGGGCGGGGGCGAGGTCGTCGATTATATCGCGCCAGAAGAAGCCGTTGACGGGAAAACCGTGAACGAAAAGCGCCACGGGGCCGACGCCCTGCTCGACGTAAGCGATGCGGCCGAAGTCGGTGTCTGCGAATTTCCGCGCCTGATGGAACTGCTGTGCATTCATTGCTAACCTGCCTCCTGTTACTATTTTGGCGAGAGAGTATTTAACATACTGACGGTATGTATCTGACATGACAACGGTATGACAGTCAAGAGCCGCAAGCTCGAACAGTCGATCGCCACCCGCGCCGCCCTGATCAAAACCGCGCGCAAGCTGTTCGCGCGGCTGGGTTACGCCGGGACCGACATCGAGACCGTCGCGCGGCGCACCCGCGTCACCCGCGGCGCGCTTTATCATCACTTCAAAGACAAGCAGGACTTGTTTTCGGCCGTGTTCGATCTCGAGGAGCAGAAACTCGCGCAGATAATCGGCGAGGCAGCCGTCTCGCGCACCAATACCTGGGAGGGGATGCTCGCCGGCTGCAACGCCTTCCTCGACGCGTGCCTCGATCCCGCGGTTCAGCGCATCGTGCTCATCGACGCGCTGGCCGTTCTGGGATGGGAGCGCTGGCGCGAGATCGACACTAAGTACAACCTGCGACTAGTGATGGCGGCGCTGCAGGCGGCGATGGACCAGGGGATCATCGCGCAGGCGCCGATCGACTCGCTCGCGCACATGCTGATTGGAGCGATCACTGAAGCCGCCATCTTTATCGCGCACGCCGACGACCAGCAGGCGGCACGCCGCGCCGTCGGCGAGAACGTCGTGCAACTGCTGTCCGGCCTGCGCATCGACAAAGCGAAAAACTAGTCGTAGAACTGCACGAGAACGCGCGCGGGGGTCACGATGGAATATCGAATCACGCCTGGCAGATTGGAGATCGGCAAGTTCTCGATGTACTACGAACGGGTTGGCGCCGGCGCGCCGATCGTGTTCCTGCATGGCCTCGGCGGCAACCATCTCTCATGGTGGCAGCAGGTGCCCTACTTCATGCGATCGTTCGAATGCATCACGGTCGATCAGCGCGGCTTCGGCTTGTCGCCCGATCCCGACGAGTTGTTCAACCGCGCACACTCGAGCGACCTCGGCGCCCTGCTCGACTATCTGAAGATCGAGAAGGCGGTGTTGATCGGGCAATCGATGGGCGGATGGACGATCGTCGGCTACGCGCTCGAGCATCCCGAACGCGTCGCCGCGATGGTGATGGCGGATACGCCGGGAGGAATCTTCACGCCCGAAATGAAGTTCGAGCGGCCGCGCGAACCGTTGCCAGTTGACGCGACGCCGCCGATTGGAACCTTGCCGACATACGCCGCCGACTATTTCACGCGCTGCCCCCAGATGGCATTCCTTTATGATGAGGTGCGGATTCATGGGGCGCGGCCTCCCGCCGACGCCGGCGCGCGCATCATAGGCTTGCGCTACGATCTCGCCGCGGTGAAGCAACGGCTCACGATGCCAATACTGTGCATGGTCGGTGAGGAGGACACTCTGATCACGCCCGACACCGTAAAGGCGCTCGCATCGGCGCTGCCAAATTCGCGCCTGCGCACGGTTCCCGGATGCGGCCATTCGATCTATTTCGAGAACGCCGCGGTCTTCAACCAACTGGTGCGCGATTTCCTCGTCGAGGCAGGCTATGCGACCAGGCTCCGCTGAATCATGGGAAACAGATCGCGCTCTTCACCATCGATCAGGTCGTCGAGGCATACGGCGAACGCGGTCAGCGCGGTACCCGCTTTGGCGACTTCCTCATTCGAGCCCGTGATGAATGACGTCGCGTCAACGGTCAGCGCCAGCTCGCGCAGGCGATGATGCTGCTCGCAGGTGCGCAATATAAGGTCGGCCGGAAAATTCTCCCGCGATCGCATCCACGGGAGCATGATATTTTCTTCGCTCTTGAGATGATGCGCGATCACCGGTTTGATCGAGTTCCACGCTTCAGCTGCTTCCGCGCGCAGTATTGTATCTCCAGGCTGTCGCGCGACCACCGCGCCCGCCACCGCCGCGTTGATTAGACGTTCGCCGAGTTTCGAGTCCTCGCTGCTTAGCCGAGAAAGCGCATCTTCCACACGCTCGCAATCGAGCTTTTCATTTGATTGTGTATTCATTGCCATCGCCATTAAAAGCATCGAGCGTGCCATCGAAAAGCCCATATTTGACGGCAAATCCTTCTCGCAGAGTGAGCAATTGGTTCTCGCATCGCGAAGTCATCTTCGCGAAATGATAGAAACACGACGATGGTTTGAATTGTCAGGTGCGCGCCGCAGGACTACAATTGTGACACTGTGACTCGCATCGGAAATACGTTGGCTGCCCTTGGGCTCGTGGCCGGGCTTTCGAGCCTGGTGGCATGTACGCCGGTGCAGAATCCCTATGGGACGACCAAGCCGGCGGAGCTCGGCTCGTCGAGCAGCTTCGATTCCAATGAGAGCATGCCGCCACCTTCGAGCGCGGGCACCGTGGCCGGCGGCGTTATCGACTCGCCGAAGAGCCAGGATCTCTCCGATTACCTCAAGCATCACTCGTTGCCACTGGTGGGAGCGCAGGTCGTCACCAGTGCCAGCGGTGGCCAGCAGGTAATACTCTTCGGTTTCGTGGCGAGTGATTTCGGCAAAGCCGACGCCGAGCAGAAGGCGCGCCACTATATGAAGGATCCGACGCTGGTGGTGGACAACCGGATCAAGATCAGCCCCGAACTGGCGGGCGGCAAGGGTGGCGCCGATCAGACCGTTAACGGGGTGCCTTCCGGCAACGCGATGCCGTCGTACGGTTCCGATCCTTACGCTACGACCGGCTCGGTCCAGGACTACCAGAACAACTTGCCGCCCGATGCACAGGCTTACCAGGCACAGGGACAACAGCTACAGCAGTATCAGCAATACAATAGTGCCCCGCCGAGCGCGCTCACTACGATCCTGCCGATGCTGATGGGCGGAGGGATGACGATGGGCACGGGCGGTGGCGGATTCACTTCCGGCTACGCGCCCGCTTACCGCAGTTACGGCTATCCGACCTATCCGCCACCGATGCCGAACTCCGGATTCGGCGCGTCGGGCTACCCGTACTGATTCGCTCTAGCTCTATCTCGCCAGCTTGAACCGCTCGCCCAGAAATACCTGGCGCACTGCGTCGCTGGCGACGATGTCGCGCGGCTTGCCTTCGAACAATATCTTCCCCGAGTGAATGATGTAGGCGCGATCGATAATCGACAGCGTTGCGTGCACGTTGTGATCTGACATCAGCACGCCGATACCGCGCTCTTTCAGGTACGTGACGACGCGTTGAATTTCAACGACCGTGATCGGATCAATTCCCGCGAACGGTTCGTCGAGGCACAGGTAAACCGGGTCGAGCACCAGCGCGCGGGTGATTTCGACGCGTCGGCGCTCGCCGCCGGACAACACACCGGCCTTGGCCTTCGCGAGCTTCGCGATCCCGAGTTCGTCGAGGAGCGATTGCAGGCGGGCGTTGCGCTCCTCTTCGGTCAGCGGCAGGGTTTCGAGCACCGCCATCAGATTCTGTTCGACCGTCAGCTTGCGGAAGACGCTCGGCTCCTGCGGCAGGTAGGAGATTCCGCGGCGCGCGCGTTGATAGAGCGGCAGGGTCGTGATGTCCTCGCCGCTGAACATGATGCGGCCCTTGTCGGGCTTGAGCAGTCCGACCAGCATATAGAAGGTGGTGGTCTTGCCCGCGCCGTTGGGACCGAGGAAGCCGACCACCTCGCCCGGCCTGACGGCGACATTGACGTTGTCGACGACCGCGCGGCCGCCGTAAACCTTGATGAGGCCTTCGCCGCGAAGCTCGAGCGCTTCGGCCTTATCGACCGCGCCGTTGATCTCGCCGGGCTTGATGCTTTCCACTTTCGCCATGCTAAAAAATGCCGCTCACGTGGGCGGCGTCTTAGAACTTACCGGCTTTGCCCGGAATATGGAACGCTCCGGCGGCACAGTCGATGCGCTCCAGCGGCGGCTGTGGTAGATTGCGCGCGATGGCTGACGGGGTCCGAAAGATTTACCTGTGCGGTCCTATCATGGATGCGGAATCCGAAAGCTCGGCCAAGGACTGGCGCACTCGGGCCAAGGAGAGGCTCGCCGGGCGCTTCATCCTACTGGATCCGCTGCGGCGCAATTTTCGCGACCGCGAGATCGATTCCGCCAACGAGATAGTCGATTTCGATCTGCAGGACGTTCGCGACGCCGACCTGTTGCTGGTGAACTACAGCAAGCCGTCGCTCGGCACCGCGATGGAAGTTTTTTACGCCGGGCATGACCTCGGCAAGTTCGTGATCGCCTTCAGCCCGTTCAGCTTTGCGGACTGTTCGCCCTGGATGGTTCGTTTTTGCACCAAGATATTGCCCGATCTCGAGTCCGCGCTTACTTACATCGATCGCCATTTCCCCTGAAAAGGAGGGTTACGATGATCAAAGGGTTGTATTTCGCCGGCGGCGTCATCTTCGGAGTCTTGTTCGCGTGTGCCGCATGCACCAACGGCCCCGCTTACAGCAGCGGTCCGTATGGTCCACCGCCCGAGGGCACTGGCTATTACGGTCCGCCTCCCGGGCCGCCGCCCGGCAGCCATCCTGAAATCTCAAAGGCGACGAACGAGCTACAGCATGCGCGCTATGTACTACAGGCCGAGGCAGCAAATGACTATCACGGGCACAAGGCCAACGCGGTCGGATACATCGATAACGCGATAAGCGAATTACAGATCTGCCAGTCGATGCCGTAGCAAGAGACTATTCAGGCGAAAGCACTGCCAGCAGCATCGTGACTGCGAGACCCGAGCCGTCGAGCGCCGATCGATTCCAAAGGATACCGGTGGAGGGCAACATCAGGCCCTCGCCGGGTTCCAGGACGACGCGAATCCGCCCGGACTCTGTGCCAAGCGCGACGGCGGCGTTCTTCTGGTCTACATTGATACACGCGAGCACCGTCCCGACTCCACCGCTATGCCGCATATCCCGACTCTGTATCAGAGGTCCATCGGGCTCATCTTCAGAACTGACCACCTCGATCAGAAGGGGCGCCTGCAAGGGCCACTCCTTGTACACGAAATACGTGGCGACATCGGTGCCAAAGACTTCAAACCCTTTCGTTCTACGAGCCGACTCGGCCAGCTCCCACCATCGTTTCAACAAGTGCCCCGGTATGCCGATCACCGACACCTCGCCGTCTCCCACTCCCGCGCACATCGCCGCCAGCTCTTGCGCCGTGGCGGATCGCCATCGCGCGGAGTCGAAAACCTGCACGCGTTCCGCGATCGTCAGCCGGCTCTGGTACCGCGCCGCGTGACAGATTCGAAAATCCGCCATCTGTTTTGGCCTAGCGCCCGGCAGGGACTATCGCCGAAACGCGCGGACGGCGGAGCTTTTCGACAATCACGTCGACGATTGCCTTGCGATTGAGGCGGCAGAACATGGTCTCGGTCGAATCGAATGAGCCATTCTCGAAGTATTTGTTCACCGGCGCGCCGCCTCCGCACAAACTGTAATACTCACAAGTCTCGCGGCACTTACTCAGTCCGTGCGCAATGTCGCTACTGATATGGCGGAACTTTTCGCCGCCGATCGCAGAACCAAGGGTATCGGTATTCACATTGCCTATAGCAAAATCACCATAGTGACTACTCTGCAAGCCGAGCAGTTCCGGCGAGTAGGTAGTGAAGTTACCATTGCAGTCGATACTCAATATCGCGCCGGGCGCATTCTCCTGGGTCGGCGGAAAATCACCGGCACCATCGCCGAGGATCATCGGAATCAGCGAATCGAACTCGCGCACACTGATAGCCATTTCGTCGCACGCGACCAGATCGAAAAAGCGCCCGATAAAACGCCGGAACCGGCGCTCGATGCCCGCGGCGCCGAGCGTCGAAGAAGCATGCGGTCCTTCGATTTCCTCGATGTTGAACGCAACCTCCCGAATCCCGTTGTCGACGTAGAAATCGTACAGCTCGTCGGCGTAATCGAGCGACGCGCGGGTTAGCACAGAGATCACGTGGAACGGCACATCGCGGCTTTGCAACTTTCGGATGCCGTCCATGACCCGGTGATGTGTGCCGCCGCCCTTGCGTGTTTTTCGATTGCGATCGTGAAGAAACGCCGGGCCGTCAACGCTGACACCCACGTTGACCTTGTGCGCTTTAAAGAAATCGCACCACGCCTCGTCGATCAGCACGCCGTTGGTCTGGAACGAATGACCAACCTGCAAGCCGCCGAAATTATGCGCGCGTACAATTTCTATCGCTCGTTCGTAGTAAGCCACGGGCAGGACCATCGGCTCGCCCGCGTGCCACACGACAGTGAATCCCTGTTCGACAATTCCGCTTGAAAAGACGAATTCAAAAACGCGATTCAGCGTCGCTTCCGACATCCGGCGCTTCGAATCGCGATCTGGAAGGTAGCAGTAGGTGCAGTCAAGATTGCAGAACGGAGTCGGCTGAAGAACGAGTAGCTCGAGCGGCCCGGCGATTCGCCATCTATTGCCCGCAGCCATCTTGGATATTGCCGGATGCCGCGCGATGCACGCCGGATAGCGTCACCCGGCCGGCGTTTACGATTTTACCAATTTCCCCAGTTGTGCCAGTTATGCCAATTCGGCCAACCCCATCCGCGCCATCCGCCGTTGCGCCAGTTGCGCCACCATGCGAGCTGGATTTTCGAATCACCCTGCTGCAGGTTGGCGTTGGGGTTCTCCGCCTGAGGCCTTACTTTATCGACGCGATTCTTGAGGCTGTCCGTGGGACTGGTGTCCGCGACATTCGCGCCGGCAGGAATCGAACTCAGGATCGTGGTCGCGAGCACGATCGTGCTGGCGCCCGTGCCGACCAGGGTGCGAAGCCGGTCTTTAAACTTGTTCCGGTTGGCTGGTTTGTCGGATTCCACCGGTTTCACTCCTCAGGGAAAACTCAGTCCCGGTTGTATAGGCTATCGTCGAAATCCTAGTAGTATTTCGATCTAACGATCACTGTAGTCCAAAGTCAAACCGAGGCAAGGCGCCCAACGGGATTACGCACGCGAGTCTTACGGGTTACAGTTGACATCGCCATTTTTCTTTCAGTAGGATCGTTGTCAACTCAACCTGCTCATTCTCGGCGACTGGCTAGTCGCCCAGGAGGTCTCATGAAACTCCGGCCGACACTTTCCGCGGCAATCCTGGGCTCCATTTTTCTGGGTGCAAGCTTCCTTGCGATGGCCGCCGACGATTCACATCCGCCGCCGCCTGCCAATCCCGAGTACCAGCAATGGGCAAAATTCAAAACTGGCACCTATGTGACACTCGAGCGCAAGGTGTTCGAGCATGGCGAGAACAATGTCGGTGTGGTCGAGGCGATGGCACATCCCCCCGGCGCCCAGTTCATGCGCATCAACACCAAGCTGACAGATCTGAACAAGGATCAGGCGGTGCTGGAGGAAACCAGGATCGATCTGGGCGACGGCAGTGAAACCCAGATGCCCGCCGACAAGGTAACACTCTTCGCTAACGGCGAGATCAGCAATGTGAAAGAGTCGCTGTGGGAAAAGCCGACGCAGCCAGAGCCAAGCGTCAAGGAAACCGAAGGCGACGAGGAAGTCTCGGTACTCGGTAACAAGTTAAAAACTCACTGGGTCGAGACCACGATCAAGATCGGCAACGAGGTGTCCACTTCGAAGGACTGGCTGTCGGATGACGTTCCCGGGGGTCTGGTCCGGGAAGAGACCAAGAAGACCTGGAAAGGAAAGCTGCTGGTCGAATCTGTCACGAAGGTGATCGACTACAAGTTAGGTACCTGATCGACTGCCGACAGCAACTCGCAAACCTGGCCGGCGGTGACGAATCATCGCCGGCTTTTCTTTGGCCGCTTTTCCTCGCGGCAACAGGATGCTAGTCCCTTAATACAGTGGCTGACGAATTCGACGCTGAGCGGTTTCCGGGAAATTTTTACCAGGGGATGATTCTCAAGCTCGACCGCGCGCGCGGCCGCGGGATTGTGCGATCGCATAGCGGCAAGGAGATCGTCTTCCAGTTTCCGTTCGTCTCGGTAGTCGGCGCGCACATCGGCGGCACGATGCCGGGAATCGACATGATTCGCGAGGGCGACATCGTCGGCTTCGACGTCGGTTGGACCTCGCACGGGTTGCGCGTCACCACTATTCACCCACGCGACGGCGCCAACTGACTACCGCTTGCGCTGATACATGCGCCACGTCCTGACGCCGATCGGATACAACTCACCGACTATTTCGTAACCTCGCGAACTGTAAAACGCGACGTTAGCTTCGGTCATGGTCTCGAGGTAAACGCCGAAGATTTCGGGCCGCGCCTTTGCTTCGAGTGCAAGCCTGTCCACCAGCGCCTTGCCGTAGCCTTTGCCCTGGAACGGCGGATCGCAGCCGAGCACCTGCAGGTACAGATGCGGTTCCTTCGGATGGTTGGCGGCCAGTACGCTGACCAGATTAAGCCCGCGCCAAAGCCCCCCAAATCCGAGCGCGCGGATCATTCGCGGCATCTGCCCCAGACCGGTCGTGACCATACCGAGCGCACCAGGATGCCCAACGCCTTCGGTCATCGCGGCTGCGACCACGCGTCCGTTGTCATCGATCACACCGAACACCGGCTGTCCGCTGCGGCGCTCGATCGCGAGCATCCCGCGGAACAGGTCCGCCAAATGTGTCGCGCGTTCGACCGGGTCGGTGATGTCGGGAATCAACGCCTTGAATGTCGGATCGTTGATGAACGCGCGGCCGAGCGAAACGGCGGCCTGTTCGTCCTGCTCCGGGTAGAGCGCAGTAACATAGGGTTTTCCATTTTCCGGCATCGGTTTGATTCCTCTTCTTAAAGCGACGGCCTGGTTAGCGCGCGCGAAACCGCGTCGCGCCATCCCGCCAGTAATTTTTCCCGCTCATCGTTCTGCATCTTCGGCTTGAATAGGTCGGCGCCCTTGACGATCGAACGCAACTCCTCCGGCGATTTCCACACACCCATCGCGAGCCCCGCGAGCATCACCGCGCCCATCGCAGTGGTCTCGCTTACCTTGGCGCGAAGGACCCGCTTGCCAAGAATATCCGCTTGGAACTGCATCAGGTAGCGATTCGCGGTCGCGCCGCCGTCGGCGCGCAGCTCGCTCATCGGACTGCCGGTGTCGGATTCCATCGCAACTATTACGTCGCGCACCTGGTAGGCGATACTGTCGAGCGTCGCGCGAACGATATCGGCGCGGGTGGTGCCACGCGTGATTCCGATGATTGCACCGCGCGCGTTCGCATCCCAGTGCGGCGCGCCAAGTCCGACGAAAGCCGGTACGACGTAAGGCTGCGAGCGATCCTTGTTCTTCGCAAGACTGGCGCGCGCCTCGGTGAACGTGTCGGCAGCCGTGCGCACAACCTTCAGCTCGTCGCGCAGCCATTGGACGGCGGCGCCCGCGATAAACACGGAACCCTCGAGCGCGTACGCGGGATGTCCGGCGGCGTCGAGCGCGGCAGTAGTGAGCAGTCGATTTTTCGACGGTACGATTTTGTCGCCGGTGTTCATCAGCAGGAACGCACCTGTGCCGTAGGTCGCCTTCGAGTCGCCCGCGTCGACGGCGCCCTGCCCGTACAGCGCTGATTGCTGATCGCCAATCAGCGCCGCGATCGGAATCGCATGCGGCGCGATCGTGCCCGGCGCCGTCTCGCCCAGCGGGCCGCGTGAACTGACAGCATTGGGCAGCATCACTCGCGGGACGTCCAGCATCGCGAGCATCTCGTCGTCCCATTCGCGGCGCGCGAGATTGAACAGCATCGTGCGCGAGGCGTTGGTGTAGTCGGTCACGAAACTTGCGCCGCGCGACAGCTTGTAGACGAGCCACGTGTCGATAGTGCCGAAGCACAGATCGCCGCGCGCACCGCGCTGGCGCAGTTCGGGTTTCTCGTCGAGCAGCCACTTCAGCTTGGTGCCGGAAAAGTATGGATCGACCAGCAGGCCCGTATGCCGCGCGACCTCGGGCTCGCGGTTGCGGAGAGCGTCGCAAATAGCGGCGCTGCGGCGGCATTGCCAGACGATCGCACGATGAAGGGGGCGGCCGCTGCGCCGATCCCACACGACGAAGGTCTCGCGCTGGTTGGTGATGCCGATGCCGGCGATCGCGCTGGTCGAGACTTTGGCCGCGGCGATCGCTTTTTTGGAAAGCGTAAGGACCGAGCGGAAGATTTCCTCGGGGTCATGCTCGACCCATCCGGGCTTCGGATAGAACTGATGAATTTCGGCGTAAGCGCGGCCGCGGATACGCCCGCGCGCATCGACAACGAAGACAGTGGTGCCGGTAGTTCCCTGGTCGATGGCAAGTATTAATTGGGGCATCGCGAAATCCGCTCAGGGCCTGATTTGCACCGCGCGCAAGAGTAACTTGACAAAGCGCAAAATGGCAGTCCTAAGGAGGGAGGTTTCCGTAAAACAGGGGTAATTTGCTGAAGATTAGGCTCAAACCGTTTCACGTGAAACATTTCGAGTTCTTTGGGGAGAACAAAACACGAATAGTACGATTGCCCGGTGGGGAGAATTTTATTTTGTGTGAGGATCGCGCGCTGCGCCGCTGCCGAATCCAAATGTCGCAACGGCGACTGCGATTGCCAACTTGATCGTGGCCTTCAGCCGCCCGAGAGATATCGGCTGAAGGCCCTCCGTCGCGCGTTGCTAGTTCGTGGTTGGGCTTTGCACGAACACACTGCCCTTGGGCCCCAGCCGCACGCATTCGACTGTGCCGTTGTAAGCCGCGTTACAGATGGGTTTGTCGGAAGCAGGACACTTGTATAGTCCGGCCCCGAGGTCCTGGCACTGGTTAAGATCGAAATGCAACTCCGTCTGTGCCAGATTCGCTTGCGCAGTCGGAGAAGGTTCCGACGTCGCGCATCCACCGAGCGTCACCAGACCCAACACTGCGATCGCCGAAAGCGTTCGCTTTACGATCCTCCGTGCCTTAAGAACCCTGAGTCGACTTACCATAAGATTTTCCTCCCATTGTTTAATACGCTCCGTTTGCGACGTGCGGAAGATCTGGATTCGCCCCCGCCAGCTGCGACCCGACTAGTCCCCGCGAATCTGTGCGAGGCGAATCTGCTTTCGCTCCTCGTCCGTCAACTGCTCGGGCCCGAGGTTGAAGGTCAGATTGTTGATGGTCCCGTTGAAAACGAACGGCACCTGGTAATCCTGTTCATTCACCGACGTGCGAGTGTCTGAGCCGACGTCGAAGGTCTCGTCCACCGGCATCAGGAATGGAATCGTGCGCGGCATCTTCTGAGTGTCGACGACTTGCCCGTCCACTCTCAGTACGCCGGTGCCGCCTTTCGCGACGCCCGGGCCGTCATATACGAAGTCGAACACGATAGTATGTTTGCCCACGGTAAGCGGCTGCGGATCCTGCCAATGGAACTGCACGAGCTCGAGACCGTTGTAGTCAAAGACCGGCTTGCCCTTGAGTATATAGAGTCCGAATCCGCCGAAGCGGCCGCCCTCGGTGGCAATCATTCCGTCGCCGCCGCCGTCCGGGACCTCGACATTCGCCGTAATCGTGTACGACCTGTTCAGGATGCTCGGTGCGTTGCCGAGGTCAATGCCTGATACCGCGCCCGAGTAAGTAAACACGGTCTTGCCCGCTGTGAGGCTGGGCCGCGGCGTGATGGCGCGCTGGAACTGCTGGTTGTCGAGCGGGAGCACTTGGTACTTGGCGGCCTCCTGGACGAACAGCGCCTGCATCTCCTTGAGCTTGTCAGGCATTTTCGCGGCCAGGTCGTTGTTCTGGCTGTAATCGTCGGTCAGGTTGTACAGCTCCCACTTGTAGTCACTCAATGCCGGCATCGGCGCGTTCAGCACCCATGGCGGAACGGGAGGATGAGTGTTCGCGTACCAGCCGTCGTGCCAAATGCCGCGGTTGGCGATCATCTCGAAGTACTGCGTATGGTGGGTCGTGGGCGCATCAGCGTTGGCCTTTTTGAATGTGTACGCCATGCTCACGCCTTCGATCGGCCGCTGCTTGATTCCATCGACGAGCTGCGGCGCCTTGATACCAGTCGCTTCGAGGATCGTGGGCACGACGTCGATTATGTGATGGAACTGCGGACGGACGCCGCCGGGGTCGTCGATGTGCCCGGGCCACGAAATAGCCAGGCCCTGCCGTGTGCCGCCGAAGTGCGACGCCACCTGTTTGGTCCATTTGAACGGGGTGTCGAAGGCCCACGACCATGCCACCGCCATGTGAGCGTGAGTCGCGGACGAACCCCAGGCATCGTAGAACTTCATCTGCGCGGCGAGCGGTACATCCAGAATGCCGTTATACGCGGTCCAGTCGTTAGGCGTGCCGACTGTGGTCCCTTCAGGACTGCTGCCGTTGTCGCCGTCGATATAGATGATCAGTGTGTTGTCGAGTTTGCCCTCATCCTGGACCTCCTGAATGACCCGGCCAATCTCGTGGTCGGTGTAGGCCACGTAGGCTGCGAACACCTCCGCCTGCCGGGCGTAGAGCTTTTTCTCGTCGGGGGAGAGGTCATCCCACTTCTTCAGGATGTCATCGGGCCATGGCGTTAGCTGCGCATTGGCGGGAATCACGCCCAACCGTTTCTGGTTGGCGAAGATTTGATCGCGCATGGCATTCCAGCCCATGTCGAACTTGCCCTTGAACTTGTCGATCCACTCTTTCGTCGGCTGATGCGGTGCGTGGGTTCCACCCGGAACGTAGTAAAGGAAGAACGGCTGGCCGGGCGCGCCCGCATTGAGCTGCTTCATGTACTGGATCGCGTTGTCCGCGAGGTCGGTGGTGAGGTTGTAGCCGGGCTTCCCAATCCACGGGAAGACCTGGGTATGATCCTTCCACAGGTACGGTGTCCACTGATCGGTCTCGCCGCCCAGGAAGCCGTAGAAGTACTGGAAGCCCATCCCCGACGGCCATTGATCGAAAGGTCCGGACACTCCTACCTGAAATTCCGGTGTGTTGTGATCCTTGCCAAACCACGAGGTGGCGTATCCATGGTCGGCGAGAATCCTGCCGATAGTCGCGTTCTCGGGACCGATGATCGAGTTGTAGCCCGGGTATCCCGTCGATACCTCTGTTATCACGCCGAAGCCCACCGAGTGATGGTTGCGGCCGGTGATCAGCGCTGCGCGTGTCGGCGAGCAGAGCGCGGTGGAGTTGAACTCCGTATAGCGCAAGCCCGCGGCGGCGACGCGGTCGAGCGCGGGTGTCGGGATGACACCGCCGAAGGTGCTGGGAACGCCATAACCCTGGTCGTCGGTCATGATGAGCAGGATGTTGGGTGCGCCCTTGGGCGGTACGACGCGCGGCGGCCACCACGGCTTGGAGTCGAGGTAGCTCTGCTTGATGACGCCGCCGAA